>AOMP01000032.1_pt1 | contig 13177 bp, 23 predicted proteins | sample 537838 | NCBI WGS metagenome assembly AOMP01 (sample SAMN02954329, study PRJNA184676) | mine drainage metagenome | biome: terrestrial; feature: Kristineberg Mine; material: mine stream; isolation source: low temperature acidic, metal-polluted mine stream | place: Sweden: Kristineberg Mine
CGAAAAACTGGTTGGCGGAGGCATGGGTAGTGGCTCCTTGCCGTTCAGTAAACGCCAGAACAAGGCCGATTTTTCGCGGGTGGCATTGTAGAAAAACAGTCCTTTGGTTTCGCTGTCGCCGCAGACCTCGCGTAGCACCCGGTTATACTCGATCACGGCGCGGTCCCATCGGGCCAGCAGATCGGGCGGTAGGCTGTCTTTGTTCTGGAAGAATGTGGGCATACTATACTCGTCCTTTCCACTTGTTAAAAATCTGTCTTTGAGCCTTTTTCTGGTGTTGTAGATTGATCCTATGACGGAATGCTTCTCTTTCAGTTGATTGGCGGCTATTTTCCAAGAGAAGAGCTTCCACCATGTCTGCAGCAATAAAGTTTAAAAGACCAATTGACGTAAACCGTATTTTACGTGGTGACCGACTATTCATTGTTATTCCTCCTAATAACCAGCATTGATCATATCCGCCTGTCAATTCGTGCTGCGCTGTCAGTCACCGGTTAGTCGGCGTTCTTGCCTTGGCTGTATGGAACCACCTTTTCCAATTCACGCTTGACTCCACCGTTGTCCCGAAATTCCTTCCACAATATCAGGTGCCCTGGGCAATAGTGGATGTTTGGTGCCACCGCATAGGCATGACTCGCGCACAGCGGTAAGTCGCAAGTCCTGCCTTCCCCAACCGGATAGTCGCAAAGGAATCCGCTCATCGCCGCGCACTCCCCTGCGGCGCAATGCGGCCCCAGGTCGCCGCACAGGAACATGGTGCCGCCGTCTTTGGTTCGCTCAATGTAGCAAGGCATGACCGTTAATCCCGACAATTATCGCAGCACCCATCGATCTCCCCATCATCATCAAGCAGATTATAACTTTCAGTAAACCAATCACAATTTTGGCATTTCTCGATGTTATTGTTGAGAAGAAACGCTTCCAGGTCGTCCACTTCCATACCGGTTTCAGCCAAGGCCTTCTCAAATCCGAGAACGTAACCAGTAACAATATCAATAATTTTTTCGTCAGATAAAACGCGGTCAGAAACCATATCAGTTCTCCATAACCATCTTGGCGGCGTTCTTGGTCATCCATTCTCTCGCATCGCGCAGACGCAGGCTTGAGGTCGTCAAAGGAGTCAACGTTTGCGCGGCAAGAAAGGGTACTCATAAACACAGCGCTGCCCTATACTCAGCATGCCATTCCTCGCGGTGATCCAGGCCATCCTCCAGCCGCGATCACTCACGGTCATCTTGAGCTTACGCAGAGAATCGCTTGCGAGTATCTCGGTAGCATCAGAATTCTTGGCTTGGTACTCATAATTCCACATGGTATCGGCGGTGACATCGACGACAGGGACGCGCTCGTTGCGAGGATGCGCCGCCCTGTTGGCGCACGCTCTCCCCTGCGAAGACAGCGCGTTGAAAAGGTCATCGGAAAGGTTGGATCTGTTCTTCATATTAACCCTCTGCCGCATAGACTTCTCTGTTCCCGTCGCCTTGCATTGGTCCAACCACACCAACCCGCTCCATCTCTTCGATAATGCGGGCGGCCCGGTTATAGCCCACATTGAGTTGCCGTTGCACGTAAGAGATGCTCGCTTTGCGACTGTTGGTAACGAGAGCTACCGCCTGATCATAGAGGAGGCTGGTATCTTCCTTGCCTTTATCATCATGGCTTTGGTGGAGCATCTCCTGTTCAGCAGACGAGGTGTTCAGCTTGGCGGCTTTCCTGGTCACCCATTCCCGCGCACGGCTCAATACATCCCGCTCCAGATCCGCCAAGGATCGTCCTACAACTCCGTCGCACTGGGCAGGCAGGAAATCGGCAATGGGCAGCCCTGGGTGCCGCGCGGAAAGGCTTTTGACCAGCGCATGCACGGCATCTTCCGTCGCCAGCGGCATGTCGATCTCCATGTCGAACCGCCGCCGCACCGCCCGGTCCAGCATGTCCGGATGGTTCGTGGCGCCCACGAACAATACGCAGTGGTCCAGCCGGTCCATGGCCAGCAGCAGGGTGGATACAATACGGGCCTGTTCGCCCACATCGCTCCGTCCAGAGTCGCCTGACCGTTCCGCCAGGATCGTCTCCATTTCATCAAGGAAGAGCACGCACGGCTGCCCTGCTAACCCGTTCAGCAGTTTGGTGATCTTTGCGCCCGTTTCGCCCATGTAGGAGGTGATCAGGCTACTGTAATCCACCACGAGGAACGGCAAACACAGATCTTTGGCGATGGCGCCAGCCAGTACCGTCTTTCCGGTGCCGGGTGGCCCCATGAGCAAGAGCCGGTTCCGGGGATACAGGTTGTGGGCGGCCAGGGCATCGGCGTAACGCTGCTCGGCCAACAAGTCCGCCACCTGCAGCCGCACGTTGTCCGGCAATACTACCTGGTCCAGATTGTGTGACGGTGACTGGATATGGACCAGCTTATCCAGGCCATTGTCCAGGCGGATACCATCTTCAGGTTTCGGATTGCGGCTGGCCTGCTTTTCCAGCAGCCGTTGCAGCTTGGGCTTCAACGTGGACCGATCCGTCTCTCCCGCCAGGATGCACCGCACAGTGGACACGACCCTGGCGTGGTCGCGTTCGATGGCTGCCTGCGCCAGTGCGAAGATTTCGTCAGATTTTGCCATGTTTATTACTCCGCCACCCACTGCTCATGCTGCACCCGATCAACCCGGGTCCCCAACTTCTGACGCGCGTTTCCGCACCACAGGCACGAGCGATGATGACCATCATCGCTGACCGTCCAGCGCGTCTCGTCACCGACGAAAGATCGCTGATGCTCGGTGTCAATCGCGCAACGCCCTATGCGCATGTAATCCGCCCAGAAGTCAGTGATCTCCTGCAGGTCGCCGAGGTTCCCTGGCGGGTGTGCCCACACCTGCTCCAGTGTGCCGTAACAGAGCACGCCCATAAGCCACGCGCCGTGGAACCAGCCGTCATCCAGTAATCCGATCCGCAGGATATTGTCCGCATCGCGGTACACTCGGCAGGCATCCGCCCAGGCCTGTCCCTTCCTTTTCAGGAAACGATACAAATTCGGGCTGAACTGAGGCCCGTTGCGTGGGTTGATGCCGGCGAGGTCAAGGCCGTTTTCGGGATGTTCGGCCCACTCTGTAACGATATTGGATCTGCCCGTTTCAGATATGCGACCTTGCCCGGTTTGGTGAATGCAGCTATCCATCCTGATTTCCTCCCGAATTGGCAGAACGACTAATGAATGCCCGGAACAACAGGGTCAAAACGTTGGCTAAACCAATAAACCACAACGCAAAGGTCTTGTGGCCTAATAACCATAGCGCTACTGCCAATATAGGGATAAGCACCGATAGTATCAGTATCACTAAAAAACGGTTGGTGTTCATAAAATCTTCCTTTCATTTTCAGTCCATTGAATAAACGACGATCTCGCGGGACGGCCTATTTCCGATCTTCGTAGGACAAGCCTCCCTTTCCCTGATCAAACAGACACATTACTAACGGCAGCAGCAGGCCACTCTCGTATCCGCAAATCATCCGGCCATTCGTCCATGTTTGCCCCAGCGCGGTCCTTCAATCGCCCAAACGCATAAGTTTTTGCACTGGTATATGGCGCAGCAGCTCCGAACAATCCGAAGCCATCGTCCGGACCTACGAACGCAGCACCCAACTGCTTCATGAAAAACGGCACATTAGCGGCGACACATTGATCCCGCATCGCCCGTACCCACTCCGCTTCCATGACTCTCGATTTGGGGCCAGACTCACCCCCACAAACCACCCAATCCAATGCCTGTTTCCACGCTGGCCCGGCTCGTTCCCATGGCATGGCGAAGCTGAGTTCCACCGGCTCCAGCAGCGGCTCCGCGCTCACCCAGCGCACGGCGGCGGGTGTCTGCAGCAGCAGCGGAATACGCGCATCAGCGGTGGCTTGATCCTCGATGGATACGCCCAACCAGACATTTTTAATTGGCCATTCCAATAGCCCGAAGTCATCTTTGCTCACGGTGGGCATGGCTTTTTCGCCGATAATATCTTCCCTGTTTTTGGTGGTAAGGTAGGCGAGCATCCGTTCCGGTCTTTTGGTGAGTACCTGAAAAACATGCTTTTCCGCCAGGGCCATCACCGCGAACACCCGATCAATGAACGCATCCGGCACGTCCTCGTGAAAGAGATCGCTCATCGAATTCACGAAGATCATGCGCGGCTTACTCCAGCGCAAGGGTTGATCCAGACGGTCTTCGTGGCAGGCTACATCGGTGAATGCCCGCCCGTAATAGGTCGTGGCCTTGGGGTTGGCGGAAAGCCTGTCCCACTCCCGCTCCGCGTAGCAGTGCTTGCAGCCCTGGGATACTTTGGTGCAGCCGGTTATCGGATTCCAGGTGGCATTGGTCCAGGCGATGCCGGTTTTGTCAGACATTATTGTGATCCTCCTTCTCATCCAGTTGCCCATTGACACTGCCCAGGGCTTCCCGCAATTGCTCGTTCTCGGTTTCCAAGGCGACCTCCCTTTCCGTTCTTCGCCTCTCGCCAAAAGCCCTATGCACACATCCGGAGTTCGCCAGTTTTTCAGCTGCTATTCCCACGCCGCAATGTGGACACATCGGTAACATCTTGCCACGCCATATTTTTTCCAACGTCTTCATTGCCGTTAGGAATGGCTTCCACGCTTTCAGTCGCTGGACTTCGTCCTGGAGTGCCGTATAGCTTCGCTTGACGTCAGACCCTTTGCGGGCAAACGCCACCAGAGAATCGAACGGGTCCACCAGCTTACCGCAATCCCGGCAGGTCACCTCACGGTTTATGGGATCAACCTCTATGCGCTCGTGAGTACACTTGAGCAACTTATCTTGGATTGAAAGGAACCGCTCAAAGTCCAGGATATCTGCGGACGCCTTCGGAATGATCAAATCTTTTTCATCCATGACCGGCTGCTTCCTTGTCCAACTTTTGTTTTTCTTTCATGATTTCGTATTCAATAGCCGTTTTCCTGGCAAGAATCCATGCAAAGGAAAAACCAAAAAACCCAAGGCTGGTGATAAACATGGAAGTAAAAAACGAATAGTGATCGACCAACCGTAAAATCAAAAATAAGGCTATGGCCGTCACGTTGAAAACTGTTAAAGATGCCAATCTTACGATACGCGCGGTCATGGTTTTGTTTGCTCATTTGGAACGGAAACAGCATAGCCAAAGCCTTTATCGTGGACATCATCATGCCCCAGACATACCGTTTTGCAGCGCCGGTAATCACCCATTGGAGCCAGACTGCTGCAACAAATCAGCACAGTTCCGGTACCCACAACAGCATTCACTCCCCAGCTATCCAGGTCCCACTTCGGTCCTCGGTAGTCACCTTCCTGTAGCCAAAGGTCGGCACGGGTGACGCGCTCGCCTAACTCCGCTTCCAGTGCGTTAATGACCAACTGCCTTACGTGTTGCGCAAGTGCGCCGGTGCCCGCTCTGGCCCTGGGTTTCTTTGCTTTCAGACCGGCTTCTCCCAGAAAGGCGCTCATGGCTTTGTCGCCTTTTGCGATGGCACTTTCCATGGACGCTTTCGTGTCGATGACGCGCTTCCCTCCCGTATGACAATCATAGTGATCCATGGATGCTCCATGATAGCCTTGGTCAGCGTAGACGATCCCGTGACAAACTGCGCAACGCGCCTTTACGATATGCCGATCCATGTTTCGCCATCTCCGTCCATATATGAATAATATGTAACAATCATACTATGGTGTCAAATTAAACCCGCGTGCAGGGAGAAGCCTGAAAATCCGCGAAACATCTCCGCAGCCCCACGCAAATACTCCAACATCCATTCCGTCACCAGCCATCGACGCCCCAGCCGTTCGGCGGCCAGGCCGGTTTTCACGGTCCCCCCAAACGGATCCACCACCAGATCACCTGGTTCGGTCAGAAATCGAATGAAAAAATCCGGGATGCTGGTCGGCTGCATGGCGCCATGGGTCGGCAACCCCTGCGCCTGGGCATGTCGCCGGTATGCTGCGGTATCGCTGCAGCCATGGGCGCGCTCAAGGACGTTGCGCGGTATGCGTCCTGCGGTCACCCGCCCAAAGCTGTCCGGCCGAATGCGGTAGGCCCCATCGCCATAAGTGGCCAACCGCCCCTCCCCACCCGATGCCATAAGGCGTTGATGCCGCGCCGTATGGGCCTCCAGAACACGCCGGTTGTCCGACCGAACCAGGTTTGGATCATTGGTGAACCAGTACAGCGGTTCATATGCTGTAGTGAGCTGCACTCGATTGACGCAGGCCCAATGGGTCGGTGCTGGTGGTTTGCTGTAGTTCACCCAAGGAATGCGATCCATGAGTGACAAGCCCAGCCGATCATGCAGAGCCAGGACCAGTCGTTCCAGATACAGAGACCGGCTGGGCTTTTTAGGCTCAAAGACATCCCCGCTGACATTGAGTACGATACTTCCACCCGGAATCAGGCTGCGAACAATCGGCTCTAAGGCTTCGCAGATAAAATCCACATACTGCCGCTCATCGGGGCCGCCGTAAGCGCGTGCTTTGCGCAATGGATAGGGTGGCGAACTGATGCACAGGGCTATCGGTTCGTCGATCTGGCGGAATACGTCCTGATGATTCCCCCAAATCGCCACGCCCAATTCAGTGCTGAAGGCCACCAGCTTTACGCCGCTTGCCGCCCGGTGCAGATCCTTTCCGGCATTTTCAGAAAGTTGCCAAACGCCACGCTCATCGGGCACATGCTCGATAATCCCCAGTTGCTTGAGGGTCTGCTGGTACCAGCGAATTTTGCGCTTGACGGTGGATCGCAAGACGCCGGCACGGCCGATAGGTGTCCGTGCGTCCAGGGCTTCGGGTGTCGTGCCAATGCGCGCGGCCACAGTTGAGTAGAGCGAATCGTTATCCAGAACGCCACACGGAGACCCGGCGTAAGCGCTGGCGATCTCGGCAAACAGGCTTATTTGTTGGGGTTGCGCGTTCAAATCGACGTGATCTCCAGTGTGGTTTTAAGTGCCTTCAAATATCCCTCCGGATTTCCGTAATACAAACCGTACAGTCCCTCGAAAAACTCTACAATCTCCCGATGCGTCGTAAACACCGTGGTTGGATGGCCGAAGGTGTACTGCTCACCCGGGTCGAACACCACTTCCTTCCCGGTCAGGTAATACTGCAACAGACGGTCCAGGATGGTCCGTGATTTGTCCCCGCTACAGCCAAACCCCTCCAGCCGCTGGATAATTTTTTGAAAGTGGACGTTCAGAAACCGATACTGCCGCAGGATGAACTGCGCTTCTTGTTTTCCCGGGAGGACGGTCTGGAGTAATCCATCGACCACCCGCTCCAATGGATATGGAAGCGCGTAAAGAAACCGCTCGGCCTGCCCGTCCCGCGCGAAGGTCTGGGCCTCCTGCAGCGTTGGATGGCTCTGAATCGATGCGAATAGCGTCATTTTGTCCTGATCGACATTGTTCAGGATCGCGGTTATCACGTCCTGAATAGGGGTAGCGGATTGTTCGGTCATCCGGCAACTCCAGCGCCCATCGCCGACATGATTTTTTTGATTCCCCGCTTGGCGTTGCCCTTACCCAGCTTCAAAATAAGCTCATGCAATTCGGCAAATTCTTTGGCCGCGGTGTTTCCAAGTGCGCCCGACGGATAGCCGGCGCTTGGCGAGGCGTCCACATCGGCGCGTCCCGACTCAACCTCGCCAAACGCATTGATGGATTGGTCGCGCACGCCGACGGGTGTGCGCAAATCCTCCAGCGCTACCATCGCAGCCTGTGCAAAAGGTTTGAGCGGATCGTCGTCGTTCCAATCCTTCACGTCGGCTGGGCGCAGGTAATAGGCTGGCCATGGCTCAATCTGCGAATAATCCTCATATAGTTTTTTTCGGAACTCGGCAACAAGACTGGTTAACTCATGAGCGCGACTACCCTCTTTGCCCATTGGGTAGTAGACGTTCATGGCTTGGCGCCAATTGTCGGCAAGAGGAGCGTCAGGAAATGTCTCATGAAACCCCGTATTGAAGGCATCCAACCACTCAGATATCCAGTCAGGAAGACCTCGCTTTTCGGCGTAATCCCACAACCGCTGCTCCCAGGCCAGGCGGTCACGGCGAGCGTAGGCTTCAATAGCCATCCGTGCTTGGTGCTCCACGCGAAAGCTCACGCTAAGAACTGCAATGTTCCCTACAGACGGCGTGATTTCCAACACCATGTCAGGGTGGGGTGTTGTGAGGCGGTAGGAAACAAGCTCCTTGTAATCGTCCCAGCCTCGATTGGGGTAGCCGAAACGACGAAAGCAGTAAGCGAACAGCGTTCCATAGTCAATTTCATCGCCACAAACACTGGCAATGATGGGGTCGAACAAGGTGACCGCAGGCTTCCCTGTGTCCATATAACCACGGAAATCGAGACCAATCCATTCCTTGCCTCCCAATTCCGCCTGCTTCATGTGAAATTTACGTTTTGCCATGACAATCTCCTACCCTCTCTCCGTCTTCTCTCACCCAGCAAGTATCGAATCGCCAACCTTGGGCATCACCAGATAGTGGTCGTAGCGATAATTCAACTCTGGATCATTGCCAGAAGAAGATTCATGCACCACCTGTTTCGTTCGCTCCAAATGCATTAACTGGCGAGGCGTAATCGTAATATCCAATAGCGGCGCATCAATGGCGTTGTATTGCCGAACTTCCACAATTTGAGGTTCACTGTCGCCCAAGCGTTTCTTGTTTGGGGTAAGCCATGTTAGCAATGCGCCGATAGGCAGAGACACATCCATAGAACAGTCGTCATCATCGGTTACCGCAGGCAATTCTAATGGCCTGATCTCCGGGAATGCGGCGTTGACCGTAAGGGTGGCTTTTCTTAGAGACAAGAATCCCTCATTCATCGTGACGGATAGCAGCCATCGGTCAGATCCGCTCGGCGTTGGATGATTACGGTAGACTGCGCCATGAAACAACCCTGTCTCGGTGCTTTCAACGACGGCCAGGTGTGCGTTGGCCAGATATGATTTTGCCATGCTTAATTTCCTCCTGCTTATGTAACCAGCCTACCATGCTGTCAAATTAATGCTCTGTCATTCATCGGTACGTCCGCGTCATCTTCGACAATGGCTTGCGCCAATGCGCGCAAAGCCGCAAACGTTCGAGGTGAACGGCCGCCGCCCCGCAGCGGCGTACAGAATTCAACGCTTGCAACACGCCCTCTTTCATCAATAACGGCAACGCACATATCACCATCTTCCTGGCGCATCAGCCGTAGGCGGCCAGTGGTGCTCATATCTTCACTACGCTCTACCCAAACATTTGAAGTTATAAGTGTCTCCACGGTGCTCATGCAGTCACACCTTTGTTGTCCAGTAATTCCAAAATCGCCGCACTGGTTCGCCAGGCCAGTGCCTGTGTGTTTTGATCTGTCAGTCGTTCGGTGATTTCCTGCCACTGAGTTGAGTTTGGCAATTTGAAGGCCACATCGGCAGCGTCACGGATACCCGCCGCATACCCATGACTCAGGTCAAGCAACAATTTAAGGTCAGCGGTAGATACCGCTATCTGCTTTACGGACACTTTGTCGGCGGCAGAAATGGTGCTCACCATGCGTTCCTGCAGGGTCTCAACGGGCGTTGCAGTGTGTTTGTCTTTCACATTATCCCCCTTTGTTTTCGTTTCAGATCAGCTTTGTGTTGCGGGAAAGGCCCTCCGCTCTGATGCAGATCAATGGCCAATCCCCGCGTTGATGGCGGTTCCCAACCCAACACGCGATCCCAAGCTTCTGCCCGCCGTTCCCATTCTTTTCGGGAAATACCACTCGGTTGGTCGGTGTTGTTCCAGTAACGGTACTCGCTCACCAGCGGCTGCCGGAGCCAATGCCGAAACCACCGGGGGTGCTCGGTGAATGCAATGCCCAGGAACCTATCTCCGTCCGGAAAGAACACCAACTGAAAATCCGTATCCACGGCTGGCATGCGACGGCCCTTGTCCACTGTCTCGGATCGCAACTCCATCCATGCTGCCCAGCCCTTAAATGGCTCCTTTGATGTCCCGGTTTTCCGCAAGAAACGGTTGAGCATTTTCTGCCCTTCCGCCTGCACATACGGACGGAAACCGTTGACCAGATTCATTAGGCCCACGGCGGAGTCTGTTGCCACAGAAAACCCGTTATAGATTTTGGTGCTCATTTTAATCCTGCGCAGCCTTGCGCATATTCTCTCTCATTTGCTCAAACGCGATAGCAGCCTCACCACATTTTTCTTGTGCTTTTTGCAGCTCATAATCCCAGCCTGCCTTAGACCACGCCATTTGGCAGTATTGGCAGTGCCGGACAAAACCAAATTCCGTAGCCTTCCACTGAGTCACCCCACGCTTGCTGCACTCTGGACAAACCCTCCGTTTCGGCTTGGCCTGTCCATACCCTTGACCGGTTCTGACACCCATCCATGCCTCCTTTTAATAACAGCTCTGCGTGTCTCTCTTGTATAGTTTTATGCGGTCCGCTCCGCTACCAAAAGATCGATCAATGCAGTCGTATCGCAATGTTCACCCTCCGCCACATCGGTTAACACGCACCCCGGCTCCGGCAGATCATTTTCTTTCAGGTTGGCAAAGCATGTCGTACTCCATTTGGTGTAGTTGTTCTCGGCCGTATTTTTCACAAGGTCCACGGTGGCCATGAACATCTTTTCGGCCTTTTTGAGGCAGGCCAGCAGATCAACTTCACTACGCAGATACAGGATGGCCAATTCCCGCTTAACCGACAGCCAGAGCCAGATATTCGCGGTATCCGTGCAGTCCTGCCAGGATACGATATACAAATCACCGTCCACGGCGCGGTATAGGGCCACCAAGGGTCCGTCGTACCACACGAGGTTGGCGAGCAGTTTCGCGTTGGTCAGATTATCGTAAGTATCCGTTGTCATGGGGTAATTCCTTCACAATGTGAATGATTGGCGGCGGCCTTCTGAGCTTTTGCCTCAAGCCTATCTTCTTCATCCCAAAATGCCGCCCATTCTTCCTTGGTTGGTGACCTGTAGGAACGCATTCGTTCAGAATCGGCATCCTTTCGGCAATAAATATCGAATAAGGCGTCTATGGTTTCATCCGGCATTTTAATCTTGTCCATGTGACTAAGGATGAGTTGTTCATCGCAAGACTGGTTAGCCTCGTCATATTCTATTTTAAGGGCAGATCGCTTTTCAAATATACGTTTTTTACTGATTAGGCCATGCTCTGCTAATTTTTCGTGAAAGCGCAAAAAAGCATGTGGCGCACAGAACGCGCATGGCGTGTACTGCCAGCGTGGCGCCATTCCAATGCCAGTATCCTGGCACAGGTTACAATCCTTTAATTTTGCCCGGTCTGTATCGGACAGAATCATGCTGCCCTCAAAATCGTCGTTGTAGTATCGCTGATGCGCTGCCTTTTTGTGCTGCATCGGAGCGTGGTGCAAGTTTTCAGACTGAATAAACATTATCAGTTCGACACGGCGGGCTGCAAAATACTGTTGCGCTTCCGTCCAGTTAAGGTGCCCCTCATCCGTGTGCGCATCCATAATATGATTTAGACATTCATACATCAGTATGGGCCTTTCGCGCCCGGCACATGCAGCATTCGCCAGTCTGGTGCTGTTTTCTATGTGTTTGCGAATGTCACGAATATGGAGATCAATATCTTGCGATGCCATCACTTCCTCCGAATGGAAATCTTCCGACCGTACTCGTGGTTGGAATCATGTATTTGCTCTTCCAGCAGTTTTGCGTTGACCAGGCTGTCGGTGGCGCCTACTCGCAGGTCTCAATATCGAAACTTCCCGGCGCATTGCCTTCATCGTCGGACAGCAGCACCAACTGCTTTTTCGTTCCGTCAGGCATCGTGATAACCATACCAAAGAATTCGTCGATATCATCGTGGCCGAGACCATTTCCGCCCCTGACCAGCCCGGAGATCGTGCCACCCACCAACGGCTCCAGCTTTTTCAAGTAAAAATCCGCACTCATGAATGCCTCCCTTCAATATATGATTAGAATATAACAATCATACAGCCGCGTCAAGTTTTAGGCTCGTCGCTTTTCACTGTCCAACGCTGTTATAGCTGACGAAGACGATGCAAATACTGCAGATTGTTAATTCTTCGTCATAGCCACCAGATTTACCGGGCCACTGGCACCATCGTCGATCTGCAGCGCACTCACACGAGGCCAGTAGTACGTTTCAGCGGCATGCGGGGTTTTCGGGTTGGGGACGCGAACAATATAGGACACCGCGCAGCGCGGTATGCCCCCTCCGTACCGTGTTCTGGCATACGGGATTTTCTGTCCATCCGGCAGGGTATAGTTCTTCTGATCATTCTCTTTGAGCACGAACGGTTGTCTCCCGGCAGGAACAATGCAGATGATTTCTCCGCGATTCTCGACCTCATACCCACTTGATTTTGATAACCACCTAACTTTGGTTCCCGCTTTCAGGTTGCTATCCGCACTCATGAATGTCTCCTTTTAATATATGAATAGCATATAACAATCATACAGCCGCGTCAAGATTTAGGCGCAGCGTTTTTTCTTGCGCTGCTTCTATTCTTTCGTGATGACCTTTACTCAAATATCGCTGCACCAAAGACTGCAACCGCGACTCGTCCCTATCCGCCATTTCCGGCCCCGTAAACGGATCGACGATCTGATGTGCTTCGCTGGCCTTCAATCCAAGAATTTCCATGATCGGCCCGTCCGAACCGTCTTCGACGACCAGGAAGAATACCGTCACCGGCGCAGCCTGCCCTTCTCTGTCTACGCGCCAAATCACTTGCTGGTGGATCCCTGGGGACCAGTCAAGTTCACCAAATACTACGACAGAGCATTTGTGCTGCAGACCATCCAAGCCGGCACCTGAGCGCAATGACATGATGAGCACTGGGGTTTCGCCATTCAGAAAACGATCTTTCTCCCGATTCTTCTGCGTCGCCGATTCGCTGCCCGTGTACATGGCTGGTGACAAATCCTTGAGTTCTTCATTCCATATCTCGTAGACCGCGCGATGCCAACCCACCAGCAACACCGATTCGCCCGCCTCCACCAATAACCGCGTAAATTGGGCGACCGCTTTAGCCTTCGCAACGCCTGTGGCCTGTCTGACCATAATGTCCAGCTCACGCACTGCCGACCCACGTTCCGTGAAGGATCCGGTTGTCGCTTTAATGGCCAGCGCCCGAGCCAGATCTTCT
>AOMP01000034.1_pt1 | contig 13049 bp, 14 predicted proteins | sample 537838 | NCBI WGS metagenome assembly AOMP01 (sample SAMN02954329, study PRJNA184676) | mine drainage metagenome | biome: terrestrial; feature: Kristineberg Mine; material: mine stream; isolation source: low temperature acidic, metal-polluted mine stream | place: Sweden: Kristineberg Mine
TGATTGGCTGGGTGCTTTTTTAATGTGGTGCCGGCGAGGGGAGTCGAACCTCTGACCTACCGATTACGAATCGCTATTTTCCTCTTTTGGCATCAACGGGATACACGGTAGATGACAATATAAACAGCTAGTTAGTAGTCATGCCATTCCCTGATATTCCCTGCCATTCACGTTCTTAGTGTCGTGCAATTACGGTGCAATTTTGGGAGTCAGTTGGTCCGGGCAGCTGCCATTACATCGTACAACAGGTCCATTGCTTCAATTGCGTGTTACACCGGTTTCATTGTTCTTTCGTTTTAGCTGCGGCAGCAAGACCTTTCGAAACATCCAAAGCCGCACACGAAAAATATTTTTTCATCGACCCCAACCCCCCTGAAACCCTTATATTCATTGACGTGTAGAGCCTCACGGCCCGCGAAAATAACGCTAAAGCATGTAACGTGGCGTTATGCACTATATTGATTTTATTTAATAAAATGTTGTTTGCCACAGGAAAGCGATTATACTTATAAATAGCAGGCTTGATCACCTGCCGCCTCTCCTGGCTTTGGGTTGGGCGGATACATCCTTACTGGGGTATCCGCCGCTAAAAGAAAGGGAGGGTCACCCAAAAAGAAGGAGCAGCATTCGCATGTCAGCATTGACTAAATCGGCACAATCTAATTTAAGCGCAACCGGCCGCATTACCGATCGCCAGCAAAAACCGGGCAAACAGCCCACGTCACGGCGTCGGACAGTAAAGAAAATTGACCTCAGGACTCAACAGTATGACGAGGCCGCGCAGGAGGCATGCTATGCCGACGCCGCAAGCGAGTCGCAGATTGACCGCTTGCGAAGACGAGCCGCGGTACGTGAAAATAAAATAAACGCTACAATTCGCACGATTTCACTTGAATCCGTATGTGCTACATGTGCTCAAAACACCGCCGCAGACCCCTGTCATACTCGCGGTCGTGGGGAAGGCACCAGATCTAACGTCAAATCTGGCGATGGTAATGACGCTGATGGCGAACCGCCCCGACCTGGACTTGCAGACGAGGCCGCCCTGGCCAATCTGCTCTGCGTATCCAAGAAAACCATTCAGAATATCTATTCAAGAACACCCCATTTACTCCCAAAAGCAATATCCATTCCAGGTGCAAGGGGTCCCAGATGGACTTCCCAAGCCATTGAAGAATGGCTCGCCACCCGCCCTCAGCACACCTCTAAATCTGTTCCAGTTGCGCCGAAACGCTCAGCAGGACGCCCCAGAATCGCAATCGCCTTGGCTGTTGCTGGCAAAGGCGGTGCGAGATGAACCGCGCCCAGCAGAGGCAGGCAGAAGCCGATGCCTGGTTGTCCCAACACGAGGGTTGGGATGAGGATATCCCAGACCCTGATTCATTGGCCCAGCCACTTTTTATTTGTCCTGAAAATGAAGATGGCAGGGAAAAATACGATACCCGGCGCGCCGTTTCAGAGCGAGGACCGTGGCTCCCAGATCCAAATGTTCCCAGAACACGTAAACGCCGTAACAGAAAAGCGGCCAATATTCACCTGATTCGCGGGGCATCAGAACAGGAATACCTTGAAACGGCGGATTTTAATGCCGCTGTTGCTGCCCGAATTTACCGCAAACGCGACTTTGCATTGTCCTGCTACAAAGGTAAATATCGGGATGTTTTAAGCCTTCTTTTGTTGGGATTGCCAACAAAAAAATTGCCGAGAACACTGGAAAAACCCCGCGCCGAATTAGACAAATTGTGAACGGCAACGCAAAGCGCGGCACAATTGGACTAAGACAATTCATTACTGATCTATGTGAACCACCCCCCGATGTAGGCCGAGTTCGGTCTGCGGGTGCGGGGGTGGAATATGGCGGCATCTGAGTCCGGGCTTCCCAAAAAAGACTGGGTTTCTATTCTTCGACGTAATAATGCTCTGAACCGTGAAAACATTCAGCGCGCCATGGGTCATGCGGGCGACGAAGGAGAACGCCAGGAACTACAGGCGGAGATGGGTCGCCTGAATGCCAAACGTTCCAGCATCAAGAAGGGCAAGACACAGCCCGGCGGCGATGCTTCCAGAGGTAGAGGCTTCGGCACACGCAACCAGCAGCAGCGGGTACAGATACCGCCGGAGCACCGTTTTTTCGCTGACCACCTGCCCCACAAGCCTTGGTGTACCAATGATCTCACTGCAGGGTTGCAAGTGCGCCCCGCACAACAGGCGCTTACTCATAGATACCTGCAGTACAACAGCCCGGCAATGGTCTGGGTCATTGCCCAAGACATTGACCGGCAAGTCAATGCTGGATACTTTGAGAAGCACCACGCGCCTCAACCCAATTGTCTCATTCTTAATCCCGTGAATTCTCATGCCCATGCACTGTATTTTTTGGCAGCTGGCGTGTGTCGAACCGATGCCGGACGCCTTAAACCATTACGTTATCTTGCAGCCGTGGAAGGCGCACTCTGCCGCCAGTTGGAGGCAGATCCAGGCTTTGCGGGGCTGGTCACAAAAAACCCATTACATTCATCCTGGGAAACGCTTGTGGTGCATGACCATCAATATACATTGGCCGAACTGGCAGAACCTCTGGATCTGAAGTCGGCGGCGAATGAAAAGGCATACCGTGATTCTGGCAGTGGTCGTAACGTCACCTCCTTTGATACGGTGCGTCTTTGGGCATACAGCGCCGTCAGAGACTTCTGGGGACCTAATGGATTATCACGCTGGCAAGCCGCCGTCCTTGGCAAAGTAGATGAGGTAAACAGGCAGTTTCCTCAGTCCCTGCCCTTCTCCGAAGTCAAAGCCATTGCCAAGAGCGTCAGCAATTGGACTTGGCAACGGTTCACACCGGATGGCCTGCATGACCTCATCGAGCGTACGCATACGCCAGAGCTGCAGGCGGCGAGGGGCACAAAGGCTACCAATCAAGCAGCGGCAGGTGTTAGTGGGCAAGCGCGCAGACTGACCAGTGATCAGGAAAGGGCAACAGCACGGATTATGGCCGCACAAGGCAAGAGTACCCGACAGATCGGCGCTGCGATTGGAGTAGACCAGTCCACAGTAGTCCGGTGGCTGGCTGATCAGGTGATGCACGAACGGCCTATATTCAGATAACAGCCGTTTCCGGGCGGCCAAGCGAAGCGGTGGGTGCCCGGAATAAGGGGGGCAAGGTGAATTTCCCTGTTCGAGCCCAGCTTATTTTTATTCAGGCCAGCCTTACAAGGGTATGGGACCAATCGAGTTCCAAAATAACCATGCATCCATGCATCGCAAACCAGGCTAAGCCGCAATCATCGCTTGCCGCTGATCCTCGATGATGATTCCAGCGCCAAGTGCCGCCAGCGCAGCGATAACCCCATCCATGCGTGAGGCGTGATCCAGATCCACCAGCCGACGGATGGCGCCTTCGGATACGTGAAGGCGTCGCGCCAGTTCCGCATTGTTGACGCTTTCTGATAGCATCGTTGATCGCAATGCCAACTTGGTCGCCACCAGAGCCGCTACCGGCACCAAGTATTCGCCTTGTGCGGGGGTGGATGGCGCGGGGATACCTTGCCGGTCCAGAACGTAGCCTGCCAGTGCTGCACCCAGCGCATCGCTCATGGCCAGCAGCGCCTCGCTTTCGGTGGCGCCGCTGGTGAGCGCTTCGGGAACATCACGAGAGGTGGCAATGAACTCACCATCCTCATCCTTTACCAGAACTACAGGGTAAACATATCGCATATCAAACTCCTTTACAGATCATCAGGGCTGATACCCAGCTGTAAACACATTGCTTTCAGCAAACCTATGCCGATCTCTTTCTTACGGTCTTTGAGCGTGGTGAACCGGGTGCCATAGTAGAGGCGTCCATGGCTGCCATGGCCGTGGTGCTTGTCGAAGCGCACCGATTGTCCGGTTTTCCGCCCTAATCGCTTCACCCGCTTTTCAAACTCCGAGCCGATCATCGCGCACGTCCGTTCCATTACGATGTGTCTATTATCGTACAGATATGTACGGCCCGCAAGCATCCGCCTTACCCACAAACTCCACCGCCTTGTGGACGGCTCGTTGCTGCGTAACGACCAGCCAGCGCACGCGCCAGCTTGCCGACCACAACCCCGCCTGCCAACCGACCCCTTGTTGGGGGTCTCCGTTGGCGGGGCTTCGGGCCGTGGATTTCATGGATAAGCCTGTTTCGCGTCTAGTTACAAATAAAGCGGCAGCCAATTTCGTGGCTAGTCACGATAATGAAAACATTTTATTACCGCGACTAGTCGCAAATAAAAAGCCCCCGAACAGGGGGCAACACTGCGACACACAAAACCTGAAATTAAAAATGCCAAGGCAACTGCGTCCCCAACACAATGCCCAGAAGAAACGTAGCAAAAATCACGAAAAGCATGATGACCAGGTTGATGGAACGTTCTGTTTTTATGGCTTCTCTGACCTTCTGGTCCAATGCGTCACTACCGCTCTGAACCCACTGCGCCACCACCGCATCCTTTCTGGCAATGATGGCCTTATCCACTTTTCCGTCAAAATCTTTCAACGCGGTTTGCACATTAACAACCGCCTGGTCTGTCGCTAGATGAACCCCTTGGCCGATTGCCTGGGCGAACTCTCCGAGATTTGAGGTCAATGCGGTCCTTACCTGCCCAGCTACATCTTCACCGCCGGAAACCACCGCTTTTTGAATGATGGCTGGGATTCTGGTCACGTCTGCGTGCACCAGATGCGCGGCTGCCCCGGCCTCAGCGGCCGCCGTTATGGAAACCACCGCCGTTTCTACCATCAACCACGCTGGATCCCGCCTGTCTACCTGATGATCCAGTGCCATACGCAACACCCGCTCCCGTATCCCCTGATCTGGTATGGCGGCAAGCGCCGAGTGCATGCCGCCGTCGCCATCATCAGTCCGCCCCGTTTCCGGGGTAGGAGGAACATGAGGCTCTTGTGTGCCTGGTGGTTGGGCACTACCGCCATCACTCAACATCGCTTCCATATTGCTCAACTCATCCATCATTCACCCCCGAAGATCGGCGCAACGGCCGCAATGCCCGCCTGATACCAGCGATACACACTTGATTGATCCAGAATCATCCAGCCGTCAGGCCTGTTAGTCTTATCCACCAGATCAGCCACACGCCCACGCGTGGCTTCCAGCTTGTTCAATGCGGACCTGTTGGCTAAAGACGGAACAATCAGTTCACCAATCTCTGCCTTTTCCCGTTCTGGTCGGTTATACCAGTCAAAAGTTTCCACCTTGCCCTTGTACTCAGGATAAGCGACAAAACGCTTGTCGGTATCAACAACCGACAGTAGACCTTTTGCTATGCTCCTTATGAGTGCATCGCTTGCCACGCGGTTTTTCTCAAGCGCGTAGGTGACAATAAGGCTATACCCCAGAGCGTCAGCTAAATCACGAATCATACCCGCCGTGCCGTCCAGTGTTTCTCCAGCACCAGCAGGAAGGTTTACCACCACCAGATCTGCGTTCGATATTTCCAGCATTTCTCCAAATGCGCTTAAAGCGTTCACCGCATCGCCAGCTTGATTTAGCGGCAATGCGCCGACTGTCACGTCATCCATTTCAGAATAACGGACGCCAAGGTCCGGCTGTGTTGGATCAGCTTCAATTAATGAAACATGGCCGAACTGCGAAAGATATTCGACGGCAAGCATGGACAAATAAGACTTACCCACGCCCCCTTTGTCACCATGGCTAACATACAAAGTGCGTTTCATTACATTTAACTCCTTTCAGTTGACGGGGTTACTATCTGTTTTTGTCGATCCGCGCGGCTTCAAAATCGAAGCCGCCAACGACAGGTTTGCTGCTGCTTTCTCCAATCTTTTGTGGAGGACAATGTTGTGTGGTGGCCTTGGAAGTCACCGGCACCTTGAGCTTCCCTGATTTGATGCCTTTATCCACACGTGAAAAGCACCCCGCTAGGTCTTTCCCTCTGCCCTCAAAACCCAATGCGGCGGCAATATCCATCCAGGCTCTCATCAACTGTCTGGCCTTCAGAATGTCCTCATATCTGCCCAATACCACTGACTTCATGGAGTAACGCGGGTCTGGCCCGGACCGAATCAACTCATCCAACTTGTCCATCAATTTCTCCCTGGACCGGCAAATGTGCGGCCCTCACTTATGTGTGCCAAGCGGAAACATTTTCGGTAGCTTTTCGGTATGCCTCACTGTACGGGGCAGCTTTTCGGCTACTTTTCGGCTACGTCGCTTGTGTCAGTAGATTTTCCGTAGTTTTTCGGTAGCTTTGTCTACAATGTGTCTACAGCTTTTCTGTAGGTTGTCCGCAAATTTTCAGTGGGTTTTCTCGACCAGAAGCAGGCTATCCGTAAGTTTTCGGAAGGTTATCTAAAAGCGAATGTATCGACGGGCACCCCTTCGGGATGCCCTTTATCACGCACAGCCCCACCCCCTTCGGGGATGGCGACGTGCCGCTGGCGCGGCCCTCTGTGCTGACTCGCCTCCTCGCATCCCTGGCTTCGCTCGGTCGCTTCAATTCCGCGTTTCCCATCTTTCTCGCGCGATTGCCCTGGCCATGCTCCTTAAGGCGCCTTCCGGCCCTGGCGATGGGTGGTTCATTCATGTCATGGCCGAAGGCGAGAGGCGCAGCCTCTCCCTCCGGAGAATGGTTTAGGGCAAACCATCAATTTGTTTCCGCCTGGCACACATCGATGAGGCCAGCGGAAAAGGAGGTGTGAATCATGTTGCAAAAGCATCGGCGGCAGCCACGGGAACACGAAATGCCAAACGCATCAAAAACCATGGCCGATCGGCTCATGGATTTACGCAAAGAATCAGACTTGGAATACAGCTTCCAGTCAGAAAATGCGCGCCATGAATCTGAATTGCGCTATGACCCCATGAAGGAAATTGGCCATGACCATTACTAAATCTACCAGGAAGGAGTACGCACAATGACTCCTCCCACATCAGACGAAATTCGCCTTGGCGGAGGCGCCGCCCATTTTGCCAAAAAGTCTATTCAGAGTGCCGTTGCGCGGGCTCTGGCAGGCGACAAACGTGATCAAGATATGCTTATCAATAGCCGTTTTCTCTCTGCGTTTTTTCACTACATCAATGAGGACCTGGAGCGGAAAGCAGCGCGAAGGATTAAGCCATGATTCGGAATACGCACTTGACCGGATCACCGGCAGCGGTTGCCAGCTACATGGAAAGCAAGCATGAAGAGCACTTGACCAGGTCGGGTGAGGTAAAGGCCACCGGCTACTATTCCAAGGCTGGCGGCGCACCGTCTGAGTGGTTTGGGAAAGGCGCAGAAGTGCAGGGGCTCACTGGTCCAGTCGTGGCAGAAGATATGGTCCGAGCGTTGTCTGGCCAGGTAAAACATACTGGTGAAGACATCTCGACGCGTGGTGGTCAGACAGCAGAAACACGCCGCATGGGCGAAGAACTCACGATAGCAGCGCCTAAATCGGTATCCATCATGGCAGTTGAAGATCCCCGTATCGTCCAGGCTCACCAGGCCGCCGTCAGGGCTACTATGAAATACGTCGAGCAGGAAATGATCCATGCCAGGATAGGAAAAGGTGGCGGAAAAGGGAATGATTTTTCCGGGAATTTAACGGCTGGACTTTATGTGCATGAAGACGCCAGAGACTCCGCGACTGGGCGCGTTGCCCCGCACCTACATACTCACTCCATCATCGCCAACATGATCCAACGTAGCGACGGAAAATGGGTGAATCTCAAATTGGATTGGGGCTATAACAACGAAAAGAAAATGGCTGCAGACGCCGTTTACAAAGCTGAACTCGCCCGCCAGGTGAAAGCCTTGGGCTATGAGATTGAGCGTGGACAAGGCGCGAATTTCGAGATCGCGGGCATTACCCGCGACCAAATTGAATACTTCTCGCCGCGTTCGCAGGACATAAAAAATGAAATTGGTGGCGAGCGTGGTGAGGTATCAGCGAAAGAACGCCAGGCTGCCCAAAACAAAACGAAGGGCAACAAATCATCGTTAAATCAAATAGACCAGAGATATGCCTGGCGACGGGAGTTCCGTGAACAGGGTATGGATCTGCACGCCATCCATGATGCTGCTGTGAAGTGTGAGGCCGCTGGCATTCCCGTACCACAGATTACCGCTACCGATGCACTTAAGTCTGCGATTCGCCATCTATCAGAACGCGATTCCGTCTTTTCGGAACAGTCCCTGAAATCGGAAGCATTGTCTGCTGGCCTGGGTGATGTTTCGCCCGAAGACATAGACACCGCAATCAAGGCCCGCGCCGGTGGCTTGGTGTATGCCGGGCAGGCTGAGGGGCTGAACGATCGCCAATTCACCACCAAATCCGCCATTTACACCGAAGCGGAAATTTTACACCGAGGAAAGGAGGGACAAGGAAAATCAGAGGCCATTTATCCAGTTCAGGAAGTACAGGAACCATTAGATGTCATCCCGTTGAATCAAAAGGAGTTACAAGATGGAACACGCAGTTACACCAACGCAATCAACGACGCTAAAACACCTGAACAACTCTCCTCCCACGGCATGCGCGAATTGTCCCAACAGCGTCTGGATGCAGACGCGGCAGGGCAAGACTCAAGTGTTCTGCATGGTGATGCGGGTGCTGATCGACACGGAAATCAGGATCTGCGACGGCCAGGCGATGACCCGCGAATAAACGCGATTATCGCTGCGCAGGAAGGCACGCAAGGGTTCAGGTTCAGCGATGGCCAAAAGGCCGCCGTTGAACTGGCTCTTTCTTCGAGCGACCGGCATTTAGGAGTTGTCGGTTCGTCAGGAGCCGGAAAAACCACCAGCATGAAGCTAATCGTCAAAGAGTATCAGCAGGCTGGCTACACCGTGATAGGTGTTGCGCCAACGAGCAAAGCGAAGCGAGAGCTTGAGGGTGCCGGGTGTAACGAAACGGTTACCCTTGCTGATGCCTTATTGCGCAAGCCATCGCTGGACGAATCGGGCAAGCCAACCCAGAAGATTTTATATGTCATGGATGAGGCCGGAATGGTGTCATCCAAGGACTTCGACCGTTTCTATAAGCGTGCGGACATGGAGAACGCCCGCACTTTGGTTGTGGGCGATCCATATCAAATCGAATCGGTTGAGGCCGGTACACCTTTTGCCCAATTGCTGGAAACAGGTTCACTAGATCATGTAAAGATTGATGAGGTTCAGCGTCAGCGCGCAGCGCCGGAATTGCTCAAGATTGCCCAGGCTTTCGCATCAGGAGACGCAAAAAAAGGCGTTGAACTGGCCAAGCCGTTCATGACACAGGTTCATGTAGAAAAAGGCCAGGATAAAGATGAAGCCTTGGCGAAAGTCGCAGCGTCCAGATATCTATCTATGTCGCCGCAGGAACGCGCTGACACCTACTTTATCGCCGACACCAACAAAAAAAGGCAGGCCATCAATAACCACATCCGTGATGGTTTGACCACCACCGGCGCTTTGGGTGCGAACGTGGTGAAAATTACGGCGCTGGATAAGTTAGATCTCACAAGCGAATCGGCCACAAAATCAGAAAATTACGTCAGTAAAGATGGAACATCGCAGGTGGTGGTTGAGTTCCATCGGGATTACGCAGACAAGGACGCGGGCATCGGGGCGGAAAAGGGTAGTCAGTGGTCAGTGTTGGATACGTCGGGGGGCAAGCTGACATTGCAAAACCGAAACGATCCGGCCAAAAGACTACAGGTCAATCCAGTAAAAATCACAATCTCCGCCTATTCTGCAAGGGAAATGGAATTGCGAACAGGCGATCAGGTGTACTTCCGCCAGAATGATAAAACGCGGGACTTAATCAACGGCACGTCAGGAACGGTGATTGTTGAAAATGGCACGGCAACGGTTAAAACCGATTACGGACAGGCCATTCCGTTGAGTCGGGAGAAGGGAGAAGTGATGGACTATGGCTATGCCATCACAACGCACGCCAGTCAAGGCGGTACGAAGCATACAGCGATCCCTGTGCTCACTGGCGGCGGGCGGGGAATGAACGCGAACTTAGCGTATGTTGCCATGACCCGAGAAACCCATTTTCTGGAAATAATAACGGATGCCATCGAAAAGCTAGGGAAAAGTATCTGCAGGTTTTCCGAAAGGCGATCCGCCCTGGAGGCATCTAAAACGCAGGTGTCCCTGGAACTGGACGAAATCCGGCAGGCGCGCTTATTCGCTGACCGAGATCTGGGCCAGGCTGGCGACTTAGCCGAAAAACGCTCGCAGGAGCAAGAGCAGGAGGACATAGGGGAACCAGAAGCCGGTATTACGGAACGTGAGGAGTATCAGTTCTCTTCCGAGCCAGAGGCGGAAATGGAAATCGGAGAATAAATGTTTCCGCCTCGCGCACATAAGTGAGAGCTGACAAAAGGAGATTTAGGATGAATACACAATGGGAAAAGAAGGTTTACTGGCGGTTCATTTACCGGCTTGGTTGGTTTTTCAAGCCCGCCCGGAATCTTTATCTGAAGAAAATCCGTAAGGAATATTGATTCATGGATAAATACACTGGCCCAAACGACCCGCGCTTCCAAACTGGTTCAGGCTTCCTTGAGGGCATCGGGTTTGGCGCCCTGGCGGGTGGCGCGGCTGGATATTTTGCCGCATGGGAAACCGTGGGAATCTGGAAAGGTGCGGGTTTTCTGTATCCCAACGCGATCATGGCGGCGATCCATCAGGCCGGAATAGTCCCCCAACAGTTTGCCGTACCGCTCGCTGCAGGATCAGCGGTCGGGGTGTGTGTTGGCGGTGCCTTAGGTTTTTTCGCTGGGAACATTTCTGCAGAAATCCACATTCGTGGATCCCACTTGACCCGCAAGCCTCAATTAATGCAGAAGGCGATTCTGGAAGCGTCTCCTCCTGTTAAGGGAAGAAACCAGGGCATCCGGATTCACCCCAAAATCCAGACCACGGAAGCCTTGGAAGCTTCGCACATGCTTATTGTAGGCGGTTCTGGTGCGGGGAAAACCACGATCCTCTGGCCCATGATCAACCAAATCATTGAACGTGGAGATAAAGCCATAATCTTCAGTTTTAAGGGTGACTTTGAGCAGAAGATCGGCACAGGAGAACGAATTGGCAAACAATTCGCACTGTTGGCGCCGTGGGATACGCGGTCCGCGTTATGGGCACTGGGGCGCGATATACGCACTAGGCTGGATGCCGAAGCGTTTTCCAATACTCTTATTCCCGACCCCGATAAAGCGGACAACCCGATGTGGACCAACGGATCCAGATCCTTGTTAGTTGGAATAATTTCTGAAGTTCAAAGGGAGTATGGGGAGGCGTGGGGTTTTGCTGAGTTAGCGAAAAAATGCGCGGAAGCGTTGGCTGACTTTAAGGTCCTTAGGGAAATCATCACCCGCGAAAATCCGCTTGCGGCTTCACTGATCGGCGGTGGCGCGGACTCGAAAACGACCACCTCTTTTCTCGCGAACATCGCGGCGTATTTGACCCATGTGGTGAATCTTGGGGTTGCAGCGGATGATTTGAAGGACGCGGCCAGAGGCAGACAATGGAGTGTAAACGGCTGGATAGCGGGTAAAGTTCCACAAATCGCGATCCTTGGTTTCCGGCCATCCGCGAAATCCATAAGCGAAGCGTGGTGCGCTTCTCTAATAGAGCAGATTGTATTGAAACTTGAGGATTTGCCGGACGTTTCGCCAGAGGATAGGCGCATTTGGCTGATCCTTGATGAAGTTCCTCGCATGGGAAAGATCCCGAGTATAACAGACGCGCTGGAAGTGCTTCGGAGCAAAGGCGTTCGCATCGCATTAGGGTGTCAAGGTATCAACCAAATAGAAGAAACGTATTCAAAGACCACGGCGAGATCATGGGCTATGCAAACTGCCACAAAGATACTGGGGCGCATCGCTGAACCAGAAGACCAGCGCTGGGCTGCAGCCCTGGTCGGCGAGCGCGACCTGGAACGGTTTTCTTCCCAGTACAATGTTGCCCAGGGTGGTAGCAGCCAGGGGGGATCATACCAGCGAGTCAAAGAGCATACGGTACTTCCGTCTCAATTTGGGCAAATCGTGAAAGTCACAAAGTCGGGTCCGCGGGCAATTCTGACTGTGGCGGGATCGGAGCACGTGGGGTTGCTGGACTGGCCATTCCAGTCCAATCCGAATCATCGGGGCAGCAGGGAGGAGCACCAGGCGCGATGGGTGCTGCCCCGTTATTTTAGGCCGACCTGGGGTGCAGTACCACCGAAAGTTGATATTCCACCAGCCATTGACGCACCCGCTAAAAAAGAGAAAGACCCACAGCAGCCGAAGCAATTGAACATCCAGCCACCCGAACACCAGCAGGTTGACCAACCACCGCAGCAACCAGGCGAAGGGGGAGGCGTGGGCGAAATCATGGGTGATCATATGGCTGGGCAAGCTTTGGACGCGCTCATCCCCGGCGCGGGAATGGCTTTTGAAATGATGAAAATGGTAACCGAGATGTCCGACTTTACTGGAGGAAATGCACCCGCATTACCGGTGCCACGAATCCAGCAAGAGCATGAGGACCTGGCAGAAACCGGGATTGAAGAAGAGACCGAATAATAATGTTTCCGCATGGCACACATTCATAGAAGCCCGGCACCATTAAAAGGAAACCCTCATTATGAGCAGCATTGGCATTTCGTTGTCACCGCCCAGCACAGACATCTCGACCGGCTTGCTCTCTTCGCTGCTCGGGCCAAACTGGTGGCTACTGGCGACGGGTGGCGCCCCCAGCGGAGCAGGTTCCGTCCTAGCACACCTGTTCTCCATTTTCGATATCGCCTTGCTCATGTATGTCAGCGCACTGCTGGTGTATCAGGCGACGGTTGGGGGCATGGCGACGGCACACGAAGGGACACCTCTGGGTAGACGGTACCACAGCATCTGGGCGCCGATCCGTGGGCCTGCAGCGTTTGCCATGCTATTTCCGCTGCCCTGGGCCAAAGGACTCGCGTTGATTCAGTGTATCGCGTTGCTAGGCGTCTACTGGGGTATTGGGGTCGCCGATGATGTCTGGTCGGGGTTTGTCCAGGAAATACCGAAGATGTCGGGGACGTTGATGCCGAGTCAA
>AOMP01000036.1_pt1 | contig 12871 bp, 9 predicted proteins | sample 537838 | NCBI WGS metagenome assembly AOMP01 (sample SAMN02954329, study PRJNA184676) | mine drainage metagenome | biome: terrestrial; feature: Kristineberg Mine; material: mine stream; isolation source: low temperature acidic, metal-polluted mine stream | place: Sweden: Kristineberg Mine
TAGGGCTTCCCAGGAATGGTAACCATTGGTAATAGGATAGCGCCGATCCTTGCCGAATGCGCGAGCGCTGATCCGCACGCCTGGCGCCGCCTGACGACGCTTATATTCAGCACGATCAATAAGCCTTAGCACCCGCGTCACTGTTTCTACCGAAAAACCGGCGGCAACGAGCTCCGCAGCGCTGCGGTCTTCTTCCACATAAGCGGCAATAATGGCATCCAGGACCTCATAGGGAGGCAGGCTGTCCTGATCGCGCTGATCTGGCGCCAGCTCCGCCGAGGGTGGCCGGGTCAGCACCCGCTCCGGAATCACCGGACCCAGGCTATTGCGATAATGGGCGAGACGATAGACCAGGGTCTTCGGGCAATCCTTGATCACCGCAAAACCACCAGCCATATCGCCATACAGGGTCGCGTAACCAACGGCAATCTCACTCTTATTACCTGTGGTCAGCAGCAGATGGCCGAATTTATTGGAATAGGCCATGAGCAATGCGGCGCGAATACGTGCCTGCAAATTCTCTTCCGTGGTATCGGCTGCGCGTCCGGCAAAAAGCGGTGCCAGCGTCTCCAGATAGGTGTTGAACGGCCCCTCGATGGACACGATGTCGGTGCGCACCCCCAGACTCTGCGCCTCAGCCACAGCGTCTGCAATACTCATCTCCGCCGTATAGCGGGAAGGCATAATCAAGGCGTGGACCCGTTCCGGACCAAGGGCGTCCACCGCTATCGCCAGGGTCAGCGCCGAGTCCACCCCGCCGGACAGACCCAGAACCACACCAGGGAAGCCATTTTTTTCCACATAATCATGTACGCCCAGACGCAATACATCGTAGACTTCGGCGGTCTCATCCGGCAGCGGTCGCAGTGGCTCGGCAGCCTGTATACGGATATCGGCGTGATCCTTGTCGATATCCAGCAGTGCCAGCATCTCCTCACACTGGGATGTGCGTAGGGCCAATAGTCCATGCTGGTCTACCGCAAAGGACTGGCCATCGAAGACCAGTTCATCCTGCCCGCCCACCAGGTTCACATAAACGATGGGCAGCTGACACTGGGCGGCCAGGGCACCCACCTGATCTTCCCGGGCGCGCTGTTTGTTCAGGTGATAAGGCGACGCATTCAGCACCAGCAGCAGTTCTGCACCTTGGGCCTGAGCGGCGTGGGCCACTCCCGGCCCATGCCAGACATCCTCACAAATGGCCACCCCATACTGCAGTCCGGCACAGGCAAACACCAGCGACTGCGCCCCCGGCGTGAAGTAACGCGCTTCATCAAATACCGCATAATTCGGCAGACAGTGTTTGTGATAAACCGCCTCGACTCGCCCCCCGCGCAGCAGACTGGCACTGTTGTAGAGGCGCTCCTGCTCACGCTGCGGATGCCCTACCAGCATGGGCAGAGGCGCTGCTGTCGCAAGACGCTGCAAGGCAGCGTCGCAGACCTGCAAAAAGTCGGCACGCAAGAGCAAGTCTTCTGGGGGATAACCACTGAGGGCCAACTCCGGTGTCACCAACAGGTCGGCACCTGCAGCTTGTGCCGCTGCAGCGGCGGCCAGCAGACGATCAGCATTGCCCGCCACATCGCCGACCCGGCAGTTGATTTGCGCCAGGGCGATGCGCATCAGCGCCCCAGTACCTCGGCCACCCGAGTACCCAAATCGGCGGGGGAATGCACACAATAGACGCCCGCTGCTTCCAGTACCGCATATTTAGCCGCCGCCGTTCCTGCGCCACCGTCGATAATAGCCCCCGCATGCCCCATGCGCTTACCCTTGGGCGCCGTGGAACCAGCAATGAAAGCCACCACCGGTTTACGGACATGCTCCTGGATAAAGGCCGCCGCATCTTCCTCCATGCGTCCGCCGATCTCGCCCACCATGACAATCACTTCGGTCTGCGGGTCCGCCTCAAAAAGCTGCAATATTTCAATAAAATTCATGCCGATCAGGGGGTCGCCGCCGATACCGACACAGGTACTCTGCCCCAGGCCCAGGCGGGTGGTCTGCTCTACCGCTTCATAGGTGAGGGTGCCGGAGCGAGAGACAATGCCTACCCGTCCGGTCTGGTGAATGGCGCCGGGCATGATCCCGATCTTGGACTGTCCCGGCGTGATGATTCCCGGACAGTTAGGGCCGACGAGTCGCGTCGCTGTGTCCGCCAGATAATGCTTCACCATCAGCATGTCATGCACCGGAATACCTTCGGTGATGCAAACGATGAGTTGGATACCAGCGGCAGCCGCCTCAATGATGGCATCGGCAGCAAAAGGAGAGGGTACATAGATCACACTGGCTTCGGCCCCGGTTTCCTGTACAGCATCGGCCACGGTATCAAACACCGGCAGATCAAGATGGCGGCTGCCGCCCTTGCCGGGGGTCACGCCACCCACCATGCAAGTGCCATAGGCCACGGCTTGTTGCGAGTGAAAAGTTCCCTGCTTGCCGGTAAAGCCCTGGCAGATCACCCGCGTTTCGCGGGACAGCAATATGCTCATAGATGCACCAGAATCATGATAAGAAGAATACCAATCACCACCTCTCCGAGAAGCAGAAGAAGCACATAAGGATTGCGCCGGGGCGCCGGGGTGATGCTATCGACATCCGCGCGCAAAGCCGCCAGATCCCGGCGCAACGCATCGATATCGTCAGCCTGCGCGACAGATTTAAGCCGCTCATCGAGAATCTGATCGAGCAACACCGCCATCTCCGCCATCACCTCAGCACTTTTTTGATCGGCGCCGCGTTTTACATAGACATCGGCGAGACGGGAAATCAGCGGGCCGGAGCTGCGCAGCACCGGCCACAGACGTTGTAACCAGAGGATATTGATAGACACGTCAACCCTGTGCCGCAGCGACGGCTTTCATCGCTGCATCCGTAAGACCGTCGGCGGTGATCAAAGAGAGACCACTGTCACGCAGCAGGGCCATACCTTCCTCCTTTTTAGTACCCTCCAGCCGCACCACCACCGGCAGATGAATACCCACCTCTGCCGCGGCCTGGATAATCCCTTGCGCCAGCAAATCACAGCGGGTAATCCCGCCAAAAATATTCACCAGAATAGCCTTTACCCGAATGTCCGAGAGAATGAGCTTGAAGGCCTGGGTGACCTTGTCCGCGGCCGCGCCACCACCCACATCCAGAAAATTGGCGGGCTCGCCGCCGTGTAGTTTGATCAGATCCATGGTCGCCATGGCCAGACCAGCACCGTTGACCATACAACCGATGTTCCCCTCCAGGGAGATATAGTTCAGTCCAAACTGCCGCGCAGTAATTTCCCGCCCGTCCTGCTGGGTAGAATCAAAGAGCTCGTCAGACTCGGGATGGCGATACAAGGCGTTGTCGTCCATCACCACCTTGGCATCCAGCGCCAACAGCTTGCCGTCTATGGTGATAGCGAGGGGATTAATCTCCACCATCAGGGCATCCAGGCGCTGCGCCAGACGATACATCCCTTGCATGATGCGGGTAAGCTGCTGTACCTGGCTGGCATCCAGCCCAAGCTGAAACCCGAGCTGGCGTGCTTGAAAAGGCAGGAAGCCGGTGCGCGGCTCGACCACGACCCGATGCAAGGCCTCCGGCCGGGAAGCGGCCAGCTCTTCAATATCCATGCCACCTTCCTGGGTCGCCAGAAAGGTGATCCGCGCCTGCCCCCGATCCACCATCAAGGCCAGATAGAGCTCGCGGGCAATCTGGCTGGGTTCTTCGATGAGCAAGGCCGCTACGTGCTGTCCCTGGGGGCCGGTCTGTACCGTAACCAGCGGCTTGCCCAGCAATTCCTGCGCCGTCTTTTCCACCTGGGCAATACTATGCACCACCCGCACCCCGCCGGCCTTGCCGCGCCCACCGGCATGGACCTGGGCTTTGACGACCCAGGCCGGGCCACCCAGTTCACGAGCCTGATTCACGGCCTCCCGCACCGAGAAAGCGGGAATAGCGCGGGGCACGGGCACCCCTTCTTCGGCGAGCAGGCGCTTGGCCTGATACTCATGCAAATTCATGAAGCTTCCTCACAAACGACGCACCAGCGCCGCACTAAACTCCGCTGTACTCAGGGCGGGCACATCACCGCGCAGGGCCGCCAGGTCACCGGTCACCTCGCCGCTGGCGATTGCCGCGTTCATGGCTGCCACGATGCGCATCGCCGCCTCGCCCCAGCCCAGATGGTCCAGCATCATCACCGCCGACAAAATCAGCGAACTGGGATTGGCCTTGCCCTGCCCGGCGATGTCCGGTGCCGTGCCGTGGGTGGCCTCAAAAATCGCATGGGTATCCGAGAGGTTCGCGCCGGGTGCCATACCAATCCCTCCGACCTCTGCCGCCAGGGCATCGGAAATATAGTCGCCGTTGAGATTGAGCGTCGCCACCACCGCATAATCCTCCGGACGCAGCAGAATCTGCTGGAGAAAATTATCGGCGATGACATCTTTGATAATCAGCTTGCCATCGGCAACGGCCTGCTGTTCTGCCTGCTGCGCGGCTGCTTTGCCTGCGGCTTTGGCGATAGTCGCCTTCTGCCGCCAGGTAAAGACCCTTCCGGCGAACTCCCGCTCAGCCAGGGCATAGCCCCAGTCGCGGAAACCCCCTTCGGTGAACTTCATGATATTGCCCTTATGCACCAGGCTCACCGAAGGCTTGCCATGCTCCAGCGCATACTGGATGGCGCGCCGCACCAATCGCTCCGAGCCCGCCACCGACACCGGCTTGATGCCGATGGCGGAACTGGCGGGGAAGCGAATTTTGCTGACCCCCATCTCTTCCTGCAAAAAACGCAGGAGCTTTTCCACTTCCGGGCTGCCCGCCGGCCACTCGATACCGGCGTAAATGTCCTCGGAATTTTCCCGAAAAATGACCATATCCACCTTCTCCGGGTGGCACACGGGACTGGGCGTGCCCGCAAAATAACGCACCGGCCGCAAGCAGACGTAGAGATCCAGATCCTGGCGCAGCGCCACATTGAGACTGCGGATACCACCGCCTACTGGCGTCTCCAAGGGCCCTTTGATAGCGACTTTATACTCCCGGATGGCGGCCATGGTTTCTTCGGGCAGATATTGCCCCTCACCGTAGAGCGCCACGGCCTTTTGCCCGGCGAACAGCTCCATCCAGGCAATCCGCCGCTGACCGCCATAGGCGGCCCGCACCGCTGCATCCACTACCGCACGCATGGCTGGCGTGACGTCGCAGCCAATGCCATCCCCTTCGATGAAGGGAATAATGGGCTGCTCCGGTACCTGCAGCACCGCATCCACCCAGGTAATGGGCTGCCCCTGAGCCGGAACCTGAATATGCGCCATGGTCACGATACTTTCTCCAGTTGTTCGCTGGCCCAGGACAAGGCGCCCCCCTTCAGGATCAACTCCAGATCACGGGCACTCGCCAACTGCGGCATGACCGCAATATCCAGCCCTTGGGTTGCATTGCGCAGAGTCAGCACCTGACCCAGCGCCAGCCCCTTGAGATCCAAACTCAGCTGATCCCCCGCCTGCATCTTGGCATAATCCGCCGCGTCCACAAAAGTCAGGGGCAAGATGCCGAAGTTGATGAGATTAGCGAGGTGAATGCGCGCAAAAGATTGTACCAGTACCCCACGCACCCCGAGATAGCGGGGTGCCAGCGCCGCATGTTCACGGCTGGAACCCTGTCCGTAGTTATGTCCCGCTACGATAAAGCCGCCGCCAGCCGCCTTGGCACGGGTCGGGAAGGTCTCATCCACCATATGGAAAACAAACTCCGAAATGGCGGGCAGATTGGAGCGCAGCGGCAGCACCTTGGCCCCGGCCGGCATGATGTGGTCGGTGGTGATGTCATCTCCCAGGCGGATCAGCACCTCGCCCTGCAGGCTTGCCGGTGCGGCCTGCCCGGTGGGGAGTTTGGCGATGTTGGGGCCACGGATGATATCCACCGGGCTGCCCTCGGCGGCGGGGGCGAGTACCATGCGGTCATCCACCAGAAAGCGTTCCGGCACCGGTATGTGAATGGGCGCCAACCCCAGGTCGCGGGGATCGGTGATCACCCCGGTCAAGGCGCAGGCAGCGCAGGTTTCCGGGCTCGCCAGATACACCGCCGCATTTTTAGTGCCGGAACGCCCATAGAAATTGCGGTTGAAGGAACGTATCGAAACCCCTTCCGAAGGCGGCGCGAAACCCATACCGATACAGGGCCCGCAAGCCGATTCCAGAATACGCGAACCCGCTCCGATGAAATCGAGCAGGCCACCATCCCTGGTCACCATTTCCATGACCTGACGCGAGCCCGGCGACACCCCCAAACTCAAGCCGTCGGCAATGACTTTCCCTTTCAACATCTGCGCCACCGTCATCAAATCGGTGTAGGAGGAGTTGGTGCAAGATCCGATAGCCACCTGCGCCACGGGCGTTCCCGCCACCTCGCGCACTTTCCGGACGTTGTCTGGGCTATGCGGACAGGCGATGAGGGGCTCCAACTGGTCGAGATCGATTTCCAGTACTTCGTCATAGCTGGCATCGGCATCCGCCACCCACTCCGACCAGGAGGCATCACGCCCCTGCGCCGCCAGGTAACGGCGGGTCACGGCATCACTGGGGAAAACACTGGTGGTGGCACCCAATTCGGCACCCATGTTGGTGATGGTCGCCCGCTCCGGCACACTGAGCTGCGCCACCCCCGGTCCGAAATACTCAAACACCTTACCGACACCACCCTTCACCGTCTTGTGGCGCAGCACTTCGAGAATAATGTCCTTGGCGCTGACAAAAGGCTGTAAGCGGCCGGTCAGTTTGACCCCGACCACCTGCGGCATATTGAGGTTGAAAGGCAAACCACCCATGGCCAGGGCAATGTCGAGACCGCCCGCACCGATGGCCAGCATGCCTGCTCCGCCGGATGTCGGCGTGTGGGAATCGGAGCCCAGCAGGGTGCCGCCCGGCCTGGAAAAACGCTCCAGGTGCACCTGATGGCAGATGCCGTTGCCGGGGCGCGAGAAATGCACGCCGTATTTCGCGGCAAAGCTTTGCAGAAAACGATGATCATCAGCGTTCTCAAAACCCGACTGGAGCATGTTGTGGTCCACATAGGACACCGAGAGCTCCGTGCGCACACGCGGCAAGCCGAGGGCCTCGAATTGCAGATAGGCCATGGTCCCCGTGGCGTCCTGGGTCAGGGTCTGGTCGATACGGATTGCGATAGAGCTCCCCGCTTCCAGCGTACCACTGACCAAATGGGCGGCAATAATCTTCTGGGTGACATTCATAGCCATGCACTGCTCTCCTGAATCTGCGGGAAATCGGTCGGGAACAACGGACGCCTCCATCATCGCAAAAGCACCGCTCCGCGCCAAGTATCAGCAGACCCTAAATGGCGAAAAGGGACTAGATCCAGGCGGTCGCCCGCCGCAAACGCGCCAACGTCTCTTCCTTACCCAACAAAGCCAGCGTCGCATCAATAGGCGGTGACACCGCCCGCCCGGCCACCGCCACCCGCAGGGGTTGCGCGACCTTGCCCATCTTACCGTCGGCATGGGTCACCGCCAGTTCCTGTAGCACGCTGTGAATCGCCGCCGCCTCCCAGTTCGGCAACGCGTCCAGCGCCTGCGCCAGGGTTACCAGCAAGGCGCCCTGTCCGTGTAGATGCTTCTCCACATCTTTGGGTTCACCGACCACCGGCGTCACATAAAACATCGCCGCCGCCGCCGCCATCTCTACCAAGGTCTTGGACCGCTCCTGCAACAGCGCCACCACCGCCGGGAGGGCCGGCCCGGCCGCCAGCAAAGACTCGGTTACGCCCACGGCGTTGAGGTAAGGCAGCAGATGCTGCGTCAGCCCTTCCGGCGTCAGCCGTTGCATATGCTGGGCATTGATCCACAACAGCTTCTCCGGGTTGAAGGCCGATGCCGCCTTGTTCACCGTATCAATGCGGAAAAATTCCACCATTTCCTCGCGGGTAAAGATTTCCTGATCGCCATGGGACCAGCCCAGCCGCACCAGAAAATTGAGCAGCGCGTCAGGCAAAAAACCCTGCTCGCGGTATTCCAGCACACTCACCGCCCCGTGACGCTTGGACAGCTTTTGCTTGTCCGGCCCGAGAATCATCGGCACATGGGCATAGGCGGGCACCCGCGCACCCAGCGCCTGCAGAATCTGCATCTGCCGCGGCGTATTATTGAGATGATCGTCGCCGCGGATCACGTGGGTGATCCCCATATCCCAGTCATCCACCACCACGCAGAAGTTGTAGGTCGGCGTCCCGTCAGAGCGCGCAATAATCAGATCATCCATTTCACTGTTCTGAAAGCGCACCGTACCGTGAATCAGGTCTTCCACCACGGTCTCACCGCTATCCGGGCTGCGGAAGCGGATCACCGGTGTGACCCCATCACGCGCTGCCGTGCGCTGCCGGCAACGTCCGTCATAGCGCGCTTTCTCGCCGCGCCCGCGCTGATCTTCGCGCATGGCTTCCACTTCTTCACGACTGCAATAGCAATGATAGGCCGTCCCTGCCGCCAGCATCTGCGCCAGCACTTCCCGGTAGCGGTCGATGCGCCGCATCTGATAGAACGGACCTTCATCCCAGTCCAGCCCCAGCCAGGCCATCCCCTCCAGAATGGCGGCCGTCGCTTCCGGCGTCGAGCGCTCCACATCCGTATCCTCGATACGCAGCACAAAGTGCCCTCCCTGCTGACGTGCGTGCAGCCAGGAGTAAAGCGCGGTGCGCACACCACCAATATGCAGATAACCGGTGGGACTGGGGGCAAAACGGGTACGAACGGACATAGCGCGCAACCTGAGACTAGCGAAAAGAGGATAGTAACAGCCTCTTTGTCCCGCCGGTATCCTTCGCACCACTGGCTTTCGCCGCGAATCATGCCCTGCACAGACCGGAAAACATCGTTTGACTCAAGGCATTCCTTTTGCTTATTATCCAGTAACGGGTGACAAGCTCGATGCCAACTCACTGTTTATTATAATATCATTTTACGAAGGATTATATCTGCGGGACGCCCATTGTGGACCGAGCCTGCCCAGGAAGGAGTAGCATGAAAAAGGGAATCATCGCTGTCGCCACGTTGATGGCGCTGGGGGGCATTCCTATGGTCTGGGCGGAGAGTCAGACCATAGGCCTGCAACAAAGTGATCTTCAGAGTGGTGTGGCAGAAGCCTTGAACAGCACTGGGCAAACTGCGGATTTGCAAGGCGGTGGGTCCGGCAACGGGCAAAGCGGCAACGCTTCCAGCCTGTCAGCCACCCTGCAGCAGTTCGAGGCATCAGGTGCCTTTGGTCACCAGACGGAGATCGGCAATGTCTGGGCACATATTGATGACGGCCTGCGGATCAGCGAGGTCTCACGGGTAGAAGTGGACAAATGGCGTACCTGGTTCCTGCAACACCAGGGTAAGCTGGAACAAATCTTCGATAACTCCCGTCCTTTCCTTTATTATGTGGTATCAGCAATTGCGCAGCGCGGCCTCCCTATGGAACTGGCGCTGTTGCCGGCTATCGAGAGTGGTTATAACCCCAAGGCCTATTCTCCGGCGGCTGCAGCGGGTCTCTGGCAATTCATACCCGGTACCGCACGCAATTTCGGCCTGCAAAATACCCGCTACGGCGATCCCCGCCTGAGCCTCACCGCCTCCACGCACGCCGCTCTCGACTATCTGTCTTATCTCTATAACTATTTCGGCGGCAACTGGCTCCTCGCCATCGCGTCCTATAATGCCGGACAAGGCACCGTCTCCGCCGCCATCCAGCAAAATGTCGCGGCGGGCAAGCCCACGGACTTCTGGGATCTCAACCTCCCGAAGCAAACAGAAAACTACGTTGCCGAGTTACTCGCCCTGGCCCAGGTCATCAAAAACGCCAGGGCTTACCATGTTTCCCTGCCCGTCATTCCCAATGCCGCACATATTGCGGTAGTAACCACCCCAAAATCCGTGGCACTCAACGTAGCAGCGAATCTGATGAACATGCCGGTCAGCGAATTGCGGCGCCTCAATGCCGGGCTGAGCTATGGCGTCGCACCGGCTGATTACCAGCTCGTAGTTCCCAAAGACAAGGCTGGAGCACTGAAAACAGCGCTTTTGACCATGCCCCGGGAAGTAACCGCACGCCCCGTAGCCGCGTCTGCAGCAGCACCACGACTCAGTCAGATCACCCTCCGCCCCGGTGAGACGCTCTGGCATCTGGCGCAACGGGCCGGGGTCAGCATTACCAATCTCAAACGCTGGAATCACATCCGTTCCGCACGTGACCTGCAGGTCGGACAACACCTGGTTGTCTATGGCGCCAGCGGGCTGCGTCATGCGGTCTATGCGCAAAACAGCCAGCCGCTCAGGGTGCGTCCGGGCAACACGCTCGCGCAGATCGCGCAGCGGGCCGGCGTCAGCGTCTACGACCTCATGCGCTGGAACCATATCCGTTCCGCGCGCGACCTGCAGGTCGGCGAAATCCTCCATATCCGTGGCGGTGCCACACCAACACTGGTCCATACGGCCGCGCGCGGTCACCAGCGCCTTACCGTCCGGCCTGGTGAAAGTCTCTGGCAAATCGCGCAACGCGCCGGGGTTGGCGTCGCCGTACTGGCCCACGCCAACCACCTCACCGAGCGGACCGTCCTCCATCCTGGACAGGTGCTGAACATCCCGGCACACACAGTAGTTGCCGCTATCAATCACCGGCAGGAACGCGCGGCCACCCAGGCACGGACGACTTATGTAGTGCGTCAGGGCGACACGCTCTGGCAGATTGCCCAGCAATTCCATGTCCAGCCCCACTCGCTGATGCAGTGGAATCGCCTGGCCTCGGCCAGCGATATTCAACCGGGCTCACGTCTCACCATTTATACGCGCTGATTCTGGCGTAAGGGGTTTTTGCAATGGGTTTTATGGGAGGAAAAAAGGCACTGGTTGTCGGCGTCGCCAATGACCGCTCCATCTGCTGGGGTATCGCTCTGGCCATGCATCGCCAGGGTGCGGAAGTGCTCCTCACCTATCAGGGCGAGCGCACCAAAAGCCGGGTGGAAGAGCTGGCAAGCCAAATCGGTGCACCAGAACCCCTGGAACTGGACCTGATGAACGAGGAGCAACTGGCTGGCACCATGCATAAGATCCAGTCACTCTGGGGCGGCGTCGATATTGGCATTCATGGCGCGGCTTTTGCGCCCAAAGACGAACTCAACGGCAGTTATCTGGACGCCACCACCCGCGAGGGCTTCCGCATTGCCCATGAGGTATCCTCTTACAGCTTCACCGCCATGGCCAAGGCCATGCACCCGCTCATGCAGGGTCGGCAGGGCGCCTTGCTGGCTCTCAGCTACCTTGGCGCCGAGCGCGCCATGGCCAACTACAATGTAATGGGACTCGCCAAGGCCAGCCTTGAAGCCAGCGTCCGTTATCTCGCCTACGCGCTGGGACCGGACGGCATCCGCGTCAATGCCATTTCCGCCGGGCCTATCCGCACCCTCGCGGCCAGCGGTATCGGCGAGTTCCGCAAAATTCTGGATCACTATGCGGAACATGCCCCCCTGCACCGCAACGTGACGCAAGAGGAGGTCGGCAACACCGCCGCCTTCCTCTGCTCGGATCTCGCTTCTGGCATCACCGGCGAGATCACCTACGTGGACGCAGGTTTCAACACCGTCGGCTTCTGAGACGTACGCCGAACCATCACGGCGCGCCGCTCACCCCATTGCGCGCCCCACCTCCGCCAGCATTTCCTCGAAACTTTTGGCAAAAGCGGCCAGACCTTCGGCCTGCAACTGCTCCGCGACAGCGCCGTCCATATCTATACCCAGGCTGGCCAGTCGCGCCATAGTCTGCTGTGCTCCTGCCATATCATCTTCGATCCGTGCCACCAGGCTGCCGTGATCACGGAGTTTGATCAACGTTTCATCGGGCAAGGTATTGATCGTCTGCGGCCCCATCAGCGGCTCGACATAGAGCAAATCGGAGTAAGCAGCGTTTTTGGTACTGGTACTGGCCCAGAGTAGATACTGGGGTCTGCCCCCCGCAGCGCGCAGCGCCCCAAAGTCCTTACCGTGAAAAACCCCCTGATAAATGGTATATGCCGATTTCGCCATCGCTACGGCCGCCTTACCCCGCAATGCCAAAGCCTCTGACGTACCAATAATCTCCAGCTTTTGATCGACCAGCGTATCCACCCGCGACAGGAAGAGGCTGGCGACCGCTTTCACCTTGCGCGGATCACCACCGCTGGCCACCCACTGCGTCATTCCTTTCTGATAGGCCGCGAATACGTCACGGACATGTTTTAGCCCAAACATCAGAGTCACGTTGACCGACACACCACGGCCAATGAGCGTTGCGAAGGCACGAATACCTGCGGGCGTCGCCGGTACTTTGATCAGCAGATTGTCCCGCTGCACCAACCCACGCAGCCGTTGCGCCTCAGTCACCGTAGCGGCCTCATCCTGCCCCAGCCGCGGCGACTCCTCCCAACTCACCCAGCCGTCATCACCGTCCGTTTCCACATGCACCGGATGCAACAGATCGCAGGCCTTACGCAGATCATCCACCACCAGACGCTCATACAACCGTTCTGCGGAGTCTGCAGGCTGGCGCAGATCCTCCTGATAGTAGGGGCTGGAGTGAATCGACTTCTGAAAAATACTGGGGTTGGAGGTCACCCCGCTGATCCCGTCCTCGTCGATATAACGCCGCAGAATGTCGTCATGGACAAGGGTGCGTGACAAATTATCCAACCAGATACTTTGCCCAACCTGCTTCCTGAGTGCTCGCAAATCCGTTGCCATGCTGATCCTCCTGACTTGATACTGCCAATATACACAACATCCACCCAACCTTCAGTTTAGACCAGAGTCTGGCAGACCGTGGCATCGGACGGTCTTCGGTCAGTCCAAGCTAGTAAGCAAGGGCTTG
>AOMP01000037.1_pt1 | contig 12488 bp, 11 predicted proteins | sample 537838 | NCBI WGS metagenome assembly AOMP01 (sample SAMN02954329, study PRJNA184676) | mine drainage metagenome | biome: terrestrial; feature: Kristineberg Mine; material: mine stream; isolation source: low temperature acidic, metal-polluted mine stream | place: Sweden: Kristineberg Mine
TCGGATGATCGCCACAGGGCGTCGCTCTTTTGCGGCGCTTTTTTTATGGCTTGCCGTCTTCAGTGGAAAAGTAGGTGATTGCTGAAGTGGCCCTGAATGCATCTGTCATGGCCTGGGTGGGGTGCGATGATGTCTGCCATCATCTTGTGACAGAGCATAGAGGTATGAAGCAATTATCCCGAACATGCCACCAATCACCACGCCAGCGATTAAATATTCTAAAGATTGCTGTGCATAAGGCTGCGCGAGGCGCTCAAGACCGTGAAGATTTTTTCCGTCTGTCATGATGGTGCTGAAAGGTAGTTGCCCGATAAGCGGGACTGCTGGACGGAGAAGATAAGCCACAGCTCCGCCCAGCACGGCAAAAATTACTATAAACATGCTTCTTATTCCGATATCTTCAAAAAGACTGTTGCGACGACGGTTATTCATAAAAATTTGGCCAGTTAACGATAGTCATCGGTGACCCTCACTTTAGCGGTTAACCGGTTACTTCTCAATATCTTAATCTACACTCTACTTTAGATATGGGGAGGGGTTTTTCAACAAACAGGTCGCGTTGGACCCAGGCCACAGGCTAGATTTTCACATCATTAACCAATAAGCCTCAGGCGGCCAAGAGCCCGCCGCGTGACTGGCCTCAACGCATTGCTTTTTCTGTCATATCGCCTATCTACAGGAAGAACAGCCCATCAGGGGTTTAGTTCCATGATCCGTAGGGCCTCTCGTAACCGATCCTTCTTAAGGAAGGCCAGCGTGCCTTTTATGCATCTGCTGTCCGCTTTTGCCAAACGGCCGGAGCGCTCTATCCACGCTTTTTTTGTTGGTATTACCCTGTTGATCGTGGGATTTCTTGTATCCAATACGATAAATGCCAGAAATACCGCCCATGCTGTACTGCATGGCAAAGCCGTAGAGACGGGGCATATTGTCGCAGACGGGGTGGCGCTGCAAATCCGTGCCCATTTTCATGATTTGACGTTCCTTCGGGATACCTTCCTCCAAAAGGGATCTGGAACGCTGATCCCCAGCGCTAAAGCGCTGGCCGTTTTTACGGCTTTTCGCCAAACACATCCGGCCATCATCGCCATCAATATTCAGAACCCGGCTGGCCATCTCACCGTCTGGTCGAGTCAAAAGCCATCTTCCCACCCCATCATTGCCGCGGACAAGGCATTCCATGTGCTGCAAGACGATCCGAATCAATTTCTGGGGACACCATTCTTTGCCACGCGGGATCAGGCCTGGATACTACCCCTGCGCGAACGCCTCAGGGATAACGAAGGCCGCGTGCTGGGTTTTATCGGATCGCCATTTCTCCTGTCAAGGATGAGCAGCATTCAGACCCCTCCGATGATTCAGGGGGTGGTCCTGAGTCTTCCCGACGGCAAGGCGATATCCCTCTGGAGGGATGGGCACTGGCTCCCGCCAGGCGGCCCGCCTCTGCCCCGCCCCGTAGGTGAAATAACAACGCCTATACCAGGCTTGCCATGGATTGTTCACACCCAATGGGATGCGGTAACGCAGGCGCACCTCTTCTGGGAGAACGAATGGCCCTATCTGCTGCTCACCTTCTTGTTACTCCTGATCACCGCAGCCACGGATACGGCCACCCAAATCGCCTATGCCCGTATCCGCCAACTGCATGAATACCAGAAGGCGGCGCTCCATATTCAACAATCACTCATCAACCTCCGGGATACAGAGGAGATGTATCGGCTGGTGGTGGACACCATCGTCGTAAAGACCAAAGCCATCGGTGCCTATGTGGCCCTTCCCGAGGCCGGTGCGGAGTGGCTGCGCATCACCGCTGCCCGGACCGATGATGCTGACCTGCAGCAGTCCCTGGTGCAGATGAAAATTTCGCTGGATTCCACCCATTTGCCCTATGGCAATCTGCTCCCGGTGCGTTGTTTCCGCGAGAAAGTATCGTTAGGGCCACTGGATCCCCAAGAACATGCGGCGGTGGCAGAGATCCATAATGGCATCCCTGCACTGCGCCGCGTGCGTAGCGTTATGGCCTATCCTATCTTCTTATCCGAGAGTCCGGATCCCTTCGCCGTGCTTGTGATCGAAAGTGATACCCGGCACCACTTTACTCCCGCCCTGCAAAATCTCCTCGCACAGATGGTTCAATCCGTAGGTGCCGCCCTCACGCAATCCAGGGATCACCAGCAACTGCAGCAACTCACGCATTTCAGTGTGCTGCTTTCCAGTGCCAATGAAGCCATCGCCCATATGGAGAACGAAGCGGAGTTGCTGCAATCTCTCTGCGCACTGACCGTCCAGCACACGAATATACGGCTGGCGTGGATTGGCCGACCCGATGACAGGGGTGCTTTTAAAAGCCTTGCCGCTGCCGGGGCGGTGGAGTATCTGGAGGACATCTGCATTTCAGTGTTCGCAGAATCTCCCGATGGGCAAGGTCCTGTAGGCCAGTCATGGCGCGATCAACAACCGATTTATAATGCGTCATTTACCAAAAACCCGCACATGCATCCCTGGGTGCAGCGCGCTCAGGCCTTTGGGATGGGGGCGAACGCCTCGCTCCCTATTTACCGGGGCGGCAAGCTGTGGGCTGTCCTGGCGGTATACCGTGGCGAAGAACGCATTTTTGATGCTGACCTCCAGAAGATTCTCGAAGACTTAGCCAAGGATGTGGGCTATGGTTTGGATCGTCTGGATATCCTGCGCAAGGAACGGGAAGCCAACGCTTTCAACGAAGTGCTACTGAATGTACAAACTTCTGGTATCAACGTGATGCGCTATCCGGAACGGATTATCGAACGGATCAATGCACGGATGCTGGAGATGTTCGAGGCTGCTTCTATGGAGGATGTGGTAGGCCATCCGCTACGAGAGTTTTTTTCAGAAGAAGAAACCTATGCGTGGGTGAGTGCAGCTGCGCAAACCGTGCTGAAAGAGGGGCATGGAACACTCAGAGATGTGCCCTACCGCCGCATGGATGGCGGCATCATCTATATGGATCTTTCCGGCCAACGACTGGACGAACCGGATGGCGTGGAACGTATCCTTTGGACCTGTGTGGACGTGACGGAGCGCCATCAGTTGATGGGTGAACTGGCACAGCAAGCGCTCTTCGATATGCTCACCGGTCTGCCTAATCGCCGTGCTCTGGATGCCGAACTGGAAAAGGCCATGGCCCGCGCCGATCGCCATGAATACCTTTTAGGCGTCGTCATGATGGATCTCGACGGTTTCAAGCTGGTTAACGATACCTATGGCCACGAGGCCGGCGATCTGGTCTTGCAGAGCGTCGGCCAACATTTGCGGGAAGGCGTGCGCCGCACGGACTTTGTGGCCCGGCTGGGCGGTGATGAGTTCGTTTTGCTCCTGGAAGACTGCACCTCCATAGAGGAAATCAACATCGCCATGGAGAAGATCGGGGGGGTGGTCCGGCAACCCATTGATCTTCCCAATGGAAACAAGGCGGTGGTCGATCTCAGTGCCGGGATGTCCATCTATCCTACCGATGATATCAATAATCCGGACACGCTTCTCCGCTACGCCGACCAGGCGCTCTATAATTGTAAGAGTCACAAGACGGATCGCTTGCATTTCTGGACCCTCTATGGGGAACAGGTGCCGCTGCGGATGAACGCTGTCCAAAAACAGTTGCGGAATGGTGAACTGCTCGTCCATTACCAGCCCGTCCTCGATACCCACTCTCACCAGATCGTGGGGGTGGAGGCATTGGCGCGACTGCGGGATGCGGATGGGCGAATTCTTTATCCGGGAGAGTTCCTGCCACTGATCACGGCCGAGGACACTACCGATCTCAGTCGGATGGTCCTTACCCGGGCATTGGCCGATCTGGCCGGGCTGGATGTTCTGGGATGGTCGCTCTGGGTATCCTTTAACGTCGCCCAGGTATCCGTCGATGACCGCAGCGTCCGCTGTCTGGCAGGAATTATTGAAGCCAGCGGCATTGATCCTTCCCGGATTACGCTGGAAATCCTGGAGGGCAGCGATTTCCTGGAGCGTAATGCCGCGTTATCTGTTTTGCACGACATCAAGGATCTGGGTATTCGTCTCGCACTGGATGATGTGGGCAGTGCTTATTTCTCACTGCTACGTCTTAAGGCGTTGCCCATTGATGAGATCAAGCTGGATCAGGGCTTCATCCGCTCCCTGGAGGAGCGGCCCCAGGATTTGTATTTTGTTGCTTCTATCCGGGATTTGGCGGTCGGCATGGGAGTGGAGCTGGTGGTGGAAGGGGTGGAAACGGATGACATCCTGGATGCGATCTCGGTCATGGGCATCCGATTATTGCAAGGCTATGCTATCGCCAAGCCCATGCCCGTGGCGCAATTGCGGGAATTCCTCGTCGGGTATCCATCCTATCATCGACAGCATCCGACCAGCTTGTTCGGTCTTTATGCCAAACAGGTATCCGACCAGGGGGCTTTGAAAAAGGTGATCATCGATAATCCGCTGTTGATCGATAGCGATGAACTGGCGGATGCTTCCTGTTGTGTCATGGATGAGCATATGCGGCGTCTGGGTCTTGCGGAAAACTCGCTCTTGTTTGGACTGCATCGGGAGGTCCATCGCGCTATTGCAGCGTTGTTGAAGGCCCCCGATATGGGAGACTGGGAAGCGGTGAAGCAGGCGCAAAAAGCGTTTGAGGATGGATTGTTGGAAGCTTTCCAGAAGCGGAAACGTTGATGTGGGCAGCGGGGAATCTGCATAATAAAGCATCCCGTCGCGTTTCTGCTCTGCATTGCTACATCAGGATGATGTCGTATTGTTCCTGCGTATAGGTCGCTTCTGCCTGCACCTTGATGGGCCGGCCGATAAATTCCTCCAGTGCCGCAAGGCTGGTGCTCTCCTCGTCCAGGAGTTTCTCCATGACCTGCGATGAGGCCAAAACCACAAAGCGTTCGGCGGGGTAGGCACGGGTTTCGCGGACGATCTCGCGGAGAATTTCGTAGCAGATGGTTTCTGCGGTTTTCATGAAACCGCGGCCATGGCAGTAGGGGCAGGGTTCGCAGAGGGTCTGGCGCAGACTTTCGCGGGTGCGTTTGCGGGTCATTTCCACTAGGCCCAGAAAGGAGATCTGGGTGATGTTACAGCGGGTACGGTCGCTCTGGATGGCCTTTTCCAGTGCGCGTTGGACGCGGCGTTTGTGTTCTTCGTCTTCCATGTCGATGAAGTCGATGATGATCATGCCGCCGATGTTGCGCAGGCGCATCTGCCGGGCGATGGCGGCAGCCGCCTCCAGATTGGTCTTGAAGATGGTTTCTTCCTGATTGCGCCGCCCTACGAAGCCGCCGGTGTTGACGTCCACCGTGGTTAGCGCCTCGGTCTGGTCGATGATGAGGTAGGCACCGGACTTGAGGGTAACCCGGCTTTGCAGGGCGCGCTCAATTTCGTCCTCGACGTTATAAAGATCGAAGAGCGGACGCTCGCCGCTGTAGTGCTCGATGCGATCGGCGACTTCCGGGGTGACGCCCTGACAAAAGGCCAGGGCGGCATCGACGGTTTCCCGCGAATCGATGCGTACCCGTTGAATGTCGTCGGACATCACATCACGCATCATGCGCATGGCGAGGTTGAGGTCGCTGTGAATCTGGCTGGGGGCCGGGCTGCGCTCCAGGCGGGCGCGGATGGAGTCCCACAGGCGCCGGAGAAAATCGATATCGCCGGCGAAATCGGTCTCTTCTACGCCCTCCGCGAGGGTGCGGATGATGTAGCCGCCGGCCTCTTCGGGCGGGATCGCGGATTTAAGCTGCTCCTTGAGCCGGAAACGTTCTTCAGGCGATTCAATGCGGGTGGAGACGCCGATGCGCGGCACAAAGGGCATGTAAACCAGATAACGTCCGGGTAGGGTGATGCGGGTGGAGAGGCGTGCGCCTTTGCTGCCGAGAGGGTCCTTGATCACCTGCACCACCACTTCCTGCCCTTCGTGGAGCAGGGCACAGACGTTGCGAACCTCGTGGTGACCGGCACGGGTTTCGATGTCCGTCTCGCCTTGCACCTCCTCGCTGTCATCCTGAATGTCCGTAGCGTGGAGAAAGGCAGTGCGTTCCAGGCCGACATCGACGAAAGCGGCCTGCATGCCGGGCAGGACGCGGCGGACGATGCCTTTGTAGATGTTGCCCACCAGACCGCGATGACCGCTGCGCTCAACCTGGAGTTCCTGGAGGACGCCGTTATCCACCAGTGCGACGCGGATTTCCTGGGGGGTGACGTTGATCAGCAGTTCTTCGCTCATGGTTGTCCTGAGAGGTAAGGGGTGGAGAGGCCGCAAGCGGCAAGCATCTCAGCCGTTTCAAAAAGGGGCAGCCCCATGACGCCGCTATAGGATCCTTGCAAACCGCTGACAAAGACCGCGCCGATGCCCTGAATGGCATAAGCCCCGGCCTTGTCAACCGGTTCGCCGGTATCCCAGTAGGCGCGCATCTCCGTGCTGGCAAGAGGGCGTAAGCGCACGGCGCTGCTGCACAAGCGCAGAGTCACCTGGTCCCGATGGAGCACAGCAACAGCCGTATGCACCTGATGCCAGAGGCCACCGAGTGCCGCATACATTTGCATGGCTTCCGCAAAGTTGCCGGGCTTGCCGAAGCTGCGATCCCCTAACGCCACGACGGTGTCTGCCGCCAGGATGATGGCTTCCGGGTTGGCCGGACCCGCAGCGAGTGCTTTGCTATGGGCCAGGCGCTGAGCGAGGGCAGCCGGAGTCTCGCCGGGTCGCGGAGTTTCATCCACGGCGGTGACTAAAACCTCCGGCGCGTAGCCCAACTGCTGGAGCAGGGCCAGGCGGCGCGGTGAGGCAGAGGCGAGAATCAGGCGGGTCACGGAGTCGGGCTGGCGTTCACCAACAGCAGTTCGGCGGTCCCGAACTGAGGCCGACGCCGGTGGCCAGTGCCAGCACCGTACCGGGGATACCATTGTGGCGCAGGGTGCGGAGAATGGTTTCGGCGCGTTGGGTGGCGACATTGGCGCCCAAGGGCTGGGGGGCTACCCGCACGAGTATTTCGCTGGCTGCCGTCTGCTTGAGGATGCCGGAAATGGCCTGCAAACGCTGTTTACCGTCAGCGGAAAGCCGGGTGTCGCTGCCGAACAAGCTGTTTACCGGCATGGTGACATGTACCCCGTCGCTGGCGGCTCGGACCTGGGCGTATACCGTCAGCGCCTTGCCGTAGCCGGGCTGCGCCGTGAGCGGGCTGGCGGCGACGCCTGGGATGGGGGGTGTTGTGGCGCCCTGCTGCTGCGCCAGCCCGGCCAGACGCTGTTCTTCAGACTGCAACATCTGCTGCTGCTGCTGGATTTCAGCTTGCAGGTGCTGGGTCCGGGCACCGCTCATGGTTTTTGCTCGCCAGTTGTTCGCGCAGCTTGCCGTATTCGTTCTGCAGCGCCTGGTGCTGGCGGGTCAACGACTGCACCTGCTGTCGCAGGCCGCTGAGCCGGTCTTGTTCTGCCGCCTGTTGACGTTGTTCGCGGAGACCGGCGAGGCGCGCGTTAAAAATGGCGCGATCGACTTGGAAAAGCACAGGGTTAACCTGATCGCGGGTCATCATCCGCAGGCTGCTGTGCAGGTCGGACAGGGTGGCGGGAGGTATGGGCGGGCCGCTGCGCTGGATTTTTTCCAGGCGCTGGAGGGCTTGTTGCAAAGCCTGCGTGGTGGCGATATCGGCCACCGCTATACCGGGCAGCGCAAGGAGCAGGGCGACGGCGATGAAGTGACGGGCGCGCATCATGAAGCCTCCTTGGCGATCTGTGCTTTGGTGGCGTCAATTTGCTGGTGGGTTGTGGCAATCTGACTCTGCAAATTGCCGATCTGTCTTTGCAGTGCTGCGCGCTGACTGTTCGGGGCCGCATTCAGGCGGGTCTGAATGTTGTCAAGCAAGACCCTGGCGAGCAGCGTCTGCCGCTCGGCATACACATAATCGCCGCGCGTAACCGCTTCCCGTGCGGCGTTCAGTGCCTTCTCTACGGGTGCTAGTTGCCGCGTGTTGACCGCGGGCGAGAGGGCGAGAATGCGCTCCCGGCCCGCCTGTACAGCAACGGCGTCAGCGGCGCTCTGTTGCGGGTTGACCTGTACCATCTGCGCGCAGGCGCTGAGGCCCAGACTCAGAGCCAGTGCCATCCCCAGGCGGGGATAGAGACTTCGGTTCCATAGCGTATTCACGTCAGCGTTACTCCTCTCCGCCACGATGATAAGGTAACCGGGCCTGAATGCTCCAGGCCCGGTATAGTTGTTCAGCCAGCACGACGCGCACCACCGGATGCGCGAGGGTCAGGGGCGACAAGGACCAGCGCCAGTCCGGTTGCAGGGCCGGATCGAGACCATCGGGGCCGCCGATCCATAGTGCCACATCGCGTCCACCAGCGAACCATGTGTCGATGCGCTGCGCTAAGGCTTCGCTGTCCAGACGCTTGCCACCCACTTCCAGCGCCACCCGCTCGGCATCGCCGGGGGTGGCTGCCAGAATCCGCTCGCCTTCTTCGCGCCGCCAGCGTACCGGGTCCCCGCTGCGCCCGCGTCGCGCCAGCGGGAGCGCGCGCCACTCGACGCGCATTTGCGGCGGCATCCGTGCGGTGTATTCGGCGACGCCCGCCTCTACCCATGCCGGCATTTTGCTGCCGATGGCCAGCACCCAGAGGCGCATCGCGGATCAGCGCCCCTCGTTTTGGCCACGCATTTGCGGGAGCTCTCCCCAGAGCCGCTCCAACTGATAAAAATCGCGCACTTCCGGGCGCATCACATGGACGACGACGTCACCGAGATCTACCAGCGCCCAGTCGCCCACAGTGAGGCCTTCCTTGCCTATAGGTTTTACACCTTCCTCGCGCATGCGGGCCATCACGGCGTCGGCCAGCGCCCGCAGGTGGCGGTCGGATGTGCCGGAGGCAATGATCAGATAGTCGGTGATGTCGGTCTGTTTGCGGACATCGATGCTCTTGATGTCGAGCGCTTTGTGTTCATCCAGAACGGAGATGGCCAGGTCGCGGAGGGTTTCTGCTGTCGCCAAGTGTTATGATCCTTTGTGTCGGGTTACGGGCTATGGTAGAGCCCTTCAGCGTCAATATAATCCAATACTTCGTCCGGTAACAGGAAACGCGGACTGTGATGACTGGCGAGCAGACTGCGGATGCTGGTGGCGGAGATCTCCAGCGCGGTGACCGTGTGGAACAAAATGCGCCCGGCTGGCGTCTGACGCAGGGTGCTGACATCTTCACAACGGCGCTGATAGAGTGCCTGACGCAGGGCTTCCGGTAATTCGGCGGCGGGCCAGCCGGGGCGCCCGGTAACAATGAGGTGGGTGAGGTCCAGAATATGCTGCCACCGGTGCCAGGTGTCGAAGCGCAGAAAGGCATCCATGCCGATGACCATGGCGAGTACCGCATCTGGGCGTTGCTGGCGCAGGGCAGTGAGGGTGTCGACGCTGTAGGACGGCCCTTCCCGCTTCACTTCCCAGGAGCTGACCGTGAACTGCGGGTGGTGGGCGACGGCGATGCGGGTCATGGCCAGACGATGGCGGGCATCAGCCCACGGGCTTTGGCGGTGCGGTGGGTGCCCGGCCGGGATCAACATCACCTGTGTAACGCCAAGGGCCTGCCGCACTTCTTCCACGGCGCGCAGGTGCCCGTAGTGGATAGGGTCGAAGGTGCCGCCGAGGATGACCAGATCATCATGTGTGGAACGGTGCATAGGCGGAATATAACCAAGGGTTGCCCGGGAGGGAAGTCGGCGCGCATCGAAGTGCGCCAGGCGTGCGGAGATTAAGGGGTGGTGCAGCCCGTCGCGCTCACATTGCCATCGAGCGAGCCGATTAGCGCGGGCAGTGCATGTATGGCGATGCCATGTTCCAGGGTCATCTGCGGGCCGGTTTTATCCTTTGTTGCGTTGGCGGCAGACGAATTCTTCTGGCAGAAAAGCAGGGTTGGTGTCGCTTCTTCGCCGCTGGCCTGCAGCAACGTGGTGTTGGTGTTGATGGCGGCCATGTCCTTTGGGGGAATCTGCGCCAAGGGCTGGGTGCCGCCTTCCTCGGTATGGTCGTTAAATCCTTTCTCATTATTCGCCCAGGCGACTGCCGGGTCTTTGGCGGCGAGAATCGTGGCGGCCTTGGCGGCACTGGAGTCTTTCAGAAAGCCGACCGGGATTAATTTTACCCGGAGCTGCCCGTCGGCGACGGGTTTTTGTAACGCTTTCCAGAGCAGATGGCAGTAAATGCAGTTGGGATCCATAAACACCACGATCAGCGGGCCGGCATGACCTATCGTGAAGCCCGGTGCCTTCAGTGCCGCCGGGGCGAGATGCTCGGCAGGGACCTTCCTGGGTTGGGCCAGATACTTTTTTGTGGCCGTTTGGGTGATATCGTGGCCCTTATCATTCACCACCGGGCCGAGCAGGAGGTAGTGGTTGGACAACATCCAGAGTATGCCCTGCTGATGCTGGCTATTCTCGGCGACGATGCCGGTAAGTTTTTGGGTGGGACCGGGAAAGACCTTGACCACATGGGCTTGGCCATGGAAGTTGCTTTGCACCAGATGCTCCGCAGATTTGAGATTCGGGCTGGTGGTTGCACACCCGGCGAGCACTAGCGGGCCGAAAAGCAGCGCCGCTAAACGCAGCCCTGTGGCTTTTCTGAATGCAATGCGCCCTTTTGTTCCGCTGCGCTGGTCTTCATCTGCCATGCCCACTCTCCCCAATTTTTGCAAAACGAATCTCGCCAGAGCGTAAATACTAGCAAATGCGCTGGAGTCTGGCACATCAGCCCGCTGGTGTTTGGTTTGCTGAAAGTTTGTCGCTATGCTCGGGACAATGCCCACTTCGGTCAGGAGTAATGGGCGCTCATGGAGTGCATGTCATGGCTTTAACGATTCCTGCTCCCGGCCGGGAGGATCCCGCCGCCGATATACCTGGTATGGCGGTACTGGCGGGGGGCTGCTTCTGGTGCGTGGAGGCGGTGTATCTGGATCTTGCCGGGGTGACGCGGGTGGTGTCTGGTTATACGGGCGGCGCGGCGGAGACGGCGAACTACCGGGCGGTGTGCGGTGGTGCAACGGGCCACGCTGAGGCGGTGGAGATTCACTACGATCCGAGGCTGCTCTCTTTTGGCCGTTTGTTGCAGGTCTTTTTTGCGGTGGCCCACGATCCGACGCAGCACAACCGGCAGGGGAATGATGTGGGGACGCAGTACCGCTCCGCCATATTTACTCTGAACGATGCGCAGGCGGTGATGGCGCGGGATTATGTGGCGCAGATCAATCAGGCAGGTGTTTTTGCGGCGCCCATCGCCACCGAAATCACGCCATTGACGCATTTTTATCCCGCCGAAGACACCCATCAGGATTACGCCCGCCGGCATCCCGATCAACCCTATATTTGTGCGGTGGCGCTACCGAAAGTGGAAAAGCTGCATGCGCATTTTCCGCAATTGTTGCGTAATATTTGAAGGAGATTATAGCGATGATCTGTTCATCTGCGGGATTTGATCTAACCCCGATTGAGGCTGATAAACGTGCAGAAATGGCGCGGGGATTGTCTGCCGAGGTGCGTCATGTGCTCTTTGAGCATGGTACGGAGCCGCCTTTCTGCGGTGGACTGCTGCATGAAAAGGGTGATGGGACTTTCGTCTGCGCGTTATGCAGCCTACCGCTGTTTCGTTCTACAGCCAAGTTTGAGTCGGGGACCGGTTGGCCGAGTTTCCGGGAGCCCTATGCGCCCGACCACCTCCGCGAAATTCGCGATGCCAGTCACGGTATGGTCCGCACGGAAATCCGCTGCGCCCGTTGTGATAGCCATCTGGGGCATGTATTTCCCGATGGTCCGGCACCGACGGGGCTGCGCTATTGCCTGAATTCGGCAGCGCTGCGCTTTGAAAAGGCCACGTAGTTCCCATCCGAAGATGAAAGGGTGGCGAATGTCGTTATTGGGCGACGGAAGAGCCGGATGTCGCGATCTCTCTACAACGGACCAATAAACAATAGCTTTTAATTCCATGCTATTGATGATCTTCATTTCGCGTGTCGCCACAGATCACTTTCGCTTTGTTGCCTTAGAGCGACGAAAATACGGTTCAGTATGGTCAACTATTGGGCTGACAGCGCCAAAAACAACCGATAACGGCGGTGGCACGATATCTGCTGCATTACAGGCATATGGTTTAGGAAAACCGCCAAATCATGGAGTTTTATCGTGTTTAAAGATGCTGATGCCGTTAACATTTCCAGATCACCGCTACTTCGTGGTGAAGTCCCGCATACCACAACACCCGCCCTGACGCAGCGCTACCTGGACCACCTGGCGTTGACACCCGCACAGCGGTATTGGGTAGAAGAGGAAATTACACAGGTGCCAAGTGGCGCGGGAAATGGTAAGGCATTCATTGCACTACAGGCCGCGCTCGGGTCCCTCGCGGAGGGGGATGAACTGCATGCGAGACTGACGCTCTCATTGCCCGCCACGCGTCACGCTGAGTATCCTGCGGCATGGTTGCGTCGTCAGCAAGTTCCGG
>AOMP01000038.1_pt1 | contig 12434 bp, 9 predicted proteins | sample 537838 | NCBI WGS metagenome assembly AOMP01 (sample SAMN02954329, study PRJNA184676) | mine drainage metagenome | biome: terrestrial; feature: Kristineberg Mine; material: mine stream; isolation source: low temperature acidic, metal-polluted mine stream | place: Sweden: Kristineberg Mine
AGACCTCCAACAAGGGTTTCGCCGGGACTGCCCGGAAAAGTTCGCAAGGATAGCGTTATCAGTCTATTAACGCAAGAGGAAATCCAGAGCGTTGGCAAAGGCCTGGCGGTCGGCCTGGCTCAGGGTGGCGGGGCCGCCGGTACGCACGCCGGAATCCCGAAGCTGTTCCATCATGTCCCGTATCCGCAGGCGTTCGCGGATGGTTTCGGGGGAATACCGCTCGCCGCGCGGGCTGAGGGCATGGCCATTTTTTTCAAGTACGGCAGCAGCCAGAGGGATATCCGCAGTGATCACCAGATCGCCCGCTTCAATGCAGCGCACGATTTCATCGTCGGCCACATCAAAGCCTCCCGGCACTACCACACTGCGAATATGAGCAGATTGGGGCACGCGCAGGGGCTGATTGGCGACCAGAGTCAGGGGCAGTTTCAGACGCGTACTGGCGCGAAACAGAATTTCCTTGATGACATTGGGGCAGGCGTCGGCATCGACCCAGATATGCATGGAAGCACTCGGAAATGTTGGAGGAATGGACCTTGGCACAGACGGGGCTAGCTGGCAATGCCAGCATCTCGTCACGTAAGCGACCAACCACTTAACGGAAAACGGCAAAATTTTGTCCTTTAAGCCCGGCAGAGTAGAATGCACAAAAACATGCCGCCGGAGAACGCATGAAACCGGAAAACCGCGCCCGGAAACAAATCGACGCCCCAGACACCTACAGTCGGCCCGCTGATCGCCCGCATTCTGCCGTCCGCGAGGACACCATCGAATACGGCTTCATCGGCACCCTGCAAAACCTCAAATACGACTATCGCGATGACATCCGCGACCGCGCCGCGCTGGAGGCCAATTTCCGCCAGCACTTCGAAGCGCTCAACCGCGTCCGCCTCACCGATGCCGAGTTCGCCCGCCTGCTGGATGAGATCGTCACTCCGGATGTTTTCACCGCCGCCAAGACCCTGCGCAGCATCAATGCCTTCACCCGCGACGACGGCACGCCGCTGAACTACAGCCTCGTCAACCTCAAGGACTGGTGCAAAAATACCTTCGAGGTCATCCACCAGCTGCGCATCAATACCGACTACAGCCACCACCGCTACGACGTCATCCTCCTCATCAACGGCGTGCCCTGTGTGCAGATCGAGCTGAAGACCCTGGGCGTCCATCCGCGCCGGGCCATGGAGCAAATCGTCGAATACAAGCACGACCCCGGCAACGGCTACACCAAGACGCTGCTGTGCTTCATGCAGCTTTTCATCGTCAGCAACCGCGACCGCACGTATTACTTTGCCAACAACAACGCCCGCCACTTCGCCTTCAATGCCGACGAGCGCTTTCTGCCCGTCTATGAATTCGCCGACGAGGACAACCGCAAGATCACCCAGCTCGACGCCTTCGCCGAACGCTTCCTGAAAAAGTGCGAGCTTGGCCAGACCATCAGCCGCTACATGGTGCTGCTTGCCGGTGAGCAAAAGCTCATGATGATGCGACCCTATCAGGTCTATGCCGTGCAGCACATGATCCAGTGCATCGACGAAGATAACGGCAACGGCTACATCTGGCACACCACCGGCAGCGGCAAAACGCTCACCTCGTTCAAAGCATCCACCCTGCTCAAGGAAAACGACCACATCCACAAATGCGTGTTCGTCGTGGACCGCAAAGACCTCGACCGCCAGACGCGGGAGGAATTCAACCGCTTCCAGGAAGGCTGCGTGGAGGAAAACACCCACACCGCCGCCCTCGTGCGCCGCCTGCTGTCCGAGGACTACGCCGACAAGGTCATCGTCACCACCATCCAGAAGCTCGGCCTCGCGCTGGATGAAAACAGCAAGCGCAACAAACAACGCAGCAAAAACGGCCAGGCCACCTACAAGGAGCAACTCGAAGCGCTGAGTGACAAGCGCATCGTCTTCATCTTCGACGAATGCCACCGCTCGCAGTTTGGCGAGAACCACAAGGCCATCAAGACGTTCTTCCCCCGCGCCCAGCTTTTCGGCTTTACCGGCACGCCCATCTTCGAGGCCAACGCCTCGCAGCAGAAGATCGAAGACACCACCGCGTCGATGCGCACCACGCAAGACCTGTTCCAGAAACAACTCCACGCCTACACCATTACCCACGCCATCGAAGACGGCAATGTGCTGCGCTTCCACGTCGATTACTTCAAGCCGGAAGGAAAGAATCCACCCAAACCCGGCGAACCCATCGCCAAGAGGGCAGTGATTGAAGCCATCCTCGCCAAGCACGACGCCGCCACCGCTGGACGCCGCTTCAACGCCCTCTTCGCTACCGCGTCCATCAACGACGCCATCGAATACCACGCGCTGTTCAAGACGATGCAGGCCGAGAAACAGGCCGCCGACCCCGACTTCAAGCCGTTGAACATCGCCTGCGTCTTCTCGCCGCCTGCGCAGCTCGCGGAAAATCCCGAAAGCAAAAAGGACATCGACCAGCTCTCCGAAGACCTCCCGCAAGAGCAGGAAGACAACAAAGTCGAGCCAGAAGCGAAGAAGAAGGCGCTTGAAAGCATCCTCGCCGACTACAACGCCCGCTACGGCACCAATCACCGCCTGAGCGAGTTCGACCTCTACTACCAGGATGTGCAGAAGCGCATCAAAGACCAGCAGTGGCCGAATGCCGACTACCCGGCTGCGCAGAAGATCGACATCACCATCGTCGTGGACATGCTGCTCACCGGCTTCGATTCCAAGTTTTTGAACACGCTCTACGTGGACAAGAACCTCAAGCACCACGGCCTGATCCAGGCCTTCTCGCGCACCAACCGCGTGCTCAACGGCACCAAGCCCTACGGCAACATCCTCGACTTCCGCCAGCAGCAGGATGCCGTCGATGCTGCGATTGCGCTGTTTTCCGGCGAAAAAACCGGCGAGCAGGCGCGCGAAATCTGGCTGGTCGAAAAAGCGCCCGTGGTCATCCAAAAACTGGAAACCGCCATGAACAAGCTGGCGGCCTTCCTGCTGTCTCAAGACCTCGACTGCACCCCCTCCGCCATCGCCAATCTGAAAGGCGATGCGGCCAAGACGGTATTCATCGAGCGTTTCAAGGAAGTGCAGCGGCTCAAAACCCAGCTCGACCAATACACCGACCTCACTGGGGAAAACAAAGCCAGCATCGAGCAAGTGCTGCCCGAAGAAGCCCTGCGCGGCTTCAAGGGTCAGTATCTGGACACCGCCAAGAAGCTGCGCGCGCAGCAGAACAAGCCCAACGACAAACCCGGCGCCGACAGCCCTTCTGAACAGCTCGACTTCGAGTTCGTCCTCTTCGCCTCCGCCGTCATCGACTACGACTACATCATGAAGCTGATGACCAGCTTCTCGGCCAAAGAACCGGGCAAGGCCAAGATGACCCGCGAGCAACTCATCGGCCTCATCAGTAGTGACGCCAAGTTCATGAACGAGCGCGACGACATCGCCGAATACATCGGCACGCTCCAGGCCGGCGCGGGGCTTTCTGAAAAGGCCATCCGTGACGGCTACACCCGCTTCAAGGCCGAGAAGAACGCCGAGGAACTCGCCGCCATCGCCGCCAAGCACGGTCTTGCCACCGCCGCCCTGCAAGCCTTCGTAGACGGTATTCTTGAGCGCATGATCTTCGATGGCGAGCAACTCAGCGACCTCATGGCGCCGCTGGAATTGGGTTGGAAAGCCCGCAGCCAGGCCGAGCTCGCGCTGATGGCCGACCTGCACCCGCTGCTCACCCAACGCGCCGGCGGCCGCGACATCTCAGGGCTCAGCGCGTATGAGTGAACAGCCGCTGACTGAAGCCACATTGCTGGCGCGCATAGCTCAGGGCGAGCACACCCGTCAGCAGTTCAAGCGCAACTTCCACAACCCTGACGCCCTGGCCGCCGAGCTGGCTGCCTTTGCGAACAGTGGCGGCGGCACGCTGCTGATCGGTGTGGCCGATGACGGCATCATCACTGGCCTGAGCGCGGCGGATGTTCGCCAGCTCAACCAGATGCTCAGCAACGCCAGCAGCCAGCATGTGCGCCCGCCCGTTCACCCCCACACCGAAAACGTGCAAACCCACGCTGGGCTGGTGATGGTGGTGACCGTGCCCAATGGCTTGGCCAAGCCCTATCTGGATCAGCAAGGCCGCATCTGGGTCAAACAAGGTGCCGACAAACGCCATGTGACCGCCCGCGAAGAGTTGCAGCGCATGTTCCAGCGTGGCGGTCTGGTCTATGCCGATGTGGTGCCTGTGGCTGGCACCACCAGCGCCGACTTGGACGAGCCCGCCTTTCGCCGCTACCTGGCCCAGCACTTCAGCGCCGACACCGCCCCCGCAGGACTGCCGCTGGACGCACTACTGCAAAACCTGGGGCTAGGCGACGGGCTGGAACTAAATCTGACAGGCCTGCTGTTGTTTGGCAGCAATCCCTTGCGTTGGCGGCCCGCCTACACCATCAAGGCCGTGGCCTTTCCGGGTACCCGCATCACCGACACCCGTTACCTCGACAGCCAAGACATCAGCGGCACCCTGCCACAGCAATACACAGAAGCGCTCGCCTTCATCAAACGCAACCTGCACCGGGTGCAGGGCGATCAGGGTTTTAACTCGCCGGGCATTCTGGAAGTGCCCGAAATCGCCCTGCAAGAACTGCTGGTTAACGCCTTGGTACACCGCGACTACTTCACCAGCGCGTCCATTCGCATCCTCGTCTTCACCGACCGCATCGACATCATCAGCCCCGGCCACCTGCCCGACAGCCTGAGCGTGGATGACATCCGCCACGGCAAAAGCAACCGCCGCAACCCCACGCTGAGCGAGCACGCCTTCCGGCTGCTGCCCTACCGGGGACTGGGCAGCGGCATCCCCCGCGCGCTCGATGAGTGGCCGCAGATCGAACTGATCGACGAAGTTAGCGGCAACCAGTTCACCGCTCGGGTGCAGCGACCCAAGGCGCAGTGGGCGGGGGCGGGCGAACAAGCCACCGAACAAGTCGAGGCCCCAGTCACCGAACAAGTAACCGAACAAGTAACCGAACAAGTTCGCCGACTGTGCGTGGCTCTGGGGCAAGAGGCCAAAGGAACGAAGGAGCTGATGCAGTCGCTCAACCTCAAACACCGCCCGAGCTTTTTGGAAGACTATCTGAACCCGGCCCTCCAACAGCGTTTTGTGGAACTGACCCAGCCAGACTCACCGCGCAGCCCCACACAAAAATACCGCCTGACCGCACAAGGAAAGGTCTTGTTGAAATGACCATCCCCCACAAGCAAACCATAACGCCGGGCGCGGCCGTTTACCAAAACTTGCTCGCTGAGCTGTCAGCGGCCATCGCCCCGTTGCAAGCACTGCACCAGCAGGCCGTCGAAGCACTGGCGCCCAGCGTTCAAGAGATGGTGCGCAGCGGCAGCCGCGATGTTCAGCGGATCGAGCACACACTCGACCAGCTTTTAGGCCACGCCTGCTTGCCAGAGGGCCTGGCCCTCTTCAAAGCCCTCTGCCGCCATTACTGGACGTTGGACCAGCAGGCCACCGCGAGTTATGTCCACGCCTACCGCGAGCTGTGGGATGCCGATGACAAGAACGACACCGAAGAGGTGCAAGCATGAACCCCAAAGCACCAAGCACCGTTTTGACAGCAGAAACAAAGCCCGCGCGAGTGCCGAAGCTGCGGTTACCGGAGTTTCGGGGGACGGAGGGGTGGAAAGTAAGACAGCTTGGCGATTTTCTGAGTGAAAGCCGACTACCCGGAAGCAAGGGAAACGTCGCAAAGAAGATTACCGTCAAGCTATGGGGAAACGGAGTTTTCGAGAAGAACGATGCCATTCAAGGCAGCATCAACACTCAGTATTTCCGGCGCAAAGCAGGACAGTTTATTTACAGCAAACTTGATTTTCTGAACCAAGCCTTCGGCATCATTCCACCCAGCTTGGACAACTTTGAGTCAACGGTCGATTTGCCATGCTTTGACATCACTGGCGGGCTCAACCCCGTGTTCCTTTTGGAATACGTCAAGCGCAGAGACTTTTACGAAAGGTTGGGTGAAACTGCCGATGGAAGTAGAAAGGCGAGACGCATTCATGCTGAAACCTTCCTCTCGTTCTCAGTCGCTCTTCCATCGCCAGCCGAACAACAAAAAATCGCCGAGTGCCTGAGTTCGGTGGACGATCTGATCGCCGCGCAAGCGCGGAAAGTGGACGCGCTCAAGACCCATAAAAAAGGGCTGATGCAGCAGCTTTTCCCCACGGAGGGCGAAACCCAACCCCGCCTCCGCTTCCCCGAATTCCAAAACGCCGGGGAGTGGGAGGGCAAGAAACTTGAAGACCTTGCCAAGCGCGGTTCTGGCCACACTCCAAACAAGGCAAAGCCAGAGTATTACAACGGCGGCATCAAATGGGTATCTCTCGCCGACTCAAAGCGGCTCGACAACGGATTAATCTCAGAGACGACCGTCCTGATTTCAGAACAGGGGATCAATAACTCGTCGGCGGTACTTCACCCCGCAGGTTCCGTCATCCTAAGCCGGGACGCCGGTGTTGGCAAAAGCGCGGTCATGAGTGAGCCCATGGCTGTAAGTCAGCACTTTATTGCTTGGACCTGTGATGATCGCCGTCTCTCGAATTGGTTCTTGTACTACATATTGCAGATCAAGAAACCCGTGTTTGAGAGCGTGGCCTCTGGAAGCACCATCAAAACTATCGGGCTTCCATTTTTCAAGGATCTGAACATCACAGTTCCTTCTTTCACTGAACAACAACGCATCGCCTCGTGCCTGAGCAGCCTCGACGCCCTGATCACCTTGGAGGCCCAAAAGCTCGAAGCCCTCAAGACCCACAAGAAAGGACTGATGCAGCAGCTTTTCCCGGTCATGGATGCTAGAGCCGAGGTTGAAGCATGATTATCAAAATCAACCGCCTTACCAACTTTGGCAACTTTCGCCAATTTCAATGGGGAAGCACCACCAACTTTACCAAGTACAACCTCATTTACGGTTGGAACTATTCAGGAAAAACCACGCTCTCGCGGCTATTTCAAGTTCTGGCAATGCCGACTGAGCTAACACAATGGCAAGGTTGCCAATTTGAGATTGAGCTACAAGGCGGAGCCAAGTTGACGCATGCCAATCTTGCTAATCCGCAGCGAATAAAAGTCTTCAACCGTGACTTCATACAAAACAACTTCCAGCAAGAAAACAAAGCTCCCGCAGTGTTCATTGTTGGCGGTAACACCATGCATCTTCGCAATCGAATCACTCGCCTAAACCAGCACGTCGACATAACACGCACCATCAAGGCCGGGCTGAATGAAAGACATCAACAGCTCAAAAAGGAACTTGATACACTTGGTACCACACATGCCAGTTCTGTTGCCACATTGACTGGCGACAAGACATACAACCGCACGAAGCTAACCGCTGAAATGGCGCGTGTCAAAGCAACACCTGCCACCTTCATCCTTTCAGATGAAGCCCTCCAAGCCAAGGTGTCGCTTCTGCGCAGCACACAAGAATGGCAAGACATTAGCCCAGTTGTGAACATAACAACCAATCTGGAGACGTTGCGCCAGAATGTCTCTATTGTGGTGCAAAAAACGGCATCCAATGAGGCCATCACCAAGCTTAAAGAAAACCACGATCTGGAATCCTGGATTCGTACTGGTCTGTCGCATCATGCCAACACGACGCAATGCGAGTTCTGCGGTTCTATAATCTCCGCCGACCGTCTGACGGCCTTGCAAAGGCACTTTTCCAAAGCCTATGAAGACTTGACCTCTGAAGTTACGACGCAAGTAAACACGCTGGAAAACACTAGGTTCACCATCGCACTTCCCGACGAACGTGATTTCATGCCTGGCCTCAAAGATCAGTTTGTAACGCTTAAAAGTAAGGTTGATGCATGGGTTATTTGGGCCAATGGGGTCGTCGGCGAACTTGCAGCACTTGCCAAACAAAAGCAGCTCGTCCTTGAAACGCAACTAAATTGTGCTGTGGATATAAGCCGCACTGCGGAAATCACACAAATTATCGCGGACATCAACATGCTCGTCGCGGAACACAACCAAAAACGTTCTCAGCTAGACAGAGAAAAGATGGCGGCCAAGGAAGCCATCGAAAAATATAACGCTGCGACCTTTTACGAAACTAACAATATTTCAGATAGAGAAATAGCCATCCAGACGGCAGAGACCAAAGCCGATAAAGCCAAAAGCCTCTTGTCGATTATCGAAGACAAGAAAAACGCCATCGAAATACAGATTCAGCAGCAATCCATCGCTGCACAAAAAATCAACGAGACCATCCAGTTTCTTCTTCCCGACAACAACATCTCTGTCGCCGAAATTGCCGGTGGCTTCTTTGAATTCCGGCGCGATGGCGTTCAAGCCAAGAATTTGAGCGATGGGGAAAAAACCGCTATCACCTTCGCCTATTTCCTCGCCACACTTGAAAACAATGGGGCATCGCTGAATCAAACCATCGTATTCGTAGACGACCCTATTTCCAGTCTGGACTCGAATCACATCTACGCTATTTACGCACTGTTAACTAAGCGGTTAGACTCGTGTCTACAGATTTTTGTGTCCACCCATAATAGTGAGCTTTATACATTACTAAAGGACAAGTGGTTCGAGGCGCGCCAACAATTTGCTAACCGCGCCAATGCGTCCTCATATTACGCACGGCGTTTCATAGATGCCAACCAACTATGGCATTCGACACTAGAAGACACACCTGTGCTTCTCCGGAAATACAAATCCGAATACCAGTTCATTTTTGAGCAATTGCACAAGTTTTCATTGTCACAAGACCCGTCGCCGCATGAGGCTTACACCGCTCCTAATTTGCTTCGTAAGTTCCTCGAAGCCTATCTCGGTTTCAAGAAACCCTGCACATCACAATGGTCAAACAAACTGGACATTCTGTTTGACACCGATGTCGAGCGAACTGAGATTCAAAAATTCTCTGACGATGCCTCACATTTGCAAGGATTGAATCGTGCGCTTCAACAGCCCGACTTCATCTCCAATGCTCAGAACACGGTCAAAAAGGTCATCCAGGCCCTGAAGGTAAAAGACAGCCCTCATTACATATCTATGTGCACTGTCATCGGAGTTGCGCCATGATTTTGATCAGAAGATTCTCTCCCCAGTGTGAAGAGAATTTGAGCGAGATGCCCACATGACCGAAGTCATTCTCTACACCACCGAGGACGGACGCAGCCAGATCAAGCTGCGGGCGAGAGCCCAAACGGTCTGGCTGACGCAGTTGGAGATGGCGGAACTCTTTGATGCCACAAAGCAGAACATCTCCCTGCACCTGAAGAACGTCTTCGCGGACGGGGAGCTTGACCCGGCGGCAACTGTCAAGGAATCCTTGACAGTTCAAGTCGAGGGCAGCCGCGAGGTGCAGCGTCCAGTCACGATCTACAACCTCGATGCCATTCTGGCCGTGGGTTACCGCGTGCGCTCGCCGCGCGGGGTGCAGTTCCGCCGCTGGGCCTCGGCCATCCTGAAGGAGTACCTGACCAAGGGCTTCGTGATGGACGACGAGCGGCTGAAGAACCCGGATGGTCGCCCGGATTACTTCGACGAGATGCTGGCGCGCATCCGCGACATCCGGGCCTCCGAGAAGCGCTTTTATCAAAAGGTGCGCGACCTCTTCGCCCTCTCCAGCGACTACGACAAGACAGACAAGGCCACGCAGGGATTCTTCGCCACCGTGCAGAACCTTTTGATCTTTGCCGTGACGCGGCAGACCGCCGCCGAACTCATCACGGCAAGGGCGAATCCCGCCGATCCGCATTTTGGCCTGCTTGCCTGGAAGGGCGACAAGGTGCGCAAGACGGACATCGTCGTGGCCAAGAGCTACCTGACTGAGGACGAGGCCGACCTCAAAGCGCTGGGAACCCAACTCAAACGACGCCCGAAGACATGACGAAGAAAATCATCATCATTGCCGGGCCGAACGGGGCGGGCAAAACCACCTTGATCAAGCCTACAAGCCCGCTGTGGATACCTGGGCAGAATATGACAATGTCGGCGAAGAGCCGACCCTCTTGCAATGGGGAGAAAACCGATGAGCACCAAAGACATTTCCAATGCCAAAGACCCCGACCTGCGCGCATCCCTGGGAGCGTTGCGGCGGGCCGCCCAACAGGCGCGCAAGACAGCGATCCAGACTGAGACGAACCTTGTGATCGTCAAGGACGGGCGGATGCAGCGCATCTCGGCAGATGAACTTCGCCAACAGGCAAACACCGAGAAAACGCTCAAACCATGACCGAACAAAATCAAAAACAACTGGGCAATACCCTCTGGGCCATCGCCGACCAACTGCGCGGGGCGATGGATGCGGACGACTTCCGCGATTACATGCTGTCCTTTCTCTTCCTGCGCTACCTCTCGGACAACTACGAGACGGCGGCGAAGAAGGAGCTGGGGCGGGATTACCCCGATGTGGGCGGCGATGCGCGCAAGGTGCCGCTGGCGCTCTGGTATGCCAACAACGTGGACGACATTCCGGCCTTCGAGAAGCAGATGCGCCGCAAGGTGCATTACGTCATCCAGCCCGCGCATCTCTGGAACAGTATTGCCAACCTGGCCCGCACCCAGAACGCGGAGCTTTTGAACACGCTGCAGGCGGGCTTCAAATACATCGAGACGGAATCCTTCGAGAGCACCTTTCAGGGCCTGTTCTCCGAGATCGACCTCGGTTCGCCCAAGCTGGGCAAAACCTACGTCGACCGCAACGCCAAGCTTTGCACCATCATCCAGAAAATCGCCGAAGGGCTGGCGGAGTTTTCCACGAACATCGACGCGCTGGGCGATGCCTATGAATACCTGATCGGCCAGTTCGCAGCGGGCTCGGGCAAGAAGGCGGGCGAGTTCTACACCCCGCAGCAGATTTCCGACATCCTCTCCGCCATCGTGACGCTGGACAGCCAGGAACCGAAAACCGGCACCAGGAAGCGGCTGGAAAGCGTGATGGACTTCGCCTGCGGTTCCGGCTCGCTGCTGCTCAATGTGCGCAAGAAGGTGGCCAAGGCCGGCGGCACCATCGGCAAAATCTACGGCCAGGAGAAGAACATCACCACCTACAACCTCGCGCGCATGAACATGCTGCTGCACGGGGTGAAGGACACCGAGTTCGAGATCTTCCACGGCGACACGCTGACCAACGAGTGGGACATGCTGCGCGAGCAGAACCCGGCGAAGAAGCCGAGTTTCGACGCCATCGTCGCCAACCCGCCCTTCAGCTACCGCTGGGAACCCACCGACGCGCTGGCCGACGATGTGCGCTTCAAAAGCCACGGCCTCGCGCCCAAGTCCGCCGCCGATTTCGCCTTTCTGCTGCACGGCTTTCACTTCCTGAAAGACGAAGGGGTGATGGCGATCATCCTGCCGCACGGGGTGCTGTTCCGGGGCGGAGCCGAGGAACGCATCCGCACCAAGCTGCTGAAAGACGGCCATATCGACACCGTCATCGGCTTGCCCGCGAACCTGTTCTATTCCACTGGCATCCCCGTCTGCATCCTCGTGCTGAAAAAGTGCAAAAAGCCCGATGACGTGCTGTTTATCAACGCCGCCGAGCATTTCGTGAAAGGCAAGCGCCAGAACCAATTGACCAAGGAACACATCAACCGGATTGTCGATACCTACCAGTTCCGCAAGGAAGAGCCGCGCTACGCCCGCCGCGTGGACATGGCGGAGATCGAGAAGAACGACTTTAACCTGAATATCTCCCGCTATATCAGCACGACGGTGGCCGAGGAGGAAATCGACCTCGCGGCGACCCATGCGCGCCTGGTGGACATCGAGCGGGCTATCCAGATCGCGACCGCGAAACACAACGCTTTCCTCAAAGAACTCGGTAAGCCGCTGTTACCGTCGGCGGACTGAAAATTTACATGACTTAGAGTGCGGTGCTTGGCCGCCCGTTTCCCGAACCGTTATTACGGTATTCACGTCAAGCATATTCGGCGGCCGGGCATCGGGAGCCTTGTACATTAGCCGATCAGGTCGGGCAGTGGAACTATCAGGAACTCCGATGGCCTGTTTCCGCACATGTCGGTCTCAGACGGGGGCCTTCAGCACCGGCGCATCAAAGCCCTGTTCCCGTAGGCGGATTTCACGCAAGGGCGCAGAGCGTTCAAAATCCCTGATCACTTCGAGGACATCGTGATCGATGAAACCCACATGTTCACCATCCAGTATGACCTCTGCACCCTTGGGCAGCCGTTCCAGGATATGGGAGAGTCGCGCCTTGTTCACAAAGGTCACCTCCCGGTGCAACGCAATTTTGTAAGCGAAACCCTCTCGTCCAATCTCTATGGCGCTGTGGTAATTGGCTTTGAGTACAAAGAACACGCCTGCCAGTAGGCCAACGACTACCCCTGTAATGAGGCTGCTAAACAGAATCGCGACAATGGTGATTATAAATGGAAGATACTGAGATTTATCCAGTC
>AOMP01000039.1_pt1 | contig 12163 bp, 9 predicted proteins | sample 537838 | NCBI WGS metagenome assembly AOMP01 (sample SAMN02954329, study PRJNA184676) | mine drainage metagenome | biome: terrestrial; feature: Kristineberg Mine; material: mine stream; isolation source: low temperature acidic, metal-polluted mine stream | place: Sweden: Kristineberg Mine
GTAGCGCGTGGTCAGCCCAAAAACATTGCCCATATTGGAGAAGTACGTGAGCTGAGCAGGATTGGTTGTCCCTGACCCTGAGGTGGTGAGTCCTGTTAAACCGTTCTGAAAGCCATTGTTCGTGATGAACTGAGCATATGCGTTGATGATTTCGACGACGGGAAGGAAGCTCTGCGTCCAGATACCGAACATGACGTATTTCATGTAGATACCAGCCCCGTGCGCGCCGTAGAAGGCGACGACCACCGCGACCAGCGGGGAGAGAGCGAAAAACAGGAACTGCAGGATGGCCATCATGGGGATGACGTTACTTTCGATCATGGAGGCAGTACCGGCGTTACTGGCCTGTTGGTGCGCGGCTGCGCCCACCATGGTCGTGCAATACTGCGGGAGAGAACCACCATCCTTCCCGGCATCATTGATACCTGCCGTAGCCATGCACCCAGCGATTTGGTTCGACATGTACTGGATACCATAATTTGCAGCTGTACATGTTGTGGCGGCCCCGACCGTTGAAATCGAACAGCTTTGGAAATCATTTTTTAAATCGTTTGCCACGTTGTTAGTGGTGTTGTTACCGACCGACTTGTTAACCATGGCACCATTTTCAACAATGGCAAGACTGTCACTTAGGTTGTTGTTTGCAGCCTCCGTGTAAGGATTAGTGCTGCCTATAAATGCTGTCCAGGCCGTACTGATGTATGTCTCCGCATTGCCGCATGACACCCCACAACCAGAGTCGGATCCATTATATGAACAGTTGGTATAACCCGTTGAGCTGGTAAGCCCGGTCACGCCGTTAGGAACATTTTGTCCATATACAATAGTGTGAGCGAGCACGTTAGCGCCTGAAAACAAGGTGCCGCTCGCAGTCGTGCCCGTTACGGGTAATATGTCGCCTGTATTATCAACATCCGCTGCCTCACTAAACAATGGGCTTCCAGCATCGCAATAGCTGGCAAAGGCGATTATGGTATGTGATAGATTGGGATCTTTGCTTGCAAATGTCATAGGTAACGAGCGCAAGTCTGCCATAGCCATCAGTGGTGCCGAAAACCCATGCGTAAGCATATTTTCAGGGGACGCTGATCCTGTTGTTCCACTTACCACTTGGTTAATTTCGGTGGATGCGGAATAGGAGAATTCGCTGACGAATCCAGCCGGCCACGCAATGCCAATCGGGACCCCGTCGACCACACGTGTGTCTCCATTAAAAACGTTTTGAAGGGTAACAGTCGTGGTAGGGACAAAAAGCAGTACATACATTAGTATGGATAACAGCACGTGGTGCATCTCGTAACGCTGCGATGCAATACCACGAGAAACAAGCACAAAAACACCCAGCATTAAAGCCACCTGGATAACAGGCCCTACCGACGCAAGCCCGCCCCCGCCCCCGCCGTACCAGTCACTAATACCTACAGTAGGATCAAAGAGGGCTTGCACAGTCTCAAGAGCGACTTGGTCAATCTGTGTTGAACCTAATGTATAAACCGTTGGAATCCAAGACATGCCGTTATCCTTGAGTGTGTTCATACTTGACGTGCGGTGTTTTCGCTACGACAAGGTTATGGTAAATAAAGGATTGCTGTGCTTCTGCACTACCCATCTTGGTTTGATAAGCCATGATCTCGTTGGCTATGGTTGCCTGGGCAGCAAGATAAGAAGGTGGTACGTGAGTTATGTGATTTTTACCATTGACAATCAAGTTGACAGCCTGCTGCATGGCCTGACCATAGCGTACGGCCATGCCGTCAACGATATAAGGGAATGCAGCTGTGAGGATCATTTTAATTAGTTTCGGGTCAGTGGCGGTGTCCCCACTCATAGCAAATTGGACATCACTCACTATGGGGATAGGTGAAGCGGAAATCACCTCTTGTTGTGCTGTGGTCATGGAGGCGTATGGAGTTTGCGCTATCAACGCGGCCTCTAATGTAGTACCACCTGAGGGGGCAGGTCCAAAAATAGTGTTGTGAAGGCTTTGTTTAATACCGATATAGCCAATATTTTGAAAGGTAGCCCCTGGTTTTGGAGCTAAGCAAGTATCTTTATTCGAATTCATTGTTGGTGCGATATACTGATATACAGGTGGCGTTCCGGTACCATTACTAACATCATTTGGATTGAAACATTGCAGGAATCTGGATTGTGGATTCCCGTCGACCAGGTCGGCCAGGTTGATCGTTGGGAGGAGATAAGTGCTTCGCATTTTTGGAACAGCCTGCCCAGCACCACCGGAATTGGAGTTTCCGAGCGCCGCAACATTGTTTGTATTAGGAAGCGTCGTGATGAGCGTGCCCACCATACTCATGAGTATCTCACGCGTCGAATAACTATTGGCTGTGGACGTTTGACTATAACCAGTGAGCAGGTATTGTGGGTTTATTTTGAGAATGGATTCCCATGTGAGGTTGCCTATATTAGGAGCCAGATTGGCGAGGCTTCTGGAAACGGGGCCAGGATTAGTCGCGCTACTCGTGGAGCTGGTAGGGGCTGTACCGGCAGCCCAGCCAGTGTCCCATGCTGTTCCAAGATTTAAGGAAGGAATAACGGTGCTCGCCGAGTTTTGTATGCTTTGAATTGGGTTGTTGGCGAAGTTGGCAACAGACTGTGAGAAATCTGTATTTGTACCGCTATTAGCTTTCCAGTTTTGCTCGAATGCCGTGGTTGCAGACGAAATACCTTGAGCAAAATTTTTGACTACCATACCGGCGTTGAAGTTACAGGTATTACGTAGTGCATTATTCATAGACTGCGCGATTTTTTCCAAATAGGAAAGAATGTTGCTGCACTGACTGCACATGGACGAGATCGCGGAGTAAAAGGCGTAGACGACCAGACCCTGGCCAATTTGCTTCACCAGGTTGAGAATTTGCTGACCACTGATAAAAGAGAAGCTGCCCAGGAATAGGTTAATCCCCCCGCAGCCGGCTGAGATCGAAGGGGGTGCGAAAGCAATGATGTTGTACGCCTGATCCGGGACGGTAACCGCAGCATAGCCACCGGCGACAACGCCGCCATTTTGCGTCGAATACACCCCGGGGGATCCCGCGGCAACGAGCATATTGCTGAGAACGCTGTTCAATCCGGCATAGGACATCTGCGTTTCTGACAATCCGGTACCCAAGAGTGACCCCAGAGCGATGGCCATGGTTATTTTGAATTTTCGTGATCTATTGTTGAGCATGGTGTCCTCTGAAGGTATTTACCAGTTGTAGAGCCGTTTGTTGATATCTTTATCCAATAGCTTGCCAACCTGACTGGGGTTGTTGGGGTTGATTTTCTGCTTAGCCATGTCTTGGAACTGCTTAGTGGAAATCACGCCACGATCGTATGGGTTGATGCTTTCCCTCAGGTTCTTGGGCACGATACGGAATCGTAGCGCGGCGGCCAGCAAGCGCTGGTGAATTTCCGCGTCGACCACTTCACCCTGTCCGATCACGATGAATGTTTTGGGCGGTACGGCTAACACCAGTGCGGGAGTTTCAACCAGGTGAAAAAACTTCGCCTGTCCGGTATTTTTATAAACATGCACACCGGTCATACCTGGAAGCGCCCTGCCGTCCATGGAAATGTAGTAAACGTGCTTTTTATATTTCGGCATCGTTTGTAAAAACATTTCGAGTTGCTGATATTGCAATTTGCAATATGGGCAGTTGGATGAAAAAAAGAAGAATATCCCAGTATGTTTGGCCAACCAATGGTCTGTGCGTTTTTTCGATGCGTCCAGACGCTTGTAGAAAGCGTCGATGCCGGCCTGCGATGTGGGCACCGTAAATGATGGGTTCAATGCGGTATTAAACTGGGCTTCCTCACCAAACATTTCCGCGAAGTTCTGTGCTTTGTCGAACATGGCGTCATTAAGATACATGAACTCCGCTACATTTTTGGCAGTTGGATTGTTAATCGCACGGACCATGTACTCGTGCCTGTATTTTTTTATCCAAGCGACGGACATTGGGGGAGCGACCTTCGGCAGTAGGGGTTTCACCGCAGGTTTTGGTTTAGAGGGGGGCGGTGCCGGAGGAAGGATCACCTTTTTCGGTGGGGGTGGCATTTGGTACCAGAACCAGCCGTGACCCGCAAACGTATCACCGCTCGCCGCAGGCGCGACCAATGCTATGGCCGCGGTGACCAGTGCGGCAGCGAGGGCAAGGTGAAGCAGGCGATGGCTTGACGGCATGTTTTGAGCCCGGAATCTTGTTGATAGCCAATATGGACGGGGCGGAAGGAGCAATGGGTGGTGAAATATGGCGGCCAGGCTACGTTTCACTAATCACGGGGCAGGCGTAAACAGTCTTCCGGATGAGACGCGGTCACAGAGGAACCCCAGTTCCGTACAGATTACGGATGGGAACCGTCCCCCAGTACCTACCATCCAGGGATTGGGCGTTGGTCCCAAGTAGCAACACTTGTCCGGGGGCTATGGTGTAGCGTTCCGGCAATTTTGGTGCAGGCTTTCCAGCGTGTTTCACCCAGTACAATAGCCACATGCGTCCCCAGAAGTGACCATTCACCCAAATCCCGTGCCTGGTTTCTATCACGTGATCCCCCGGCAATCCGATCACCAGTTTGCCCAAAGGAGCGTCATGAAAGGCTTTACGCGTATGCGCGAGGACCACTTCGCCAGTATAGGGGTGTGGTACAGGATGAAGCACTTCAATCAGCCAGTACCATGGTAAGCAGGATAAGGACTGCGGTGTGGTGGCAATAGCCCAATGCCGCAGAATGGTTTGCGTACCGAAACCAACAACAGGCGTGGCGACGGCTGCCAGGAAGATGGCCAACCCGACAATAAACCGGGTCTTACGGGGTGGCTTTTGAAGTGCTTCCATCGATTTTCTTCAACTGGTCAATGATTTTTTGAATGGTCTGCTGCGTAATGTTGTCCTTGGCAGGCACGGCGACGTTCCTTGGTGACGTGAGTACGACTGTACCCGCTTTGGTATACGCGTTGACGGTGTGATCGATGGTCTTTGAAAGCACGGCGGCGGCTCGCTGTGTATCATATCCATTATGCGCCATCGCATAGCGGCTGATTTGCAGATACACCTCTGATTCATTGAGCAACACGACCGCTGGCCGACTGGCGAACAGACGGCCTACGGGCAGTGACTCGATTGCGATCACCGTGCTCGCGGTAAGCACGGCGGTGAGAGCCAGTATCACCGGGTAGAACCATGTCCGGTCCCAGAGCGATGCGCGTTTATGCGGGGACTGTGTTGGTGACGGTGATGAAACGGTTTCGTTTAGTTCGGAATCCATGCAATCCTCTACACGATATTGGGTATGGGGCGGCGGTCGGGCTGCGGATAAAGTTTTTCCCAACCCGGATTTTCCTGACCCAGGTAGCGCCTCAGCGCCATGTCGGCACTCATGCCACCTTCGATATCCGCAAGAACCTGTGTTTTGGCTTTACCGCTACTTTTGAGCAAGGCAAGCGTGTATGGATCCAGAACGAGGCGAAACGCTCCAACGCCACCATTGCTTGCGATCACCATCTCCGAAAAACCGCCAGCCTTGCGGAGGCTTTGCAGCAATTGAAGACCATAGCCATCCAGTGAGATTTCCTTGCGGTCTGCGGCGCGAGCTATGGACTCTGGTTCCTGATGCAGCAGGAAACGGTGTTCTGCCTGTGAGGCGATCACTTCTGTGGATTTGGAGAGGAAAAGGTCGGAGACATTCTGGATGCCGATACCTATGGATCCCTTATGTTTGCGTGCCCGGCGGTATGCGCCGTCAAGGAACGTCGCTGCGGAGTTTATTTTCAGCAATTCTGAGGCTTCGTCAACGAAGATGATCCGTCGGGTGTCCCTATTCCCTTTTCTGTACATTTCGCGCTCAATGGCGAACATGAGCTGAAGCAGGATGACTGAGCGCAAACCCTTTTTGCCCTGCAGATCTTCCAACTCAAGCACCGTAAATCGATCGGTCAGGTCGACCGTGGAGGTGCCGGTGAAAATCTCGCCATAGGCACCGTCAAACGTGTAGTTGTACATCATACGGGCCAGCATTTGCTGACGCTCTGATTTCTGTGCATTCAAAAACTGATAGGTATCGGTAGGAGTAGCTTTGTTGCCTTTTTCTGAATAGACCGACCGGATAGCCTCGTCCAAATAGGCCATGTCTTCAGCAGGTAGCCCGTCTTCTGGCGAGATCATGGCGGCGTGGATAGCGGCGAGTTCTTCCAGTTCGTCATCAAAATCCTCGACCATGGAATACGGGTTCATGCCGAGCCGCGATGTATCGGAAAAGGTGATGTGCGTGCCTTTGCGCACTTTGCACAACTTCTCAAAGGATCGTCCTATCTCTATTACCCAGGCTTGCGCCCCCATATCCATCTGATCATTGAGAATTTTCTGGGCGGCGACGCTCTTACCGGATCCTGCCGACCCGGAGATCAGGAAATTGTAGTTACCGTTTGAAGAATAGATATCGATCAGGGCAGGGTGTCCGCGGCGGCTGAAGAACAGCGTACCCGCACCTGGTACGGCCAGGTCTCCCTGTACGCCCGGCCCCAGCCAATCTCCGAAAATAGGGAGGACAGTCGATGCCTGGGTTGTGGACAACGATTTGAATCGATAGCTAAAGGCGATACTTTCTTCACTGGGGAACAGTGGTAAGGAATTCAGAAGCACGGGTATCGGAATCAGGTCGTCGACCCGAAAATCAAATCCGCTGGATTGACAGTGCGACTGGAAAGTCGGCACGGAGTGGATGGCGTCGTCACGGGAACGGGAGAACACAAACGCATTCAGCGCGACTTCCAGCAGGGCGTCGCCTTCACCCTCGACGTAGGCCACGAGGTTATCCATACCTTCCTTGCGGTAGCGAAGGGAAGGGACAAAGCGCTGCATCGGCCCGTAGGCCTGGTAGTTCACCAGTGCGGCTTTCTTTTTGAGCCAGTTTCGTTTGTCGTTTTGATCGGGCACGCGCGCCGTCCAGGACCACAGGATGGGGTCTGGTGATCCGGACTTCATGCCGTGCCAGTCGCCGAGCAGTGCATCAAGAGCCCCAAACTGAATCTGATTTCCGTATTCTTTCAGGCAGAGGGGCGTGATCCAGGTATCTGGATCATTCAGGCCGGAGAGGCATTCCACACCACCCTCACCACGATCAATGATCGCGTCCCCTGGAGCGGCAATTTGCTCCCGGACCAGTTCCTGATCATTAGTAATGGTATCCCACGGTGAAAAGTAGTGTAGGAAACGGCGCCATACGGCGACAAATTCCTGGACGGGCGCTTTCGTCAGATTGAGGGATGGAACAGCCGCCATAAAACTGTCGATCTTGTGCTGTACGGTTTCGATAAACTTTTCATCGGGCATTTGCGGTGAAGGGATATTCAGCGTGGCGATCAGCATTTGCTCTGTGGCGCGCAATTCATTGCCCAGGAAAACGGGTCTATTCGTGAGGCTATCAATGAAACGATAGGTATGGTCCGCTGATGATTCCACCATATCGGCAACGGTCGGGTTGGAGGCCGCCAGCAATGCTGAGGATTCCATGCGGGCACTAAAATACAGATCCGTAAGTCGGCTGACGTCAGGCACGTCAAAACGAAGAAACTGGATGAATGACCCACGTGGCAGATTGACGGCAAGCGCCGCGCGCAGCTCCCGCAACAGTCCGGCATTCGCCCACGCGAGTGGCGTGGCGGCGGTCATCATGATTCCGAGTGCGGCATTGCCTTTGCGGTCTGAGGAAAAAATCAGATTCTTGTCAGGATCATACGAGAGGAACGGAAGATAACCGGAGATTCTGTGCCGCCGCGCGTTGTGCCCGACGTCCTCTGTTTTGCGAATAGGACGGTCAAGTACAGCTGATTCATCGGCAATAAAGCGTTTTATTTTTTCCTTGAAGAGCATGCGGGTTTTCCTTATGGCGCCATGTGGCGCATGCAACTGGAGACCAGTGCGTTTGCGAGCTGGATGAACATGCCGTAATTGCCCTTCACGTCTGCTGGAGATATGGCGTATCGTCCGCAGATAATCAGGGTTGGTGTTTGGTGGATTCCGGTGATTTTCATGATTTGATAGTCCATATGCGCCATCCCGATGACCTCCGGGTTTCGGATGTCGGTCATGAACTGTTTGGGGGGGATACCCGCTTTGGCGGCCGCAATGAAGTAGGTATCCGGTGCGTCGATCGGTTTTTTGTATGTCTGGATCAGGTCGAACGCGGCATATTCGAATGCCCCGAGTTTTTGTGGCTGCCCGAGCTCGATACCGAATGTGGATAGCGTCATCGGAAAAAATTGATTCGTAAGGAGTGCCGGCATCTGAGCAAACTGGTATTTCGCGGGGAGGGAACGGCCCCACCGGCGCAAAGCACCATTGAGGGCGCGACAATAGGGGCAACCATACTCAAAGACTTCCACAACGGTGTGGCGGAGATGAAAAGCCGCGGGAATATGTACCGTTTCCCAAGGGTCTTTGGTCGTAGACGGCCCCATGATGGTTGAACCTATCCCCGGGGGGCGCGGGGACGAAGGCGTGTTGGCCAACGCCAACGGCGTCACCATCAGTAAGGCAAGGATCGCAAGGCCGCGACTAATCCTGTTCGTATGCAATTTCTACCGCCTCTTCCAGGGTGGTGAGCAATTCGCTGGCTTTGCGCAGAGCGGCTGTGGCCAGCGGTTCATAAGTAGGCTGCAATTCGGCAGCCGCTTTCATGGCCACTATGTCCGGCATGGAAGCGCGGAATTGTCTTGTCATGGCAATCGCCTCGAAAATAGCGAACCGGCCCTTGTATCCAGTACCGTTACAGGCGTCACATCCTATGGTGCGGACCAGTTTGTCTGGAGCAGTGAGCCCGTGTGCACGGAATATCTCGGCTTCTTCGGCTAACGGTGGTGTCACGTGACTGCAGTGAACACAGGGTTTGCGCATGAGGCGCTGGGCGATGATGAGCAGAAGGGCCGATTGTATGGTCGGGATAGGCAGTCCGATGTCGATCAGTCGCGTGGTGGTTTCTAGTGCTGAAATGGTATGCAGCGTGGAAAGGAGCCGGTGGCCGGTGAGCGCGGCCTGAGCGGCGATCGAGGCGGTTTCCAGATCTCGAATCTCACCAACCAGGATGTTGTTGGGGTCCTGGCGAAGAAACTCACGAAGCGCTGAGGCGAAAGACCGGCCGGTGCCATCGCCGACCTGCACTTGCTGGAGTCCGTCCTGGTGGTATTCGATGGGATCTTCCGCGGTGACGGTTTTGGAATCGTCGGTGTTGAGGTATTGCAGTGCCGCGTACAGGGTGGTGGTTTTCCCGGAGCCTGTGGGTCCCGTGGTTAATATCATACCCTCCTTGCGTGCGAGGGTTTTGCGGAATAATGCTTCGAGCAATGGCGGCATTTGGAGTTGTTCAATGGGGATGCCGGCGTTTTCGCTGTCGAGGAGTCGGCAGACAATGGAAACTCCGTCGATACCAGTGACAATGATGGAAACGCGCACGTCCACACGGCGGTCATCCACGATTTGCACGAAGCGGCCACTCTGGGGTGCGCGGCTATCGGCATTGGAGAGGCGAGAACGGGCGCGGACCTTGTTGACGAGTGTGCGTGCATCCGTTGAATCGAACACATGGATTTTCTTCAGGATGCCGTCGATACGGACACGCAATCGAATGGAGCCATCTGCGTGCTGTGTCTCAAAATGAAGATCGGTGTATTTGTTGCGGGCGGCGGAATTAAAAAAATGGTTCAGTTGTTGGACCACGGATTCATCACGGCGAGACGTGTGAATGAATTGCGTGGCGGGGCCATGTGAATCGTCTTGCGTTTCGTGGGGGTGCTCGGTCACGGTGTATCCTGTTGGGCTGAATGGATGCACCTATATGTGGCGGAGGGAAGGGGGTATGGTTTCCGGATTGTCCATAGTCCTCTCGTACACTCGGTACATTGGAAAGGAGATTAGTGATGACTGTGGATGCCATCGACCTGGCAATTAAGGTTCTGTTACGATCAGCGAAGCTAGGGTTGGCGTGTGTTTTGCTTGTTTTGGCAGGGGCAGCGATAGGCGGTATTTGGGATTCGCCTTATACGTTGTGGGCGTGGCCTGGTATCCCGGCCTTATTGTATCTGGCTGATTCTTTGTTTTTTAAATGATGTGGAGCGGTAGCATGCAGAGAAGTTTTTCCGAACTGTCATTCCAGGAAATCGCAGAGGGATCCGTGTGTGTGGCCAAAGCTTATATCAAGGAAACTGTAGGGATGTTTACTGGCGCGAACAACCTAATGGATCGCTTGGCTCTCACTGGGACACTTATTTTCTTCGTTTTTAGCATCGGCAGCTACTGCCTCGCTCTGGGATACTGGAGCGTCGGTGATCAAGTAGCAAAACAAGTTCTATGGTTGCCTATTGTTTCCGGCGTTATATATGCGGTACTAATGGTCGCCTGGATATTTGTCAGGTGGCAAAATATTTCACGCAAGTCGTTAACGACGCCAACACAACCGTGTGATATCACTCATCCGAATCCACGCGGTAAATATATTGTGTTGCTCAACTGCATTGAGGCTCAGTTCGGAAGGTTAGACTTGATAGAGCTCCGGTCGCTTACACAAAAAATAGCCGAAACAAGGTTGATGCTGGCGAATAATGATCTCCGATGGCTCGAGCGATCAGGCCGACGACAGTTGCGTGGAAGCCTGAGCATATGGTTTCCAGCTTCTATAGCAACATTGAGTTTGGTCCCGATTGTTGCGTGGGTGGAGCAAGCCAATCTGGCTGTGGGTGTGGCTATTTTGGTGGCTTTACTGCTTCTGTGGGTTTCTGGCGCATTGGTGTTATCGGTATTACTAATGTGGATCATCTCATGGAGAGAAGGTGGCGGGGAACCTAATCGTTATGCACTTTGGCTTATGCACAACGATTTGATCGAGTTGCTGCGGTAAAACTTTAGTAAGCTTTCCTTTTCTTGTAATCTTGAACGAGAAATATACTATCACACAATGGAGATTACCATGTCAGTCACCGGTACTCGCAAAGTGTCAGGAACCAAACAGAAGCACGGGCTAAAGGCTCGACCAAAAGCAACAATAATTGAGGCAAATCTTCCAATCTCATGGTTCCGAGCGCTGTAATTCCAGATGAGAACAACTATCTTTTGAATCCGATACATCCAGAATTCGCCAAGATTACAATTGGTGATCCGCTGCCCTTCGTTACCGACCTGAGACTGATTCCAATAGAGTAAGCGAACGGTCAGGTTATTCGGTCACACAAGATTGAGTACTAACTGGAGTGCAGGTAGTAACAGGTGTGCAGCTAGAAACACAAGACTGATTTGGGGGTGGAACAACTGTATAACTTACGTTTGACTGACCAGCCGCATAATACAGACATATCTGGTAAGGATATGAGGACGGACATGTAAATACAGTAGTACCATATTGCGTAGGGCCTCTGAAAATTCCAGAATAATTTTGTGAATTGACATCTTGGTAAGGCATATTCTGACATAAGGCATGATTGACATACGAAGCGGCTGCATAGCAGGTATAAGTATTCGGTGTCGTAGTGCATGTATTGGAACACTGATTCACCGTTGAGCACTGCTGCGTTGTCGAAGACGTGCAGCAATAGGGCGCCGTACTCGTTTGAGAACAGGTACAACTGGTGTTTGCATTCTCATACTGGGTAGCGTTTTGCTCACAGACGCTGTAATCACTGACGCAGTTCGGTGTTGTACTGTTATTGCTGCAGGTGCAGGTATTCTGGCTGGTCTCGTAGTTCCCGATATTGGCTTCACAAACTTGATAGTCTGTCTGGCAACTAAAGGTAGTTGTTTGGGAGCCTGTAGCCGGGCAAGTGCAAACTTCATTCGGATGGGTGCTTTCGTACGTTTGGGCGCTTGAGGCACAATTGGCGTAATCAAAGACGCAGGTCGGTGTCGTGGTGGTGGACGGGTTGGCGCAGGAACAGGAATCAGTAGGGTTCGCAGACTGATAGCTAAATAACTGGTTTTCGCAGAGTTGGTAATTGGAAACACAAGTTGGTGTTGTGGTGGTGGACGGGTTGGCGCAACTACATTCATTGTAAGAGGTTTGTACACCGGGCAGATTCTGTTCACACAGCGAATAATCAGAAGCACAACTTGGCGTGGTCGCTCCGGTGGGGCAGGTGCAGGTTTCGCTGGCACCGGACGCGGTGGCCTGATCTGCGGCC
>AOMP01000040.1_pt1 | contig 12134 bp, 11 predicted proteins | sample 537838 | NCBI WGS metagenome assembly AOMP01 (sample SAMN02954329, study PRJNA184676) | mine drainage metagenome | biome: terrestrial; feature: Kristineberg Mine; material: mine stream; isolation source: low temperature acidic, metal-polluted mine stream | place: Sweden: Kristineberg Mine
TTGTTGAGATGCCTGCGTCTGGCCGACGCCGTAGCCTGCAGGCAGGGCCACCGCACCGTCGCCGTTATTGCTGACATTCACCGCACCGCCGGTGACACCCGTGCCGATGAGCCCGTCGAGGCTTGCGGTCATTGAGGTCAGCACATTGGTAAGACCCAGAGCCGCAGTGGGATTCGTGATGCTGGTATAGAGCGTGCTGCAGCGCGATTCCAGCGGCGTTATCGTGCTGTTCCAGGCGGATCCCAGCGCGGCAACGCTCGCAGTGCCAGTCTGACTCAAAAGATTGCAGGCGGGTGCGTACTGGTAAGCGCCGTTGATGACGGGCGCACAGGATGTGTCGAGATTGTTGCCTGCGGACCCGACTCGATTCTCCGCCTGCTGAAAGGCATTGATGGCGGCCAGAGCGCCCGCATAAGCGCCTGTGGTGGCGCCACCCCCAGCCGCCGTCTCTATGCTGCTCCGGGCGGCCTGCAAGGGTGCCTGGCAGGTGTGCTCAAGGGCAGTGACGCTACCCACACCGCCCTGTTGAAAGGATTTGAGCGGGCCGGGCCATCCACCCGGGCATGTTGGATCACTCATCAGCGCGGAGTTGGAACTATCGGCCTGGTTGAGCGCATTGCCTGGGGTCATGCCCACGTTGTTCGAGAGATAGTAGGAGGATGCTTGCGTTTGGCCTCCTGTCGGACTCATTCCGGCGAAGCCCTGCATCTCCGTGGTGCCCGCATTATTAGCGGCATCGCTTTGCCCGCCCATGAGCAAGGAGTTGCCGAAGTTCGCGCCACTTTGCGCCTGGTTGATGAAGGGGGTCGCCTCAGCCGTCGCCGTGGCTTCGTAATAAACGCCCATGCCGACCAGCCAGGAAATAAACAGCACAGCGGCGCGTCGCTGACGCTTGGGGTGCCCCATCCAGACGAAGAATCCCATAACTACCCAGTGGGCCCCTGGTTGCCGATGATACCCAGACAGCAGTTGGTCCACTGCCAGACCAGATAGACGTAATTTCCCCCGGTCGCGGGCTGGCTATCCCATTCCCCCCATTGAAAGGGGGATTGTCCCATCCAGTGCGTACACTCCCCAGATTGTGTCGGTGGTGCCTGAATATTCACGCCACCTGACTGCGCCACCGTACCCTGGTTGCTTGCCGATGGGGTCACATAGTTGGCCGGCGGAATGCTCTGTCCGGACGGCTGCTGGGTATTGCCGAGATTGATGCTGGCGTTGGGTTCCTGATTGGTTTCATCGTTCGGGAAGAGAATCTGAAAACGGAACTGCGCCTTGGGCAAGACATAAGTGCGGCGAGGACCACAGAGCGTGCTGTTGCCCATCGTGCGTTCAAGAAATCCTAAGCGGAATCCCATGGCGATCATCCGTGACACATCCATACTGGACGCCTGTATGGGATCGTTGCCGTCGAGATTGGTGCCGACCATCGGATAGAGCAGTCCCCAGCAGCCCGCCGTCCAGTATTCATTGTCGATGGGCTGGGCACCGAGGCTTTCCTGGGCACACTCTTCCGCAGAGCCGATCAACCCGATGGGATTGTCGTACAGCAGCTCTTCCGGCGACGCCAGAAAGGACAGGAGATCGTTATTCCAGGTCGGGAACACTTCGCTCATGAGCATGAGATTCATGCCGCTGTAACCCGTGTTGCAGTCCGGGATATTGGCAAGCTGCATCATCGTGATGAGCGGAAAGGTCCAGAGCTGCACATTGAAAAAAGTGCTGTTGTGCTGGGACGTGGATGTGCCTGTGCCGATGTTGCCACCCCACGATCCGGTCCACTGGTTGCCCGTGGTCGAGCTTGGCGACAAACTTGCACCGCCCAGAACCGGCGAACAAAAGGGATGGCTCACGGCCTCAATGAGCATTGTGGGCTGCCAGTATCCGATCTGGATACCGATGGTTGGTAGGGTGAGATGCTTCCAGCTACCACCACATTCACAGGTGGCCCCGGATGCCGCGCCATTGGGTACCCCGGAATTGCCGCCGAACCACGTCGATCCCGCGATGCGCAGCGGGAAGAGGGCGGACCAGCACACCCCGCCGATCAGCTCCTTGAACACACCCGCGTTCGGGCACATGGTCGCCACCTGCCCGGTGCTGGCCAAAGCAGGCAAAGGCACACTCATACTCAAGGCCGTGATGCCTGCGGCGAACCATGTGCGAAGACGCATTTACTTGGCCTTGGTCCAATAAGCCACGGTCGGAGCGCCAAACGGGACCCCGGCCACATGACAAACGAGTTTTCCTTTGTGGATGGTGCTTCCCACGCTGTAGACCGTGTTGGCGTTGCAGCAGTAATTCGTAGTGTCCGGCATCTTGCTGTGTCCGCAAGACGACGCACCTGTTGCAGCGATTGCAGCAGCAGAGAAACCCATTCCCGCAACAATGACAGCCGCCGATAGCACTTTCATAACTTTTCTCAACTGCATTTGACACCTCCTGTAAAATGGCCTTTTGGCCGGAATTTATCGTGAAACAAAGACCATTACGCCTCTAAACAATGATTTCGTGCTCTATGGTCATCCTCTTTCTCCTGGCAAGGGTTCTTTCGGAACCGTAATAGACAACACTTTGCCGTCGGGCCTGATCAACGCCGGTACCAGATTGATGCCCAGCCGTTGCGCCAACCCTGGATAAATCCCGTAGACCGGGTGATTCAGGGCGTTTACCACGGCATTCTCGCCCTGCCAGGTGGCGGGCAGCTCGCTCGCCATGATCACGACATTGGGATACATGCTTTCCCATGCCTGCACCTGCCTCACCTGCCACGGTTGGGACGGATTCAGGACGATGTAGGATTGGCTCCAGGGGAAGGGGAACATGGTGAGTGGGTCGATCTCCTGTCCTTTGCGGACCAGCAGTTTGCCGCTGGGCAGGCGGATCGTCCGGGTGGCAATGATGGAGGGATTAAAGGTGTAGTTCCGCCCATGCAGAGAATCCGGCAAAGGATCACCTAGTCGTGCCCGCACGCTTTGCCAGTCGTGGGCCTTGGCCTTGGCCTCCTCCGCCTTCCAGTTGAAGTGTTTAATCTTCTGCTGAAACACGGCGACCATGTTGGGTTCGGCAACCTTCCAGACCTTGCCGCGCACCTTGGTAGGACTCCCTTTGCCTTTGTCGATGCGCTTTACCGCCCCGCGAAACCCATACTCATCACCGACCATCACACCCCATTGCTGATCGGGTTCTTGATGGATAATCACCGGCACCAGGTTGACCTTGTGATCGGTGAACAGGATGGGATTGATCTCCACGTTCGCGGTCCTTTTGAACGAGGGCATGAGCTTGTTCACGGTGCTGATCATTTCTGGCAGCCCTTCCTCCTTATTCGGCCATCCTCTGAGGACAAACACCGTGGTCTCGAAAAGATGCTTGTTATCGGCAACCTCCTTGAACCAGCGCCGCAAGAGGCTGTGCGGCATATCCATGCTGATGAACACCAGCGTTTTCGCCGCATTTTCCTCTTTAGCCATGAGGGTGTGATCGACGTATTCCTGGAGCGCCTTGCCGTGCAGAGTGGGCGGCACCACCGGCACGCCGTTGACCCGTGTGCGAAGCCATGCCTGCGCCTTGCCGTTGCTCTGTGGCGCGTACTGGGTGGCGTACTCCTGCAAGATGTTGGCTCCCTGCTTATCGAGTTGCGGCTTGACCGCGGCCTGCTCTGCAGGTGTCGCCTTGGGCTCTCGAAGCCATGCCGGAACCGATCTGGTGCCGGCGGTGCTCATAATCGCATCTGACCTTTGCACGATGGCCGCAACCTGCTGCTGATTGATGACCGGCGCGATCATTGGACGTTCCCGGCGATAACTTCCGCCGATTTCACAGTGGATGCCACCCGCATCAGACTGCGGACCGGGACGGCTGCGGAAAGGCCCGCCTGCGGAAAGTAAATGACCAGAAAAGGCGGCTTCATCGAGATATTGCCGAGTACCACATTATTCCGCTGCGCGAAGCGCGTTCCCATTGTGGTGACATAACCCGGCGACTTGTGCTTTAACACACTCGCTAAGCGTTGCTCACGTCCACCGTTGCCAGCGGAGAGAATCGCTGGGGCCAGAGGTCCGTAGGGTACGAGCCTGAGCGCCATGACGTGCAGCGTGCCCTTTTTAGCCATTTGCCCGGCCTCACCCATCATAACGGCCATGACTTTGTGACCCATCGGCGTGGAAGGGTTGAACACGGCGATCATGACGTTCGCGGCGCCCTTATTGCCCACGGTGATCCCGGACAGGCTTGCGCACTGGAAAGCAATTTTCGATGCTGCGGGGCCTTTCACCAGGTTGATCTTGCCGATGTACTTGAGGCCATATCCCGCAGTTACATTGGCCCCGGTCTCCAGGTTGGCCACCAACCCACTGATCAGGTATTTCCCGTTTGGAGTGAGATAGGCGATGGCCTTGCTGCCGTTGTACTCCATGACGATACCTGTCAGCCCGTCCGGACCTGGGAAAGTCCTCAAAATTTTCCCCGCGTGATGTGCAGCAAGCACATGCGCCAGAATCCCTGTTTGAGCGGCGAATGCCTGTGTGGCCACGCTTCCTAAGAGGACGGCTGCGAATAGAGCTTTGCGCCAGATTTTTCTTGTGGTGGGTGTCATATATCGGCCTCTCCTTTATATCGGCCAGGCCTGGCCGATGATGTTCCGGGCCGGGACCATGCCCCAGTACCGACCATCGTAAGCTCCAGGCGTGGTGCCCATGATCAGATACCTGCCTTTGGGAATCGTGAATAGTCCCGGATGCAGCACATGCAGATGCTCAAAACGCACCCAGGGCATCAGCCAACGCTTGCCCCAGTAATGGCCGTTGATCCAGATAGACCGGCGCGTGATTTTTACCTGATCTCCGGGTACCCCCGCGACATACTTCACCACGAGAATGTGCTGCCCGTTCGCAATCACGTCGATTTTCCGGTCATGAAAGGCCACCAGCATTCCGACCTTCGGTGTAACGGGTCCGTACTGAACCAGAAAGTTGCTCCAGGGCAGGCAGGACTGATACTGCGGGTCGATACTGATGCCATAGTGCATGGCCAGCGCCGGACGTAAAAAGGGGCTCAATGCCAACGCAATAGCAGCCAGGCCAAAGATCAACGTCATCTTTGCGCGAATGCCGAGTTTGCGCGGGTTGTTAGTCATGGGTTCCGCCAGCGGGCACCGATGGCGCTTGCAGGATGGCGTTCACGCGCCCCATAACCTCTTCCTCTGCCATGGCCGTGAGATTATTGCTGGCGGGTACGGCCATAACATTTTGGGATAGGACAAGATCACCTTTGGCGGCATAGGCATTGGCGATGCCCTGGATAGTCTGTCCTACCGCAATGCCTACCTCTGCGGCTTTCCGGTGTGACAATCCACCGCCCTCGACAGTGACGTTCTTTATCACGTCGGACATGATCTTGCCCGAGTTGATGTAGACGACTTTGACTTTTACCGGCCCTGGTGCCGTGACTCTTGTGCCGTTATGCCCCCAAAAGGATCCCCAGTTGGCCTGCACCAGAAAGGATGCGGCTCCCGCTCCCATAATCCCGATAATCACCATGATCGGGTACCCGAATCGTGGCCAGAAACCGCGTTTCTGAGGGCTTGCTGGCTGTGTATTTGCCGTTTCAGTCGTCGGTGTCGGAGATGCGCCATCTGTTGTCTTGGTCTCAGTGCTCACGCAACCTCCTTCATGCTTTTTTCACGGGCTTCGTTTGCGGTCAAAGCTGCGGCCTCTGCAAGTTCCGCATCCGCAATGGATTGCAGGTAATCCGGGTCATCCATGTCCTCTTCTTCATCTTCTTCCCCCGGGGCCTGCTCCTGTGCTTCTATGTAGCCTGGATGGGTCTGCATGAACTTCTGGATAGCAGAGTCGGGATCCATACCCGCCCGCATATCCGCGAGGACTTCCTCTTTCTCCGGGCCTTCCGTTGAAAAAAGTACCCGGCGGTAAGGATCGAGTTTTAACCGCCCGACACCCATAGAGCCTTCACTGTAGATAAAGCATTCCGCGTACTCGCCGGTTTTCCGCACGGTTCGCATTTGCGATAGCCCATAGCTACCGATGTCGAACTGCTGATTATTTTCGAGCTGCTTGATCGTGTCGGCAGACTGCTTCATGACGATGAAATGAGCGGTTTGAGAGGCAATCGTTTTGGTCTGTTCATTCATGTACAGATCCGAAAGACCCTGAATGCCAATACCCAGAGCGCCGCGATGTTTGGCCACACGGCGGGACAGTCCTTCCAAGAAGTAGGCTGCTGTCGGTATTTTCAAAAGTACACTGGCCTCATCCACAAAAAGAATCTTCCGGTGTACTTCACCATCCTGGCTTATGTCGGCGGATATTTCCCGCCCGATGGCGAACATCATCTGCATGAGTACGACCATCATGAGATGCTTGCGCCTTTGCAGTTCGATCAGTTCCAGATTAACGAATCGCCCTTTGAGATCGACATTCATGGGCTTGTTGAACCAGTGCCCGTATGCGCCATTTTCGGTAAACTCGTTCATCATCTCCGACATTTCGATGGCACGAGGCTTGCTGTCCTGGGCAGCGAGATAGTCTCTGACATGAGTAGGAGTGGCATTGGTACCATTGGCCCCGTAAACGGCACGAATGGCTATGCCAATGGTCGCCATATCCGAGTCGGTCAACTCGCCCTTTGGGGAGATCATGGTACCGATGATACCGACCAGCTCCTCAATTTCATCGTCCAGGACTTCCACACTGGAAAAAGGATTCAGCCCGATCTCCATGTCGGGGCGCACGTCGATATGATCGCCACCGTTGAGCTTGCACAGCTTCTCGAATCCTCGTCCGATTTCGATCACCCAGACCTGGGCACCGAGGGAGATCTGATCCTGGATGAGTTGTTGGCCGGTCACGGTCTTACCAGAGCGGGTCATGCCGGCCAGAACGAAGTTTTGACCGGACTGCGAGGAATAGAGATCGAACAGCATGACGTGCCCGCGCCGGCTTATAAAAATTGTTCCTGCCCCTCGATTGGTCATGCGGCCATCGCCCGCATTGCCGGTCCAGTCCACCAATATGGGTGCGGCGGCGGTAGCATGGCTGGTCGCTACCGATTTAAGGCGATGTGTCATGCCCATGCTCTCGGTATCAGGAAACAGAGGCATGGCATTGAGGAACATGGGTAGGGCCAGAAACTTGTCAGGGCGCATGACAAAACCCGCTTTACTGGCATGGGCGGTGAAATTGGTAGACGCCTGCTTGGCCTCTTTTATATTCCGTCCCCAAAGGATCGCGGTGAAAGCCATTTCAAGTGCCTGTTCACCATTGTTGAGGGCGTGAACCAGAAAATCTGTCCCCTCTTTTTTCAAGCCGATACGCGGCACCCATTTGATCATGCGACCGAAAGCCTGCCAGTTGATCGCCAGGCTCTTGGTGGTGATGGCGCGGCGTTTTTTTACTTGATCGGGGATATGAATGGTCCAGATCAGCGCACCTGGACGGATAAGCTGCGTCGTCTTTCCCAGCGGATCACCCATCAGGAAGTCTGTCGAAAAGACGTTCACGGGCCGTGAGAACTCCTTGATGGAGAGTACGGTAATCACATCCGTCTTATCGTCTCCATGCGTGATCGTAAACATGCCGCCATCATCGTTAATGGCGTCCCCAGGACCGAGAATTTGGTCACGGAGCAATTCCGTGTCACTTGCGCCATATTCCCATTCATTCTGGATATTGAAGAATCGCCGCCAGATTGAAAGAGTTGATTCCCGACTCAAGCGTTGCGGATTAAAGGTGTTGAGGCTGGACTGGAAGGCGCTGATTTGCTCGTCAGCCAGCTTGATGTCTTCGTCGCTCGGAATTTCTGCGGTAGGCACCTTAATGGAAATCAGCACCATGCTTTGCGTCAGTGGCACACCTGAGTCATTGAAGGCCTTGCTATTCTTTTCCATGTCGGTCATAAAATCGGCAACATGCGTGGTAAAGCCGTCTATCAGCTTCTTTTGTGCCGGGGTGAGCCCCGAATCGGAGAAAATATCATCCCGCGCACTCTTATAGTCGTAGATAATGTTAGTGACATCGGGCACATTCCAGTTGATGATCTGGATAAAGGTTCCGGCGGGCAGGTTCATGGACAGGGCTGCACCCAGTTCATCCATGAGTGATTCATCGGCACCCGATAATAGATTGCAGGCCATAACCGTGCCCGCATACCCCCGGTTCATGAAAATCAATTTCCGTTCTGGATTCCATGCGTACCAAGGGAAAAGTGTATCCAGGCGTCGCCGTTCAATGATCCTGTTAAGCTGATCGTTTAGCGTGCTCACGGGGTTCCATCCTCCAAATGATTTTCAGATATACAGTGCGATGCCAGGGCGTTTGCGAGCTGGAAGTAGAGGCTGTAATTACCCTGCACACTGCCTGGTGTAATGACATAGCGACCGCAGATAATGAGGGAAGGCGTCTGACGTATTCCGGCCTTACCCATGATGCGAATATCCTGTAGCACGAGCTGCTGGACCAGCTTGTAGCGCATCGCGGCGAGATAGTCGGCGGGCTGCACACCGATCTTCTCTGCCGCCAGTGCATAGGTTCTGGGGTCCGAATAGGAATCGTGATCGTCCTGGACCAGATGAAAAGCCTCACTGTCGAATCGTGGCATGATGCTGGGATCAATGGCGGTCACGGCAAAATAGCTCTGCGCCATAGCGATCCAGGGCTTGCCTACTGCCGCCGGCATTTGCTCAAAGTGAATACTGGATGGCAAGGTGTGTGCCCAGAGGAGCGTCTGGTTGTTCAGCGCCCGGCAAAACGGGCATTCATAGACCATGGCCTCGATGATGGTGTCCTGATATTTCGGTCCCAGGTGTACCCGGCGATACGGTTTGAATTGGTGTGTGCCATCCGTCATGCCGTCCAGCCCGTTCAGTCCCGCGAAAGCGGTGGAACTAGCGAATCCCAGGATGATTCCGGCGATCAACGCGGCTTTTCGTGTGCGGGTCATGCCAGCCCCTCTGATAATGCCCGGGTGATCTCCAGGCTGTTCGTGACTCCAGCCACGATCAAATTGCAGCCGGCGGTTTGCAGCGTCGCATACTGTGGCTGCAGCCGGGCTGCGGCCTCCATGGCCTCCTGATCTCCCAATGCCGCCCGATAGGCCTTGGTCATTTTGATGGCCTCGAAGATGGCCCGACGATCTGCATACCCTGTACCGTTACAATCCTCGCAGCCTTCGCCAATCCATTCCTGATCCGGTACGGCGACGCCGCTGCCCGTAAAGACCTCTGGATTGAGCACTTCGGAAGCGGCCTTGCAATGCGGGCAGACGGTGGCGATCACGCGCTGCGCCAGAAAGAGTCTCACCGATGCGGCGATGATGTGTTTGGGTATCTTGAGGTCGTCCAGCCGGAAATAGCTTTCCGTCGCTGAATTGGCGTGCAGACTGGCCATGACCAGGTGCCCGGTCATACCGGCTCGCATGGCGATGGCGCCCGTTTCCTCGTCCCGGATTTCACCGACCAGAATCTTGTCCGGATCCTGACGCATCATGGCGCGAAGCGCCGATGCAAAGGTCCGGCCCGTGCCCGGTCCAACTGGAATCTGCTGAACACGATGCAGGATGTATTCCACGGGATCCTCTGCCGTGATGATCTTCACGTCCGGTGTGTTGAGGGTATTCATGCCGGAGTACAGCGTCGTCGTTTTCCCCGATCCGGTCGGACCTGCGGTGAGGATGAGGCCTTCGCGCTGACTGAGTGCCCAGCGGAAGGCTTCTTCCACACCGGAAGGCATAAGTAGTTTCTCTATGGGCAAACCCGCATTGGCTGAATCCAGCAATCGGACCACTGCTGAATAGCCAAAGTTGGTCGGCACGATGTTCAGGCGGATGTCTATGCGCCGGCCCTCGAACTCCTGCACAAAGCGGCCATCCTGTTCGTGCCGGGTGTCGGCGACATCCAGGTTGCAACGATACCGCAACTTGTTGACGAGCAGGTTTGCCTCACCCGGGGAAATGGCGGCCACCACACTGAGTCGTCCGCGGATTCTTGTCCGGATTTCCGTGCTGCCATCTTCCAGGCTCTCAAAATGCAGATCTGACCATCTCTTCCTCGCCGCCGTTTCAAATAACTCGTTCATAGTGGCCGTGAGCGCCTTGTCACGGTCATTGGTCGAGATGAATGCCTTGGCGACGACGGCCATCAGCCAACGTCCTGGACGAAGGCTGCGGTGTTTCTGGGCATTCCGGGTGTCACCTGCCATTTCCCTTGTGGATTCTTGTAGATCAGGGCAGGGGTACCATGGATACCGTGCGCATTCATCCAGCGGTTATTGGCCTGTATGGAGCGAGTGTCCTCTGCGGATACCTGCGCCTTGGGCACGATGCCGCCTTCTTCCTCCTGACTGTTAAAGTGGGTTTCGTCGAAACGCCACTCTTTCGCCGGACTCGTGGACGCGATGATGGTAGCCGCTTTGGGCAGACTGCTGGGCTTCAGGAAGCCAACAGGTATCAGATGGATGGCCAGTGATCCGTTATCCACATAGGATTTCAGGTGATCCCATGCCAGGTGACAGAAGATGCAGTTCGGGTCCGCTACCATCCAGACTTGTTTGGGTGCATCCGCTTTTCCAATGAGGAAATTGGTGGTTTTTTGGACCGTTGTGCCCACATCCACCGGGCTGATCACTCGCGGTTTATCAGCAGCGGGCAGATATTTCTGGGCATAGCGCACGGACTCGTTGGTTCCGCTGGCGGTAAATAGCCCGCCCATGAACACATACCTGCCGCTTTTCGTGCTGTACATGATCAGCGCGTGACCGGGAGACACCTGCACGGTATATCCATTCAGCCCCGCTTTTGTGGGGAATGTCTTCAAAATAATGGCCTGACCGTGGCTCATCGCCATAATGGTTTTGGCGCCTGCCTGGAATGCGTGCGGCACGGTTCCGGCGAACGCCCAGGCGGGCGTTGCGAGAAACAGGCCGGCGGCCAATCCGCCGGCCAGGGTCCGCATGGACCGATTAACCATCAGCTAACGCCATGGATGATCAGGGTGTGGGCGATGATCGTGCCCGCAGTAGCGCTAAAAATCTTGATGAGTACAGGGATACCGTAATACAGCGCCACGGCACCACCGACGACGACGGCCAGGATCGTACCTTTCCCGGTAAAAACCATCGTTGCCACCCCAAAAATCAAACCACCGGCGACGATGGCTAGGCCCAGATCACCCTGCGCCCAACCTTCGATTTTGGTGGCGACGGCGGAGAAGGAGGTGCCACCCGTACCTGCGTGCGCCTGAATCGCCATCATCATCACGGCGACGAGCAACAGGGCCGCCGTCATGAGTGCCTTCTTGCTGCTCAATGTCTGGTCAAGACGGGCGATCATCTGATCGTACCGGTTGACCGCCTTACCCATTACAGCTTCCATAATTGACTCCTTTATCAAGCAAGAGAGAAACAGCCGTTAAAAACCCATCAATTCACCGGGACGGGAACTGGGGACTTGGCAGAACCTTGTCCCAGCGTCCACGTCTGTGGTGTGATGATGGAATACACCATTCCTGGAAAGTGCAAATTACCTTCCTGTCCATGGTAGGGTGCGACCCATACCCGCAATACCTTGGGCTGCGAAATCAGCGGCCTGGGGTAATGCAGAGGGGCCATCAGGGGTGCAGTCCCGGTGCTGCCTGGATCCGATGCCGTCGGAGACTGGCTTGTCCCGCCACCGGCTACCGTAGTTCCAGAAGCTGTGGTGGCCGGGTGCAAGGATGGCAATGTGTCGTTTTTGCCGGGCGCTGTCCGCAAGAGCTTTCGCGCAAGCGCCTGTTCCTTGATGGTGCTCTTGTCTGGATTCACCTGGTCCCGGTGCCGCGTGATGCCCCACACTTCACGGGGACCGACGCAGACCCCGCCCTTTCCGTGGATACACGGATGACTGGCCGCGCATCCGCTGATGACGATGACCGCCAGCGTAACGGGGATGGAGAGATAGCGGTTCATCATGGGCGTGCATACTCCTGACGGGTCTGGGCTTCCGGTGTATTGTTGTACGGCACCTGATTGGGAAAAGCGGACGCTACGGCGGGAGACTGGCCAGACCCTGCGTAGGGCGATGTTTCTCCGTAGGGGCTTTGCATCCCACCTGCCGCCATTGGGCTGTTGTTCAATGACTGTGCA
>AOMP01000041.1_pt1 | contig 12110 bp, 11 predicted proteins | sample 537838 | NCBI WGS metagenome assembly AOMP01 (sample SAMN02954329, study PRJNA184676) | mine drainage metagenome | biome: terrestrial; feature: Kristineberg Mine; material: mine stream; isolation source: low temperature acidic, metal-polluted mine stream | place: Sweden: Kristineberg Mine
CTTCCTGCAACTTCAACGGGCGTTTCTGCCCAATAATTTTGTCTTTTTTCCAAAGGGTCTTCGATTCCTGGGTAAGGCAGATTGCTGATTCCATAACACGGTCTCCTGAAAGAATGAGAAGAGCCATTGTCGGACAAATATAGAGGCTCATGGAGCGCGGGCACTTTTGAGAAAAGCGGGGAGGCTCGGATGCATGAATTGTTGAACGTATATTGGCTTGGGCACGCATACTGTTTCCTGTACGTTAATTCGATGTATAATACTCTAATAGTTACCGAATCGAGGACCAGCCAACCATGTCCACCACATTGGAAACCACTCGTATCAACCTGCGGGCAAGTGCTGAGGCCAAAGCACTGATTGAGCAAGCTGCAGCACTCATGGGTACGACCGTCTCCGGTTTCATGCTTCAGAACGCCTATGACGCGGCGCGCAAGGTAGTCATCGAACACGACACCATGCGGCTGTCCCAATCCGCTTTTCAAGCTTTCGTCAGCACCTGCGAACAAACCCCCACCCCCAACGCTGCCCTGCAGTCCTTGATGGCCCGCCGCTGAATGGCGGACAGCATTACGCTGCTGGGGCAGCAGAGTGGTCGTGCCCACTTTGATTGCGGCAATCATGCGCTGAATGATTTTCTGCAGCGCCATGCGGGCCAGCAGCAACGCCGGGGTTTGGGCAAGACGTATGTGGCGCAACGGGATGACCTTCCTGACATTCTGGGTTTTGTTACCGTGAGCGTCGGGCAGGTGGCCACGGAGGCATTACCATCACCACCTCGTCTTCCGCAGTATCCGGTCCCGATCTTGCGCATTGGCCGTCTGGCGGTGGACCGTCGTTATCAAGGGCAGGGTATTGGTCAGAACCTCCTGGCTTTCGCCTTGCATCTGGCCGTGGAGTTCTCGGAACGGGTGGGTCTGTACGCCGTGGTGGTCGATGCCAAGCACGATTCTGCCGCGCGGTTTTATCAGCGGCTGGGCTTTACGGCCACTTTAGACGATCCATTATGCCTGTATGTCCCAGTGTCCCAACTAATCGTAGCGAGTAAACCATGAACCCGCCTTTGCGCATTCTCACCTACACCGGATTTAGCGCCCATGGTGTAGAACGCCCCTACGCCAAGGTGGCTGATGCGCTGGCCCAGGGAGACTTTCATGCAGCAAAGGTCAAAAAACTCCAGCATGTCACCTACGGCAAACTCTATCGGGCGCGGCTGAACGACACCGACCGGTTGTTATTCTCGCTGGTCCGTCATCAGGACGAGACCGCACTCCTCATGCTGGAGGTCATCCGTCATCACAATTATGCCGGATCCCGCTTTTTACGCGGTGCTGAAGTGCTTTCCGATAAAATCCAGGACGCGGATCTGCAGGAAGCCTGCAAAGACGCTGTCCCATTGCGCTATCTGCCGGAAACCCGGACCAATATCCACTAGTTACAAAAATACCTCGCAAAGTTAATTCTTGAACTTCACCAGGCGGCTGACCTGAATATCGGTCACGAAAACCACTCCAGTGTGCTTCTCAAAAAAAGGGGCGAAACCTTCCAGGATGGGAGGCACCAACTCCTCTGGAACAGCCACAATGATCATGATCAACACATCATCTTCGTTAAACATGACATGCCCACCATGAATACCGTGACTGCCCTTTCCGGAAAGATTGCCGACAATGGTGTATCCCTTTACACCAGAACGATCTAGGAGATCCGTAGCGAAGTCTTTGTGGACACCTTCCATGATGATCTCCAACTTCTTCAGTGGGCTCAGATTCAGGGTTTTCATGCAATATCCTCCATAAGGGGCTGACTCATTGATAACTCGGATCGTTCCTGCAAGCGGAACGCACCATCATCCAGCACATAGGCACGATACGCATCTTCCGGGTCCATAATAATGACTCGCACCCAGGCACCGCCCACCAGCGCCTTAATTTTCACCAAATTACCGACCGCTTTCTGCACAAAGGACAGCGGCGCCTCCACGAGCACGATCAGACGTACCGGTTCATGATAAGGTTTACCGTCCTTGAGAACAGTTTGGGTAGGCAAGCCGGTACGCAAGTCACTCTGATTACCGGTCATCACCGCAAATCTGCCGGCCACATTATGATACGCTTTGCTACCACTGCCATAGTGCTCGGTATCCACCACCGAAAAATAGTGTTCCAAGTTGATCCATTCGCCGACCACCATAGGACTGGACAGAATCGTCTCCAGAAGACGTCCCTTGGGATCGAGGCGATAGTCGTACGAATGCAGAAAAGCCCGACTTTCCAGATCCAGCCCTTCTGTCAGTGCGCGTTTGCCCACAATCGCATAGACATTCCGGGTCAGCCCCCACTCCGGACGCACCTGAGACCAGTCATGCGCCTGCCGTCGAGCCATCATTGCCGCCGCGTAAGGTTCCTCAGCCAAGCGTCCAGGACCACCCAAGGTGGGCATACGCTCTGCTGCCGAGCGTCGGGAGGCAGCAGAAAGTCCATTACGCAAACGTTCCAGATAGAGCAGATGCCGGGCCGGTAACAAATCGATATCCATGAGCTCGACCGCGTCCGTCGTGGTGTTGTGAACGGCGGGCATGAACCAGGAATCCTCCGGAATGACTATACCTAAGTCACGTAGACGTCGTCTGACTTCCGGCTTGTTGGCCATGGCGGCAAAAACACGCGCATTGGGGAGGCCCTTACCACCACCACAGGCACCACAATCCAAAGCTGATTCATAAGGATTGTTTTGGGTCTGACTTTCATGCGCCACCATCAGTACAAAACGGGAGAAATTACGAATCAGCCCAACCAAAAGAAGCGATTGAGAAATATAACGAACCTGTTCATCCACACTAAAGCCGATGCGTCCGAGTCGCTCCATCTGCAAACTCATTTCATGACGCTCTACCCGATAGATATCACGCAGCTTCTGGATAAATGCCGTTTCATCCTGATCACTAATATGTCGCCTCTGCGCCAAGTCGCTGGGGCCCTGTGCATTTTCGAGGGCAATTTCCCGCAATTGCCGGACATCATCATCGGTCACCTGATCACGAGGTATGTTCCACTCCTTGATCAAGGCACGAACAATCATGGCACGTTGTACCGCACGCAAAATAGAGTCCGCCTGGTCATGACTCAGCTTATCCAGTAGCAGGCGAGTAACGGGTTTATCCGCATGCAGACGGTCGTGCAGCTGGTGATAAGTAAGTGGTGCCACAGTCTTGCCGATCAATCCGAGACTAAATATCAAACCGACGGCTTCAACGGCCACAAATGGTGAAAGCACCGATCCCTTGAGGTCATGCAGCACATGTTCCAGAGCGCCATAAAGTGGCTCCTCTTCGAGCTCCAGTGCTACAGGAATTTCGAGAATCAGGTTTTTTGGGGTTTGAATCGCAGGACAAAGGTGTACCTCAGTGCCTTTGCCGTATCCCAAAAAACTGATCGGAACGCCAAAAAAGCCACCGATGCCAAATGTCTCATAATCACCAATAGCCTCCAGATGTCGACGCATAGGCTCGGAGCGCACATCAATACATAACATGGCCTGAGCAAAGGGACGTTTATCTACTGGCGGAGCCGAGGCTTTGGGAATATTGACCCGATTGATCAACGCCTTGATGTAATGCATTTCCATGGAACGCAGCCAGACAAAGCCCTCTCCCTTCTCCCAATTACGCACAACCTCCATAAATTCGTCCAATTGCGCAGGAGTCATCGCCATCAGCTCTGCCTCCGCATCTCCACCCATGGTCGCGGCCAGTCGACGCAGATGGGACGCCTGACGCTCGCCCTCCCAACGGGATTTGTTATCCATGTACGCATGGGCGAGTTTTGCAAAACTGGGACGACGGCGGCGAGCCAGAACATCCTCGACGCGATGGGCCCACGCCGGGAGGATGGATCCGGTATGTAGTTCAAGACGCAGATAAGCCCCCAGGGGATCGGCATGAACAAATGCCTGCACCGCTTCGGCGTTCGCCGGACAGTCATGATGCCGGACCGCCTCCTGCAGAAGCGCCATCCCCAGAACCATACGCACCGCCAGAAAATCCGTTAGATCCGCCGGAAACTGCTCCGCCCAATAGTAATGTCTTGCCGAGCTCCGAAAGCGAATAAACCCGGCCCACCCATGCAGGCGAGTCAATTGTCGAGTGATATATCTCTGCCAGGATTCCTCAGGCACTTTGAGCCGTTTCAGGATGTGCGCGACCATTCCCTCGGGAGTCTCTTCAGACTCCAGCAGCTGTCGCAACTGCAAGCCACGCAAGAAAAAACGCACATTGTGCTGTGCTACCTCCTTCCAGGCAGCAAAAAATCCCTGGTTACGTCCCGGTGCCTGCCAGGCGGATTGCCCCTCATCAAAAAAATCCAGACAACTCTTGATGAGAAGTTCGTCCAAGGTTTGGCCGATATCCGTTCCAAATAGACGATCAATGTTGGCGTAAACCGGACCATCCGGAGCAATTTTATGAGCGAGTATCACACCAAGCTGAAGCTGCTGCGTGTCCCTATCCATGGTCGTTGATTGACCATGCAGAACGTCATGAAGAAGCTGTCCGTTGAGCCAGTCCGTTTTCGGTACCACCTGCTCACTCTGACAAACCGTCAGTAAAGACCAGAGCCACTTCCGGAGCGCCACGCCGGGCAACACCCCGGGAAGCGCACTCAAGAAATCGTCAAGATACTTTTCAAGCTTGGCATCATCCACTTTTCCGGCAAGGCGATATTCTTGGTACTGACTTCTTGAAAGATATCCACGACCGTGGAAAAGTGTGTTGGCTTCTTCTATCGCTGCTTCAAAAGACAGATGCTCAAGGCCAAAAAGCGGATTGTGATGAATGAAGGTACGCATCGGCCAGAACCGTGGAATCGGTTCACTGGCCACATAAATCATCGAACGAACATTGAGCCGGTCACCCAAGGTTAATTTATTATCCATGCGCCCCCCCAAAAAATGCCTCCAACCGCAAATAGTCCCAGCACGAGGCCGCCCAACCAGGTGCCGCCCACTGTCAGATCCTCAAGTAACTCACCCCGGTAGATACCGAAGAGTAAATCCTGCAAAAACCGTCCTACGGCCCAGCCCCAAAGCAACAAAACCAGAAGGCCCCCTGGGATCCATAGCAACGGCAGAGCCTTTACCACGTGGAGTAGGATGAAAAAATTGGGGAAAATCGGCGTCGCCGAAGCTGCGAGGGCGGTGAGCGTGACCAGCGCGGAAAGACGGGGCAAGACCGTCGCCAGTCCACCCGTCAGCCCCAGGTAGGCACCCCCCATCCGCTGCTTGAGAAGTCCTGCCCAGACCAGCATCAGCGCGCCGGGGATCGACCAAGCCAGCGCAACTGACTGTAGAATCAGGGGATCTAGGTTCTGCCCATGTAGCAACCAGGTTAATGCGAGCCCAGACGTCGTCATCAGCCGTGCCCAGACCTGCACTTCACGGGTACTAGCTGCACGAAAGGCGTAGAACACTGCCGTAAAAAGCGCTACGACGCGCAAGTTGGGATCCAGCCCAACCGGTAATGCCTGCCATGCTCCAGAATGTATCAAAAGCAGCAAACCCAACTGTGGAAACACCAGAATAGCCAGAGCCTGAGCCCAGAATCCCGGAGCGCTGGCAAGCAGCTTGTTAAAAATCCAGCTTAACGGAAACCACGGAAGCAATGTCCCAGCCATGATCCAGATCAAGATATCCATATCAGCACCACCGTAACAAAATATTCAAGCGATGCGAAAAAACCAAGAGAAGCTGCGTCAGCCTTGCATAAAGATCGTTCACATATAATTCCCTGGAGAGCAGGGCATACATCGAAAGATAAGCTCCGCGCCAGCGTCCCTTATCGACACGATCCCACCAGCCGGAAGAATCGGCAAAGAAGGTCAGTGCCCAGCCACCAACGAATAAAAAGGCAAGAAAAATGACCAGCGCATCGAAAGCGAATGCATTAATACTGGCGGCAGCATAAAGCTTTTGGCTGACGCCATGCGGGTAGAGAAAACTACCAAAATAATGACTGATCAGAGTGTAACCAATCACAACGAGCACGAATGATCCTAATATCCCACCCATAAGCCGCCACGGATTAGTGTGCGTCATCTTATGGGTTGCAAATAGCGCCTGCGCTCCAGTTACCCAGCCGAAAAACAGAAGAATGATGACGCCCTGCTCGTAAAGCAATTCCGAAGACACAAAGAAATGGGACAAGGTCAAAACCGCCACCGGCACTAGAATGGTTAGAGCCGCCGCCGCGAGCCAAGGCAGGCGGGAAGGCTTCGCCGGTCGCCGCTCAACAATGGCGGTGTAAATGGAATCGGGGGGCACACCATCGTGAGCACGTGCTTCACCGATGACATTTCCCGCACCCAGAAACATCGAGCCCTTGAAAAAACCATGGGCTATCAAATGGAAAATGGCGAGGGGAAAAGCGCCCACGCCGCACTCCATGACCATGAAACCCATCTGCCCCATGGTGGAATAGCCCAGAGAGCGTTTCACATCATTTTGAATCAACATCATGGCCGAGCCGATAATCGCCGTGACCAAGCCCACTATGAAAGCCATGTGCAGAGCGCCGCCCGCATACTCGAAAACCGGTGCGAAACGATTAAAAAGAAATCCACCGGCATTGACGATGCCTGCGTGCATCAATGCGGAAACCGGGGTCGGTCCGTCCATGGTATAAGGCAACCATCCATGGAGTAAAAACTGTGCAGAGCGGGCGAAAGCCGCAAAAACCAGAAGAAAGCCCACCAGCTCCGGAATAGATAATCCCCAAAAAGCATGAAGATGCGGATTTATCTGTATCTGCGCAAAAATAACCGGCAAGGATATGGAATGGTAGGTTTTGATCAACACAAATGCGGCGAACCAAAGCGGCAAGTCGCCTGCCCGGTAAGTGATTTGTGTCCAGAAGGCATAGCGCCCCGCTGCGGGGCGGTTGGTATCATGGCCGAGGAGAAAATAAAGAACCACACCGACGAGGAACCAGGCCACCAGCAGGGTAACCAAATCTGCCGCAGAAACCATGAACAAAATGATCGCAGTCATTAAATCCAATAAGGCAAAGAACCGTGTATAGTTCGGTTCTTCAACCATGTACCGTACCGAGTAGATGTGTACTAGCAAACTAATTCCACTGACAAATACCCACATGATCAAACTGAGGGGATCTAACCAGATGCTGCCCCAATGGATACCGATATGTACCACCTGCGAATGACCAGCGACCACATAGTAGCCGAGCATGATCAGTGACAGAAAAAAAGTGACCAATGTGGCTATCACGCTGACCCGTGCAGATATTCTGCGTTTTGAACGCAGGAAAAGGGATATAATGATTGCCGACAACACCAGTAGAAATGGTGTGATTATTGTCAGAATTTCCATCTCGTCCTCTTATGCCTCCCTATAAAGCTATTTGGTCATGGAAATATAGAGTTGTGGTAGTTTCCCTGGCATTTTATCGACATGATCCAGAACCAAATAATTAAGTTGACGGAAAATCATCAATACATATTCGTCGGCATAAAGATCTAGTAACAAGCAGAACGTGCGGATACCCTTACGATTAATATCTTCCACCGTTTTATTTGTAGCGAAGCGCAAACATTGGGGATCACGCACATCATTATCGGCTGGTTCACCATCTGTCAGTAAAAGAATGAGTGTTTTCTGGCTTGGATGCTGATCTAGCAAATGTCCCGCATGACGTAAAGTGGCACCCATGCGCGTGGAAAGCTGTCCCGTCATGTCGGCAAGACGTCCTTTCACCTTATCATCGTAGGACGTATAGAAATCTTTGAACTTACAGAATTCTACAAAAGCTTTCTGATTGATCTTTTTGCACAGAATACGTCCACGATGATTTTTCACTCTTTTCCGCAAGTTTTTCAGCCGTATTTGATCAAAACATTATGGACACCCGGATTCCACCGGTTTGCGCGGGTGCACCAATAGGCCCCGCTGCACCAGGAGGCGGGTCAGTGTTGCCGCCACCCAAGTTTTGCCGACGCCCGTGTCAGTGCCAGTAACAAAGAGCCCGGTGCGGCCTGCAGTATCTGACATGACAACGTCGCTAATGGTTTTCATAGGCATTCCATGGCGTAGTCGATGCTGATTTCCCGGTCGGCCACGGGCCGGAAACGCCGGTTGGTGAAGGCCACATAGTCAGGGTGCTCGTGATAGGAATTGATTACTTCCGGTGCCGCAAAACGCACCCGCCAGCAGTAGCGGTATTGAGCGCGTTCTCTCATCGCCTTACCCGTAATCACTGACCGCACCCCCGGAATGCTGCTCAGCGTCTGCTGCCCCTCGATCATCATCGCAGTCACTTCCTTTTCAGAAATGCCGATTACATTATGGATGATCAGGTGTTCCACGGGTGCCCACGGTCGACAGCATGCCAATACCTCAGCGGCCCTCCCGGCAGCACCCCACACGCGCATACAGCGCTCAGCCTCGGCACTGATCGCCGCACCAACGTCCTGAACCAAATCCAGGTAGCCAGCACCCGGCGCCGATCTTGCCCGGGCGAGGATCGCCGCGTTCGCGGCTTCAGCCAAAGCGGTAAAATAGTTGATCTTGGCCACGCCATGGACAATGAGTCGCCGAAATTGGTCATCGTCGAGCCGGGTTCTGCAGTGGATTGCCAACGGAATACCCAGTGCCTGGTTGATGCTGCGCAGGCGCTGAATATCCAGCTTGGCTTTACCATTTGGACAGATCTGTTCCGCCCGAATGGACACCACAAGGAAGTCTACTCCCGTGCGCTCGACAAAGCCTTTCGCCTCGGCCACGGTGGTGTAGGGTAACGTGGCAGGACGCCGTTGGGCGTCTATGTCCTCTGCGTCGGGGATGTAACCCAAATCCCCTTCGACCGGCACACCGCAGGCATGGGCCATTTCGACCACAGTCTTCGTATGCGTCAGGTTATCGGAGAAAGTCGACTGCGAGGCGTCCACCATCACGCCGTTGCAACCCAGGCGGATAGCCCGCACCGCAGCTTCCAGGTTCGCTCCACGGTCAAAGTGGAGAGCTACCGGCACCGCGCTACGACGTGCCGCTGCCTCTACCCCTGACATCAGCAGCTCGAAATCGTAGTGCTCCAGGTGCGATTCGGCCAGAGAGAGGATTACGGGGGCGCGAGACCGCTCGGCAGCGGCCATGACGCCCTCGACGAACTCCAGACTCACGACGTCGAAAGCACCTACCGCGTATCCGTGCGCATAGGCATGGTTCAGCAGATCTTTCATGTGCACCAAAGGCATAACGCTATCCCCCGAATGAATCCTGTACGGAAAGATTTCCATTCCCGGCGCCGCATCACCGGCACCGGCTCCGGTAATTCCTGACCCTGAACAAAGCGTTTACCCATCATCGTTCGGCTGGTTTTTCATCGGGTGAGTCCCATGTAGAGCATCGGCAATTTTTCGGGCAATCTCTGCACCTGATCCAGAACCACATAGTTGTTCGCGCCAAAAATGCGGGATACGTACTGGTCAGCCCGGGGATCGAGGCTCAGGCAGTAGGGAGAGATGCCGATCTGGGTCAGTTCTTCGACGGCTTTCTTGGCGTCATATCGCAGGTATTGGGGATCGCGCACATCGTTATCCGCCGGCTCACCGTCGGTGATCACCAGCAAGAGTTTTTTGTTGCTGGGCTGCCGCTTCAAAATCGAGCCAGCATGGCGGATTGCCGCACCCATGCGGGTGGATAGTTGACCGCTCATGCCCGCCAGGCGGGCCTTGGCACGGTCGTTGTAGGCTGCGCCGAAATCTTTGTAGCGAAAATATTCCACATCGTGACGGCCGTTTGAATCGAATCCGTGAATGGCGAAGGGGTCGCCTATTTTGTTGAGGGCATCGGCGAGCAGCACCGTAGCCTCACGTGCCAGTTGTAATACGGTGCTTTCCGAACCCTGCACCGGATCATTGGTGGATTCGGACAGATCGATCAGCAGCAGTACTGAGAGATCACGCACCTTACGCACGTTGCGCATCATGATGCGCAAATCGGGCTGCTCGCCCATACGCATCTCAATCATGGCGCGCACCGCGGCGTTCAGGTCGATTTCATCGCCATCCTCTTGCTTGCGCAGGCGCTGCACACCTTGCGGTTGCAACGCTTCGATCAGATATTTGAGTCGACCGATGACAGGCTTGTGCTTGGCCACAATTTCATCAATGATCTCCAAAGCACCACTTTTGGCCCGCTTTTCCAGCACGGTGCACCAGTCTGGTCGCTCCAGTTGCATCTGGTAATCCCACTCCGGGTAATGATAGGGCTCCGGCGGTGGCTCGCGACCCTCTTGCTGATTGAGACTGGTGGGTTCCTCATCGCGGAAGAATTCGCTGGAGAGTACCCATATTTCGTTGGCATCATCGCCGGCGCCGGGCACGTCGATGGCATTGACCATTTCCATCACGCTGACGTACTTGCGGATTTGCTGCGTAGTGACGCCGGCGATCACCTGCCCGACTTCGCGGACATCCTCGAACTCCCACATATAACGGTTGTCGTCCCGATAGGGGATATCCGGCAGGCCCGAACTGCCTGAATAGACCACGCCAAGTTGCTGCATTTCCGCAGCAAAGTGCAAACCAACCGCGCGCGCCCATTCGGTGGAACCCAGACGATCCTGCTGCCCGCTGAACATCTGGCGACCCATTGCTACCCAAGGATGCTCATCGGAATATTCCGGGTCCAGCAGAGCACGTGCCAGGCGCGCCATTAAGGGCGCGGCATCGTTGCCGGATGCGGGTGTTGCCGTGTGTAGCGGCAACCAGATTTGCCCGAGCCCAGGAAATTGCTTGAGGGCGATGGCTTCCACGCGGGCATCCTCAACCAACCCGACCAGCGTCACCTGCATCGCAGTGAGCCCGGTACTGTCAAATTGGTGCGTGGTGTATACCTGATGACAGGCCGCGTGGGCGGCACTGGCACGGTATAGTTCAATGCCGGAAATGCGCATTTCCTCACCTGAGGGTGCCCGCCACAGCAAATCATCGTATGCATCGGGGAGATGAATAATGTATCCCTCAATGGAGGGGCGGTAGCCTTCGCGCCGCTCGAAGTCGCCGCTGGTGGGGCGCATGAAGAAATCGCGCCCCCACAAGGCGCGCAAATACATGCCGATGCGGCGCTGCACGTCGATGAACAGCGTGCCTTTGCGTTCCTTTTGCAGAACGCCCATAGATTCCGGGCTTTCCAACGCGAAATATTTTGCCTGGCCATCAAAATCGGTCTTGTGCGCCTGCGCGCCCCACAGCGCCCAGCGCCGCAGCCCGCCCAGGGTAAGCTGGCCCAGGAGTATGCTGAGGTGGTCCAGCATCGGACGCACCCCGCGCGGCGCCTGGGCAAGCAGCGTATCGAGCAAGTGTAAATAGGCACGGAACAGCTCCGGATCCCCCAGTCGCACCGCTGCAACGGGGCTGCTGGAAAACATGGCTGCAATGACCGTGGCGCTGGTCTTGGAATACATTTTGATCCCGGCAGCGAGCATGTCATGGACGGCATCTTCGCCCAGTTCGCGCGCCACTGCCGGTGCGCTTTGGATAAATGACACCACCAGATCAGTGCCTCGGCCCAAAGATTTCAGGCTGGTCGCGCCATTCAAATAGTCATTTTCCAGTCCACGTGGCGTGAATACGCGCGCTGCCTCATCCCAGGAGGCACGCAGCACTTCGCTAGCGTGCTCCCCGAGTTCGGCCAATATGTCCTGGTATTTTTCGAGTTCGACCGCCATCTTGGGCTCCGGATATCAGAAGAATGTACTCACCGCAGCGTCGAGTGCATCACGCATATCAGGGTCATCGGTGATCGGTCGAACCAGCGTCATACGGCATGCCGCCAATGGCTCCACACCCCGGGTAATAAGGCTGCCCGCGTAAATCAGCATGCGTGTGGAGATCCCCTCGTCGAGGCCATGCCCCTTGAGATTGCGCGCACGTTCGGCGATGGACACCAGTTTGCCGGCGATTTCAACACCGACACTGGTTTCGTGGGCAACGATCTCGGTTTCAATAGCGTGGGCGGGATAGCTGAAATCCAGTGCACCGAAACGCTGTTCGTCGACTGCTTCAAGTCTTTCATTAAGCTCTGGTAGCCCGGGTTGTAGG
>AOMP01000042.1_pt1 | contig 11971 bp, 13 predicted proteins | sample 537838 | NCBI WGS metagenome assembly AOMP01 (sample SAMN02954329, study PRJNA184676) | mine drainage metagenome | biome: terrestrial; feature: Kristineberg Mine; material: mine stream; isolation source: low temperature acidic, metal-polluted mine stream | place: Sweden: Kristineberg Mine
CCGTCGTGACGACGACGCCCGAAGGCTGGGAGATGACGGAGGCGACGGACTTGGACGACCTCGGTGATTGGCAGGAAGTCTTACTGCATCGTTTTATGCTACTCAATCTGGATGATCCGGAAATTGAGGATCCTATTGAGCTGATTGACACCTTGCGGCGGGAATATCAGTTGAATATTGCGATATTTTGTTTGGGCGGAAGTCAGGAACGGCGGGATGCGGCGCGTTCGGCGCGGGCGGATCGTTTTTTTGACCGAGACACGGGTTTACAGCGCCTGCCGGAGTTTTTTGCCCAGTTTGGCTGGTAAATGTTGGGGGTCTTGCCCATCAGTTGGAGCACCGATGGGCGCTACCGACGGTGAACTATTAACCGACTTTGGCGTGAGCTTCGGTGTCCAGCAGCAGGTCGTGGCTTTCGCTCTGGCCGCCAGCGCTGACAGTGAGGGTGGCGATACGGATGCCGGCGTTCTTGAAGGTAATTTCGTAGGAGAAAATACCGGGCAATTCGAGGCTGGCTTCTTTCAGCGTCTTGCCTTCGCAGGTGACGCTGATCTGGGCACTGCCCTTGCCTTCCAGCATGGCCTGAATCCGGAAAGGATGGCCAGCGACGCGGCGATAAACTTGCGGGTCGCGGTTGGCGTTGTATTGCAGGTTGTTGAGTTTGACCATTTTGATCAGATTCGTACTCATGGTAGCCCCTTCTTAATCACGCTATAAAATGAATTGTACACACATTCGGTTAAAACTCTTTTATCCTAGACGAAAATCGCCCGGAGTGGTAGCAGGTGCGACCGTAAATCCCATCAGGAGTGATGATGAGCAAGTCAAGCGAATTAATAAGCACATTAGATGCAGCGCACGAGCGTATTGAAGCACTGGCACGGCAACAGGTTGCCGGAATGGCGTTGCCGGAGTTGGTGGCGGCGGGTGTGGCAGAAGCGGCAGCGATGTTGCGCATCATGCTGGCTGCAGAGCACAAGCCTTATGCCAGTGATGCGGATTTGCTGGAGTTATGGAAAACGCTGGTGAAGGGCTTACCCCACTGGAATACCATTCGCGACAATTGCCGTGAACTGGTTTATTACCAGAATTGTCTGAACGCAGAGCGTGCAGATGCGTTGCCCGCACAGCCGGAGCGCATGGTGATTCATACTTTGCGTCACATCTTTCTATACATGCGCAGTCATGCTGAGCAAAATCATGGGGGCAAGGTATGAGTGAGACGAAAATGGCAGGGAGTAACGGCTTGCGCTTGCTCTTCGATGAGCCCTTTTATCAGCCGGTGGCGAATGAGGTCGGGGTATTCATGGCGGCCTGGGGTCGGCGTCTGCCGGTAATGCTCAAAGGGCCGACAGGCTGCGGCAAAACCCGCTTTCTGGAGCACATGGCGTGGCGTTTGAAGCGACCGTTGGTGACCGTAGCCTGCCATGAAGACCTCACCAGTTCAGACCTGGTCGGCCGCTTTCTGATTGAGGGCGACGAAACGGTCTGGCAGGACGGCCCGCTGACCAAAGCGGTGCGGGCCGGGGCAATCTGCTACTTGGATGAGATTGTTGAAGCGCGCACTGATACCACGGTCGTCATCCATCCACTGACCGACCATCGCCGTTCTCTGCCCATTGAAAAGCTCGGCGTGGAAATTACCGCGCACCCCGATTTTATGCTGGTCATTTCCTACAACCCAGGTTACCAGACGGTGCTGAAGGACCTCAAACCATCTACCAAACAGCGCTTTGTCGGGATGAACTTTAATTATCCGCCTGCTGATGTGGAAACGCGGATTGTGATGAAGGAGGCCGGTATCGATGAGGCCCGGGCCCGGGCACTGGTAGCCGCTGCAGGCAAGGCCCGTAACCTGAAGGAACAGGGCTTGCAGGAAGTCACCTCCACTCGGGCGCTGATTTATGCGGGTGCATTGATGGTGGCGGGTCTCGATGCGCTGGAGGCCTGTACTGTGGCGATCATCAATCCGCAGACGGACGATCCGGAGTTGGCGGAGGCGCTGTTGGAGATTTCTCGGACTTTTTTCCCGGAGCAGGGCTAAGGAGCGCCCATGTCGGCGGCGACGGAGGATATCCTCGACCATCTGGCGGCCATCAGTTTTGTGGCGGGGCGGGATGCGCGACTCGCTTTGCCAGCGGTCACTCCATTGGGGGAGGCGGTAACCTTACGTTACTTGGAGAGCGGACGGGATTTGTTTTTCTATGACCGGGAAGCAGGCAAGGCGTTTTTCCATGCTACCGCCGATCTGCTAAAGACCTTCGGGGGCTTGGACCCCTGGCTGGATCAGGCGCGCCAGTTCCTCCGTCAGCGCGGCACCTTTCGGGCGGCGGTGGGCTTCTTCGCGCAGGCCAGTGCGGTACGCCGGGGTTGGGGTGCAGAGGGCGAGGCGTTGTGGTTTGCCTTGGGTGCTGCTTGGATTGACCGGCATGTGGACAGCGCGGCGTCCTATTTCCAGGTGCCTGCAGCCATCCTGTTTGGCGATGCGGGAGTTGAGGGGCTGCGGGCGCTGTTAACGCCTGCTGATTCCCTCGCCAAGGGGCGTCTGGGGTTGGAGACATATCTGGACGGTGCCATCAAAGTGCGCGGCATCTGCGGTCTGGCGGGCGTGGCGGCATGGGCGCGGCGCGGCGGCGATGTGCTGGCGGCGGGAAGGGTGCGTGGTGAGGCTTGGTTCCGGCTGGAGAGTGATGAGTCGCGCAGCTTTTTGCTGGAGGTCCTGCCGGGCTTTCGTATGGGAACCCACAAGCGGCTCTTCGGGCTCCTGCTCCAGGCCTGGACCGGGCTGCATCTACCCCTGGAAGAGGGGGAATGGAGCCTGGAGGAGGGCGGCCGCAGTTTTGTCGAGACCGATGGGCGCAGCCTCTTCGTGCCGGCGGTGATGCTCGACCGGGAGGAGGCTTTGTTGGCCTTCTATCATACGGGTGCGCATCTGGTCTTCGACAGTTATGAGCAAGACGCCATCCATGCCCTTTTTGCCGAGATCGGCGTGCAGCACCCACCTCTGGATCCCGACCAGCGGATCACCTGGCGGCCACTGTTCGCCCAGTTTGGCGACGATATGATTCGTTTTCAGCTGATTTTTGATCTCTGTGAAGATTTACGTGTGGATAGCGCACTGGAGCGGGAGATGCCCGGTTATCTGGCGAGGGTGCTGCGGATATCCCATCAGCGCAGCCGGCCGGAGGGGGCTGCCGGGTGCTACTATCAGGCGGCTATGAACATGCTGGAAGATGCTATGGCCGGAAGATTGCCCGGGGGTCTTGCGGTGTTGATGACGGCACAAACCGATATTGTTGACGCCTTCCGGGCAGCGCTCACCCTCTATGCAACGACAGATTTGCCACCGATCTCCCTAGCTGAGCGCGCCCGCGCCTATCTGCCCGGTCATTCGCCCAATGCGGCACGACCGGTGTACCCACGCCAGAAGCGCGATACGGATGTTCCAGAGATGGATGGCGGCGGTGAACTGGGGGTTGCCGGTCATGAGGAAAAGCCGCGAGAGGCCCCGCAACAGGCAGAAGGCAATGATCCGGATATGGATATTCCTCCTGAGGATATTCAGGGGACCGGCGGACGGGTCGGGGTCGGTATTCCCATGCCTGCCAAGGTCATGGGCAGTGGTCGCGGGGTACAAGGGCCTGAAGGCGGCTGGCCTTATCACGAATGGGACTACCGTCAGCAGAATTATAAAGAGGGCTGGGCGCGGGTGCATGAGCGTCCCCTGCGTGAACACGATGAAGCCAGGGCCATCGCCCTTGCTGCCGAATATGACGGTACGTTAAGGCGTCTGAAGCGGGTACTACAGGCGCAGAAGCCGACGCGGATGGCGCCGCGCCGTCGCCAGTACGAGGGTGACGAGCCTGATTTGGAGGCGGCGGTGCAGTTTGTGGTGGAACGGCGCGCGGGGTATTCGCCTAAAGCCAGTATCTACCTGCAACGGCGACCGCAACAGCGGGATAATTCGGTGCTGCTGCTCGCCGATCTCTCCACCTCCATCATGGCGGAGATCGGAGACTCCGGCGTGCGGGTGGTGGATCGCTTGCGTGCGGCAATGTTGCTTTTTGGTGCGGCACTGGTGGAAGTGGGGGATCCTTTTGCCCTTTATGGATTCGCCAGCAAGTATCATGACGAGGTATTGCTTTACCCCATCAAGCGCTTTGCCGACACATTTGATGCGCGAGTGCGGGCCTTGCTGGGCGGCTTGTCTGGACGGCTGGCGACGCGCATGGGCGCAGCAATCCGTCATAGCTCGCGGCTGATGCTGCAGAGTCCGGCGCAGCGGCGTTTGCTGTTGATCCTGTCGGATGGTCGTCCGGCGGATTATGATGATGCCGGTGATTCCCGCTATTTGCAGGAGGATACACGCATGGCGGTGAAGGAGGCGCAGGACTTGGGTGTCCATGCCTTTTGCATCAGTCTCGACCCACGCGGCGGCGAATATCTGCCGCTGGTTTTTGGCCCCGGACATTATCTCGTGCTGCCCCATCTCGATAATCTGCCGATGCGCCTGCCGGAGATTTACCTGCGCCTGCGCGGCCACAGTGCATGACAGGTGCGGTGCAGGCGGTCGTTGGCAGAATGAATGAGCGGGAGATGCTGCGCCCGCAGATCGTCGCGACCCGTCGGGCAGTCTTCGTCGGGGCGATGCGTTACCGGCGGGCGAGTTATGGGAGTAACCATCCCCTGGCGATTCCGCGGGTGTCCCTGGCCCTGGACCTCATCAATAGCTACGGGGCCATGGCGCCGGAAGAATACCGGCAGGGCCGCCCGGCCAGCCATCGGGAGCTTTTTGGCTTCCATACCAAGGATTACATACAGGCCTTTGAGCGTGCCCAGTTTCGCGGTGGCGTGGAAGACAGCGATCGCCAGCGTTATCAGTTGGGTACACTGGAGAATCCGTATTTCCCCGGTTTTCTCGATACAGCCTCCCTGGCTACCGGTTCCAGCGTGCTCGCGGCGGAAGCCGTGCTGGAAGGCGTAACCGCCTTCAGCCCCGCAGGCGGAATGCACCATGCCGCACCGGGTCAGGCCCGTGGCTTTTGCTATTTCAACGATCCAGTATTGGCCATCCAGCGTTTGCGTCGTGCCGGTTTGCGGGTGCTGTACTGGGATATGGATGCCCACCACGGTGATGGGGTGGAGGCGGCCTTTGTGGAGGACCCCGACACGCTGACGGTCTCCCTGCACATGGATACGGACTATGCCTATCCCTATCAGGGCGGGAAGCTCACCGACTGGCCGGGATTAGCGGTTAATCTGCCGTTGCCCAAAGAAGTGAATGATAGTGAGTATGCTCTGGCTTTTGCGGTGTTGTGGCCGCGCCTTTTGCAGCACTTCGCCCCAGATGTCGTCGTTTTGCAGGCGGGCACCGATATCCTCGCACCCGACCCCTTGAGCAAGTTTCGGGTCTCCAACGGCCTATTCTGGCAGGTCCTACGCCAGATTGTGGCGGAAAGTCCGCGTCTGCTGGTGCTGGGCGGGGGTGGTTATCATCCCATTGCCCTGGCGCGTTGCTGGACCGGCCTTTGGGCGATATTGACGGGGCGTTCGTTGCCTGCGGAATTGCCCGCTACCGGGCAAACCCTGCTCAAGGCGGTCGAATGGGAGCTGGACGATGCGGACGCACCGGACTATGGTCAACAGTTCCTGGCATTGCAAGATACACCCCGGCCCGGCCCGGTGCGTACCGAATTGCGCGAACGCCTGGATTTTTTGCTGCACCATCATCCCCTCTTTACCAACAGGAGTAACACTGCGTGAATACTGCGGAAAATGGGTTGATTCCGGGGGCCGCCAGCAGTGCCGGTACCAAGGCCTATGCGGGGCGCTTCGCCGGGATCCTTGCTGACGAACACTTCAGTGACTTTCTAAACACCCGCATCAAGCTGTCCTCTCTGGGCGTTGGCACCTTCCCCGGCGCGGTGGATGACGTGACGGATGTCGCCGTCGCGGCCATTGTGGCGCAGGCCTTGCAGTCGGGCATCAACGTCATCGACACCGGGGCCAACTATCGTTTCGGGCGGGCCGGGCGGGCGGTCGGGGTGGGAATTGCCAAGGCGATGGCGGCAGGCATTCAGCGAGAGGAGTTTTTTGTGGTCGGGAAGGGCGGTTTCCTGACCTTCGCCGAGGGACGCCCCGAAGATCCGCTGGCCTTCTTCCGAGAAAAAGTGGTGGTCAAGGGGCTGGGTAAGGAAGCAGACCTTGCTCAGCGCGTCCATTGCCTGAGCCCCGAATATATCGCCTGGCAACTGGATACCCTGCGTGCACAGATGGGTCTAGAGACTCTGGATGTCTATCTGATTGATCAGCCGGAAGTGCATATTCCGGTGATCGGCAAGGGACCGATGTACGATAAGTTGATTGACGTGTTCACCATGCTCGAAGCGGCAGTGCAAGCCAACAAGATTCGCTATTATGGCATTTCCACTTTCAATGCCTGCCGGGTAGCGACGGATAATACCCTGTTCCAGTCCCTGACCAGTCTGATCGGGCTGGCCGAAAAGGCTGCGGGGCAAGGCAAGCGCCACCACCTGCGGGTGGTACAGTTACCCTTTAATGCCTTGATGCCGGAAGCTTACACCCGCTTCAGTCAGGTGACGGGGCAGGGCAATATCGGCTCGACCATCCAGGCGGCTTTTCAGCTCAAACTGACCATTATGGCGAGCCATCCTCTCGGTAAAGGTTTGCTGGCACGGGAAGAGGTGCCTTCTCTGCTGGAGGCTATGCCGGAACTGGCCGATGCCGCGCAGCGCGCCATCCAGTTCGCGCGTTCGACACCAGGCATCGGTGTGACGCTGGTGGGACTGAGCATGCCCCGGCATCTCGCCGATTTGCTGGCGGTGGCCAGGCAGCTTCCCCTCCCGAAGGGGCGCTATCTGGCCATGTTTGAGAAGGAGGAGTAGCATGCATCAAAAGGATTCCAGTTATTTTTTGGTGGAATCCGCTGGTTCCTTCCCCAGCACACTTTTGGGGGCTTTGGTCATTGCGGCGAGCAGGCGCTCCTGTTCCGCGAAAGAGAGGCGGCGCTGGCCTGGCGCAAAACCTTTTTGGGCGGGGGCATTGGCGGCAGGGTGCCCGGCCCGCTCGCTCTCCTTGGCTTGGGTATAGTCTTGCAACGCGCGCTGCCATTGCGCTGGCTGCGCGCCGGTATCCACGCGTCCCTGGTAGTTGGACGGGGCGGCCGGCGTTTGTTGGGCGAACCAACTGGCCTTACGCAGTTCCTTATTGTTGGCGCTGATCCACAGGCTAATGCGGCTGAGGTCCCAGAGCGCAACGGCGCAGAGTACAACAGCAAGGCCAATGGCTGCCCAAGTTAAGCCTAGAAAGGCCAGCACAATGACTCCAGCGCTGACCAGCGGAAAAGCCCAGGCCCAGGACTGTTCCAGATAGAAACGATGCGCGCCAACAGGAAATAAGCACCAGTATAGATAACTCCTTAGGGATTTTTTCTGGAGTTTTTGCAAGCGAATTTGTAGACTCTGTACCCCAGCGCCCTGCAGGTCGAGCTTTTCCCAAGCTTTGGGCATGGGTTATCCTCCATTAGTACTGTATTGAAGCGCTCAGATATTACCTCTAAACTGGTGAAAAGTCGCGGGCGACTTAAGGACTTCCATGGCAGACAGGCGGTTACAGGTTTTTCACACCGTGGCAAAGCTGCTCAGCTTTACCAAAGCGGCTGATACGTTGCATATGACCCAGCCGGCGGTGACCTTCCAGGTCAAGCAACTGGAAGAGCAGTTCAACACGCGTTTGTTTGACCGCACCCATAACCGCATCAGCCTTACCGAGGCTGGCATAGTGGTTTATGAGTATTCCGAGCGGATCATCTCGCTGTATACCGAGATGTCCAATCGAGTCGGGGAAATGACGGGTGATTTGCGCGGGTATCTGCTCATCGGCGCCAGTACGACCATCGCCGAATACATGCTGCCTCGGGTGCTGGGTGACTTTAAAATGAAGTATCCCGACGTGCAGGTGCGCCTGCATGTGGGTAATACGGATAAAATTGTCCACATGATTGAGGATAACAGTATCGATCTGGGGCTGGTGGAAGGTTTGATAACCAACAAGAGCCTCGCCACCCTCAAGTGCTGCATGGACTCCATGGTGGTTATTGCCGAGCCGGATCATCCCCTGGGTGCCCATGAAAGTGTGACCGCGCAGGAGTTGCTGGATTATCCTTTTGTTTCCCGTGAGGAAGGATCAGGCACCCGTGAGGTGACTATGGAGTATTTGCACCAGGTCGGCGTGGACGCCAACGATCTGCATATCACCATGGAGTTGGGTAGCCCGGAAGCGGTCAAAGGGGCGGTGGAAGGCGGGCTGGGCGTGGCTATTGTCTCCGAGACGACGGTCCTCAAGGAGTTGGCGCTGGGTACTTTACTGGCGCGCCCCTTGAATCCGCCGCTGGCCCGTCCCTATTCCTTCGTTTATCAGAAGCAAAAATTCCGCAGTTTGGTGATGGATGAGTTTCTGGAATTCGCCAAAGACCGCTGTAGCAGGGACATACTATCCGTGCCGGTGCGTCGAGAGTGTTAATATGAAGCATTTTGCCGTGGTGCAGCACAGTTACTCCGAGTTTTTGGGCATCGTGGAGACTCAACTGGAGAAGCGTGACATCGGGTTCAGTTACTTCCGGGTTTTTCTCAGTAACGAACTGCCAAGCAATGCGCTGACTTTTGATGCGCTGTTTTTGCTGGGCGGTCCCATGTCTCCGCTCGAATCCGACAAATATAAATGGCTCACCCAGGAACTCAACACCATCGCCATGTTCCGCAAGGCAAAGCGGCCGGTGGTGGGCTTTGGTCTGGGCGCGTTATTGCTGGCGCAGTATGAAGGGGCCGAATTGCATCTGGAGCCCTACCATAACGCCTATTTCACCACCGCCCATGCCACCGATGCCGGCCGCAACGACCCGCTGGCGCAGGCGGTGGACGGCGCTCAGGTAATGGTCTGGTCACCGGGAACCGCTACCCTGCCGGAGGGCGTCAAGCCACTGGTGGTGGATGACGAGGGTCGCTGGATCGCCTTCCGCCCGGAAGAGGGGGTGGTAGGGTTGCTGTTCCGGCCGGAGATGAAGCCGGGGCTGATTGAAGATATCCTCATGGAGGAAGACCGTGAAACGCCCGAGAATATCGGCGAACTCCTGGGGCAGGCGCGGGCACTGTGGCCGGAGATGCAGAAAACTACGGATCGGATCATCATCGCCCTGGTTCGCGAGTTGTCTCTCATGACGGAGAAACGCAAACCACGGGTATTCTCCCTCAAGGTGGATACCGGGAATGATGTATGAATAGCCGGGAGCGTCATTTTCTCCGTGTCATGCGGAAGCTGGGAGATGCGGAGCAGGAACAGTTGCTGGCCTTTGCCGATTTTTTGAGAAGCCGGCAACAGCCAGAAACATCGGTGGTGCATCAGGAACCGAAGATTTTGCCTGCTAAAGAGGGTGAGACCGTTATTGGTGCGATTAAACGCCTGCGGGAAAGCTATGCCATGCTTGATGCCAAGGAGATGCTCAACGACACCTCCAGTTTGATGTCCAGGCATGTGATGGGCGGGGAAGCAGCAGGGACGGTCGTTGTTGAATTGGAGCTGATGTTCAAACGGCACTATCAGCGTTACTGCGGCGCTCTGGAAGACGTGTGAATCCACGTTGCACCGGGTGGTGATTGCGCCAATGTCGGATATCCATCATCTCGTGCAGATTCTGCTGCACTTTGACCAATACCTGATAGTGTTTTTTCAGGAATATGGGGCTTGGGTCTATGCCCTGTTGTTCCTGATTCTCTTCGCCGAGACAGGGCTGGTGATCATGCCGGTTTTGCCGGGTGACTCCATGTTATTTATCTGCGGTACCCTGGCCGGTGCGGGCATCATGAGCGCACCCTGGCTGCTGGGTTTGCTGGTGACCGCGGCGGTGCTGGGTGACGCGGTGAATTACTGGGTGGGCCGGCGCTGGGGTGTCCACCTTTTTGGCGGGCGCCTGCTCAATGTCCGGCACCTGGATACGACCCAGCGCTTCTATGCACGACATGGCGGTAAGACGGTGATTATCGCCCGTTTTCTGCCCATTATTCGTACCTTCGCGCCCTTTGTGGCAGGGGTTGCCGCCATGCCGTACCGTCGCTTCTTTGGCTTCAATCTGACGGGCGCTTTCTTGTGGGTGGGGGGCTTGCTCGGCGCGGGCTATTTCCTCGGACGCTTTCCCTGGGTCAAAAGTCATCTGAATATGGTGATTGTCGCCATTATCGTGATTTCGCTGATTCCCGCTGCGCTGGCCTGGCTGCAACAGCGGTTGCAGCCTTCCGAACACCCTTCCCGCTAAGCCTTTTTCTCGCTGTGCCCCGTTGCGCGCGCTATGCGCCGAACAGCACGCTGTACCAGCCAATTAAACAGGGCCTGCTGATGCGGGTCACCGGCGGCCGTATGTTCCGGGTGCCACTGGACGGCGAAGACATCTGGATTGTCGGGCATATCCACGGCTTCAATGACGCCATCCTCGGCGATGGCGTTGATGCGTAGTGCGGGGGCCATATTCGCGATGGCCTGGTGGTGCCAGGAGGATATCTCCAGGGTATCCCGCCCGGCGATTCTCCCTAGCAACGTGTCCGCCAAGACGATGACCTCATGCATGATGGGATTATACTCGGCGTTGCGGTGGCAGATGCGGGTACCGATGCTTTTGGGCAGGTCCTGGAGAAGGTCACCGCCCAAGGCGACATTAATGATCTGCAGGCCGCGGCAGATGCCGAACACCGGGATACCCTGGGCGATGGCTTCTCGCGCCAGTGCGATCTCAGAGGCGTCGCGGTCCGGATGTACGGCATGAATGCTGTCGTCGCATGCTGCGCCATAAAAATCGGGCGAGATGTCGCCGCCGCCAGTGAGCACCAAGGCATCACAGCGCGATAAAATGATACGGGCTTCGGGGCACTGGGGTAGGAAGACGATAGGTAACCCGCCCGCCCGACAGACGGCGGCGGCATACTGCGGGGCGAGAGAAAAGGCTTTGCCGTTGCGCTCGTATGCGCTCAGGGCGATGACGGGAGGCTGTGGGTCACCCATCGCGCGAACTCCCGTCCAGGGTCAGGATAGGCGTATAGAGTTCAGGGCGGCGATCACGGAAGAGGCCCCACTCCAGCCGCTGTGCGGCGAGGGCTTGCAGGTCGAAATCGGCGTAGAGGATAGTCTCCTCCTGTTCGGCGTGGACTATAAGCGCGCCGGTAGCATCGCTGATGAAAGATCCGCCATAGAAGGTGATTTCGCTCTCCCGGCCGATTTCCCGGCCCACCCGGTTGGCAGCCACCACGGGGACCAGATTGGCAGCAGCATGGCCCTGCATAACCCGGGTCCAGTGCCCGCGGCTGTTGATTTCCGGAGCTTGGGGTTCAGAGCCGATGGCGGTTGGATAGAGCAGGATTTCTGCACCTTGCAGCGCCATCACCCGCGCCGCCTCCGGGAACCATTGGTCCCAGCAGATGGCGACGCCGAGGCGTCCGTAACGGCTGTCAAACACACGGAATCCCGTATCACCCGGACTGAAATAGAATTTTTCCTGATAACCGGGGCCATCCGGAATGTGTGCCTTGCGGTAGAGCCCCAGATCACTACCGTCCGCATCAAAGACTACCAGGCTGTTAAAGAGCGCGTTATTGGCCCGCTCAAAGAAGCTGACGGGGAGCACGACTTCGCGTTGCCGCGCCAGCTTTTGCATGGCCAGCAGGGCAGGGTGGGTTTCGCGGGGTTGCGCCAGCAGCAGGAAATCCGGGTTCTGGTCCTTGCAGAAGTACGGCGTGCTGAAAAGTTCCTGGAGGAGGATGATCTGGGCACCCGCGTCCGCTGCCGAGGTTACCTGTCGCAGCGCCTTGGCGATATTGTCAGCCTCGTCTTCCCCTACGGCCATCTGAATGGCTGCTACTTTTACCCGCATCTGCCACCTCGTTCACCATGGTCGATCAAACACCGCTCT
>AOMP01000043.1_pt1 | contig 11894 bp, 10 predicted proteins | sample 537838 | NCBI WGS metagenome assembly AOMP01 (sample SAMN02954329, study PRJNA184676) | mine drainage metagenome | biome: terrestrial; feature: Kristineberg Mine; material: mine stream; isolation source: low temperature acidic, metal-polluted mine stream | place: Sweden: Kristineberg Mine
CATCTGGTAACCACGGTGATTGGGTAATTTGGGCGACGATGTAGCGCACGAGGAGGTCCCATGGCTGGTGCCCCAGCAACCGCTCCGCAGTCTGGCGAACAGCCCGTAAGCCTCGGCGGATATTCTCAATTCCGCGCTCAACCTTTTTCTGCGCGGCATGCATGGGCGTCAGGTAAAGCTGGGTCTGTCCAGCGTGTTTCGTGCTTCGGCCTATGGCGGACAGCAGCAATGGACGGCTGGTGATGGCCTCTCGCCGGGATTCCGGAAAGGCCAGTCGGGTATACCAGCTCCACCAGTTGTAGATCAGCCCCACGGCGCGAGCGGAGAGCCGGCAACGCGCCAGATCACGGGTGCTGTACCCGCCCCAGCCCCACTGATTCTTCAGCTCGTCAAAACCGTTCTCCGCATCCGCCCGGTCCCGGTACAGCTGCGCGATGCCCAGAATGCTTTCTGTGAGATCCGTCACCAGCACGGCGTATTCGTAGACCTTGGTCTGGCGCCGGTCCACGAAAGCAAATTCCAGTTGGCCCTGCTGTTCCTGGGTGGCGATCAGGTTTTGCTTCAGCAAACGCCGGAGAATGACCACCCGACGGCTCTGCTGCCATCCGGCAAGTTGAATGCTGTCCTCGCGGCCTTCCCAGCCTTGTCCGGCGCTCATCCAGTCGCGGCGGGTAAATGCTCGCTGCAACAGACGTTTAACGCGAGGTGATTGACGCAATTTGAAGAGATAGGCCTGCTGCCGGGTCTCCATCTCGCGGATGACGGCATCATTGCCAAAGCCACAGTCGCCACGTACCAGATAAGGGCGCTGTTCAGCACTCAGGGCGTCCAGTACGCGGTTCAGCCCTGGTTGGGCATGGTTGGAGGCCGTGGTGTTGCCAGCCGTGACTTCCACATCCAGCAGCAGACGCAGATTGCCCATCCAGTACGCGTGATAGGCGTGGGACGGACGCCCCGGTTTGTGCGGATTGTAGCCCACTTCAGCCCCTTCCTGATGCCCGAACAAGGTTTTGATGGTGGTGTCGATATCGAGAATCCAGGGTGTGTGACAGGCCGCCGCCACGCTTTTGAACAAATGCTTGCGCATCCATTCAGTCCCTTCGGCTTCGGGAATTTTCCCCAACGCCCGGCGCAGAGCGTCTTCGCTGACGATCTTGCTCATCCCCAGGATTTGGGGACTAACGCCATCACTACGTAATGCGGTGACGTGTGCGTAGCGTCGGTGACCCGCCAGGATGGAGAGATTCCAGGTGCCCAATACATCGCGCTTCTTCGGGGCGTTGGGGCTGTTGTAGATCAAGGGGCATTCTTCTACCCAGGCATCAAACAGGCCGCTGACCTCCAGAAACTCAGCAAAGAACACCAACTGGCCAAAGGGAGTAGCTGCCGATGCCGGATCCCAGGATACCTGAACGCGACCGCCCAGTGTGTCCACGACCATGGCTTTTACTGCCGCAGGAATGGCCTTTTGCGGCTGATTTTCGTCATCACCCACAGGGTGAGCCTCCATTACAGGGGAAAAACCAATCCTATCAAAGGAATCCTGCCAAATCAGCAGAGGTAACTGCCGAATTTAGGATTATCAGGCTATGGATTCAGGCCAACTGCCGTCCCTGCATGCCCATCGTTAAAACCCGACCAGGCCGATAAGGAGGATGAACGGGAATGCCAGATGACGAGTCATTTTCCAGCCCAGGAACAGACGCTGTTTCATGTACATCAATTTGATGTATGATTGATCCCTATTGCTACCGATATAGAGGACCAATCAGCCATGCCCACCACATTGGAAACCACCCGCATCAACCTGCGGGCAAGTGCTGAGGCCAAAGCGCTCATTGAGCAAGCTGCAGCACTCATGGGTACGACCGTCTCCGGTTTCATGCTTCAGAACGCCTATGACGCGGCGCGCAAGGTGGTCATCGAATACGACACCTTGCGGCTGTCCAAATCCGCTTTTCACGCTTTCATCAGTACCTGCGAACAAACCCCCACCCCCAACGCTGCCCTGCAGTCCTTGATGGCCCGCCGCTGAATGGCGGACCGTATTACGCTGCTGGGACAGCAGAGTGGTCGTGCGTACTTTGATTGCGGCAATGCGCTGAATGATTTTCTGCAGCGCCATGCGGGCCAGCAGCAACGCCGGGGTTTGGGCAAGACGTATGTGGCACAACGGAATGACCTTCCTGACATTCTGGGTTTTGTTACCATGAGCGTCGGGCAGGTGGCCACGGAGGCATTACCATCACCACCTCGTCTTCCGCAGTATCCGGTCCCGATCTTGCGCATTGGCCGTCTGGCGGTGGACCGTCGTTATCAAGGGCAGGGTATTGGTCAGGATCTCCTGGATTTCGCCTTGCATCTGGCCGTGGAGTTCTCGGAACGGGTGGGTCTGTACGCTGTGGTGGTCGATGCCAAGCACGATTCTGCCGCACGGTTTTATCAGCGGCTGGGCTTTACGGCCACTTTAGACGATCCGTTATGCCTGTATGTCCCAGTGTCCCAGCTAATCGCAGCAGGTAAACCATGAACCCGACCTTGCGCATTCTCACCCACCCACACCGGATTTACTGCCCACGGCGTAGACCTTCGATGACACCCAGGCGGCGCTGTATATAGCTCAGGCACCACTCATCCTGGTGGGCGGGTCGGGAGCGGCAAAACGGCCCTTCTGCTGGAAAAACTCAAGACCATCGCAGGCTAGCCGTTCCGTAAAGGTGTTGAATACCTGAAGCGGATCACCCACAATCCCCCTACAGTGCCAAGACGTAGGGGGATTGTCATTTCCGAGGTAAATTCTTCCGATGGCGGTTCGAGCCGATATCCCGCCGAAGTCGGCGGTATCCAAGTTAATTTCTGCAAAAACCCAACTTGCGGAAACTTCGGCGTTCCGCCGAAGCCGATCGTACTGGGCGGATTGCGATCGCTACGGACTGGAACATTGCACCCCCATGAATCAGACCCCGCTGATGCCCATTGATGGGGGGCACATTACAAACATCCAGCGCCATTATGCCGACCCCGTTTTGGCGCCATATTGCCGACCCGTGACACCAATAACGCGCACTTTCTGATACCAACGCCTCACAATTCGTTCGTCACGCCCAAAACCACACTCCCTGAATTGTCAAACTTTTGGAGTCCCCCTGCAAATCTGGGGGTTACCTTGAGGGAATTATCGCGGGACGTAGCAACAAGCCGGACGGCAATTCATCATGATCTCTCTTGAATCAACCCAAACAGCCATGAACGCACAGAATGTACCAGCAAAAACCAGCAAAGCACATCAACAGCAAGGATTACACACTTTGACACATCATAAACACGAACAAACAACTGAGAACACACAGAAAAACCCGGAAAAGCACAGAAACAACGGTAAACATGGATGAATGCCTGAGAAAAGACCCACAGAGGCCCGCCAGGTGTACAAGCGGATGGTTTCAGACTAATCAGGCCACCATTTTCCGACTTGGGCGGGTTAAAAGACCTAGCAGCCTGTCGGATTATTCGCGTAACCCACCGATTCTATTGCACAGGCTATTTTCTTAAAATTGTAATATGCTTAGTAATCAATGTGTTGCGTTTTTTCAAAATCGAAGGTCCGACAGGCTGCTAGGCACTTTCCAGGACAACATCGAGCGATAGCATTTCATGCAGATCTTGAGCACCCCGCATGAAAGCCATTCCCTGAAGCCTCGCAACAACAGACGGGGACACCGCCCCCGAAAAGATCAGCATGTGCAAAGATAGTTCACCACACGGTGAATCATCACTCACGATCTATCCGGCAGATACACTACCGTCATGTCCCCACCTGCTCCTACACCATCGGCCTACCAGAGACAAGGTTGTTGACCAACGGCGCAAGGGCTATTTGCACCGCCGAGCACCCCCGCCCTCCCCTCACGGCTGATTAAACGCGGGGTCACGTGACAGCATTTGCTACAACTGGGCAGACTTAATCTTGACGACGCTTAGATCTACTGCACACGAATATGCCTCATATCCACGTCCCAGGTGAAAAAACGGGCAGCAGGAAGCCATAACTGCGTCCCCCTTCCGCCCTGTATATATTCAAGCTCACCCCCTGCAGCTAAAAATCAAGAGGAAGCTGAAATGTCTTCAAAATCCGAAAAACTCTTAAAATCATTAGGAAGTCTCGTGGAAAGGGACTGCGAACTGGGCAGGATATTGTATCTCGAACTCGCCGCACGGAGCCAAGCCTCTGCCCGAGTAAAATTCATGATAAACACCATTCGCGCTGACCCGCGGAGAACGGCCAGACTGCGCATTCGCCACCAGAACTGCCGCTATAAATGTCTTTCATGTCCGCATCCAGTCCTACAGGCAGTTATGGAGAGCGGGGTTCGCTCGCTGCGAGGCACGTCCACCGAACTGCGCACGTTTGGTTATCACCGCACTCCTCAACAACTCACCACAGATGCCAAAATAATGCGCTCTGCAGATCGGACTGCGCATAGAATATCCGCATTGTGCTCTCAAACCACCGAAAAGATCTTCGCGGTATACAGAGACATTGAGCAGTATTTGGTGGAGCATGAGGAATGGATAGTGGATGAGCCTCCATTCGCTTTCCCGGGCACACTAGGAATGGCGTTCGAAATGCCATTTATCACGCTAGCGTATCTCGTCATGCGATGCAATGATTTGATCAAATCTCTACAACTGTTCGTGTATCACTACACCACAACGAACATCATGACAAAATACCATAAATGGAAGCCTGGCATTTTGGCTATTGCTTTAAAACACGAAAACAGAAATCCGTTAACGCCCGCACTGCCAACTTGGAAGATTTACTTACAAAACTTCGATCGGAAATGGTTTTCCTCAAGCTACGCGGCTTTTAAAGACCCCTATGACCCCAATGCCAAACCAAAGAAAATTTCTATCAAAAATACGGCATGGGTAGTTGTTCGAACGGGAAATCGTAAGCATATTTATTTTTACCAGGCGGCGCAACGACGATTCCGGGAAGTTTTGGCAATACGCGATCGAGTTATGGCACTCAACCACCGAGTGACACGCGAGGTGACTGAAATTATAAAATCCCACAAAAAAGAAAAGCAATTATGGGCTAAACATTCGTCAATTAAATCACCATCACAAAATTTATCATTTCCGGAGACCGAGCATGAGTAAGGGACACCATACTGCGATATCATACCGCGTAAAACACTCTCCACGAGCAACTATCAATCACGCAACCCATCGCTGACGCTGACCAGCTATTTTTTACCCTGGGCAGTGACTCCGATGATGACCAGCACACAGGTGCGGGGATCTTTCTCTGCGAGCAGGTTGGTATAGACGCCATCCACCCACCAATAGTTGGCATAACGCTTACCTTGCAGCGGAAGCACCTGATCTAAACAAATACAGGCGCAGTATGCGAACTTACGTATTGTCATTATCGAACGGGACACCATCCGCATCTCTTTGCCCTAGTCAACCATGACGTCTCTCAGCGACCAACAGTCAGCATGTGACATGGCTTATATACATATCCATAGGCAAGAAATGCCTCGAGAGGTGTTGCAAGAATGAGCCCCATTTGGGGACTATTATGCTACAAGTATGGCTAAAAAAAATCTCCTCATGGCATTTTCTATCTCGTTGAGTGCAATGGCTTAATCATGTGTCACAAAAAGATTGGTTTCTGTGGACTATTAAGTACACAAAAGCCACTCCCTCACCTGCTGGCACGGGGCAACAGATCTCCAGCGAGTCTGATGCCCAGACCTGCGGCCTGCGCCAAACCTAAAGTCGGCTTGAAAGTGGCGTCTAGTCAGCACGGCCCCTGCAGCCAGATTGAGGGTTTAGCCGAAATAGTGCGCAAGGAGTGGAATCTCGGCTACAATCCAACTCCTGATTTAATCGGCATTCTGGAGATGCGCGGCGTCGGGGGTGTTACGTCTTTCGTTATTTGAGTAGGAGGACGGCGTTTTATCCCACGGTTGTCGGGAGGAAACCCCTCTCGGAACGGACGCACCGGTGCACCTGCGGGGCCTCCTGCGGACGCGACGAAAATGCCGCGCGGGTGCTCCTGCGCTGGCTGGAATCCAGTTTATCCGGGGTAACACCCGAAACGGGCGGGAACCGTCCGATATGTGGAGCGGGTTAAGACTACGGCGCCACGCCGTCAGGATTCACCCGCAGCGAAGCACGAAACTCAGGCCATACCGTAAGGTTGGCGGGAGTAGTTCATGTGAAGGGACTCTGGGTAGCGAAAAGTTCTGGCCGTCATTTGTTTCCTCTTGTAGAGTAAACCGTTTAGCACAAAGATATTTCCCACCATAATAAAGCACTACCGTCCCTCCCTCTGCTCCCGCTCCCGCTCCCGCAACCTTTCATATAATCCCGCCGGCCCCAGCAGGATGTCCTTCAACTCGGCCCGGATGCGGGCGGATTCGAGGGCCTGGGTGCTCATGGACGTAAACGAGGCCATGGCTTCCATGATGGCATCGAGAATCAGCCGGTCCAAATCCGGGGAGTTGGCGAACTGTTCCTTGGTGTTGTTGGCGGCCTGCTCGATGAGGAGTTCGCAGTCTATGAGCTTGCCCATGATGACGTCATTCACATACACCAGCTTGTCGTTATCGCTGATGTGTCCCACAAAAATCTCGTTGACGCGCTGAATGATGGCGTCGAGGCTCTCCCGGTGTTTGTCCCGCACCATGCCGCCCCCCGCCTCCGAAGGTGTCAGCTTTTCTCCGCCGATGAGATAGAGTTTCTCCGTCGCCAGTTCCTTCAGGGTGTGGTGGGTCAGGGCCAATTCCGAGAGGTCCACTTCCTCGACGTCCCGGCCAAAGGTGAGCAGCCGCTGCAGCAGTTTGAAGAATATCGCCCGCTTTTCGATGTCGGTGTTGCCGTAGTCGAAAATCTGCGAAAGGAAGCTATAGCTGCGAACATAGGTGCCCATGTCCTTCTTGAACAGCCACAGGGCGTCCATTTCGACTTTGGCGGCCTGAGCCGGGGCGCTGTCCCCGTCATCGGGCTGATGCTGCTGCCAGATGACCCGTGCCTTGGCGAAGCGTTGCAGGAGGGTATCCGCCACGGGGCGCAATACCGCATCCACGCGGGCCTGCTTGCCGCCCTGGAGTACAGCCCTTACCACGGCCTCTACGTCCTCTGCGGCGTAAAACTCCTGGGCGTCGAGTTTGGCGCGCAAATCGTAAATGCTGTCCGGGTTGCTGACGCCCGCCAGTTCCGCCGTTTCATAGTAAGGCTGGAACGCCTTGAGGATGTCCTCGCCCTTGTTCACGAAATCCACGACATAGGTGGAGTCCTTGCCGGGATAAGCCCGGTTCAGACGCGAGAGGGTTTGCACCGCTTGAATGCCATCCAGTCGCTTGTGAACGTACATCCCACAGAGCAGTGGTTCATCGAAGCCCGTCTGGAATTTGTTGGCGACGAGGAGAATGGCGTATTCCCCGCGATGGCCGTTCTCGGAACCGAATGCCTTGCGGATGCTGCGTCCTTTCAGGCTGGGGTTCAGGTCCCGGCTGGTTTCCGATACCGGCTTGTCGAAGGATTCCGTATCTTCCACCTCCCCGGAGAAGGCGACGAGGGTGTTAAGTTGGTAGCCCTTGCTTTCAATGTATTTGCGCATGGCGACATGCCAGCGTACGGCCTCCAGGCGGGAGCTGGTGACCACCATGGCCTTGGCTTGTCCATCTAAAAGCGGCATCACGAATTTGCGAAAGTGCTCCACCACAATCTGGACGTGCTGGGCGATGTTATAGCTGTGCAGCTGCACCCAGCCCATGATGCCCGCTGTGGCGGTACTGGCATCCACGACGGGGGGTTTTTTGCCCTCTTGCTGGCCGCCAGCCCCGTGGGCCAACTGGAAGGCCAACTGGTAAGGCGTGTAGTTTTTCAGCACGTCGAGGATGAATTCCTCCTCGATGGCCTGGCGCATGGAATACACATGAAAAGGTTCCGGCTTATTGTCTTCGTCATTGGGCGGCCATTCCGGGTTGGGTCGGGTGCCAAACAGTTGCAGGGTTTTATCCTTGGGTGTCGCCGTGAAGGCCACATAAGTAATCCCGGTTTCCTTACCGGCGGCCCGGGCTTCCATCTCGGCGGCGAGGACGTCTTCGACGGAGACTTCCTCCACCCCGTCCATCTCGAGCGCGGTCCTGTCCCTGGCGGTGGCGGCACCCTGCCCCTGCAAGGGAATGCTTCCGGAGAGTATGACTTTGAGACGTGCCGCGGTTTCGTTCGTCTGGGAGGAATGGGCCTCATCGGCCACTACGGCGAAACGCTTCCCCCGGGTGGCGGCGAGTTCCTGGATGTATTGCAGCGTGAATGGGAAGGTTTGCAGGGTACAGGCGATAATCTGCTTGTTGGCGGCGAGCGCTTCGGAAAGTTCCCGGCTTTTGGAAGCCCCCTCCCCTTTGACGACGGCCACGACACCCGCCGTACGCTGATGGGCCATGAGGGCTTCCTGGAGCTGTTCATCGAGCACAGTCCGGTCCGAGACGACAATCACGCTGTCGAATATCTTGCGGTCCATCTCGTCATGCAATTCCGCCAGCATGTGCGCGGTCCAGGCAATGCTGTGGGTTTTGCCGGAGCCCGCCGAGTGTTGGATGAGGTATTTGTCGCCCGCCCCGTCCCGGAGTACGGCGGAAACGATTTTACGCGTGGAATCCAGCTGGTGGTAACGCGGGAAAATGACATTCCTGAGCTGCTTCTTCTTGTCCCGCACTGGCACCAGATAGCGGCCCAGAACCTGCAGCCAGGAATCCGGGGCCCAGACGGATTTCCAGAGATAGTCGGTGGCGATCCCGCTCGGATTGGCGGGATTCCCGGCACCGCCCTGGTTCCCCTGGTTAAAGGGCAGGAAACGGGTATCCATGCCCGCGAGCTTCGTGGACATCCGCACTTCGGAGTTGCTGACGGCAAAATGTACCAGCGCGCCACCGGGAAAGCTCAGCAGGGGTTCCGGGGTATTCCGCTCCGGGGGCCGGGGATGCCTGTCCCGCTTGTATTGATAGACGGCGCTCTCTACCGCCTGGGTGTAATCCGTCTTGAGTTCCGCCGTGGCGACGGGCAGACCGTTCAGGAACAGTACGAGGTCCAGACTGCGGCCCGTGTCGTGCGCCGAGTAATGGACTTGTCGTATCACCCGCAGCTGGTTGGCCTGATAGCGGGCGGCGAGTTCCGGGTTCATGCCGGAGGCCGGCTTGAACTGGGCCAGGGCAATGGGATGCCGCAAACCCAGCATCTCGATGCCGTGGTGCAGGACGTAAAGAGTGCCCTGGGCGTCCAGCGCCTTGCGCAGGCGAGCCATGACTTCCGTGAGCGCCCTGTTGCCGTGGCCCTGAACCAGCTTCTCCCAGGTTTCCGGTTGAGAAGCGGCCATCCAGTCGCGCAAATCATCGGGAAAAATGGCGAATTCGGCGTTGTAGCCCGAGGCATCCGGGCTGACGGTGTTGCCTTCAGGCGGCGTGTAGAGCCAGCCGGAAGCCGCCATGTCGGCGCAGATTTCGGACTCGAAGTGGATTTCCTGGTGGATACTCACGGGCAGGCTATTCTATCGGCGGCCATACAGAAGCATTTTCTCCGGGGACCATCGCCGGAAGCGTCAATTTGGGCAAACTCATCCGTGTGCTTTGACTGGCGACGTATTCACGCCAGTATGGCCAGACATGGTGGGGGACGACATTCAGCGCAAAGGCATCAATAGACGCCTTCTCCAGCACTCCGGAGAAAAGGTATTCTGCCGCAAAGACGGCCTCCACCAGGGCCTTTTCGGTGATTTCATCTTTGGCCAACCAGCGTACGGCCACGTCCATCTGCACCCGCAACATTTTTTGTCCATTCTCCAGTTGCATGACCATGGCTTGCTTCACCTCGTTTCGGGTTTGCGCCTTGATATCTGCAAAGTCTTCAAACTTGAAATTCGGTGCGCTTTGGAATCTTCCCTCCAGGCAGTAAATATCGAATACCGAAAGCGAGGCCGTGGCCGTTTGCAGTGGGTTTTGTATCATCCGACATCCCTCCATGGCTGTGGCTCATGCTCGGACAACACCTCTTCCGAGAGCACACTCTCAACCCGGTGTGGGCGTTCTAGTACCACCGGCTCCCAAGGGCCAATCTGGCGCATCGGGGATAACCCGGCCAAATCACGCAGGAAGTTCACCACCGACGGAATGTGGGCGGCCACCCGCAAAAGTTTGTCCATGGCCTCCGACTGCATGACGTCGTCTGACTCATATTTTGAGAATGCGACGGGGCCACCCCCAAACATCCGGGCGGCACCTGCTTGCGTGAGCCCCAGCTTTTCGCGAAGGACTTTCACCTCTTGCCCCGTCAGAAGTCCTTCCACTTCTTTCTTGAACGCCTGCATGGCTCTTTTGTTGACCCGCAAATCGTCCATGTCCGCCTGCTCGCTACCGCATGCAGTACAAACTTTATATTGGGACGGAATAGTGCGAGTTATCCCCTTATACTCTACCGTGTCATCCTCGACGTGAAGAATAAGAGTCCCTTCCCCGCAAATGGGGCATGCGATATCTGTAGGAGTAATCATTTCAGCCATAAAACGTGCTTCCGTCATGACAAGTGAAAGGAAACCAGTAACAAGAGATTTCCTGCCCGACTTCGGGCAAATTTGATGTAATAGCCCACCTGCGTCTCCCGCCCCATCGCCGCCAGCCATTCCAGACGTACACACAAATAAGCATCACACGCGGCCCACGGACCGGAGGGTCCCTGCTCACACCACTCAGAATTGTGGTAGGTACCATTCAGCAAGACATCCTTGAGTAGTGTAGGCAAACCATCCAAGTCGATATCCAGTTTCTCCAGGTCCTTTTGACACTTGCGCGTCCACACGGTGACTTCGAGAATACCCTCTTCCAGCCCGGCCAGAACTTCCTCCCGTCGGTAGAGCGGAGTTGTTGTGCCGATACGCCGACTCTCTCCCTCTGGAGGTTCGCCTGGATATTGCCCAATATTCACCCTACGTACCATTATGGTAACACCCTGTCAAAGCAATATCATCTCTCGGTACCCGCAGCAAACGCCTTCCGTTCAACGTGCGTCTTTCACGAGACGCACGACGTCCTCATCCGTGAGCACCCGTGCGGCGGGTGTAAGGTGGGCATCAACCTTGGCGAAATAGGCCTGGAATTCCTCCACAGCTTTGCGTCCAGATTCACGGGAGCGGGCCAAGTCCTGCTCTTCGAGTCCCTGTGCCACCGCGCACAAAAGCGTTTTGAATCGTTTATCCCACGTTTGCATCCTGATTATGCCCCCACATTCTTAGAGGCCATCAGCGCGCCCCTTTCACAACATCCCAACCAAAACGCCGCCAACACCATCCGCGCCTTGGCGGAAGGCCATTGACTCATGCCAAAGCGTTCCCCGCTGTCTCAAGGTTAATGGGGAAAGCGGGCATTTCGCCTTTGTCGAGGCGTTCCGCGAGTACCCGCAAGGCCAACGCTTCAACCCGCGTGGCCGCCTCAACTCGCGACACCCCATAACACAGCGCCCCTGGAAGCTCGGGAATTTCGGCTATCCAGCGGCCATCATCTTCCTGTTCATATTTCACATGGAGATTCACAGATTCCCCTATGGTGGACCCATTGGTCAAGACAGTTAGAGGGTGAGTTTAAGCTGGTCCGGTTACTTCCTCCGCAGCGGAATGGCGCTGCCCCAAATCATCTATGAGTAACGGCTACGCTGCGATCTTCGGATACTTGTCCACAATACAGGCCCCGCCGCCCTGGCCAGTCAGATAAACCTGATCCGGTGTAACGTAACCGAGGGACTGGTGCAGACGGCGACCATTGTAGAACTCAAAGTAGGCGGTCAGCCCAATCATCAGTTCCGGCACTCTGCCATAGCCCTTTATGTAG
>AOMP01000044.1_pt1 | contig 11837 bp, 8 predicted proteins | sample 537838 | NCBI WGS metagenome assembly AOMP01 (sample SAMN02954329, study PRJNA184676) | mine drainage metagenome | biome: terrestrial; feature: Kristineberg Mine; material: mine stream; isolation source: low temperature acidic, metal-polluted mine stream | place: Sweden: Kristineberg Mine
GTTGCAATAATTCCTGACAGCGTGCTTCGCCGTCGGGCAGGTCGCGGCGAATGCGCAGGCGATGCTCGCCGTCCAGTTGATAGATGCTGTGGGGCTGCTGGATGAGCTGGATGATTTTTTCAGGGGCCACCTGATTTTCGGCGGCAAATTGCAGACGAGCACCGGCGGGGCCGGCGTCGATCCGTTCGATGCCGATTTGGGTGGCCAGCAGGCGCAACTGGGTCTGGCAGAGCAAGGTGCGGGTGGGTGCAGGAATGGGCCCGAAGCGGTCAATCATCTCCACCATGATTTCTCCGATCGCGGCATCGCTGCGCACATCACTGAGGCGTTTATAGAATTGCAGGCGCAGGTGTACATCCGGCAGGTAATCGTCGGGGATGAGCGCCGGGGTGTTGAGATGGATTTCCGGGCCGCTGGCGCGCCGATCTTCGAGACTGTGGGGATCGCGTCCGGCACGGATGGCCTCCACCGCATCGTTCAGCCATTCCATAAAGAGGGTGAAGCCGATCTCATCCATGTGCCCACTCTGCTCTTCACCGAGCAGCTCACCAGCCCCGCGGATTTCCAGATCGTGGCTCGCCAGGGCGAAGCCGACGCCAAGATCCTCCAGAGACTGGATGGCATCCAGACGGCGCCGGGCATCGTCGCTCATGGCACGCGGGTCCGGGGTGAACAAATAAGCGTAGGCGCGCTGATGCGAGCGTCCCACCCGGCCACGCAACTGATGGAGTTGGGCGAGTCCGAATTTGTCGGCACGATTGATGAGGATGGTGTTGGCGTGCGGATTGTCGATGCCGGATTCGATAATGGTGGTGCTGAGGAGTATGTCGAAGCGTTGGTGATAAAAATCCAGCATCACCGCTTCCAGTTCGCTTTCGGGCATCTGGCCATGGGCGACGCGCAGACGGGCGTCGGGCAGCAGGCGGCGCAGGGTGGTGGCCATGCGCTCAATGTCGCGCACTTCATTGTGTAAGAAGTACACCTGACCGCCGCGATGCATTTCGCGTTGGCAGGCCTCAACCACCGTTGCGTCATCCCAGGTCTGCACAAAGGTGCGTACCGGCTGGCGGCGCTGGGGCGGGGTGGCGATGATGGATAAGTCGCGCAGACCGGCGAGGGAGAGATTCAGGGTGCGCGGAATCGGCGTGGCGGTCAGGGTGAGAATGTCCACCTCGGCGCGCAGGGCCTTGATTCGTTCTTTCTGGCGTACGCCGAAGCGGTGTTCCTCGTCGAGAATCAGCAGGCCCAGATCGTGGAAAGTGACATCCTTTTGCAGCAGACGATGGGTGCCGATGAGGATATTCACCTCCCCGGCGGCCACGGCGGCGAGCACCTGCTTGTGCGCCTTGGCGCTCTGGAAACGGGAGAGCACCTCCACGCGCAGGGGCAGTCCGGCGCAGCGATCCTGAAAATTTTTGTAATGTTGCTGGGCGAGGAGGGTGGTGGGTACCAGCACCGCCACCTGTGTACCGCCGTGCGCCGCCAGAAAGGCCGCGCGGAGTGCCACCTCCGTTTTGCCGAAGCCTACATCGCCGCAGACCAGGCGATCCATAGGATGGGGACTGGTCATGTCGCTAATGACTGCGTCAATGGCCTGCTGCTGATCCGGAGTTTCTTCAAAGGGAAAACGGGACACGAATTCCCAGTAGGCGTCATCCGGCGCGGGAAAAGCCCGCCCGGCGCGTGCCGCGCGCCGGGCATAGATATCCAGCAGCTCGGTGGCGGCATCAATCGCCTTCTGCCGCGCCTTGGCTTTTGCCTTTTCCCAGTGATTGCTGCCCAGGCGAGAGAGCACCGGCTCCGTTGCACCGTTACCCACGTAGCGGGTGATACGATCCAGATGATCCGCCGGGACGTAGACGAGATCGCCATTAGCATACTCCAGGACCACGTATTCGTTGATATCGCCCTGCGCCGCAAAGGGCGTGGCCATGCCCTGAAAACGGCCGATGCCATATTCTTCGTGGGTGACGGGGTCATCCGGCTGCAAATCGCCGAGATCACGGACCAGGCCTTCGATGCTACGCTGCCGGGCATGGGCGCTGCGCCGTTGGGCAAAGACGCGGTCACCGAAAATCTGCGCCTCGGAGATCAGCGCTAGTCTGACCTGGCCATTTTCCTTGATGAGCAGGCCGCGTTCCAGGGGGGCTACGGTGATGGCGATCCGTTCTGTACCCGCCAGGAACTCCGGCCAGTCATGGACACGGACAGGAAGCAGACCCGCTTTGCCGAGGCGTTCTGAGAGGGCCTCCTGACGGCCTGGCGATTCCGCAGCGAGAATGACCCGGCCCTCTGTGGGCAGGTGGCGCAGAAAGACGTCGAGCGCGGCCAATGGCGCTTCCGGTGTGCCGTGCAGATCAGGTAGGGGGGCTGTCAGTAGACGCTCTCCGTCGCCTTCCGTTTGACCATGCACCAGCGCACGACCGTGCAGGATGTCTTCCCATTCACCGGGGGTTAAGAGGAGTTCGTCGGGGGGTAGTATGGGATAAGCCGTATCGTGGGCCCGCTCCTCATGCCGCTCCTGCCAGTCCTGGCGAATGTGCCGGGCGGATGTCTCCAGGCCAGGGGGCAGAAAGACGATACCATCTTTGGCGAAGTGCATGAGCAGATGGCTGCTCTGGGGGAAGAATAGCGGGAGATAATGCTCAGCCCCTTGGGGGACCTGTCCGCGGCTGGCCGTTCGATAAATCTCGGCACGTTGTGGATCACCGCTGAAGCGGGCGCGGAACCGGCTGCGAAATTCCTGCAGCGCGGCAGCGTCCACCGGTACCTCCCGCGCCGGGAGCAGGGAGACCCGCTCGACCTTTTGCAGGGTACGCTGGGTTTCTGGATCGAAGGCACGGATGCTTTCTACCACGGTATCGAAGAGTTCAATGCGGTAGGGTAGGGTGCTGCCACTGGGAAAGAGATCGATGATTCCGCCGCGCCAGGCCAATTCGCCAGCCTCCGAGACCTCACTGACATTGCGATAGCCAGCATCAATCAGGCGTTGACGGAAACCTTCCGGACTCAGATGGTCACCCACGGCGAGGACAAAAGCGTGCTGGTCGAGAAAACTACGCGGTGGCAGGCGTTGCAGGACGGCGGACAGAGGGGCGAGACAAACGCCACGCCATTCCGGCAGAGCAGCAAGGGTGGCCAGCCGGGTGGCCGTGGCATCTGCCGGCGGCGCCAGGCGATCATAGGGAAGGATTTCGCGGTCCGGGAAAATCAGCGGCGCTGGTAAGTCCGGTGCGAAAAAACGCCACTCGCGCTGCCATTCCTCCACGTCACGGGCGTTCGGCAGCAGAATCAGCAGCGGACGCTGCCACTGGCGTGCCATCTGCGCCGCCAGCCAGCTATCCGCGGCACCGTAGAATTGACTAAATGCGCGTGCCGCCCCGGCGCGCGGCGGGGTGCCGAGAAAAAGACTTCGATCCAAGAATATCTGATCTTATGTGGGGACTCTGAAGGGCCATAGTGTAAAGGGGCGCTGTGGAAACTGCAAAAAAGGGTCGCCGCTTTCTTGCGCCCTCCCTAAAGACTGCGGATACTTCGGGTTTGCAGTTTTGGTCCATAATGTTCGGGGGGTTATATGGAGCGCGTCTGGGTGGTGGTCCCGGCGGGAGGGCGGGGACAGCGGTTTGGGACGGCGCAGGCCAAGCAATACGTGCTGCTGCGCGGCCGTCCCGTCATTGCCCATAGCCTGGCGGCCTTTCTTCGGGAACCGCGTGTCGCTGGCATTCAGTTGGTTCTGCCGGACGAAGATATTGCGACCGGAGCTTGGCGGGAGGTACTGGGACCCATGCAGGAGCCATTCCTGTCCCCTGTCGGCGGCGGTGCTCGGCGTGCGGATTCGGTGCGCCTCGGTCTGGAGGCCCTGCTGCGGCAGGGGGCAGCGGTGTCCGACTGGGTGCTGGTGCATGACGCCGCCCGACCCTGTCTGCGGCGCGAAGACCTGTTACTCCTGCTCGACAGCCTGGCGCATTCGCCCCAGGGCGCGCTTCTCGCCGTACCGGTTGCCGATACACTGAAGCGCGCTGAGAATGCTCACTCCGTGGGCACCGTAGATCGTGAGGGGTTGTGGCGCGCTCTCACCCCCCAGGCCTTTCCCCTCGGCGCCCTGCTGGCTGCTCTGGAAGCGGCGTGCGAACAGAATCTGCAGATCACCGATGAGGCCTCGGCGATGGAATGGCAGGGTTGGTGCCCCCGTTTGATTCATGGACATGGTGACAATATCAAAGTCACCCTGCAGGATGATCTCGTGCTGGCTGCCGCCGTTCTTGCGGCTCGTGATGAAGAAGGATAACCCCATGCAACTGCGTATTGGTCATGGCTTTGACGTGCATGCGTTGGTGACGGGTAGACCCCTTGTTCTCGGCGGTGTGACGGTCCCCTACAAATTAGGCCTTGCCGGCCACTCCGATGCCGATGTGCTCCTTCACGCCATCTGCGATGCCCTGCTGGGGGCGGCTGCCCTGGGCGACATTGGTCGCCATTTCCCCGACACCGACGTCCGTTTCGCGGGCGCAGATTCCCGGCTCCTGCTCCGGCATTGTCACCAGTTGGTTCAGGGAAAAGGTTTTTCGGTAGGTAACGTGGACGCGACCATGGTCTGTCAGCGTCCCAAATTGGCAGCTCATATCCCGCAGATGCGCGCCTATATTGCTGCTGACCTCGCCGTGGAGCTTGATGCGATCAACATCAAAGCGACCACTACCGAGCAATTGGGCTACACCGGTCGGGGTGAAGGCATTGCCGCTCATGCCGTCGTTCTGATTCAGCATGTCTGAAAGTCCGCCGCGCATTTATCCCGCAGAGGGCGGCCTGCTCGGCGCCGAATTGCGACAGACTCCGGAAGACTTTCAGGTCACGGAACTGCTGCCCTTTACTGCATCTGGCTCAGGCGCCCACCACTGGTTGGTGGTGGAGAAGCGCGGCCTCAATACCCAGGATGTGGCCAGCCGCCTGGCACGCTGTGCGGGTGTGGCGGTCCGCGATGTGGGTTTTGCCGGTCTCAAGGATCGCCATGCCATTACCCGGCAGAGCTTTACAGTGCCGGCCACGCCGGGGTCCGATCCCGACTGGGCGAGTCTGGAAGATGACAGCCTGCATTTTCAGCAAATCAGTCGCCATGACCGTAAACTGCGTCGAGGGGTATTGCGTGGTAATCACTTCCAGCTCGTTTTGCGCGTTACCACGGGAGAGCGCAGTCTCTGGGACGTCCGCCTGCAAAGTCTCATGAAGGAGGGGTTCCCCAACTATTTCGGTGCTCAGCGTTTCGGGCATCGTAATTTGCAGGAAGCCGCGCGACTGCTATCCGGGCAGCCGATGCGGATAGACCGCCATCGGCGTGGCCTGCTCTGGTCCGCCGCCCGCTCTGCTCTGTTCAATCTGGTCCTCGCTGAACGGGTACGGCAAGCGAACTGGACGCAGATTTTGCCGGGTGAGGTTGTGCAACTGGCGGGTTCGCATAGCATTTTCTTGGCGGCAGACGGCGATCTATCTGATTTGCAGGCGCGCGCCGCTGACTGGGACCTGCATCCTACCGGCCCTTTACCGGGTCGCGGTGGGCTGGCGCCGACTGCCGCCGCCATTGCGCTAGAGAGCTCAGCCCTGAGTGCCGGGTCCATTATCGCTGGTGCAGCAGACGATGGGCTGCACTGGGCACAACGCCTTGCGGAACAGGGCCTGGATGCCGCCCGGCGTCCCTTACGCGCGCGTCCCGAGACCCTGACCAGCTACTGGCAGGATGCACAGACCCTTGTCCTGAGCTTTTTCCTCCCCGCCGGAGTCTTTGCCACGAGCTGTGTGGAGGGCCTTTTCGGCCAGGAAATGGCTGGTGTACAGCGCTTGGACTCTGGTGTTGACTAGGTGTCTTACAATGGACACTATTACTTAAGGTGTACAGTGTGTGCTTAAAAGCCCTATTAGGCGGATGGACATATATATGCAAACCCCAGTGACTATTGGTCGTTTGGCGCGTGAAGCCGGGCTCGCCGCAGAGACTTTGCGCTATTACGAGCGGATTGGACTCATCCAGCCGGTGCAGCGGACCCGGTCCAACTATCGCCTGTACGATGGTGAGGCGGAATCCCGTCTGCGTTTTATCCGGCGTGCCCAGAATCTCGGCTTTTCTCTGGCAGAGGTGAAGGAGTTGCTGGATATCAGTAGCCGTGTCGAGAATGATATGGGTGAGGTCAAAGCCCTTACCGAGCAAAAGCTTGCCGAAATTGATTTCAAAATCGCCGACTTGCAACGGATGCGCACAGCCCTTGCGCAGCAGACTGAGTGCTGTCCCGGTCACGGCTCTGTTGCAAACTGCCCAATCCTGGCCTCTCTGACCGATGCAGAAGGTGCCATGCCTGTTCGGGAGCGCTGGGGGCGGCGGGATAGCCAGCCGCCCTACAACGTGGCGCAGAGCTGAGCGTGCTTCGTGGTTGGTGCTTATCTTCGACGCGGCCAGCCCAGCAGAACACGCAATGCACCGCTGCCCCCTTCTTCCGGGCGAGCCTGGGCAAAGGCCAGCACCTCCTGGTGACGCATCAGCCAGCCGCCCACCAGTCTTTTCAGGACGGGAACACGACCAGGGGATCCCAGTCCTTTGCCGTGGATGACGCAGATGCATGTCCAGCGCCATTGCCGCGCTTCTCGCAAAAATGCCGCGAGTTCAGTGCGCGCCCCTTCTACGGTACAGCCATGCAGATCGAGCCGCTCCTGAATCCGGAACCGCCCCCGACGCAAGTCCCGTAACAGCGCCGGAGATAGCCCGGACCGCAAATAAAGCCACTCGTCTCCGGATTCCAATACTTCATCGCCGTTCAGGCCGTGGCTCAGTACTTCGAGAACGGCCAGCTCATCCTGATGCCGCTGCAGCGGTAAGGGCGGTGGTGGTACAGGACGTGGGGGAGGCGGCGGGGCTGGCAAGGGCCGGACATCAGCCACCGCCCGCAGAAAGCAATCGGCTTCTTCTGCATCGGTCACCGGCTCTTGCTTCTCCGGCTCATGTGGCCGCCGCCTCATGTGCTTTAGTCCTCTTGCTGCTCCAGCCAACGCTCTGCGTCCAGCGCCGCCATGCAACCGCTACCCGCGCTGGTTACTGCTTGGCGATAGACAGAGTCCTGCACATCGCCCGCCGCAAACACACCGGCGATGCTGGTGGCTGTTGCCATGCCGTCGCGCCCGCCGCGAGTGACCAGGTAACCCGCTTCGTCCATTTTCAGTTGTCCCTTGAAGATGCTGGTATTGGGCTGGTGGCCGATGGCAATGAACACCCCCATCAGCGCCAGGTCCTGGGTGCTGCCGTTTTCTACATGCTTAATCCGCAAGCCGGTGACCCCGGAATTGTCACCCAGCACCTCGTCCACAGAGTGATCCCAGATAATGGTGACGTTCTCCTTGCTCATGAGCTTGTCCTGCAGGATTTTTTCGGCGCGGAACCGGTTACGCCGGTGGATGATCGTGACATGCTTGGCAATATTGCTGAGATAGAGGGCTTCTTCTACCGCAGTATTGCCACCACCGACCACGGCAACTGCCTGCCCGCGATAGAAAAATCCGTCGCAGGTCGCACAGGCGGAGACACCCTTGCCTCGAAACTGGTCTTCACTGGGCAAGCCCAGGTACTTGGCAGAAGCACCGGTAGCGAGAATCAGCGCATCACAGGTATAACAATGCTGGTCTCCGCTGAGGCGAAAGGGTCGTTGACTCAGGTCTGCGCTATGAATGTGGTCAAACAGAACCTCGGTATCAAAGCGGCGTGCCTGTTTTTCCAGTTCCTGCATGAGTTCCGGACCCATGATACCGTCTGCCGCTCCAGGCCAGTTGTCCACGTCCGTGGTCGTCATCAGTTGGCCACCGGGCTCCATGCCTTGTACCAGTATCGGGTTCAGATTGGCGCGCGCAGCGTAAATAGCGGCCGTATAACCACCGGGGCCGGAGCCCAGGATGAGTAAACGGCAATGTTTTTCATCGATGACACTTTTCGGATCGCCCATGGGTACCTCGCTGCCAGAAGAGAACGGTATCGGACGAGCTGCGCACACGGCGAACCCGCCCGGACTTATGCGAAATTGCTAGCGAAAAGTCTAACACCATTTCCACGCTGCCGTCCCTGCCCCCCGTCCTGATGTGATATCGGATAGTGCGAAATGAACGCCTGCATCTGAACCATTAGAGGCTGCTAACAATAGCATTTCTTTGCCTTTCTTTCCCGGCATCTCCTTGACACCCGTGCAGGGGTCGTTTAGCGTGCCGGTATGAGTTCCACTGCCCGTAATGTGTCCCGAGGCTCCCGGCCTGCCCCTGCAAAGCCGGTTCAACTGTCGCGTGCCAAACCGTGGCGCCGCGAGGCGTTGCTGCTGCTGCTGATCGCGGTGGCGGCCTTTATGGCAATGTCCATGCTCAGTTTTCACCCCTCCGATCCTAGTTGGTTTAATAGTGGTAAAGGTGCCCAGGTGTATAACTGGGGTGGCGAAACTGGTGCCTATCTTGCTGATTTTTTGGTACAGATTTTTGGCATGATCGCCTGGCTCCTCCCCGTGGCGCTGGGCGTGTGGGCCTGGCAGCTATGGCGATGTTGGTTTCGTCAGCATCCGGGACGTTGGGCGTCCCCTGTGGGCGCTGTTATCGTCGCGCTGGGCCTGACCAGCTTCCTCGCGCTGACTTGGCCTGCGGCGTGGTGGCCCATTGCCGGAGACGGCGCGGGCGGTATCCTCGGGCAGGAAATCAGTATCCATACTCAGCCTTTTATCGGCGTGGGTGGTAGTGCATTGTTATTTCTGATGCTGTTTGTGCTCGGTGTGTTTCTGCTCACCGGCCTGGGACCACGCGCGATGGCGGCACATATCAGCGCTCTGCATTTCTCTTGGTCACGACCCCACCGGCGCCTGCGCTGGCCTTTGCGGCGGCGGGTGGCCGCCCAAGAAGCGACCCCTGTGCTGATTACGACGCTGGCGCCTGCCGTGCAAAAGACATCTCCGGCAGCAGCGCCGAGCTTCTTCTTCACCAAAAAGCGCGGAGCAGGGTCGACTCAGAGCGTCGTTAAAGGCAGTCGACAGCTAGCATTACCCGCACCCGTAGGGCCGCCGCGCGCTGATGGTCTTCCCGATCTTGCCCTGCTCGATCCGGCAGATGCGGAAGACCCCAGTTCCCAGTTGCAGCCCGAAGTGCTAGCGCAGCAGTCGCGCATGCTGGAAGAAAAACTGGCCGACTTCGGGGTGCAGGCAACCGTGGTGGCGGCTCATCCCGGACCAGTGATTACGCGTTTTGAAATAGAGCCGGCACCGGGGGTCAAAGTCAGCCAGATCGCGGGTCTCAGTAAAGACCTTTCGCGCGTGCTGGCGGCGCGGGTGCGCGTGGTGGAAGCCATTCCCGGTAAGGCCACCATGGGCATCGAGGTGCCAAACCTGAAGCGGCGCACGGTGCGTCTCTCCGAGGTGCTTTCCAGTCACAGTTTTACCCAGACTAAAAGCCATTTAACGCTGGCACTGGGTCAGGATATCGGTGGCCAGCCGGTGTCCGCCGATCTGGCGAAGATGCCCCATCTGCTGGTGGCCGGAACCACCGGCGCCGGCAAGTCTGTGGGCGTCAATGCCATGATTCTCAGTATTCTCTTTAAGGCGACTGCTGATGAAGTCCGCCTGATCATGGTGGACCCCAAAATGTTGGAGTTGTCCATCTATGAAGGCATCCCCCATCTGCTGGCGCCGGTGGTAACGGATATGAAGGAGGCCGCGAACGCCTTGCGCTGGTGTGTGGCAGAGATGGAGCGGCGCTATAAGCTCATGGCCTTTGCCGGAGTGCGCAACCTCGCCGGATATAATCAGAAAGTGCGGGAAGCGGTAGCTTCGGGACATCCCCTGTCGGGTCCGGATAAAGATATGGATGGCGAGCCCATCGCGTTGAGCGTGCTACCTGCTATCGTGGTGATCATTGATGAGTTTGCGGACCTGATGATGGTGGTCGGTAAACAGGTGGAAACCTTGATTACCCGCCTGGCCCAGAAAGCGCGCGCTGCCGGTCTGCACCTGATTATGGCGACCCAGCGTCCTTCGGTGGATGTGATCACCGGTCTGATCAAGGCCAACGTCCCCACCCGCATTGCTTTTCAGGTTTCGTCGCGTATCGACTCGCGCACCATTCTCGATCAGATGGGGGCGGAGACCTTGCTGGGTCAGGGCGACATGCTCTATCTGCCGCCCGGCTCCGGTTACCCGGTGCGGGTGCACGGGGCCTTTGTCAGCGATGAGGAAGTGCACCGTGTGGTGGAGTCCCTGCGTCAGTTGGGCGCGCCCCAATACGACGAACGTATTTTGCAAGGCAATGAGAGTGGCGATGGTGATGGCGTGGACGGCGAAGGCGGAGAGGATGCCGATCCGCTCTATGATCAGGCGGTGGCCATCGTTACCAGCAGTCGCAAAGCGAGCATCTCCTACGTGCAGCGGCAACTTAAGGTGGGCTATAATCGGGCGGCCCGCATGATCGAAGAGATGGAGCGGGTAGGTGTGGTCGGTTCCTTGCAAAGTAACGGGAGCAGAGAAATTTATGCAGCAGCACCGCCCGGTCGGGACTGACTATTTGCGCTTTATGCGCGGCCCATTACCGGCCTTACGTTTAGCGCGCTGGTTTTGGGTGCCGCTGCTGATTTTGGGCGGTATCCAGTATGCGGCCGCTGCCACGGGCCTGGCGATGTTGCAGGATTTTTTCCAGAAAACCCACACCATCACGGCCCAGTTCAGCCAGGAAGTGGCCAACCATGACGGCCAGATCGTCAAGCGTACCAGTGGCAAGCTGTGGATCTCCCGCCCTGGCAAATTCCGCTGGGACTACAGCGGTAACAACGGGCAAACCATTGTCTCCAATGGTAAGAAAGTCTGGCTCTATGAACCTGCTCTGGAACAGGCCACGGTACAGCCCCTTGGCAAAGCCCTCGGATCGACCCCTGCAGCGCTGATCGCTGGCAACGATGACCTCAGCCAGCGCTTCAAGATCACCGACCAGGGTCAAAAAGACGGTCTTCATTGGCTCCTGCTCCATCCTAAAACAGGTCAGGATCAAGGTTTCACAGATCTGCGCATGGGTTTTGATGCGCAGGGCGCGCTGCGCCAGATGCGCATGGAAGATGCGTTTCAGCAACAGACCATCCTCCGCTTTGCACATATTAAAATCAATCACCCCATTTCGGCACAGGAATTTCAGTTCACTCCGCCAGCCGGTGTGGATGTTCTCTCGCAATAATTTTTCTGGAGTACTGCATGTTGGCTTTGAAGACCCGTCTCGCTCTCGTTGCCCTCGGCCTGTTAGTGGCTGCGCAATCCCATGCCGCAGGTTTTGCTGTGCCGACCTCCGTGGTGGGACTCTCGGAAGCGGGCGCCACGGTAGCCGATGGCGGACCCGTCAGCAGCTTTGCCGACAATCCTGCGGACATGGTTTTCTTTCCGGGTACGCGGGTGGGCCTGGATATTCTCGCGACGCACCCTGCTTACAAGGTGGACAACAGTAACGGCAGTGGCAGCATCGACGCCAGCAGCAACATGCAGATTCTGCCCAATCTCTTTGTGACTCATCGTTTTAATGACCTCCCGCTGGCGGTTGGCCTCGGTATCACTTCGCCCTTCAACACCAACAACACCTGGCCTGCCGGGACTTTTTCCGGGCAGCCGCTGCTGAAAAATGATTTGCAGATCATTGATGTGAATCCGGGTGTTGCCTATTTGCTGTTCCCCAATCTGAGTGTCGGCGTGGGCCTGGATTATTACCAGACGCTGAGCGCAACCTTTGGCCCTAACTCCGGTAGTGGTGGGGGTGTCGGCGGTAACGTCGGGCTTTTCTACACCACGGAGCGCTTCAATGCGGGA
>AOMP01000045.1_pt1 | contig 11789 bp, 6 predicted proteins | sample 537838 | NCBI WGS metagenome assembly AOMP01 (sample SAMN02954329, study PRJNA184676) | mine drainage metagenome | biome: terrestrial; feature: Kristineberg Mine; material: mine stream; isolation source: low temperature acidic, metal-polluted mine stream | place: Sweden: Kristineberg Mine
GTTTGACCAACCCTTCCACATCGCGCAGTTGGGCCTCGGGGAAGCGTTCGGTGAGCCAGTGGGCCTGTTTCCAGAAGTAGCGCACCTGCTTAAGTTGTTCGACGGCGATACCGCGCGCTTCGTCCGCGGCCTTGCGGGCGCGGGTGATGTCGCGGCTCACCCAGGTGTCGCTGTCCTTGGCGTGGCATTCGCTTTCGCAGGTGTCGATAAGGCGGGTGGCGAGTTTGTAGATGAGGTCGGTCTGTTTGATCAGGTCGCGGCTTTGTTCGGCGATGGGCTCGAAGGCTTGGGTGAGCTTGAGCAGCGCGGCGTTGGTGTCGGGCGCGGCGTCCCATTGTTGGGCGGCCTGCCGGGCAGCGTTGCGGAACTGCTCGATGTCCTGTTCGAACAGGTCGGTTTCTTTCTCCAACTCCTTCAGCACGTCGGCTTGCGGGCCGGTTTGGGGCTGGCTTTTCAGAAACGATGCCAGACTATTGCGCAAGGCTTTCAGGGCGTCGCTAAAATCGGGCAGGGGCCGGAAGGTCTGGCCCAGCTCGTCTTCAACGGCAAAGCAGCCATACGCTTCGTCAGTCACGTCACCGAGATACTCCGACACCAGTTGCAGGTAGCGGTCGGTTTCACCCCGATAGAGCCAGACGATGGCCAACAGGTTCTGCTGCTGCTCGGGACTAAAATCGTAGATCTTACGCGTGACCTTACGGTAGACGTTGCGGGCGTCGATCATCAGCACTTTGGCTTTGTGCGCCTTGGGCTTGTCGCGGTTGAAAAACCACAGCTCGCAGGGCACGGTGCGGGTGTAGAAGAAATTGGAACGGATGGCGATCATGACTTCGACGTCGCCGGTCTCGACCAGCTTCTGCCGCACTTTCGCCTCGCCGCCGCCAGCACTGGAGGCCTGGGAGGACATAACAAAACCAGCGCGGCCCTTGTCGCTGAGGTAGCTATAGAAGTAGCTGATCCAGATGTAGTTGCCGTTGCTGACCTTGTTCTTTTTGTTGATGCCGGGCAGACCAAAGGGCAGGCGCGGGTCGGACTTGACCTTGTCGGCGTCAATCTCGTCGACATTGAAGGGCGGGTTGGCCATGACGTAGTCGGCACGGCCAACCAGTTCGTGCGGGTCTTCGTAGTAGGTGATGGCCTTCTGGATGTCGCCTTCCAGGCCATGCACGGCCAGGTTCATCTTGGCGAGGCGAATGGTGGTGGCGTTTTTCTCCAGGCCGCGGAAGGTGAGCTTTTCCGTGGGGCTGTCGCCGTGTTCCTCGACGATGCGCGCGCTTTGAACGAACATGCCGCCGGAGCCGCAGGCCGGGTCGAGCACCGTACCGCGCTCAGGGTCTAGCACGTGGGCGATGAGCGAGACCAGCGAGACGGGGGTAAAGAACTCGCCGCCGTCATGGGCGCCCTGCCCGGCGAACTGAGTGAGGAAGTATTCGTAAATGCGGCCGAAGACGTCGCCTTTGACCTTTTTCAGCTCTTCCGGATTGAGAGTCCGTAACAACTGGCCGAGCACCTGGTTGTCCAGCTCCTGAAATTCGCCCTTGGGTAGGATGCCGCGCAGGTTATCGTAGTCCGCCTCGATGGATTCCATCGCCTCGATGATGGCGCGGGCACGGTCGGCGCTGTCAGGCAAGGCCACGAGGGTATCGAACTGCGCCTTGGGCCGCAGATAAATCGCGCTCTGCTGGGAGAAGTCTTCCTTGGTCAGGTCGCGGGTTTTGCCGCCGCGACTGGGCAGTTTGGGCTCGATCTGCTCCTTCACCGACAAATAACGGCTGTAGGCGTGACGCAGGAACACCAGACCCATGACGGGCATGAAGTATTCATTGCTGGCGTAGTTGGAGTTGGCGCGCAGGTTGTCGGCGGCACTCCACAGACGTTTTTCGATGGCTTCGATGTGTTCGAGTTGCGACATTAATTTTTAGCCTTGAGCATGCCTCTACAATATTATCATTGGATTAAACGGCCTGTTGGCCATTATCTATGACGAATTGTAAAGTGCAAGCATCAAGATCGGCGGGTTATGTCCCGCCATGTTAAACCGCAGGCCACATCGGTACGCGCCCAGCCCCGTCAGGCTGCCGGGCAAAGCCCTGTCACTCCGTCTCCCCGGCCTGATAGGCGGCAATGGGGGCATGCCGCTTTTGCGCATAAGCCTTCAGATAAGCCACCTCCTTATGCCAGGCCTTTACCCCCTTGGTGGCAATCCATTCCTGCTTCATCTGCTCAGGACCCGGCACCTTGAGCAAGGTCGTGGGCGCGTAGGCTTCCCCCTTACCCGGAGGCGGCAACCCGGCACCATGCTGCGCCTGATGGGCTTTGTACCAGATATACCATTTTGAATCCGGGCGCAGAGGATGCCCGGAAGCCCCGGCCTCGCGGCGCATCAGGGTGTAGTCATCACATTGGCCCGCATTGAACGCAACCGGTACCTGCATCGGGAGCAGCCGGGTCTCGGCGTAATCCGGATGATGCGTCCACATGCCGGAGAATACGCCAGCATTTTCGTCCCATTGCGACATCGGCGGCAGCCCGAGGATGGCTTCGGTCGTTTTGAGCATGTTCACTTGCGAATAGAGGTGGGTCTCCAGATAGTCCCGCCTGACCCAGGGCCCCACGGCCAGCGCGAATGTCCGGTGCGCATTGAGGTGATCGGCTCCTGACTGGGCATCGTCCTCGGTCAGGAACACCACCATGTGTTTCCATTCCGGTGTGGTGGACAAATAATGAATAAACTTGGCCGTCGCGTAGTCATTGTTGGCCACGTAATAATTTGGCGTGTAATAGCACGGCGAACGACCTGCGGTGTGATCATCCGGCAACCAGATGTAAATAAAGTGCGGGAATTGGGCACCCGGATGAGCCTGCAGCCATCGTACCGCCATTTTTTCGCGGTAGGTGTCGAGCATCATCCGATCCCAGCCGGGGAAGCCGGTGGCCAGATGCTTTTTCATCGCTGTGGAGATATTGCCCGCCTGGGAACGCGAGACAAACTCGCCGAAGTCCTCAAACGATACCTTATGATCGAGCAAATCATTAAACAAAAAAAGGCGCTGCGGATAGCTGATCCAGGGGTTGGACCACTTGCCGAGTACCGAGAGGTTTTCATAAATCGCATAAGGGTTATCAACACCGAGAGGTATACCACCCGTCCCGCTCGCGCCACCTGGTAACAAGGACTGCGTCCAGCCCGGATTGGGGACCAGGCCACGCCCCGAGTAGTATTCCGGCCAGGTACGCTGCACAAAGTCGGAATCTGAAGCCGCCGTCGTCCACTGGTGGCCCTGCGCAGTCACCTCGCCATCGGCCATGAAATTCACAAACAAGGTGTTATGACGGGCAAGATGATAAAGATTAGGCAGATCCTTGGGCCCATATAGGTCAAGACGCGGCTCCGCCCAGGCCCCGGCGCGTTGGTAATCGCCCAGGTCTTCGTCGAAGGTCTTGTTCTCGCGCAAAATGAAGACCACGTAATGGATGTGTTTGCGCAGAAAGGCAGTGGTTTTGACGTCTTCAGCGTGACGCACATGGCGTTGGGCAGCAGTAAAACCGTCATTGCGCAGGCTTTTCCGGGTCCAGGCCGGGAGATGGGTCGAGAGGTCATTCAGGTCAATTTTCTGAATGAGCCCGCCCATCATGTCGCCCACCCACTGGTGATCGACGTTGGGGCCGGAGCCCAGGCCTTTGGCGCCTACCACATAGAGGGCGTTGCCCACATGGGTGATCGCCGTTGGATACCAGCCTGTCGGGATGAGGCCGAGGCCTTTGCCAGTCTGCGCGTTATAGACGGCGACGTCGTTGTTGCCGGCATTGGCGACAAAGAGTTTACCATCGGCGATGGTCAAACCGTCGGGATAGCTGCCTGGCGGGGCGTCGGGATAGGGGCGGTCATTAAGGAAGCGTTTGACGCTGAGATTGATGGTGTCCACTTCGGCGACACGGTCGACATTGGCGAGGGCTACAAAAACATCCGGCGACTGAGGGACGGCAGCCAATGCCGTGGGATGGACATCGGCAGCGGTATTGTCGGGACCGGGAGGGGGACCGACACGCACGGTACCCAATAGCTGCATGGTCACAGGGTCAATCACTGCCACGCCATTCCCGCCCCAGAGGCTGACCACCAGTTTCTGGCCGCCATCGGCAAAAGTGACCGCGTAGGGGTAGGGTCCAACATTCAGGTAATCGGTCTGTCCACTCTGAATATTAACCCGTGCCAGACTGTTGGACAGCATACCCGTCACATAGAGATGTTTACCGTGGGGACCCACAGCAACGGCATCGGGATAAAACAGTCTGGGCTGATTAATGTGGTGCCCCTGATATTCATAAGGGTACTGGCCTTTTGGAAAAGCTTGCCAGGTCAGAGGATAACGGCGTAGGAGCGTGGGCTTGCCACCTCTTAGCGCAAAGGCGGCGACATCGCCACTCTCCCCACCGGCTGCATAGATCGTCTGGTCGGCGCCTGCCACCATGCCTTGAAAGAAGCTTTGATGAGCGATGGTTTCACCGTGCAAATCAGTGAGATCGTTGGGCCGGGGAGCCGCTTTCTTGGCATCTTTTTTGTAGGCGGCAATTTCTGCCACCCGCTCCAGGGTCTTCTGATCGTAGAGGGTAATGGTCTGCGCGCGCGTCGCTCCGTTGGCCATGGCGGCCACATGATTCCCTACCGGTACTACCGCAGTCACGAAGTTGGGGGCACCGTTGACCAAGCCCACGGGACTGACGATACGCCCTGTAGGCAGGATGTGGGTCACCCGGCCTTTGTTTTCTGCACTGACGTGGATCGGGCCTTTGATGTTGCGGGTGTTGAGGGGGGACACGCCCGCAGACCACGCATCGTCAGCGCAAAAAATGTTTAAAAACAGCATAAAAAAACATACCGACAGATTCAGACACCCTTTTTCCATTACTTTTACTCCTCAGCACAACAGTATGGCGATTCGCTGTCGACACGACCGAAAAATGGTGTTAGCCGCGTTTAACCCCAAATTTTTTTGTCCATGCTTGCACGAATGCAGGTGAAACCGCCGCTTTTGCGAAGGTATCCGGCTGCCACGGATCGCGAAAGCCCCCGGAAAATGGAATGCCCTGATTCTTCTGACCAGCAAGGTAGTGGATCATCTGCAAAGCAATTTTATTAGATCGCTGCTGCGCAAATACCGAACACTGGTGAAAGTACGCGTTCATTGGGGTTGGGATTCCCTTTCATGTACCCCTCGTTATCTGCCGCCAAAGCACTAAACTGACTTGGTACGATGGTGCCATTTGCCTTAGCCATATAGTTACTAAAATTTACCACCCTTGCTCCGATCACGACATCGCCCATCGACAGTTGTGGCAGATGGGATCCGGCAGTTCCCGGATCAATCATGATACCCGGCTTAAAAATACGCTCCAACAGATAGGTGTCGATTGCCGTCAGCCTGAAGCTACCGATGTTTCCCATCGTAAACTGAAACATGCCTTCATGATACCACCTTATATTAGTCATAACGGAGGTATATTGGCGGTATGTATCGGGACTGGCTGGCAACATAAGCCATGGAACCATACACCGTTAATATCACGCTGAAGCAGCCGTAGCTAATACACTAAAAACCCACCTTCTTTTGTTCCCATTGTGGGCGCATTCAGAAACCATAAGATTACCTTTTAGTCAATAAAATCGGGCACTGCACCTGCTTAAATGAAAGCCTATGCAGTGCCCGTGAACTCAGCCGGATTAACCGCCCAGCACTTACTGGAAGCGAACGCTCACATTGCTCCCAACAAATACGGGGGCCCCAGCCTGCCCCCGGTAATACGAGAACGGTTTCGTAACCTGTTCTGCGTAGACCAGATAGTTATTGTCGAGAATATTGTCGGCGTAAAGACTAAACTTGACCGACTTCACGTAGGTCGATTTGATCGGCACCTCATAGGACGTTGTAAAATCGAGCGTGTCATATGACGGCAAAGTGACACCTATCGTTTGGCCCTTGTTAGTCGCCATATATTGACGTCCGACAAAATGGCCGGTAAGTGCTGCATAAAGACCGCCATGCTCGTAGCGGATACCTGTTGTTGCAGTGTACATCGGGATGTAAGGGCGGTATTCTCCGGGATAGGCCGTGCCGTTCACACCAGTGGATAACGTACTGTATTTAGCGCTGGTGTAATTATATGACCCGAAAAGCGAAACATGGTCTTTAATGGGTACACCCAAATCAAGGGTAACTCCCTGATACAAGGCATTGCCATTATTGTACTCATAAGTCATTCCGGTAGCAGGATTGTAGTACTCGCTGAAAATATTATTAAAGTTGCGCCTGAAAACGGATAAATTACCAGATACTACATCACTCGTGTATCGCACACCTGCATCGTAACTAATATCACCTTCGGGCTGAACAGAGATGGGCGCCGGTGTTGGAGTTGTTCCTATGGCCGAATAGAAAGCGCTAATATTCGGCACCTTGTTTGTCTTGCCCACACTGAAATACAGATTCACGTTATGGATCGGCGTATAGGAAAACCCAAGAGAGGGCTCCCAGAAGTAGTAAGTGTTATTTACATGGCCACCATAGCTGTAATAATAACCAGTCACGTCATCACAACCAGTTGACACAATATTATACTTAACTCCGGGATATATATGGAGGGCACCATTAAGCAGGTTGATATTGTCCTGAAGATAAACATAGTTATAATTACGCGAGTCATGCTCATTCCAAGCATTGTTATACCCATCGACATTCGGAACCGGACTGCTGCCGTACCAATATTCGGCACTGTGATCCTGACTGTAATCCACCATCGCACCCAACTCAATGGTGTTGTGCGGCGCAAAGAACGTCATCGATGGCAGGAAACCAATGCTTTGAATGTTATCGATATAGTTGTGGAACTGCGTTCCTGCCGCCCCCGAGCCAAACAGGGCCACCGGATTATAGCTATTGTTTACCGATGGATACGCCGCCCAGGGCTCGAGATTAGTCCCCACCGGGTAGCCATCATAAGTAGCATAACCATAATAATTATGGTTATAGTATGCCGCATTGGTGAATGAGGTTCTGTTCGCCGCCTGTTGCTGTATGAAGACTTTCGTCTTGGCGAGCATGTAATTGTTTAATATACTTTTCCACGATAATATTACATTTAGTGCGTGGGTATTCGTGCTACTGGACGCCACATCCAGCGGTGGCTGGTAAGAGCGTCCGTTCTGGGCAAGCAGAGTCAGCGGTACTAAAGATGGTTGACGCGCTGACTCATTGTTATAAACAGCAATCAGTTTTAATTGAGACAGCCCATTGTTATATGGCTGAACCAAGGCAAAATAATACGAATTTATTTTGGCGAAGATATTATTCATAAAACTTGGGGCATGCGTATAGGAGTATTTGAACAGCATTTCGGTGCCCGTTCCTGGCAGCGCCCCGCTATTTACCGCAATACCCGTTGTGTAGTTGCCGCCGCGATACCCATACTTTCCACCAGAGGCATCGACATCCAGATAATACTTTGATGTGGGCAATGCAGGCTCGTAAGAAATCGTACCACCAAGCGAGTTTATACCATTTTGTGAGGGTTGATTAGCGCCACTATATACCTTCACCGTAGAAATCTGACCCATCGTAAGCGGAGTAAAAGCGTGATTATCACCCGTACCACCGGCACCACCGCGAAAGGTATTAATAATTGGCACCCCATCAAAGTTCGACGCCATCTGCGCGCTCGTAAAGCCTTGGTAGGTGAACTCGTTATCTGTGGCAGACAGGTTACCCGGCCCTTGTGAAATAACATTCATTCCAGGCACGTGCTTTAATACCGATTGAAAGTTCTGCGCCGGTGATGCATGAGTCACGGTCTTCTTACTTACCGAAGTCACCGCTTTTTCCGGAGGCGCAACCTTTTTCACGGAACCAACCTCTGTCACGGCCCCAGAAGGGTTTTGACTTTCGGTAGAGGCGACGACACCGGCACCGTCGGCATAAGAGAATGTGGTAGCAGATACACTGACTGCTGCGACTACTGCCGCATAAAGTATCGCCGGTGCCATCGTCGAAACAACAGCCTCCGCCCGTCTGCTGATAAAGATTTTATTACCCTGTCTAATTTTCATCCAAGTTTCTCCCTCTATAGTTGGTGACACAATAAAACATTAGATAAATACATACCATTTTCACAACCCATACAATGCTATTTTTATTATATGTAAAAAACCACCCCACAACACATAAAAGCTACCAACCAATTCCATACAAAACAATTAATTCCAGTGCTATGCCTTACAACTATCAACCAACCCACGGGGATCAGTTGGGGTTTTATAAAAATAATTCTGATATGGATCCCGTGACGGATAACTATATTCCTTTTTAAGCAATTTGTTACCGTAAACTTTAATCACTCTTAGTATTATTTTATCACTGATATCCTGCGTTATTTGCGATGCAGTTTTGCGATGCGTACCTTGCTGAGGCACGCCATTTCCGTTAAATTCAAACACACTATCTGATATGGTGCTGACCTCGATGAAAGGAATATTGGCCAGTTTTGCAACCGTAGCAGAAAACCAATCACCATCTTCATCAACTTCATGGAAAACATCATCGGTTTTCTTGATAAATGATTTATCGGCTAGCCACATTGTAGATGTACCCTGTATTCCATAATAATATATTTCTGGCTTTTGTATTTTAAATTTGCCATTAATCCAGGATGGTAATTTTTCTCTGCCAGATACGTATTGCGCCGCACAAGCGGTATATTTTTCCAACTTCTTGTTTAGGAAAAAATATTGATAATCCTGAAGACTTGACTTTCCAGAAAACTCATCCGGTGTTATTTTACCTGTTGGTGACATATAAAAATTAGTAAAATTTACCTGTTTCGTTCCTATAACAATGTCTCCCACATGCATCTTTCCTGGTGGAATATGAGCACCCGATGTCCCCGGGTAGAGCAAAGCCTTTATCTTAAAGTGATCCACCATAACTTGAGCAGTAAGTGCGCGTGTATACTCTCCACCAAATGGCTGAATACAAATAACCACAGGAATCTTATAAATACTTCCAATTTGATAATCAAATTTACCTATCTGCACAGATTTTATTTTTTTAAATTTTTTAAGGATGACAGAATAATGGGCAGGCCCAACAGGAATAAGCAGCCCTAAATACTCATTATCACCTAAACCCGAGGTTTGTTGACCCGCCTGCGCGCCGTCAACAAAAAACCAGAGGAAACAAGCAGCCGATAAAATAGAGACAAGATGTCGTGCAAATTTCATGAGTCTAAATCGCTCCTATGTTATAAAAAACTCGTGATTCAGCATTGAAATAAACATCTAAACTGAGTCACATTTTCTTGTCACCGCATTCGAATGGGCCTTGCACGAATTGGCGCGCACTGGATCAGGCTGAGCCTTCGATACCATCACCTGGGCGGTGTCTCTCAAAAATTTCAGAGTTGAACTATAATCGCGATATGTTGCGCACTATTAAAGTGCTATTTTCTCATGAGTACGCATCAAAAAATGCAACGCCAAAGGGCCACGCGCGATCCGTCTGATCAGCCATGCCATGGAGAAATCTTGCAGATCATTTTCATCAGTCACATCGCCCGAAAATGAGGCGTATCGTTCCTGCGCTGGGCGATGGCGAGACTCACCGAGCAATCCCCTGCAAATCTGCCGCCCCGAAGCTATTAGGCAACAACTCGGCAAACGCCATTCGCTGCGGACTGCCTGTCAGCGTCGACGTGTAGACCCACATCAATGACGCGGCAAATTCATTGAGCCGCTGACGACAAGTCCCACAGGGCCAGGCCGGGGAATGCCCTTTGCAGACGATAAAGGCCGCCCGGACAGGCGTCGGTCCAAGGGTGGCGACCATCTGGCCGATCGCCACCGCCTCGGCACAGAGACCGGAGGGATACGCCGCATTTTCAATATTGCAGCCCTGAAAAATGTGCCCAGACTCGGTGAGCAGAGCGGCGCCCACCGGAAAATGCGAGTAAGGGGCGTAGGCGTGTTTCAGTATCTCTTCCGCAGCCTTGCGTAACTGGGCGAGGGTCGCCTCCGAAATGTCCGACAAGATCACTGGACGATTCATGCCATTTTCCTCCGTTGCACGCGCTGCTCTATGAAGCGTATTCCCATATAATAAATTCCTCCGGCGATTGCAGCAGAACAGATCTGCCAGGGTAATAGATGAATTATTGCCGGAGCCATCAGGAAACCCATCTGTGTCAGCACAACCCCCGCAACCAGCATGCTGATAGCCCAGGTGCAGGCCACAGGAAATAGTCCGTCCAGATATAAACGCGCTGATAGAACTGAGAAACAGCATCGCTATAGTGCTTACCGTGGAACCAATCGATCACCAAGATGAAGCTGAACGGAAAGAGCAAGGATCCCAGCATGGAAAGGAACCCCTCGATAAAATCCAGAATCCCGGCAATAGCCAGGAAGGTGGCGAATACACCGAGCAGAACGACAACGGTAGGCTGCATAAATCGATGTGGCTTACCGGCGACATTGATGACGGCGAGCAGCTTGGTCACCGCTGGATACAGATTCATAGCATTGGTATGGGCGATGGCGAGGATCACCCCGATGGCAGAGATTTCACCCCAAAACGGCAGATTCTTGCCGAGCAGGGCGATGTTCCAGTCCCCGGTCATTTGCAGCGCCACCAAACCTAGGAGACCCATAAAAAGTACCGCAGACATGACGCCGACGGCGGGGGCGAGCAGGTAGAGCGCCCGGTCTGTCAGCGTCTCCTGTGCCGTAAGAGGTACACAAAAGCGGGTGACTGTCGGAAAATCATAGGCCCAGGCCAGCAGACTAAAACTCAGCACCAAATCGATATCTTTGCCCCAGTCTACCCGTTGTGTCGCTACCGGAAGCACAAAAGTATGTTGGGTAAACAGATAATAAGCGAGCACCGCGTAGCAGAGCAGAAAGAGCAGGGCCGTGTATTTATAAAACTTTTCCAGCACCTCCATACCGAAAAATACCAGAGTAATTTGCAGCACACCCAAAACGATATACCAGAGCATACCGAAGCCTGGAAACAAGGTATCGAGGATTTTCCCGGCGACATCCGTATTCAGACCAAACCATCCCGCGCCGACAATGGTGTATAGAACGGCCAGCAAAGTAGCGCCCCCAATACCGAAAGTACGTCGCGCCATCACCATGGAGATGATAGGGACTTGGCGGCCCATATGCGATAGCAGCATGGCAGGAACAAGACCGATCAACGTGGCAAACAGCACGATCAGGATAAAGTTCCACAACCCAATCCCGTGGAGGAGCAAAGCGATCACCGGTGTCGTCGCCGAGGCGGACGCCAGCGCCCAGATCAGGAAGAGCATTCCGGGGCGCATGCACCGGTCCCGGTCAGGGACCGGTGCTACGCCCAGGGTTTCCACATGGTGGATCTCCAATGCGGGGGTGCTACTCACAGATTCAGTCATGGATTGCACCTGAATAGCCCATAACTCAGGCTGGCCACCAAAAAAGTCCAAAATCAACCATGGGTATAGAGCCGAATTCCGGCGATAGCCCCAAGCAGACACCTATAGCCAGTGAGCCAGGTGAAAATATAAGGCGGCGGCATTCTCCATGAACAGTCTGAAGGCCGCCATATATTTCTAAAACACCATTTTTACAGTTCCGAAGAAGGAGCGTGGCATCATCGGCTCTGCTACGAGATAGTTGCCGGGCTGATTATTAATATAAGGGAACTGCTTTTCCAGAACCGCGGCTTCGGAGTTCAGAAGATTTACCCCGCTCAGACTAA
>AOMP01000046.1_pt1 | contig 11745 bp, 3 predicted proteins | sample 537838 | NCBI WGS metagenome assembly AOMP01 (sample SAMN02954329, study PRJNA184676) | mine drainage metagenome | biome: terrestrial; feature: Kristineberg Mine; material: mine stream; isolation source: low temperature acidic, metal-polluted mine stream | place: Sweden: Kristineberg Mine
AGTGTTGCTGCCACCGAGATCAGCGGTCGTGGTGCCGTCGTAGGTCTTGTTGACGCTGGACACCGCCGAGAGCTGTGCCGGAGTGATGACTGCGGTGAGGCCGGTAGGCTGGGTGATAGAGTAGTCGTTGGCATTGGTACCGCTCAGCGTCATGTGGGTCGTGACGCTCTGCGTCCCCACATCACCATTATTCCCGAGTGTGCCAATGGTATCATTCGTTAGTGTCGGGATATTGCCGTTGTAGTAGGTGCCCGTCAGTCTGGCTCCAGTGAGCGCATCTGCAGTAATGCCGTTAGGGTTCGCGCCATAAACCTGTGGAGTTGTGGTTGTGCCGGTCACCATCAACGGGGCAGGCGTAATGGTTAGCGCTGTAGCATTCGCCGACGATTGCGCAAAGGTATAGTTACCGTAGTCCGCAGTCAGCCCGGCACCGTCAATAGCATACTTTCCGACGTTGTCTGTGGAGGTCGCCAATGTCGTAAACGCCAAGACCCCCGTCGTCGCACTCGCCTCGGTCTGTCCATCCACAAATCCCGTCACCGTGCCGGACTGTGTCGTCGGGATGGTCGCGCCATACTGGTAGGTGGAGGGTGTGGCCACATAGGTGAGCAGAGCGGGCGTAATATTACCACTGCCATTGTCGCTGGTGGGCAGGAGGTAGTTGCTCAGCAGCGTGCCGCTGGCGGCGGTGAGGTCGCCGCTGGTCAGTCCGCCGCCGGTGATGGTGATGCCGCTGCCGACGTTGGACTGGGCGTAGGTGCCGGTGACGCCGCTGTCGACCGTGGCGCCCTGACCGGTCACGAAGCCCGTGAGGGTAGTGTTGCTGCCACCGAGATCAGCGGTCGTGGTGCCGTCGTAGGTCTTGTTGACGCTGGACACCGCCGAGAGCTGTGCCGGAGTGATGACTGCGGTGAGGCCGGTAGGCTGGGTAATGGAATAGTTACCGCTACCCGTTCCCGTAAGCGTCATTGCCGTCGTTACGGTATCTGTACCCACATTCCCGCTACTACCCAAAGTGCCAATCGTATCGTTGGCTAGTGTGACGTTGTCGCCGGAATAGATGGTCCCCGTCAGTGTCGCTCCGGTGAGCGCATCCGCAGTAATGCCGTTTGCATTCGCACCATAAACCTGGTTGGCTGTTGTTATGCCGGTCACGGTCAGCGGGGCCTGAGTGATAGTACCATTGCCCGTCGCCTGCGCTGGCAACACGTAATTATTCAGATTGGTTCCGGATGCCGCAGTAAAATCACCGGAAGCCAGCGTCGCCGAGATGGCTTCAGGACCAGCATTGGCAGACCCATAGGTTCCCGTCGGTTGGTCGGTAGAAGCACTCTGGCCGCCCACAAACCCAAGAAGCTGATAATTGCTTGCGGTCAACGTGGGTGTCACTGTCGTACCGTTATAAACCTTGGTGGGATCGCCAATGATTCGGGCTGTCAGGGTAACAGGTGTGATGGTTCCTGTCCCCGTACCTGTACTTGCTATGGCGTAGTTGGATAAGTTGGTTCCAGAGTTCGCTACGAAATCTGAAATCATCAGGGTCGAGTTGACCGGCACACTTGTGCCTGCATCAGGCGATCCATAAGCGGCAGTTGCCGATTGTGCGACGCTGGCCCCTTGTCCGGATACAAAACCGTTCAGCGTGTAGTCGGCTGCTGTGAGGGTGGTCGAGGTTGTTCCGTCATAACTCTTGGTGGGGTCGCCCGTGATGGTTGCCGTAATGGGAGCCTGTGTAATATTGGCCGTCAAGCCCTGCGGTTGGCTGAAAGCGTAATTTCCTGCCTGTGCCCCGGAAATGGAGAACCCGGATGTTGCAACGCTCAGATTATTTCCCACGTTTGCGGTACTAAACGTACCGGAGGCACTTGCATCCGACAGGCTTACGGCATCACTACCAAGGACCCCTTGAAGAGTCGCGTTTGTGTCATTGAGTGTTGCGCTCGTCGTGCCATTGTAATCTCTACTGTTAGCCGTGACTCCTGTGACAGTCAGTGGCGCAGGTGTGATGTTGGCCGTCAAGCCCGTTAGTGGTTGAAGCGTGTAGTTGGTTGCTTGCGATCCCGTAACGGAAAACCCAGATGGCGTGACGGCGATATTGCTTCCGACATTGGCCGTCGCGAACGTCCCGGCGGCGTTGGTATCGACCAGCGTCACATTTCCACTATCTGCGGAGATAACCCCGGACAGTGCTGCCTGGCCTGTTGAGAGCGTGGCGGCATTTGTGGTGTCGTAAACTTTGCTATTCACCGTAACACCGGTCACATAAAGCGGAGCAGGAGTGATCGTCCCTGTACCAGTGGCTGATGTCGGTAGCACATAGTTGGACATCAGGGTGCCGCTATTGGGGGTGTAAGCAGAAGGCGTGAGCGTCGCAGAAAGGCCCTGTGTCCCGGCATTGGCACTGGCATACTGGGTCAGTGCCGACGCATTGATCTGTGCACCCTGGCTTCCTACAAAACCCGTAATGTTATAGTTTGAGGAAGAAAGAACAGCTGTGGTGGTACCGTTATATACATTGGTCGGGTTACCTTGAATGCGCACCGAGAGGGGAATGGGCGTAATCGTGCCGGTACCATAGGCATAGCTTGGCAGCACGTAGTTCGTGAGATTGGTGCCGGAGTTCGCCGTAAATTCCGATTGGGTAAGCGGTGCGGTGACGTTCTCGGAACCCGCATTCGGCGATGCGAAATTGCCGTCGATCGCCTGATTGATCGTGGCGCCCTGTCCTGCAGCAAAACCTGAAAATGAGAAGTCGGCCCCTGGAATGGTGATGGCTGTCGTTCCGTCGTATGGTTTTGTCGGATCATTGGTGATGGTGGCGTTGACTTGATTGGCCTTCAAAACAGCGGGCGTAATCGTCCCTGACCCCGTAATGACCGCAGGAAGAATGTAGTTGGAAAGATCGGTTCCGGAATTGGGCGTGTAATTGGATGTTGTCACGTCGGCCGTGATGGTTTCTGGACCCGCATTGGCGGATGCATAGGTGCCGGTCGGTTGGGTCACCGCAGCGCCCTGGCCGGTCACAAAGCCGGAGAGTACATAATCCTTTGACGGAAGCGATGGCACCGAAGTGTTGCCATCGTAAACTTTAGTCGGGTTATTGGCGATCACTGCCGTAATCAGAGCGGGGTCAATAGTCCCTGTGCCCGTCACGGATGCCGGCAGGCTGTAGTTGGAGAGAGATGTTCCGCTATTCGGAGAAAAGTCCGCCGGCGTCAAAGCAACCGTCACCGCCTGTGTGCCTGCATTCGCAGACGCATACCCGGCCGAGGCATATTGCGGGATCGTAGCTCCCTGCCCGCTCACGAAACCCGAAACGGCAAAGTCACTCCCAGGCACCACTGCCGTTGTGGTGCCATCATAGGTTTTGGTGGGGTTGCCGGTGACGGAAATCGTCAAGGGCGCCGGCGTGATGTTTGCGCTTAAACCAGCGGGTTGCGACAGCGTGTAATTGGCGGCTTCCGTACCGGTAAGGGCAAATCCGCTGGAAGAAACGGCAAGGCTGTTGCCCACATTGGATTGAGAGAACGTGCCCGTAGCCGACGTGTCAGACAAGGTAACGTTGCTGGCATCCTGGCTCAGAACCCCGGAAAGAGCAGCTGATGCTGTGTTTAACGGATCGACAGCGTTACCATCATAAACCTTGCTGGTCGCCGTAACGCCGGTGATGGTGACGGATTTTGGAGCGATATTGGCAGTCAGTCCCGTGGGGTCAACGATCTGATAGTTGGCCGCAGCAGTTCCGGTTAAAGAAAAACCAGATACCGTCACCGCAAGATTATTCCCCGCGTTAGGTGATGCAAACGCTCCGGAAGCTCCGGATGTGGACAACGTCACATTGCCCGTGTCCGTGGAAATGACTCCATATAATCCGGCCTGACTCGTATTCAGTGTATCGGATGTGGTTCCATCATACGTTTTATTGGTCGCCAGAATGCCGGTCACGTCTACTGGTGCCTGAGTGATGGTTCCAGCGCCTGTTGCGCTGGTGGGCGTAACGTAGTTGAGGAGATTAGTCCCCGATCCGGCGACAAAATTGGAACTTGCGAAAGTAGCATCGACGGTTTGCGGTCCTGCGTTCGCGCTGGCGTAACTGACTGAATTTGGCTGATTGACTATTGCACTCTGCCCAGTCACAAAGCCCGTGATCTGGTAATTCGAAGTCGTGAGTGTTGCCGTGGTTGTGCCGTCATAAACCTTCGTGGGGTCATTGACGATCTTGGCGGTCAAGGTGGCAGGGGTAATGGTTCCGACATTGGCGGTAATGGGCGATCCTGCCAACTGATACCCATAGACCGGAATTCCCGCCGAGTTGATGATGTTCAGATCGGAAGCTGCACTGGGTGTCGTGACAGAGATGCCGATCCCCGCGTTGGATGATCCGTAAGATCCGACAAGTGAAGAAATCGTGTCGCCGTCAATCAACCCTGATGTGGTGACGTTCGAGTTCCCAATTGAAGCGGCGGTCGTTCCGTCATAGGTTTTACTGACCGTTCCGGACAGCCCCGTTACGTTCAGTGAGGCGGCTTGATTGTAGAGAAACCCATTGCCGGTTGTTGGGATTGGGGCTGTTTGATAGGGCGCGTTAACCTGGATGAAGTTCGGAGTGAGTCCACCGGTCGTGTCTTGGGCCGGATTTTGTGAGTACACCAGCCAACGGCCCGATGCAGAGGCCACCGCATTAGCGCCAGAGTTATTGATGAAACTGGCACCAGTTCCCAGCGTGACCCCAGTCCCGCCATCAATGGACACACCAGATGCAATAGTCAAATTGCCGTTGGCAGCATCCATGACAACGGATCCTGCGCCACTGACATTCGCGTTGACGTTGACGCCACTATAGGCCGACAACGTAAGTGTCGCGTTGGCATTAGTCCAGGTCAGGGCGGAGTTAACATTGATATCGCCAGCGCCAGACGATTGAGTGCCAGAACCACTAGCGCCAGTCGCAGTGGTTTGCTCGGTCACGCTTGTGCCGCTGTTCAGCGTGTTATCAATCGTGCTGGCTGCACTGGAATCGATCGTCAGGTTGACGGGGTCGACCAACCACGTACCGGATTGTCCGTTCTTGGCACTGGCGGTAATCATTGCATTGGCTGCGATATTGGCATGGGATGCTGAGGTCTCAATTTCGCCTCCGTGCCCGCCATTTGGAGCACTGGCGTCGAGAGTGCCGCCGACATTGACCGTGCCGGCCGTCATGCCGCCCAGCAAGGTGATGGTGCCATTGTGGTTCTGCACGGTCTGCGCCTGAACCACACCGGTATTGTTCACCGCGCTGGCCAACAGGGAGTTTTTGGCCCCCGCCGTCATGATGACATGGCCCCCGTCTGCAGCGATCAGTTGCCCGTTTTCGGCAAGGGCGTTCAGGGTGCTTTTATTGACGACCACCTGCACCAACTGGTTGCCAGAAAAGGTAACGGAGACCTTGCGGCCACCTGCCAATGCGACGGTTCCCAACTGCGCTACTATTGTGCCTTGATTGGAAATCTGATTACCGATAAGAGCTACATAACCTCCGGACACTGCGTGAATGGTGCCTTCGTTTATCACCTGGCCCGACCCACTGCCGGAGAATGTCGTCGTGGCGCCATTTCCTGAGGGGTTCAGGGTGGAGGCCACCAGTCCGCCGACATTTACCTGAGCGCTCTGCCCAAATAAAATTCCGTTGGGGTTGATCAGCCAGACTTGGCCATTGGCGTTGAGATGCCCGAGAATAGTGCTTCCCTGGTTGCCAAGAATGTGATTCACCGCTAGTGAACCGGCGTTGGGTTGCACAAAGTTCACCGTCTGCTGCGAACCAACATTGAAGCCCTGCCAGTTCAGGGAAAGCCGGTTGCTTTGCTGGGTGATAGTCGTGGTGTTGGCGCTCTGGCTGATCTGCCCGTGGCCCGCCGTCACCTGTCCACCCTGGGGTAGCGCATAGGCGTTACCGATGCCGCCGGCGAGAAGCAGGGCTGCCCCCAGTAAAGACATGGCGAAGCCAGGGGGAACGGATAAGGCGGACCGGATCACGCCCACACACCCAGCGCGAGGAGTACCTGGTGAGGCGCCTCTGGCGATCTCGGATACCACTACCAGACAACCGAGAGAACGACGCCACACCAGACTGTAGATCTTATTCATTATATATCCCCCTTAGACTTTTTCGATGGCGCAGAGTTGGATAAGGGATCTGCGGCTCTCAAGCGCGGTTCCCGGTGGCCAAGTCTTCGCGATCACTCCGTGGCCACAACCCGCATGACGGCAAACCAGCGGTGTACAGCACCTGCGATAATGGCGCCGACGATTGGCGCCAACCAGAACAGCCAGAGTTGATGGATCCACGGCGCGCCCGCGATCAAAGCAGGCCCCGTGCTACGTGCGGGGTTCACCGACGTGTTGTCAATCGGAATGGAGATCAGATGAATCAGCGTCAGGGTAAGCCCGATAGCAAGACCTGCGAAACCCACGGGGGCGCGGGCGGATGTGGCGCCCAGGATCACCGTTACGAAGAAAAAGGTGCAGACAATTTCGGTAATGAGGCAAGACAACAGGCTGTATTTCCCGGGGCTCAATGCGCCATAACCGTTGGAGGCAAAACTTCCGATCTGGAACCCGGGTTTGCCACTGGCGATCAAATACAGCAAGCCCGCTGCAATGATCGCCGCCAAAACCTGAACCACGACATAAGGCAGCACATCCTTACCGCTAAAGCGGCCGCCGGCCCAGAACCCGACGGTGACGGCCGGATTGAAATGCCCGCCAGAGATATAGCCAACCGTGTAAATCATGGTGAGGACCGTCAGACCAAAAGCCAGAGCCACTCCACCAAAGCCGATGCCATAATTGCGGAAAGGTAGCATCAAAAATTGCGGCCCCACAGCCGCCAAATACCAACCAGAAAGTTCCAAAAAACTCAGCGCCAAGACGATATTTCATCGGAGAGATCCTTGTGTGATGAATCCATTATTTTGTGTGTCTCCACGAGGCCCCTCATAGAAAAGAAGGCTCCCCAAAGCGTCGTTTATCAAAGCCGGAATTGGTGAGGATAGGGAGAAGGCTTGGGAGCATTTTGTTTTTGAGATATCCATGCGCGTCAGCCAGATATCCAATTATTGGATGTACAGCCCACCCTCTGTTGCATATTGCGCTACAGCATTCCAATAGCGCTGAATATTCACGCATTCTCCTTTGCTAAAACATTGTCGTTCGGATATGCCATTCTAGACCGACAGGATTTTGGTCAGTATTTTCTTCGAGCACAACGCCATTGGAGCGCGTATGTCAGTTGCAGTTTGTTTGCGTGCAATCCAGGGTCACCAAATTTTCTCTTTCCTCTTTCTCCATGCTTGTGTAAAATGATAGCATGTATTTCGTATATCTTTCGTACCGTATAAATATAATATAGATCAATAGGATATGGATATCATAGATGGGTAGACACCTCTTCACCTTGCGCACACTCGGTCAATCCGTAATGGAAATAGGAGGCAAACCTTTACATATTGGATCTCGGCACGCACGTCGTCTCTTAATCTATCTTTGTGTTGTGCCGGGCTATCACGACCGCCAAATGTTAGCATCCTTATTGTTTCCAGGTTATTCAGCCGATATTGCGCGTACCTATCTGCGCAAAGCCATCCAACAACTACGCCAGATACGCCCGTCCATTTTATTGCAGGCATATAAGGCGGGAATTCAGATAGATCTTTCCCAGCCCCTTTTCGTGGACCACACCTACTTCATGGCTTGCGACACAGGGGATGTGGCGTCCTGCCGCGAGGCAATAGCCCTCTACCGGGGGGTATTTCTTGTGGAGGAGACACGGGAAACGGCCTCCAAAGAATGGTGGATCTGGGTAAGCGATATACGGCGCACAACTGATCAAAAACTTTCCGAGTGCTACGAAAAATGTGTGGCGGATTCCATCGCCAAGCATGATATTCATCGGGGCTGGAGCCTGGCGGAGGAGTGGATGCGTAAGGCACCTGGCATAGATTTGCCGCATCAAATGGCCATGGAACTTCTGGTGGAGGATGGACGCAGGAGCGAGGCCATACACCTTTTCCAGGCATACGAGGAAAGGAGGGTGACCAAGTATGGCCGTAAACCTGGAGAAGCATTATATGCATTGGTAAAACGCCTGCATCAACCGCGGCCGGTCGCGCCCCGTCCTGAACCGGTCATATCCCCAGTGTTTCAGCGGCGTTTTCTGACGGTGTTGACCATTCAACTGATACTGGCAGAGGATGCGGATGCCGAAGAAGAGATTCTGCAGCAACTGCAATACTATCGAGCCTTGGCGAAGACCGTTGCGCCGCAATGCCAAGCGGAGGTACATATCAACGAGGAGGGGGGGATTGAATTACATTTTGGACCAGACGCGCCGATGGAAGATGGTCCGCGCCGGGCCTTGTGGGCGGCACAACAGATTGGGGAGAAAAGTCCAGCCGGGCATGCCCACTGCCTCGTCATCCATCATGGCTCAGCCTGGGTCGGAACAGAAGGCCTACTTATAGGTCATTGTCGACCCACAATCTGCACCCTGAAAGAGGTTACTCAAAAGCGGCAAGGGGTGCTCCTGAATGCCGAGGCTTGGGAGTGGCTCTGCGCGCATGAGTTCCCTCGGTGTCTGGAACAGCCGCTAGAGTCCATAGCGGCATATTATTGGCTACCATTTGCGGAAGGGTTATGGAGCAGTAGGGAGATATCCCAGGACACGCCACTGCACGGACGTAAGCGGGAATTGGGTGTATTGACGCAAGCATTGGATGACCTGACGGCGAGTTCTGGTGGTCGGGTGGTTTGGATTCATGGTGAGGCCGGAGTGGGCAAGACGCATTTGGTGCGTACCTTTCTGAATCAAATATCCACCTCAGTAACCACCGTTCAATACACCTGCTCTGCAGTGAATGCTGGAGCTTTCTTATACCCTATCGCCTCGTTGCTGCAGGACATTATGGGGGTCAGAGCTGAATCCCTTGCCAGAAAAACACAGGCCATCCATTCCTTGCTGGATGCGGTCGATGAAAAAGATCCTTTGGTGCGATCCCTGTGGGAGAACTGGTGGAGTCCGGAGTCAGAAATGCTGCACGGCGGAGAGATTCGGGATTATCAGGAGCTGCTTTTTGAAAGCATACACAGTGTGCTTACCTGTCACCTTTTCACGGGACGCCGGGTTGTGGTCATTGAAGACCTGCAATGGGCAGATGCCGCTACCTTAAGATGGCTGTATCAATACTTCCGGGGAATGCAACAACTGCCCGTCTTGATGCTCATCGTCACCAGAGATTTCATGCCAACGATGATCGGAGTGGCAGACCACGAGACCCTGCTCCCTCTCTCGCCCTGGGATGCCGGAACGGCACGGAGATATCTGCGACAATTACCCCACTGGCACGGGGATCCTGTCGTGGAGGACGCCCTCATCGCTCGCAGTCGTGGTATTCCATTTTATCTGAAAATACTGTCAGAGAATCCTGCCGCATCCTCCGAGCATCTGCCGACTGCCCTCCAGGAGGCGCTCGATATACATATCGCGCGCGGAATGAAAGCGCTAGACCTGCTTCAGGTGTTTGCCGTTGTCAATGATGTCATTTTGGTACCCCTGCTGCTGGCGGTGCTTCCCCAAAGGGATCAAACGGCCTGTCTAAATGATCTGGACCATCTCGTACAACAGGATTTGCTGCAAAGCATTTCCGACGGCTGGCAGTTCCGTCACGACTTATTGAGGGATGCCGTCTATTCGGGAATTCCCGTTTTTGTCCGGCGGGATCTGCATGCAAGGGTAGCATCAGTTTTGGAACAACAGGGTGCTGAACCCTCATTATTGGCGTGGCATTACGCTGTAGGGCACTTCGAATAACAAAAATTTCACGACTTGAGAATGGAATATTCCCCTTTCCTCGCCACTTTCAGGCGATTTTTACGCATTATCCCTACTTTATCTGCGTATTTCCAGTATTTTCAGCCTTTTTCGTGGGCTTTGGACGGATTGATCCCTACCTGGCCACCGATTGCTGCATTAAGCAGGTAAATCGCCGCATGTTATAGACCAGATTCATCATGCCGATTTTGACTTCAGCGCGAGCCATACCAATGGTGCGCAGAAACTTACCACCCTGCTGTACCATGGCGCCAAAGGCATGCTCAACCCGTGCGCGGTGGTGTGACCGGCGCGTGTTGGCCAACTCCTGGGCCTTGGTCAAGGGGCGGTTGCGTTGCGCCTTCTCGTGGATTCGGCTGCGGTAACCTTTTTGACAGAGCATTTGCTCCGCTTCCGTTGAACGATAGGCGCTGTCCGCAAAAACCTGTACGCCCTGATTCTCCGGGTCCAGAAGCGCTTCCAGGCACTGACTGTCATGCACAGCGGCATCCGTGACCATGTACTGATGAATCAGCTTGTGGCGCTTGTCCACGTTGATATGGTTCTTGTATCCGAAGAAACTGCGGCCATTCTTTTTGGTCCAGCGGGCATCGGTGTCTTTCTGGCGGCGCTTGGCGGGCTGATCCTGCCACGTCTGGGGCGTTTCGCCCTGATTGACCTGTTCCCGCTCCTTCCGGTGCATCCGTTGCCGTGGAACCGTCACAAAACTCGCGTCGATGATTTGCCCGGCCCGTGCGGCGTAGCCGGCTTCCCGCAGAAAAGCATGGAAGGCCGTGAACAGTCGCTCCGTCAGTTTGGCCTGGGCCAGTGATTCACGGAATAGCCATAAGGTCGTGTTATCGGGTACGGCTTCCTCCAACCCAAGCCCCAGGAAACGCTGAAAACTGAGGCGATCCCGAACCTGATATTCGGTTTGTTCGTCGCTGAGATTGTGCAGTTGCTGTAACACCATCATCTTGAAGAGCAGCATCCGGTCGTAGGGCTTCCTCCCTCCCGGCCCTTTGGGCTTGGCCTTCGGCACACTCTCCAGAATTGGGCGGAAGCGCTCCCAGGGAATGAGCCGGTTGAGCAGCGGCAGGCCGTCGCCCAGCAAATCCAGTTCCCGCAACCGGCGGTCTCCGGGGAAGAATCCTGTTTGCCCTACCAGTCCTGCCATGGTTGCTCTCCCTTCCAATCGGCTCCCTATATTTTACTGGAAGTGGGGAGTTTTTCGAACCGCCCTTACGTTCTCACTGGCAACTTAATGATACGCGCGAAGTCTAGGTCATTTGGTTAGGTTCTGGAAGTAGCTCTGCTGCAAGGTACCTGATTAGACAGGGTGCGCACGGACGATGGAGCGTATGGTTACCGCTTTGGTTTGAATCTGCAGTCTCTTCGCCTTGTTATCGTTAATGCTTGTTTCCGTAATGTGCCAAGGCCTGCCATGGCACAAGGGCAGGAGTCTTGCACTGAGCTGTTGCTATAGCTTCACGACAGGCAACAGGCTAGATCTATACGACGCTCAAGCCGATCTAGGCGCTTGATGATTTTGTCCAGCTCGCACTTGTTGGCAACTAACCAGAGATCAAATATCTCCAACCAGACAGAATGTATCATTTCTGTCTGGTGGCGTGCGATTGGACAAGGGCAGGTGTCGGGATTCTGCGGGGTTCTGCACCGACCTGGTTGGCCTTTCACGGCATCCTATCCCATTTTCTGCGTTTCATTTTCTGTTCTCTGATGGCTGACGAGATGCTGCCCATCACAAACAATCCGGGTACGGCATATTGGAACACTTCCGTCGCAACGTTTCCGACCACGATGCCGCCACGGGCCAGGCCTGTGTTTACGGCGTTGGGTATGGCCGCTGCGGGGTTAGTGGCAACGGGGACTGGTAC
>AOMP01000047.1_pt1 | contig 11423 bp, 7 predicted proteins | sample 537838 | NCBI WGS metagenome assembly AOMP01 (sample SAMN02954329, study PRJNA184676) | mine drainage metagenome | biome: terrestrial; feature: Kristineberg Mine; material: mine stream; isolation source: low temperature acidic, metal-polluted mine stream | place: Sweden: Kristineberg Mine
GGCCTTCTTCCATTGACCCACCTGCGCCGGGTGCACGCCATGCTCCTGGGCAATCTCATTGATGGTTTTTAATCCCCGGATCGCCTCCAGTCCAACCTTGCCCTTGAATGCTGCCCCATACACTTTCCTTTTTGCTGCGCTCATCGTCTTCTCCCTACCAGACAACAAGCTTAAACCACTGTCTCAAATATGGGGACCACTATAGCTTGACGGTGGCCTCGGCCATCGCGTCGTTAGGAACGAGAATGACCGAACGACCGGCTCTCTTCATCAAATTAAGGCGTAGTGTGGCCGCATTGACCTCGGTCAACGACATGTCTGGGAAGATGAACAAGCGCCTTCCAACACCTTGGGTGTCCCAACCGGCGGGCGCTGCAAGCCGATGAATCTCTTTTCGGCCCGTCAGCCGCTCAAGGTCACCGCCCACACCCAACGTGGCCGACATATAGATACGCTGGCGCGCACGCTCGAACGGTTGGTGAGAGAAGGTCGGTGGCAATAACGGCCGAATAAGTATCTCCAGCGGAGACAAGTACATATGACAGGCGTCAATGTGCTCGCGTAGGACCGACCATGGGTAGGCGAGTTTTTCCGTAGCATGGACATCGAGAATCTCGATGAACTCATGCTTAATATCCTGAAAGAGCGGTGCTGGAAGCATGTCGACCCAAGTACGATCAACAATGTCTTCCCACTCGCCTCGAAGTCGTGCCAGATTGTGGGCTTCAAGATGCGGCGCGAGCACGGCACATAGCGCCTGGTGCAGTGCAACATGTGTTTTGCGCTCGATTCGTAGTGTCCAATGCTGCGCGATGTAGTTCTCGGCAGCGTGTGCATCGTCAAGGATGATGATGTCTGCGTTGTCAAAGAAAGAATTGGTGTTGAACAATCCCGAATAAGTCGTGATCGCCACTCGCTCAGCTTGCTTGTAGTCGGTTCTGCTCGCGGGGCTATAGTCACGCTGCGAACCAACAAACGTGGCTACGGAAAGCCCATAGCGATTCTGAGCCTGCTCCACGGCTTGGTGGACGAGCTGGCGCGTCGGACACAGGTACACCACGCGTTCGTGATACTTACGTCTGCGCCATTCGGCGATCAGCAGACCGACTAGTGTCTTGCCGCTACCAGTTGGCAGTTGTAGCGCCACGTCAGGCAAATCGAAGCGTAGCTCAGCGTAAGTCCGCATGATCTCTGCCTGATGAGGCAAGACGTCAGGAATTCGACGTCGGGTTAGGTCCCGCAATAAGCGGTCTGGTGATTCACCAACGATGGCGTCAGATGCCGCAGACTTAAATGCCATAACTATATGCCCCTTAAGAAAATGGTAGTATTGTACGGTCTGCAAATAATGGGAAACCAAGTCCGTCAACATTCTTTGGCTGCACATCTCCTCGTGACAATGCCACAAGTAGGATGAATATCTGATGTGCCGCCATACAGACAAATGCTTTGGATCGTATAATATCCTTAAGTTTCCGCTGCTGAATGACGGCTATCAGCCTGGTGCCGACCACCAGGGCTCAACGGCGACAGGATAGCGTAACAGGTCATTGGGAATGTGAAGGAGGGTCCATTCTCAGGCTAAAGTCGTCGGGCGACCATTGATCCACCAGCATTGATTGTAGCTCTCTTGACCAAAGGGTCCACCATAACCTTCCTCCTGTAAAATTGGCTCATACCCACCCATCGCAAAGGTTTCGCGTCATGACCTGAGGTATGAGCCGTATGCGGCAATTCCGCTCGTACGGATCTGTGCGGGGGACGGTGAGTAATTACTTACTCTACCGCGACCGCTCCCCTCATTGAACACCCCTACCGCGTCACCACCAGTGGCTTGATCCTCAACTCTGGTAAACCCGGTAACCACGTCGCTGTAACCTGCTCCCCGCTCATCCCCGGCGGGCGCAAATGTTTATCGTAGTCATAGCGATCGCCGGGCGCAGGTGAACTGAACACATACGGCTTATCCGGCCAGTTGGCATTCAACCAAGCCAGCGCAACCTCAAGCACATGCACATCCTCCGCATCCAACGCGACTTTCTGATTTTCACAGCGATTTTTATAAAAATCCCACAGCTTCTTAAATCCATCGTCATGCCCTAGTATCGCCACCAACGACAACAACACATCCATCTCTTCGGCTTGAGTATTCAGCTGAAACTGCCCGGCCAACGCACTATCCCAGCGCACCCGAGCCAACACACGCGCCAAGCCCTCCGGCAAACGCCCTTGTTGGCGATGTGCATCCAACTCGGCCTGCACCTTGGCGCACGCAGCTTCAGCTTGGTTGATTTGGCCTTGCACACGGCGAAGGTTGTCCTCACAAGTCTGATTGATCTCACCTACTTCTCTGCGCAAAGCATCCCGCTCCATCTGCACTTCCTTCAGCTTGGCCTCCAAATCCGCACTGTTGCCACCACAGCCCTCGCACAATAATTTACGTAACCAAACCAGCATATCTTCATCCTCCAAAGCCTCGCGCAACAGCGGTTTGACCTGTTCAGCCGTCAATGAAAACGACGCCTCCACGGAAATCTTTTTATCTTTTCCCATCATGGTCACCTCACGCCATCCAGAGCCATCTGCTGCGCTAACCCATGCTCGCCACGCTCCAGCGCATCGCGCGAGGCCGCTGTCACCAGCTCAATATCCACTGGCCCGCTGACCCGCGCAAAACAGCGGAACCCCTTGCTCGCATCGGCAAAGCGCACACTGCATAACTCAAGCTCATCCTCGCCGCGTTTCATACCACTGCGCGCACGCGGACTCGCTGACGATGCCAAGACAAATACCCCTTCGCGCACAATGCCCAGTTCATGCCATTCGCCATACGCGCAACCGGGCACAAATACGGGCTGCAACACATTCTGCACCAGCCCACCGACAAAATAGTTGAACGGCGCGTTGCCCTCGGAGCGTGCATGCAACAAGTCGCGCCACACCAACGTGCTACCCGGCACCAAATCCAGAGCACCCAAAGCCACAGCCGTTTTGCAGCTCGGCTTAAACGGCTCGGTCTCATCTGCCGCCGGTGCAAAATGCACCACGAACTCCGGTACCGAAGAGCCAAAATAGCGTGTCACCCAGCCTTGCCAGGCCTCCGATGCCACATCAAATGCCGCCATTACCCGTTGACCTCGGCTGGCATTCCCAGCCAACAAAATATGCACCTGCGCGGGCGGTTGCTCGACAAACGCCGCCTGCATTTCCGACACAAAACTCTCCACCCCACGCGCCACTCGATGCTGCAATAACGCCTCCAGTCCCTCGACATTAATCTCCAGCGTCAACGCCACCTCTTCAGCGGCGCGGTTACACATACTCACTTTCGCCCGCGTGATGCTACTAAAACTCTCGGGCGACTCCAACAAGGCACGCAACAAGTGCATCAACATCGCCGTATTCGCCTGCGCCAAGGCCGACTGATCCAACACCGCCTCACTACCGACAAACGCCGACTCTGAGGACGGGCGGACAAACACCAACTTATTCTTCTGCACCTCGCTCAAATTATCCTGCACTACTTGATACGCCATCAGCGCCAACAGATTCTCCCCGCCCAAGTACGGATCGCCACCAGCCGCCAAGCGCTCCAGCACACTCTCGATGCCCTCATCGGCCTCCGCAGGCAAAGGCAAACGCCAGCGCCCAAAGTCAAAATCTGTGGTGCCGCCACCAAAATCGAACACTGCATAACTCAAACCTTCCTGCGTTGGCGCAAGCCCAAGCGCCGGCAACATCGCCGCCGCATACGCCATTGGCTCCGTGCCAATATCAATCACCTCAAAATCATTGATAATCACGCTTTGCCGCACCAAAGACTCCGGCAAACTCCGCTGCAAACCCCTGCGGAACGAAGCCAAAATCTTCTGCCGCACCTCGCTTTCATACTTCACCGGAAAGGTAAGCGCATACTTCAGATATAGACCATGCTGCCGCCAATTAATCACCATGCCCAAATACCATGCGTACAACTCCACCACATCCAGCGGCGCGGTCAAATCGGGCTGCATCGGCTGTCCTCGCACCGGATTCGTATCGCGCAAGGGTGTTAACTCATACTCTTTACCGTGCACCTGATCGACAATAAGCGCCACAGTGTGCTCGCACTCCCTCGCCCAGCGCTTCAAATACAGCATCACGCTATTCACCATCCTTGGATTGCGCGCATGGTCACGAAAATGTACCAAAGCCTCATTTGCCGCACACACCCAATCCCAACGCAAGGCCGGTCGATACACCTGTGTGCTCCAAATCTGCAAAAACGCCTCCAAATCCAAAAACTCCAACACCGTAGGGTTTTCAAACTGGCACGCCTGCACCGGCGCGGCATGATCACGAACCCCTACGCGCAACAGCTTTTTACCGCCCTGCGGCGTGGACACCGCCACCACCGTACTGCTGGTGCCAAAATCAATCCCCACCCACTCATAGCGCACATCCTTGGCCGGGTCACGCCCGCGACAACCCAGTTGCGTCAAGCGCTCGGCATCTTCGCCATGCAACTCCCATAAGCCCTTATTGGGATCGGTGAGTTGAATGGCCTCCAACTCCGGCAGACGGCAGGGCGAATAATCCAGCATCAGCACGGCCTCCATGCTGTCGGACTTGGGGCTAATCCGAATCTCAGGCCTATCTTCTGCCACCAAGGTTAAATCCTCGCGCAGCAGAATCTCCCACAAGTCGGCCAAACGCTTATCTTGCCAATCCTGATTGGACGGAATCACAAAATCCGGAATATCCAACAACAGGCCATTGGCACGATTAGCCACCTGCATCGGTTGCTTGCTTACAGGATCAATCAATTTGCGTATGCCACTCCAAAAGGCCAAATGGTTGGGTTTGGAAAGCTCGTGATAACCAAAGACTAGGGCCACTGTTGATATACGTGAGAAAAGTGATATAAGGGGCTGATCTTGATTATCAAGATCAATGCCACCTTCTGCGACCAGCCAACGATTATGTCCATAAAGTCGACCGTATTCACTTCCTGTACCAACCGGATTGGTTGCAGGCTTATGAAACGTCAAAAATTCCGCTTTGTTCGGCAAAGACCAATGCTTAAAACTAAAGAGATCGATTTCGTCCAACTTGCGCTGCGCATCAACGGCGTGCAATGCACCCCAATCCTCAAACCAATGCCATACCCGACCGGTGGCGGTTTCAAGAATTAAACGGGTGTAATTCGTTTCCTTGCTCACCTTACCGCTGGCATAGGTAAAATCCGTATCCAATTCCCAAAACTGCTGGTTTTTAATGGTTTCGTTCCATGCGGAAAGTGCATCCTGCTTACGCTTTTGATATGGATAACGCAACCCAGTTTTCCGCTCAAAATGCCATAGAGCCTGGTCGTCTTTATACACCAGCCAATCGGCGTGTTGATTAAATACCGGCTCGGCAGCCAACAAGGCCGTGAAAATTATTTTATCCAAGAAAACAGGAGTTTTTATGTGATTCATGATGTTTGCGCGGTCCATTAAAAGTAGGGTTATCGTTAGTATTTTAGCTTTTTCGGAATAAGTTGCGGCAATGCATTCGTATTTTTGGACAACGGACGCCCACAGGGCCGCGATAAGTTGAAGTCGGAATACATAGGAGGGGATTACGGCTCACTACGAAGTTCACACAGCAATGCTTGCATTTCAGGGCGAACCAACAAGCGATGGGCATAATTTGAAACTAAATGCACTATCCGCGCCTGCTCTTTAACGTCCAATTGACGAAATTCCCGCTGCTTACGGCTTAGCGTCTCAGTACTCGGTTCAGGGTAGGGTGAAGGGATGGCAAACGGCTCAACCCGCTCGGTCAACAGAGCCAAATCTGCCGCACCGATCACGCTAAAGACCTGCACATACAAGGCAGGCAGGTAACTTAGCAAACGTTCCATTTCAAGCGGTCGCGCCATATCCAAAAGCTCACGCAGTTTTAGGTTAGCCAGCTCCAGCTCTTGCGCGCGGCTGCGCCAGTGGTCGATGTCTTCATCCGCTGTGACCCTCATCGCCTCAGGCGCGTGGATAATAAGCGGCTGCTCGCGCTCGTCTGTGTTGGTCTGGCCTACTCCCAGCCGACAATCAAGCCTGAACTTCCAATTTTTTTCGGCAACCACCTCATCAGCGCAGTGGTTATCAAATTCATTCGATAGTAGTAGCGTAAGGTCGCCGGCCCGGAGGCAATGTAGTGCCTGAATAAAGTCCGCCATCAACGATGAACACTCTGGCGCATAGCCAAAAATAATGCGGGTGCGTTTGAGATGTTCAGGTTCATACACAGTTTCTTCAAACCGTTTACAAAAACCTTCAATTCCCGAAAAATTATCGAGCCCAATATCGAACCGCTCCCCATACATTGGAAAAACCTTCCAACAGTCTTGCTTGTACTCATAACAACGTATGATTCGCTGCGCACTTATATGAAGAGAAAATACGCGAATCGGAGGTTCTGCTTGTAGATTCATGAAAAACACCCCCACCTATATTTATTGAAAGTTGAAGCCAGATTCTATTTTTTTTACAATAGCCGCCATATCTGAAAGAACTTTTTTTGTAATCTGAGATTGGCTGTATTTATCATCCAGGTCAGCAAACTTTCGGTGTTCTATGCGCTTGATATTTTCGCTGATAAAAGAACGAAATGCCGCGCTCTTGACCGCTGATTTGATGGTGTCAACATAATAAGTAATCGCGCTCTTAAAGGGTAACTCGAGAGCAATAGCCTCAATCGCACAATCAGTAAAAATATGCCTTAGATTTGTAAGGTCCAATTCAATCTCTTCTCTTACGATTTCTTTAGATTTGGCACCTTCAATTTGGGATATAAGCTGCTCAATATAAAGGTCTTCATCGGACCGCGTGCCTGATTTGTCATTAATGTAATCCACCACACGGTCTAGCATTATGTCACACACCACAGAGCCTACAGCATGAGGTATGGATATATTAGACATGAACTTCAACACCGATGATATTGGTATGGACTTGCTAATGGCGCGGTCATAAATAAGTTTCGCTCGATCCAAGGTTACGCCGTCTTCCGTTGCACCGTGTGTAGTCATTGATTCGAGAATCGATTTCACCGCTGTCCTTCTGTCGGCCTCAGTATTGATGGTATTATTCTGCTGCGTTAAACACAGCGAAACCAACTCACTTTTATAGGCCGGATGTGTCATTCCCTGCTTAGAAAAAAGGGATAACATGTATAGCTCACGCCGCCCGGCATGAAAACGTTCCTGACGCACATCGCTGCCCAGACGGCAACCGATAACGGTTTCAATAAGATCAACTGTAAAGCGTTCGACAATCGACTTGAAGCCTTCGGCATCAAAGCGCCGATCTTTGGTTTGTTCGCCAATAAAATTTTCTAGAGATGTGCGGATTTCAGAGTATTTTTCGTGGTCATGGTCAATGTCTAGGCTGTTTAATACAATTTCAATCGAGCCAGCCTCTATCTCTCCCGCCTTTTGACGCGATATATCAAGAACGAGGCTAATTAAGTTGCCTTTAACTTGCTTCGTAATCTTGTCTCTTAGCTTTATGTTAAGCTCCTCGAAGTTGTCTATACTGCGCGTATCTGATGAGCGGATTTCATCGGCGACATCATCAATATAAACCTGATCAAAAACAGGCATAATAGATTCGATTTTTTCCTCTAGATTAACGGTAAAAAACCGACTTTCATTAATGTCTTTATTTTGTTGGTTGATATATTTTGATAGGCGATCGTCAAGAATTTCTCGACTGTTGTCCATGTAATCCAAAACTAACCGTAATTTGACTTGATCTATGTTTTCAAATTCAGAATGGCTGCGGTTAAGTATGTTTTTTAATAAGCACTTAATTTCCTCCGAGGTGCGGATAATTCTTTTTTCCAGCACTACACTGCGTTCGTGTTTGTTATAGCGTTCTAGCGATTGCTTCAATTGCTCAAGCTCCGTCGCGCCACCAAATTCTTTCAGTTTGCTTTCGTATGCTTTATCTAAACACCCGGTAAATAAGCGCTCAGTATTGAATGCTGTTTTAAGGCTGTCGGAAAGATTCCGTGTCAATGTATCTTTGTTTTTATTCAGTGCGTCGAGACTGCCTGTGGCATCGGCATAGCTACCAAACACAAAGAGTTTTTCATACAGCTTAATACCATCCATATCACCATTACGCACGAGCACATCAACTTCCGGCCCTTTCAAGCTGGGCATTTTGATGTTTTTAACCATGATAATGGCATCAACATCCTGTAGTTTTTTGATGGTTTGCTCAAGATGCACCTGGGTAGGAGAATCAAATCCCGGTACGTCATGCAGAATGATATTTTCCAGGCCTTTAAGCTTGGATGAAAAAAAAGTTACATTTTTGACTGCGCGTGAAATATATTTATCGGTGATAAACCCTTTAAGCTCATCATCATTAAAGTTGGTATATTTTTTATTGCTTAGGCCAAGTAATGAGCTTATTTTTTCACGCCCTTCAATGACATCTTTAATATCAAGTTCTGTTTTTGATGAGTGTCGAAGATAGGTTGCTTCATCATTCTTTTTCAAACTACCGAAGTGCTTGGTGAATGTCTCCATCTGAATGCTTTCAAAAGTTCCACCTGGAAACTTAATTTCTACCAACATAGCCTCAAATCGCTGGTTGAACTCTTCCTTAGAATAAAACTCGACTAGTGCATAATTCTCTGTATCATATTGCAGTTTAGTAGAGGTAAAAGTGCAGCGTTCGTCTGCTGATGGAAACAATCCTTCCTCATTCACAAACGCACTGGAAAACTTGCTTTTCCCCGCCTTTTCAAGGCCGACGACCGCCACTTCAAGTTCATTTGTTTTTAACTTGCGGTGTAGGTTTTCCAGCTTTATGCCCATTTTTTTAAGCTGCGATTTTTCGGAATGACTGATGACGCCAACTTTATCGGTGGATATAAATTCATTGACTGCGCTTACCGTGTTATCAAGGGTATCCAGAATCGCGCTATTATTCATTTGAATACTCCTCTAATTTGATACCCAAATAACATAACCTAGGTTCTCCGTTGTTTTAAGTGGATAGGATGGAGACCACAGACTATACTTCTGTGGCTACTCAATCACTGCTAAACTACTTTCAGTTTCAATCATACCACATCTTCTTGGTAAAACATTAGCGCGGAACTCCATGTTTACCGAAAATATGTTATGGCCTACAATGTGCTTTCCGGCGATCCTGAGCTTTGAATCCGATGATCGGGGCTCCCTACGCATTGAACTCCGCCTTGTTCCGCTTGCGTTTGCCTTTTATCTCTCGACTCCTTATCCAGAAGCCCAGAGTTTACCCCCTGCCCAACTTTCGGGGACAACTTCAACGGCCATGAATGACGTCAGGGTGTGAATGCCGCGTACATCCCGATACAGCCTCCCCTTCTTGACTGAAAACACGCTCGTACTTGGTAGCGCTTCGGCATCAAGAGGTACCGTGGCGTTCTGATTTAAGAAAAGCGTGACCCCCTGATCCCAGGTCTCGACTGGTCCAGATGGATATCCTACCTGATATCGATATTCTCGATATTCATAGGCAGTGCCAACATCGGCCATGCAAAAACCCTGACGAAATGCAGTCACGTTAGGTTGATCTAATGCTCCCTCCGCCAGTCGAAAGAACCGCGGGACTGTGTACTGATTGGTGTACAGGATCGCGCTGATTATCCGATTCTGAGGCAGGTCGAAAAACGGCTCTTTCGATACGGGCACCCCATACGTTTCGCCAACTCCGTACAAGACGTACACCAACGCTTCATCCTGCAGGGTAACGGATCCGGGCTCAAAGTAGGGTCCTACAGCAACCACCAGAGGGCGTCCCTTGCACTGGGGTAGCTTGTGATACTGGTGCCTCACCTTTTTGGACAAGGAGGATAGTGTCCTCCTTGGGAATTCCCTGTAGACCTTTTCAAGCAGTTCCTCTCCGACCAAAGGTTGTACTCCAAAGATCGAGATGTCCCGATCACTCCTATCCGGGGGATTTGTGGTAGTTGCTTCGAAACAGATCGTTTCGTTTCCCTTGGTGGCTAGGAAATCAGGCTGATCATGAGAATGATCGACTGAGAATCCAGCTGTGCTCAGGTATTCGTACACCGCGAGTTCGAAGACGCGGGCATGGAATCCATTGCCTTGGAAGTTCCTGAGAAAGCCGCCGTTCGGATCTCCCATGCGATGATAGATGTCGTTCATAAGATCACGAACTGGTCGATGCGCAGCCGAATCGCGCAGGGCTAGAAAGTTGGGGTGCAAAGCTTTGGAAGAGGGCAAAAGCTGGAAGAGATCGGTCATATGGTTAGAGCCCAATTAGCGTCTGGTTGGCGCATCAGCCGACCATTGTCAGGTTGAAACTATATCAGGCTGCGGTTTTATGCAATCATGACTAAAACCTATCAGTCGTCTGAGCACGCTCTTTGCGTTTATCTCCCAGTGCCTGCCTTAACTCAACCGTCCATGACAAAACGGGGTGGAATCTGACTTATTGCAACGGTCTTGGGCATAATGCTGCTTAATTTACCAAATATGGGTTGTCTGAACCGGCAAGGAAATCTGCAGACATCGTATTAGGCCACGCACAGAGGCTTGACACGAATGACTGTTTTGGAGAGGTGCGGCCCTTTGCTGAAGCGCCGCTAACTGGCCAGAGTGGGTCGGATGCTGTCAAGTGTTCATCGGTAATGAATGGCTGCTTCCAGTCTGCCGCTGCCATCCAAGCTCCATGGTCTACCCGCGCACCACGCCTCAGCAGATTAGCCCAATCGTACGTCTGCTTCCAGTCTTGAAGCGACATTCAGGCTGCGATATTTCGAACGCCTCTAGCCTCTCCCCGCTGCCGCGCCTCCCAGAGGTCGTAAGCCACCTGCATTCGCAATCAGAATCCCGCTCCACACCACGTGCTGCTATTACGAGTGGCACACTGGCGGGATCCTTTTCTTGGCTGGAAAGTGACACTCCCCCAACAGGCGCGTTTGTTCAATTTCTTCGAGGGGGTTTACCCCCCCCAGCCCCTCACGCTACGTGACCGTCAGCGTAAACAAAACCATCAATATCTTTGATCGTACTCATCCAGGCAAAGTAGTCCTGTTCATACAATTCTGGTGGCAGATATGTTGCTCAATCTGTCTGGCGGTGCTCATGAGCCTGCCTCATGTTGGCAGGAATATGCGAGTGAGAGCATAGACGGAAAAACCGGCGCATGTTCCGCATGGAGTTTCATAGTGCGCGTCTCACTTTTGCTGTGCGACGGGTCTCGTTGCAGCCGTCTACAGATTGTAGGCGATTATTGGGATTACGGGAATGGTTCGGTCTAGGGTTGCCTAGAGGATTATTGTTAGACTGTCGCTGCATAGTAAGGGCGCGCCTCCGAGGTTAGCCCTGGGTTAGCCCGAAAAAATAAAGGCACCCAGCAAAATGCGCTAAGTGCCTG
>AOMP01000048.1_pt1 | contig 11335 bp, 15 predicted proteins | sample 537838 | NCBI WGS metagenome assembly AOMP01 (sample SAMN02954329, study PRJNA184676) | mine drainage metagenome | biome: terrestrial; feature: Kristineberg Mine; material: mine stream; isolation source: low temperature acidic, metal-polluted mine stream | place: Sweden: Kristineberg Mine
GTACTGACGAATGTGATGTTCGGGAACTCCCGGACATTGAAAAAGTCCGGCCCACGCAAGTCGTGATCCCTGAGAGCGAAGTTGGTATTGATGCTGGCTGCGGGAATACGGAGGTTCACTTTGTCCCCCGCAGGATTTGCGGGATTGAAGGTATAACTGCCAGACAGTTTATCGAAACGGCCCACCACCACCGCCACCCCGGCATGGCCGATGGTGAACCACGCCAGAGAATGGTCCGGATCAATTCGATATGACCCGGCCGGGCTCGCGTCCAACCGATGATAGGCCGCGGCGTCAGCGAGTGATACCAGTGATGTGGACAAGGCGACGGAAAGGATGGCGGTTCTCAGTGCAATAGAAACTTTGTTCGGTAACATGGCAATGCTCCTCTATCAATTCGGGAGAAACGGTCACTCAACCGCTAGGCTTTTATGAGTGCCGTCGCAGAAAGGGCGGTTGGCGGAGTGACGGCAGGCACAAATGGCTACCGTTTTCGGCTCGGCGATATCCACGGCGAAGGGCTCCACGCCGCTACCCTGGTGCGTCCCATCGCAGAAAGGCAAGTTTGCGGAGCGCCCGCAAGCGCAGAAATAGTGGCTGCCTGGTTCCAGGCTCATCACGTAAGGTGTTGGGTTCATCATGACCTCCATAAAATTAAGCATCTCATTTGATACGCATCAATATAGTTTCCATGCGAACCATATAGATAACATAACAAATGTTTGCATGCAAACTATATGGGATTTACTCCTGAAATCGGCTTCGCAGCGCGCGTAGGGTACGGCGCACCTGTTCCAAATCACCCGCCTCCACATTCGCGAAGACCCGACTGAGATAGGCGATATGGGCGGGGAATACTCGGGAAAAAATGACTTCGCCTTCGGGGGTCAGAACGGCACGAAAACTGCGTCGATCACCCACCGGGACCTCCCTGCGAACCAAGCCTTTTTCATTGAGGCGATCGATGATGCCGGTCAGGGTTCCCTTGGTGATCAAGGTTTTTTGGGCAAGCTGGGTGAGGGGCATTCCTTGGGTGTTACCTAAGGTAGCAATGACATCAAACTGCGCTGGCGTAAGGCCCAGTTGCCGGACATGGGTGGCGGAGTAGGCGGAAAAGGCATGGTAGGCTTGGGCAAGCTCTCGCAGCACGGCAAGAAAAGGCTCCTGGGTTGTGGCCTCCGGCGTAGCCGTGTAAGGAAATAACATCGTTGATTCCCCGGTTGTTCCGTCGCGCATCCTCATCCTCACCATGTTGTTTCCAGTTAGAAAGTCCTATATAGAACTATTTGGGGCGAACGTCAAAGGGGACTCTAGGGCTCGAATTCCGCGATTGTTATCGGAAGCGAGTAGTCAAGTATCGTAGGGCTGCCTACACGGACTGACTTTATCCTTATATTCGCAATTCCCGCACGGGATAGATAGCCCCTCTGTCTGTCCCGTGCTTCTCCAGGAGAGTGTACTCCCGAAATAACCGTGGGACGCCCCCCGCCGTTTCACCTCAAATAGCTCGGACATAGCCCATAAATTATTGCGGGACACAACCCACTGGTCATGCCCTGTCTCCTTTCCTCGTTTGTTAGTTTGTGGAAGTTTAACGTTTAAGGTAATCGGCTTTGCGCGGCTTGATGCGCAAGGTCCGGCTGACCGCTGGGTTGAGTCCGCGATAATTTTATAACCAACGACGCACGGTCGATTTGTATTCAAGATAAGATTCACCAAACTGCTCTTCCAAATGTCTTTCTTCTCTACGAATTACCCATAGGGTCATAATAAACAGGATGGGTACGGCCAACAGCAGAACCCAGGCATTATTGAGGGCGGTCCCCAACCCCATATACAACATAGTCAACGAGATATACGAGGGATTGCGCGAAAACCGGTATGGCCCATCCGTGATGAGTGCGGAAGCCGCCTTGCGCACATCAAAGGTCGTTCCTGCCCGGCGAAAACGCGCCAGGACAGGAGGCATGATCAGTATACTTGCAATAATAAGTGCTGTTCCGATCATAAATGACCAGAAAGTAGGCATAGGCGAAGTAGGCCACAATAAGTTCAGTCCGATTCCGACCAGCAACGCAAACACATAAATAACCGGTGGCGGCACTTTTATTCCAGGTACGGAATGCATCGCTGCGTTCATGATTGTCCTTTCCGAAATAGGTATGATGTTCAATATAAGTATCTGTCCGCACAGAATATGGAGAAAACTAAAAATATGCATGATATCAACAGCCTGAATAAAATGCGCTTTCGACCAGTTCAACTTGACCGTAATGTCATGCCTGAATGGCAAAGTGATAGACAAAGAATTGCTCATCACGCTTCCAACCTGCGGATTGATAAAATGCTTGAGCTATCTCGTTGGTTGTTGCTGTTGATAGTGAGACCCGAACAGCGCCCAAAGAACTCGCAAACTCAATGGCAGAAAACAGCAGTTTTGAGGCCACTCCCCTCCTGCGCGCTCGCTCATGCACGAAGAGGTCATTGAGCACAAATATTCGAGCGAGAGATACTGATGAAAAGCTTGGATAAAGCTGGGTAAAGCCGATTGGCGTATTGCCTTCATGTGCGATGAATAGGGCTGAATCGCCATGATTGAAACGAGCCAATAAAAACTCCTTTGCAGCGTGGGCATCACTAAGTCGGCCGTAGAACTGGCGATAGCCATCAAAAAGCGGAACAAGTGCCTCAAGGTCGGTCAAGACAGCCTGACGAACGCTAATAGCACTCATACTGCCCCGAGATAGGCATAACATTCAAGGTAGGTGATCAATTTTCTTGGCCTAATGAATCACGCTCGGCAAAGACTTCCTTCGCTGCAAAGGTACCATTAAGCGCGGCGGGAAAACCGGCATACACTGCCATTTGGATCATGATCTCCACGACTTCTTGTCTTGTGCAACCGACATTCAGCGCACCGTGAATATGGACTTTGAGTTGTGGTAGCGCGTTACCCAATGCGACCAATGCAGCCACAGTAGCTATTTCACGCTCCTTGAGCGAAAGAATGCCACGGGAGTAAATATCACCAAAACCAAACTCAATGACATAGCGGGCAGGATCTGGCGCAATATCTTTAAGTGCCTCAACCACCTTCTCACCAGCGTGGCCATCAATTTCTTTGAGCTTTTCAAAGCCTCTTTTATAGCGATCAGAATCCATAAATATTTCCCCTACCGTGATTTCGTAAGAACATGTGCCGCACCATACATGAGAGCTGGAATTCTCCATTGATGATCTTAGCTTAAAAAGACCATTAACAAATTATACTTGTTTCTTTAGAGTGCGTTCACCACATCGAGCACAGATATATATTTTGGCTTTTACGCCATTTACGGCATCACCTATATCCAGAGACTTGGGCTTGTCGTGGAAACGTGTAACAGGAATTTGCATCAATTTTTGTAGCCATTTCGTGCAGCATATCCTGAGCCGCTGCCTCACTCAACATCCCGCACTGGACAGCAATAGGAGCCACTTCTTTGGCACCCATTAGAACGAATTCAGTCGCATCGGCCATTGAGATAATGGGCTGAACAAAGCAAGCATGTAAAATCGAATAGCCCGCTGCCTTCAGCATAGGTAACAATTTATCGCCGATATCAAAATCGAACCCCTGAAGCTTGCCGAGTTCAATGAAAATCACGTTCAGACTTTCGATTCGATCATTCGGAGGGGTGTTATTAAAGAACTGGCATGAGGCTCCTCACAGCAAATAATCCCGCCAATCTTTAGATGCTTTTTAATACTTTTTAAAACAAGATCTGGATTTTTCAAATGCATCAATAATAGCCTGGAATAAACCAAGTCAATAGAATCTCTGGGAAGCTCTAGTGCCTCTACTGTGGAGCAAATGAATTCAACGTTCGCAACCCCAGATTCTTCGATAGCGTTTCTTGCTATTTTAATTTGCTTTTCACTGGCATCCAATGCTATGACTCGGCCCTTCTTGCCGACGGCATTAGCAATCCACGTGGTCATGGATCCAGTACCACAGCCAAGTTCCAGAACTCGCATCCCTTCCCTGAGGCCACTTCGACTCAGGAAATTCCTACTGTGTTCACCAAATACGTCATTGATAAATTTGAGTCTGTCAAATCCCTTGTCGCCAACCTGCAATAGATACTTACTCATCACGACACCTCTCATTATATTGAAATACCGATAGAGAATTCTGCGAATAGAAAACTTTTCATGCTACAGCCTATGCGCTTTAGGCCGAATACGAACCGCACCATATATACAGGGTCTAAGTTTTCACCAACAAATCAGAATAAAATCGGCATTAAAAACCCAAACCTATAATCAAAGGTATTGATAGGCATAAATAAGGCGATGCCGCCAATCTGGTACCTCAAAATCCTGCATCAGACAGGTCTCGCACCTGAGCCCCCCGCTACTTTCTAGATTCAAAATTTTCAGCATTTTTTTCCGCCGCGCCTTAATCTCTCAGTGAATGCGGCGGTCCTTCAATTGCGCGGGCCTCGCAAACTGAAGGCATCATAGCAATTCGCTCTAAATAATTTAAAAGGTTGCGCCACGGCGACAGGTCAAGCTCAAGCCGCTGCGCCCACGTCAGCATGACGAATAAATATGCATCAGGGGCGGTGAACGAGTCGCCCATCAGGTAACTGCGGCCATCCAGCGCCCGATCAACGTAGGCTAGGCGCGGTGAGACCAGAACACGCGTGACTTGCTGTCCTGCGGTAGTCTTGGACAGTAAATTCGCGGCAACGCCACCGTGCCGTTCTGGAGTAATGAAATTCTTGTGGATCTCGGTGGCGATAAAATTGAGCCATTCCAGAGCGTGATAACGTGAGCGAAGCGGCGGAGTTGGCAAGAGACCCTGCTCCGGCTTCAGATCTGCGATAAATTGCAGGATTACCGCGCATTCGGTGAGCACATCGCCCTCTTCCAATTTCAAAGCCGGCACATAGGATTTGGGATTAATCTCGTTATAGTCGCCCCCTGACCAGCGTTTGGACCTTAGATCGACCTTCTCCAGCGAAAAGGAGAGATTCGCTTCACGGAGTAGGATGTGGGGCGCGAGCGAACTCGCGCCAGCGGCATAGAAGAGGATCATGTTTGTCTCCGTTGTGGGTTCATGAATCCGTCGAGTCTAGTGGAACATGTGGCTTGAGGGGCCGACAATCCCTCAATGCGCGGGCTAAACCCATTGTTACACAAGAACGTGTTCCTCGGTAAAGAAAGCAGATGATCTGGTGAAGTCCAGAAATTTCGCTTCATCTTCAAGAAATATCGTTCGAAGTTTTTGTCCATCGGGAGAGCTAATGGCTTCAATAAAATCTTTTTCGGATTCCCACCAGATTTCGGCGATGCCATCGTATTCTTCCGACATCCCTCTGGCCTTCTTTACGTTGTCGTTGAGCGGCGTGTTGATCGTGTGACTCTGAATATACCTAATAGCCTTGTAAGTCTCGGCGAATTCTTGGAAAAGGGGGCCGTGCTGATTGAGCCAATAATCTTGGAATTCAGCGCGAGAAAAATCTGCGCGACGGCGAACGCACATAACCAGTTTTATCATTGATGTTAGTCCTTTCAACGGTGATATGGCCCAATGATAAGTATCCAGCCAGACCACAGTGAAGCCGTGTGTACAGTAGGGTGGATTGGGGCCATCCAGCGTTAGTCGTGGATAGCAGAACCCCGCAGATGTTTGGTCGGCACGCCATAAGGCCATGAGCAAGGGCTTGACGCACTCAAGAAAGTGCAACAGTCAGATCCATGACGTAGCGCCATCCTCCGTCCGCCCCCCTTCTTGCCAGCTTAGATAGAGTGGCCTCCGATATCTGCCCAGGCGCAGGGCAAAGGACAGCACTTGCCTCGTATAGGCTCACCAAGCCTTCGATGTCGCCGGCGCGAAACAGTTTATTGTAATCCTCATTGAGGCTTTGTGGATCGGTCACTTTCACGCGTATCTCCAAAGGCATAATAATAGCCTGGTGATGGATCAGCTTGGCCAATGGTACTATGCTCCCGGATGGTGTTGTCCAGCTGTCAGTTTTGACAGGTTGCCGATGCGCTCGAAAGGGGCTTCGCGTGGCTGCCCATGAAGTCATCTTGAGGCAGCGTGAATTGTTGCCGGGGGAAGCCGCGTGGGACCATGGGAAGACGCTGGCACGGTCAGGAGGGGTGATTACAGACCTCGAATGGCAGGCCCATATCGGCTCGCGTTTTGTGGCTGGCCGAAGCGACGCATGGGGCGTTACGGCGTCTCGTGGCCCCTAGACTTTGCCCCGAACTGAACGCAGCACTCTCCCGGCGTGAGACAGAGGTGCTGCGCTGGGCCGGGGACGGCAACACCGCCAGAAAAATCGCCGAAATGCTGCATATTTCTGAGCGTACGGTCAACTTCCATGTGCATAATGCCATGGCAAAGTTAAATGCCGCCAATAAAACCGATGCGGTGTTGCGGGCGGCAGTGCTTGGGTTGCTCTGACTCCACCGGTTGGAATCCCTCTCGGTGTGCACTCCCATACGGATTTACTGAACACCGGCTATGTTCTGGTGGGCTGCGGACCAATGCTGTACGACGCTCTGCAAGCTAATGAGGTGCTGGCTCTACGGTTGCACTGCCAGGCGACTCATGTGTAAGCTGCCCGGGGCGCATGGTTGCTCTCTATTCGCCATCTTCAACCGGGGGTATATCTCTCTGCACGGCTCCAAGCAAGGTTCTGTCGCCGTACAGCGAGAGTCTGAGAGGAAATAGAGTATGGTCATCAAACAAAAAGTAAAAGGTTTTATTTGCACAACTGCGCACCCGGTCGGATGTCAGGTTAATGTTGACGAGCAAATCCGCTTTATCCAGGATCAGGATCCTATCCCCAGTACGCCCAAACGTGTACTTGTGATTGGCGCATCCACCGGCTACGGATTGGCATCGCGGATTGCTGCTGCATTCGGTTGTGGTGCTCGTACTATCGGTTTGTTTTTTGAAAAGCCCGCGACCGGCAATCGCACCGCCAGCGCCGGTTGGTATAACTCGGCCGCGTTTCAGAATGCCGCGGACAAAGCGGGGTTGTATGCAAAGAATATCAACGGCGACGCCTTTTCAGATGTCGTAAAAGAAAAGACCATCGAACTGATCAAGGCTGATCTCGACCAAATAGATTTGGTGGTGTACAGCTTGGCATCACCGCGTCGTCGACATCCAGATACTGGGGTACTTCATTCATCCATCTTGAAACCTATTGGTAAATCAGTAACCCAAACGGGGCTCGATACTGACCGCGAGTATGTCAAGCAGTTCACGCTGCAGCCCGCAACTCAGGAAGAAATCGACGATACGGTTGCCGTAATGGGTGGCGACGACTGGAAGCGCTGGCTTCGTGCCCTGCATGCGGCTGGCGTTGTGGCACCCGGCTGCAAGACCACAGCCTACACCTATGTGGGTGAAGAAATCACACGCGATATTTATTGGGAGGGCACGATAGGTGCGGCGAAGAAGGATTTGGATCTGGCCGCCAGTACACTACGCAGCGAGGGTTTCGATGCCACTGTCTCCGTGCTGAAAGCCGTAGTGACCCAATCCAGCGCTGCAATCCCCATGATGCCGCTCTACCTGGCCTTACTGTTTCGGGTGATGAAGCAGGACGGTTCTCATGAAGGGTGCATTGAGCAGATCCACCGTCTCTTTTGCGAATGCCTGTATAGCGCTGATCCTCGCCGCGACTATGGAGGCCGTAACCGCGTGGATGAAAAAGAAACGCGCCCAGAGATTCAGAGCACTGTGGAAAAGCTATGGCCTCAGGTGACCACCGAAAACCTCCATTCCTTAAGCGATTTTTACGGTTTTCGTGGCGATTTTCTGAAGTTATTCGGTTTTGGTATAACTGGCGTTGATTACGACACTGATGTAAATGCGAACGTGAGGATAAATGGTCTGATCGATCTTGTGCAGTGAATGTACACCGGGCACTGCATAACTTGCGCCACATTAGGTGACAAGCACAAGGGTTCATTATGAAAATTGTAATACGTACACTACGACCAGATTTTCTTCTAAAAATTCGTGACGCCGGGCTAGATGACCAGAACCAAAAAGTTATCAAACTGGCAGCGAATGGCGGTGAATCTTGCAGGGATGTACTTCGTAGAGCGATGCCTGGTGAAAATATCATATTGGCAAGTTACTGCCCATTTACCGTAGCTGGACCCTATAAAGAATATGGGCCAGTGTTCGCACTTGAATATCCGTCAACAGAAGTGGTAGATTACCATACCCTTCCGTTACCTAATGGTAGGCCCACAGATTACTTGCGTGAGCAGCCGTTTGTCTTGCGAGCTTACAGCAAGTCTGAAAACATTGTTGCTGCATATCTTTCAGACCCCTCATCTGCTCGACTTCTAATAAGTAACCTTTTTGAAAACGAGAAAGTAGAATTTATTCTTGCTCGATATGCGGCATATGGGTGCTATGGCTTTAGAATCGAACGGAATTAAATACACCGGGAATCTGCTTTAGTATTGTTGCAGTATCGGTCCCAGCGCCACGCCAGCCCTGTAGTCAATAATGACTGGACAACATATTGTTTTGTGATATATATTCTATAATTAGCTTTTATGGCTTTGCTCTGCAAAGTCGGCAGCCCTGCACGAGAGGCGATATTGCCCGGCAGATCCAAGTTCTACCAAGTAGATGAACCGTAATTACTTCGGGTCTGCGTCGATGACGCGCCGAATCTGGACGGTTACGAGCAGAACTAAGGCGAAATTGGCAGCGGTAGCCCAGGTCATACCGACGGCATAATCGCCAGTATCACGAAGGTCAGGAATCGCAGCGAAGAACAGGGCGCCAATGATCGCCACCCCGGATGCGCTGGCAAACTGTTGTACGGTGTTCAAGACGCCGGCGGCAAGGCCTGCCCGTTCTGACGTGACTTCGACCAAGGCAGCGCCAATAAGTGAGGGTAAAACAATGCCGTTACCGAAACTAGCCAACGCCGTCAAACAGACGATCAATGCCAAACTGGTATGAGTGCCGGTGAGACTGAGATTGATAGCGATCAAACCCAAGCTACTCGCAGTCAGTAGACTACCAATTAGCAGCACACGCCGACCATGGCGAGCCAACAACCAGCGCCCGACCAATGCGCTGACGGAGAATGCGACTCCAGCCGGAGCAAACACAAGGCCAGCTTGAAAGGCGTTGAGATCAAATCCGAATTGCAAAAGGAGTGTAAGCGTGAACATAAAGCTACCAAAAAAGCACATGAACGCGGCATTAGCCAGCAGTCCAGCACGAAATATCGGCAGTCGCAGCAGTGTGATATCGAATAGTGGTAATGTGCCCCTCCGGTTAGTGAGGTACCGTTCCCAACGCAGGGTTGCCACAGCTATTGGGATGGCGGCGACCATGCAAACCCACGCCCACATGGGCCAACCGGCACTACGACCGATGGTGAGCGGAATCAGAATGGCGGCGACAGTCATGGCCGCACCCATAGCACCAATCGGGTCTAAGCTGGATTGTTGACGACGTGGCGTTGTGGGCAGCATTCGCCATGCGAGAAGTGCGGCAATGAAACCGATCGGCACGTTGGCGAGAAAGATCATACGCCAGCCAAGGTCTGCGAGATTGGCCGTGATCAGTGCGCCGCCAAAAACTTGACCAGCAATCGACCCGAGACCCGAAGCGACACCATACCAGGCGAAAGCCCGTGGCCGCGTTGCACCCGGAATCGTGGCAGTGATCAATGCGAGGACCTGCGGCAGCATGGCTGCTGCAGCCAATCCTTGAGCGAGTCTTGCGGCCACCAATTGGGCGGGGGTCACCGCAAGACTGCAAAGAAGCGAGGTGACGGCAAACCCCGCCATACCGAGGACAAAAATTCGCCGATAACCAAACAAGTCACCCATCCGCCCGCCGGTGACCAAGCCAGCGGCATAGGCAAACGCGTATCCACCCACGATCAATTGCAAGGCGCCGTCGCTGGCGTGCAGATCAACCCGCAAGGATGGTGCGGCGACATTGACCACGAAAAAATCGAACTGGCCCATGAACATTGCCGTGAGAAGCACCGCAAGTTGCCAACCAGACATGGTGGGGGCTGCGCGCCCGGAAAGAGACTGCGTTCGAGCCGATTGCAAAAGCGTCATTTTCGTTCCCCTTCTTTAAATGTGGACATTATATATCCACATTATATGCGGTGCTAGTCTTATGAAACTGCGTGAAGGAGTGAAATGAAACTGTCTGAGGGTGTGGAATGGGGGCTACATTGCGCCCTGCTGATTGCCAGGGCACCCAACGGAACGGCTTTGCCACGCCGCTTACTTGCCGAGCGCCATGGGCTACCCGAGGCCTACCTTGCCAAACACCTACAAGCACTCGTACGAGCCGGATTATTGCAAGCATCTCCTGGCCCCACTGGGGGATTTCGCTTGGCTCGATCAGCGAACCAGATCACCGTACTCGATATCGTCGAGGCCATTGAGGGAAGTGACAGTCCGTTCGTGTGTCAGGAAATTCGGCAGCGCGGCACGGGTGCAGCACCTCCTGAGGCGTGTCGACGGCCTTGTGCTATAGCATCGGTTATGGCGCAAGCCCACCAAGTTTGGCGAGAGTCATTGCGCACAGTCACCCTGGATCAGCTTGATCGACGCGTACCGCAGATCAATCGGGAATAAGGGCTCTGCGTATTACAGTCGCATTTGCCCACGCATTCCACGGTCATCCATAGGCAGCGGCGACGTTGTGTAGTTTTATTTATCACGACCTCATTTTGCGGAGCAGGGAGGTTTTTATGGCGCGACTATTTATGCGCAAGAGGCAGGATAAGGACCGAGCCTTCTTGGCGGTGTATCGGCATAGCCGACCACTTATGGTGTCGCATCAACACCGAAGGTTTTCCACAGCCCTTGTTGGCCGACACTCGAAACCCATATTTTTCGATCTCCGGGGTTTTTCCGTATCCATCCAGACTCCTGGAAGCGCGTCATCAACGCGGCCCCCAGCGCTCCACCGATATGGGGTCGACGCTCGCTCCAATCGATACAGCGCCGCGCGAAAAGCCGCTGCTGATGACGTAGGGCGGGCAGATCCAACCCGAAAGCCGCGAATCCATGTTCGCCAATCTCTGTAACCTGATAATCGCGTTCCTGGAGGTTTATCCACCCGTTGCGCCGTAGGTTATCTGCCAAGGCGACCGCAAGACTCCTCGCCAGATGATCGTAACAGCTCCGTGCTTGGCGCAAAGGATCCACGGCGGCGCGGTCTGGGCGATTCTTGAGGATCGGCGGGCCGGATAGTGCCATCAGACTCTCCAGGATTTCGGCCACCGCAGGACTGGCCAAACGATAGTAGCGGTAGCGTAGA
>AOMP01000049.1_pt1 | contig 11241 bp, 8 predicted proteins | sample 537838 | NCBI WGS metagenome assembly AOMP01 (sample SAMN02954329, study PRJNA184676) | mine drainage metagenome | biome: terrestrial; feature: Kristineberg Mine; material: mine stream; isolation source: low temperature acidic, metal-polluted mine stream | place: Sweden: Kristineberg Mine
GCCGCGTTTTTCATAGTGATTAAAAATGGCCGATACCACTTCGTCGGTGTCGTCGATCATGGTGATGAGATTGAGATCTTCCGGCCTGATGGTCCCCGCCGTCAACATGGATTCCCGCCACCAGTCGATCAGTCCTTTCCAAAAACTGGACTCCACCAGAATGATCGGCATCTTGCGGGTTTTGCCGGTCTGTACCAGTGTCAGACACTCGGCAAGTTCGTCCAGTGTTCCGAAACCGCCCGGCATCACCACATAGGCGACCGCGTATTTCACGAACATGACTTTGCGTGAGTAAAAATGCTCGAAGGATATGGAGACATCCTGGTAAGGGTTGGTATGTTGCTCATGGGGTAGTTCGATATTGAGCCCGATGCTGTAGCCCGTGCCGCGAAAGGCGCCCTTGTTGGCGGCTTCCATCACCCCGGGACCGCCACCGCTGATGACAGAAAACCCGGCATTGGAGAGTTTCTCGGCGATCTCCTGGGTTTTCAGATACCAGGGATGTTCCGGGTCAATGCGGGCGGAACCGAAAATGCTGACACAGGGTTCGACGTCGGCCAGCTTTTCGTAGCCGTGCACAAACTCGGCTATAATCTGGAAGATTTTCCAGGCCTCGCGGGTGAGGCGTCCCTCGCCCTTGTCGCGCAGTTTTTCCTCTTCGAGATGTGCCCGCATCCGTCGTTCCCGTGTCAAAGGTGGTAATTTTCCGTATTATGACGGAAATCCGCAGAGAAGTCCCAAACCATGCCCCAAGACCCCCGTATCCTCGTCGATGCCTCCAGCTTCCTCTATCGTGCCTTTCATGCGCTGCCCGACTTGCGCGCGCCGGACAACCTTCCGACCGGGGCTATTTACGGCGTCGCCAACATGCTCCGTCGCCTACTGAAAGAGTATCCGAGCGACGAAATCATCGTCATATTCGACGCTCCCGGTGGCACGTTCCGGGACAGACTCTATCCTGAGTATAAGGCACAGCGGCCCTCCATGCCGGAGGAGCTACGGGCTCAGGTTTCGCTGCTGTACGAATGGATCAGGGCCATGGGGTTGCCGCTGGTCATCGAACCCGATGTCGAGGCGGACGATGTCATCGGCACGCTGGCCCAGGCGGCGGCGCCTGATCAGGAGGTGCTCGTCATCACCGGTGACAAGGACATGGCGCAATTGGTAAGCCCGCGGGTGCGTCTCATCGACACCATGAAAGGCGTGGCAACGGATGTGGCGGGGGTCGAGGAGCGCTTTGGTGTGCCGCCGGAGCGCATTGCCGACCTGCTGGCCCTGACTGGGGATAAGGTCGATAACATTCCCGGCGTACCGGGTGCCGGACCGAAAACCGCCGCCAAATGGCTGATGCAGTATGGCGATCTGGACGGCGTGCTGGCCCACGCCGGTGACATCGGTGGCAAGGTGGGTGAAGCGCTGCGCGCCGCCGCACATTATTTGCCCTTGAGCCGCGAGCTGGCGACCATTCGCTGTAATGTGACGCTGCCAGCCGCGGCTTACGCACGCCGGGAGGCGGATGTGGCCACCCTGCGCGCGTTAGCGCGGCGCCTGGGTTTCCACGCCTGGCTTAAGGACCTGCCGGTGGACGAGACTGGGGAAGTGCCGGAAAAGCAGAGCAGTGATATTGAGCGCGCGGCCTACCTGGCCATCACCACTGTGGAAGCGCTGAACATGCTGCTGCGCGCCCTGAAAACGGCCGATGTGGTCGCTCTGGACACGGAAACCACGAGCCTTGACCCGCTGCATGCCGATCTGGTGGGGATTTCCTGCGCCTGGCAGGCCGGTGGTGACTATCAGGCCGTCTACATTCCCGTTGGCCACCGTGACGGTAGTCCGCAACTGGATCGGCAGACCGTGCTCACCGCCTTGCGCCCGTGGCTGGAAGATCCGCAGGCCGCCAAGCTGGCCCAGAACGCTAAATACGATTGGCGGGTTTTCTGGCGACATGGTATCCACCCCGCTGGCCTGCTGCGCGACACTTTGCTGGAAAGCTACGTCTTTAACAGCAGTCACAATGGCCATGATCTTGACACCCTCGCCGAGCGCTATCTGCAACATCAGAACATCCGCTACGAAGAGGTGGCCGGTAAAGGCAAGTCAGCGCGTAATTTTGCCGATGTGCCGGTAGTGGAGGCACTGCCCTATGCAGCAGAAGACGCGGATGTCTGTCTGCGGGTGGATGCGCAGCTCTGGCCACAGTTTGCCAGCGAGCCGGGCTTGCAGCGCGTGTTGATGGAAATAGAAATGCCGCTGGTGCTGGTGCTGGCGCGCATGGAAGAAGCGGGTGTTAAAGTCGATCGCGTCCAGCTCGAAGTGCTCAGCACGGAGTTGAGCAAGGATATGGCGGACTGTGAACAGAAGGCCTTTGTCCAGGCGGGGCAGTCCTTCAATCTCAACTCCCCCAAGCAGATTCAGGAAATCCTCTTCGACAAAATGCAGTTGCCGGTACTCAAGAAAACCCCCGGCGGTCAGCCGTCGACCAATGAAGATGTGCTCGCCCAGCTCGCTGTTCACGCCGCTCTGCCGCGCCTGATTCTCGATTATCGCGGCATGGCCAAGCTCAAGAATACTTATGCGGACGCACTGCCGCAGATGATGAATCCCGACACCGGCCGGGTCCATACCCATTTTCAGCAGGCGGTGGCAGCCACTGGACGCCTCTCATCCAGTGAACCGAATCTGCAAAACATACCGGTGCGTACCGAACAAGGCCGGCGTATTCGTCAGGCCTTCATTGCCGAAGCCGGGCACTGGCTGCTCAGTGCGGATTATTCCCAGATAGAGCTACGCATTATGGCTCACCTCTCTAAAGATGCGCGTCTGCTGCAAGCCTTTGCAGAGGGTCAGGATATTCATGCCGCCACCGCTGCCGAGGTCTTTAATCTGGCGCCGGGGGCGGTGGACAGCGCCGCGCGTCGTGCCGCCAAGGCCATTAACTTCGGCCTGATTTACGGGCAGACCCCTTATGGTCTCGCCCAGCAGTTGGGCATTGATCAGGCCGCCGCCAGACAGTACATGGACCGCTATTTCGAGCGCTACCCCGGCGTTCTTGCGTATATGGAGCAAACCCGCATCCTGGCGAAAAAGCAGGGCTATGTGGAGACGCTCTTTGGCCGCCGTCTGTATGTACCGGAAATTCGCTCCAGTAATCCGGCCCGGCGTAATTATGCCGAGCGTGCGGCCATTAACGCACCCATGCAGGGCACTGCGGCAGATCTCATCAAGATGGCAATGATTGCGGTAGATAGCTGGTTGCAGGAGGCCCCGGAGCGCGGTCGGATGATTCTCCAGGTGCATGACGAGCTGATTCTGGAAGTGCCGGAGGGCAGCCTGGCGGCTGCGCAGTCGGCGCTACGGGAACGTATGGAGGGCGTTGCGGAGCTGGCCGTGCCTTTGCTGGTAGAGCTGGGTGTCGGCAGGCACTGGGACGAAGCCCACAGTTAACCTCAGCCCTTTTTGTCCGCCTCTGTCCCACTGCTGAAGCGGAACATCTTCATCACCGCGGTACTGTCCAGTTGTTCGCCGTTGAGAGCCATCGCCAGCAGTTCGCCACCGAGCACCTGGGGGGCGATAATCATGTCCGGCTGTACCCGGCGCACCCGGCCCAGATTTTTGCTGTCATTGACGGCGGCTACTGTTTTGGCCGATCCCTCTATTTCTTTGACAGCCAGCACGACAAAGGCGTTTTCCGAATCATCCGCGCGCAGGGCGAGCACGGCCGCGGCCTGCTCAGCCCCGGCACTACGCAGCACATCCGTATCGCTGGAGTCGCCGATGATCAAATCCTCTGGCTGATAGATGGAGTCATCAGGCTGGTGTCCCATAATCACTACTACGGGCAGATTGCGGCCCCTGAGTTCGCGATAGCTGTTGCGCGCCAGCGGGGTGTCCCCGGCGATAATGTAGTGGTCTTTACGGATCATGCGGCGTTTTTCTCCTCGCAGGGCCGATTGCAGGCGATTGTTCACGGCCGGAACGATAATGGCTGAAAGCGAAGTAGCAAATACCGTTATTCCCAGCACAATCAAAGATACCACAAAAAGTCGCGATTCGTTGCTGACCGGCAGGATATCTCCATAGCCCACGGTGGCCATGGTGACTACCGAAAAATAGAGCGCCGTAGAAAGGCTGTGAATTTGCGGTTTGAATCCGTCCCCCAGAATATATGCGCCAAAGACGCCATAACTCACGACCATGATGGCACCGACTAACGCAAACAATGTACCGGTTGCCAGGCTGCTGCGATTAAAATGGCCGCGAAACACCCACAGAAAAAGCACCAGGGCGGCATTGTAATAAAGCAGCACAGAGATCTGATAGGGGTGCCGATAAATCCCGAAGGCAAGGATGGCCATCGCCATAATCAGGACAAGGGCCCAGGCAAAACGGGAGCGGAAGAGCAGACCCATGGACATGATGAGCAAGATGACGCCTGCAGCGCCCTGGGGAATGCCGCGAAAGGCATCAAGCACAAAGCTGTGGGAGACAGCTGCCAGACTGCCGACGTAGCTCAGGCCCAGCAGATGCTCCAGCGCCGGGAGGATGTTGAAGATCCCGAGAAAACCTACCGCCGCTGCGATGGGGAAATGCGGATACCAGTCCTCCAGGTGGAGGAGGTTCGCCCAGCGTTGCCCGCGCACGCGCCAGCGAACACGCCAGTCTGGCCGCAACACATGCCAGGGGTGACGTTCACTGAACTTTTTGGGCACGCTTCACTCCAAAGCCGTGGGTAGCCTATTGGTTGTCTGGATCCGGTCTTTCCTCCCTGGCCGGATCATGAGTCCTCCCCTCCCTTTGAGGGCTCGCTATTGGCCCCGGCATCCGCCGGGGGCTTTTTTTCCGCTTCTGGCGTGAGCCAAGTCGCTATACGTTCGTGCAACTCATCTATACCAAGCCCTGACTGGGCAGAGAAAAGCTGCATGGCGACCCCCCGCAATTCTGGAATCCGCCGCAGGCGGGCCATTTCTTGAATGGCCGCGCCGCGACTGAGTTTGTCGGTTTTGTTCAACAAGACATGCACTGGTCTTCCGCAGCCCGCCGCGAAGGCAATGAGATCGGCGTCATGAGGGCCGTAGGGGTGGCGGATGTCCATCACCAGGATCAATCCGCGCAAGCTGCCGCGCCGCCGCAGATATTGTTCCAGCAGCGGTCCCCAAGAGCGCCGTAGCGCCTCGGGTACCTTGGCATACCCATAGCCAGGCAGGTCCACGAGGCGCTGACCAGGATCGAGGTCGAAAATATTGATGGCCTGGGTACGGCCCGGAGTACGACTGACTCGCGCCAGTGCCCGTCGTTCAGTCAGCATATTGAGGGTGGATGACTTGCCGACGTTGGAGCGACCGGCAAAAGCCACTTCGACGCCATCATCGGCGGGTAACTGTTCTGCTTGGGTCACACTCAGGCGATAGGCAGCCCGCCGTAGCGGCGCGAAACGAAAGGAATTGGGGTTAGTATGGTCCATGCTTAGAGCATAGTCGCCGCCTACCCCGTCTGGCAATGCGGAACCATAAAATTGCGCCCGTCGCGGTCTGGGCGAGGTCATAGGCTGCGGATGTTGCGGGTCTCGCGCCGCGCGCAAGAGGCGCTGTTGTTACCTCGGTTGTTTCCTGATCTTGTCACCTGTGTGGCGTCATTTCTTTTCTAAAAAATCGCTGAAAAAAATACAAATACGCACCTTGCAGTACCCCCGCAATGAGAAAGGGTGTTACCAGCATCTCTGCCTGAAAGAGCGTGGCGGCAATCGTCGGACCAATAGCACGCGGGGCCTGTACAGACAGGCTGTTCACCGTCGCGGCCAGGCCCCGTCGGTCCTCGTCCACCAAGCCGAGAAATAACGCCTGCCGTGAGCCTATGCTCCCCTGATTCAATGCCCCGCGGGCGATAAAAATCAGCATCGCCAGCCAGAAAAACGGCGAGAACGGCAGAACCAGCAACAGAACCAGTCCGAGCAGGCGCATGCGCAAAACCGTTCCCACCAAGCCAAAGCGCCGGGTGAGGCGCAGACCGATCAGCGACATGAAAGCGGCACTGACGAAGGCGAGTGCCATCGCGCCACCAATCGCCGCTGGTCCCACCCCAAAGCGCAGGTGAAACCAGTACGCCATCAACGGCCCCACCATACCAATTCCCAGACCATTCAGGGCATTAATGGTGCCGAAAGTCAGCAGCACCCGCCAGATGGGCTTGCGCGCCGCTGGAGGGGCTGTCTGTATCTGCTCACTTTGCTCCGCTGATGCCGCAGCAGTCGGCGACTCTTCTGCGGCATGCAAAAACAGCAGGCAGATAAGCGAACCCAGCAAGACAACCAGGAAGAGTGGTCTGTAAACCTCAGCACCCGGCAACACGCCCGCTAAAATACCGGGTAGGGTGGCCAGTGTGGCACCCGCCGCCATCCCAAAGAGTCCGACGCTGGTATTAAAGTGAAAAATCTTTCCCCATTGCTCGCTGGCCACACTCCGCGACATCCAGGATTGCTCCGCCGGGGCGAAGGGACCGGCCCCGCCGTTGGCGCCGCGACCGAAGGCCCCGAGAATGGCAGCCAGAGTAAGCCAGACAGGTTGCGCGGTACTGAGCGCGATGGACGCAGCGATGAGTTGAATTCCTTCGTAGCCCAACAGAAAGCCTTTGGCACCAAAGTGATCACTCAAGGGACCCACCAGCAGGGTTGCTAAAGCGCCGACCAGTAGGCTAACCGAGTACAACACGCCAATACTTAGCGTTGCCCAGTGCAGGGCATGCAAATAGAGTGCGAAATCCACGACCAGCGCCCCCTGCCCCACGCTGCGGGCGGCGCGCGCGCTCATCAGCAGCCGAGTATTACGGGGTATCCCCTTCAACAAGGGGTTCACCGCTCAGGCGGAGGCGGGATCAATCTGCTGGCTGCGTCGGGTTATGCGATTGTGCTCATCCACGTACACTAGTTGCGGCTGGAAACCGGCAACCTTCTCTTCCGCTACCTGCGCGTAGGCCGCAATGATGAGGATGTCCCCCAAGGCCACCCGCCGCGCCGCCGCGCCATTGACCGAAATGATCCCCGACCCGGTCGGGGCGCTGATCGCATAGGTACTGAAACGATCCCCGTTATTCACATCGTAAATATGTACTTGCTCATAAGGATGGATGCCTGCCGCAGCCAGCAGATCGCTGTCAATCGCGCAGGAGCCTTCGTATTCCAGTTCGACGGCAGTGACCCGCACCCGATGCAGTTTGCCCTTCAAGAGGGTCAATAAAATCATGGCAGATCCTTATTCTGAAGTTGCTGTTTCGCCAGATGGTTCACCCTCCAGGCGACGGGCACGAGGATAATAGGTGTTCCTACCATAAGCACCATTTCTCCCCAGAGGCTTAACATAACGCCATGCTCCCAATGCAATGCAATCGGCTCAGTTTACTACCAGTATGGGCTGTGGGGGAATCTTCGTGGGTTTCAGGGTTCTATACTTGAGCGAATATAAAAGATATCGGGATAGCGGAATATGCCGGAAAACACCTGTGACGGACTGAGTAGCGACGAGGCGCGGCAACGGTTTGCCCAATATGGCCCCAATGCGGTCGCCGAAGAAAAACCCAAAAACTGGCTGCTTTTTCTCCACAAGTTCTGGGCACCCGTGCCCTGGATGCTGGAAGGCACCCTCATTCTGGAAGCCATATTGGGTAAGTGGCCAGAAGCCATCATCATCACTTTGCTCCTCATTTTTAACGGCGCGCTCGGTTTCAGCCAGGAGCGCAAGGCGCAGAGCGCGCTGGCACTGCTGAAAGAGCGACTGCGGATTCAGGCCCGCGCCTGTCGCGACGGACAATGGCAAAGCCTCTCGGCCTCTGACCTGGTACCAGGTGACCTGGTTCATGTGCGGGTCGGCGACATCGTCCCCGCCGATCTGCATCTCAGCGATGGCAGCATACTGGTCGACCAATCCGCCCTGACGGGAGAATCCATGCCCGTGGAATGCGCCGTGGGCGACACCCTCTATTCCGCATCCGTCGTGCGTCGCGGTGAAGCGTCAGGTGAGGTCACGGCGACCGGTGCCAGGAGTTATTTCGGTAAAACCGCAGAGTTAGTGCGCGGCGCCGGTGCCAAAAGTCACTTGGAAGAATTGGTTCTCTCCATTGTCCGCTATCTGATAATAATGGACGTTGTTCTCGTCGCCGCGATCCTGATTTACGCAGCCGCCAACCATATCTCTCTTGCGGAAATACTTCCTTTTGCGCTCATCCTGCTGGTTGCTTCAGTGCCGGTGGCGCTGCCTGCCACCTTCACTCTGGCCACCGCCATCGCCTCCCTGCATCTGGTACACCGTGGGGTGTTGGTCACCCGTCTGGCCGCTGTGGAAGAAGCTGCCGCCATGAGTGATCTCTGCAGTGACAAAACCGGCACGCTCACCCAGAACCGCCTCAGCCTCAGTCAGATAAAAACGTGGCCCGGCGTAGAAGAGACGCAACTGCTCAGTATGGCGGCCATGGCCAGTGACAGTGCCACCCAGGATCCCATTGATCTCGCCATCCTCCGGAAGTCGGCAGCCCGGATCACAGCGCTGCCTGATCGCCAGCAATTTGTGCCTTTTGATCCTGCCACCAAGCGTTCTGAGGGGGTTTTCATGCAGGACGGCGCATCATGGCGCGCACTCAAAGGCGCCCCCCAGATCATCGCCAAACTCTGTAGCAATACGGGCTGGGAAGAAGCGACAACGGATCTCGCCGCCAGCGGCGCACGGGTGCTCGCGGTGGCGGCCGGCCCGGATGGTCAACCGCGTTTTCTCGGCCTGCTCGCACTCGCTGACCCGATTCGTCCGGATGCCGCCGAAGTTGTTCAGCATTTGCAGGAGCTTGGCGTTCGGGTCCGCATGGTCACCGGTGACAGTTTGCAGACGGCAAGAAATGTCGCCACATCGCTGGCCATCACGGGTAGTGTTTGCGACCGCAACGCCTTGGCTGAGGACTGCGCGGTCTACGCCGGTGTCTTTCCCGCCGACAAATTCCATCTGGTGCAAGCTTTACAGAAAAAAGGCCGGATCGTCGGTATGACGGGCGATGGGGTCAACGATGCCCCCGCGCTCAAGCAGGCGGAAATGGGGGTGGCCGTAGAAAGCGCCACCGATGTGGCCAAGGCAGCGGCCAGCCTCGTGCTCACCACGCCCGGTCTGCAGGGTGTGCTGGATGCGGTGGTCACCGGTCGGCGGGTCTATCAGCGCATGCTCACCTATACCCTCAACAAAATTGTCAAAGTCTTTCAGGTTGCCCTGTTCCTGAGCTTGGGCTTCTTGATTTTCCGCAGCTTTGTGATCACACCGCTGCTGGTCCTTTTGCTGCTCTTTGCCAACGATTTCGTGACCATGTCACTGGCAGTGGACAATGTGCGTCCCTCGCCCAAACCGGACCGCTGGGCCATACATACCCTGGTGTTTTCCTCGCTGGTTATTGCCCTCGCCTGGCTGATTTATATCTTCGCCGTGTATGGCGTGGGCCGGTTTCTGGGCCTGCCACTGGCGTCTGTGCAGACTTTGGATTTCCTCGGGCTGGTATTTTCCGGGCTCGCCAATGTTTTTTTGGTGCGGGAGCGCGACCATCTCTGGGAATCAGTTCCCGGCCGATTCCTGCTCTGGGCAAGTCTGACGGACATCTTGGCAGTAAGCGGTCTGGCGCTTATGGGCTGGCTGATGGCGCCCCTACCGATAGTGCTGATCGCCAGTCTGCTCCTGGCGACGGTGTTCTACACCTTGATTCTCGACCAGATTAAGGTGCCGTTGTTGCGGAAATTAACCAGTGCCTAATTGACAGGAGGTGCGGATGTCCGGGGGATGGTAAAGACCATTCAGCCAGGGCCCTGCCAATGCTAATATGTTGCCTTATCACAAAACACTGGCTCAGGTTTATGACAATGAAGCATCAGGACGCACACGAACAAATTGCGCTCGGCACCGTCGACATGCTGCCCGAAGGCGAGATGCTACAGCGGCTCGCGGCGGCACAGCGCGATAATAAACCCCTGCGGATCAAACTGGGCATGGATCCCACGGCTCCAGACCTGCATCTGGGGCATACGGTGCTGCTCCACAAAGCCCGCCAGTTTCAGGACCTCGGCCATCGGCTGCTGTTCGTCATCGGTGATTTTACCGCGATGATCGGTGATCCCACGGGCAAGAGCGTTACCCGCAAAGCGCTCAGTCGCGAAGAAGTAGTGGCCAATGCCGCAACCTATCAGCGTCAGGTGTTCAGGATACTGGATCCCGAGCGCACCGAAGTGATGTTTAATTCGGCATGGCTGGGCGCACTCCGCCCCGACGAACTGATCCAGATCGCCGCGCGTTACACCGTCGCCCGCATGCTGGAACGTGATGATTTCAGCAAGCGCTATCATGCCAATCAGCCCATCGCCATTCACGAGTTTCTCTATCCTTTGCTCCAAGGTTATGACTCTGTCGCCATCAAAGCGGACGTGGAGCTGGGTGGCACCGACCAGCGCTTTAATCTGCTGGTAGGCCGGGAATTACAGCGTGAGTACGCTCAGAAACCCCAGTTAGTGCTTACCATGCCGATTCTCGAAGGTTTGGACGGCGTGCAGAAAATGTCCAAATCGTTGGGTAACTTCATCGCGGTCGAAGACCCGCCCGCAGAAATGTTTGGCAAGATCATGTCGATTTCAGACACTTTGATGTGGCGCTATTATGCGTTGCTCTCCCGCGTGCCCGCGGCAGAGCAAATGCGCCTGCAGGATGCAGCAGCCAGTGGAGCGGGTAATCCGCGTGACATCAAGCTCGCTCTGGCCAGTGAGCTGGTGGCCCGGTTTCACGATGCAGCGGCGGCCCGGGAGGCGCATGCTGCCTTCCTGGCCCGTTTCCAGCGCCACGAGATCCCCGACGATCTGCCCCTGCAAACGCTTTCCTTGCCGACAGCGCCGCGTCTCAGTCAGGTGCTCGTACAGGCGCAACTGGCAGTCAGCACCAGTGAGGCCATGCGCAAGATAAAAGAGGGCGCGGTGCGCCTGGATGGTGAGCGGGTCGTTGACCCGGCCAGCACGCTGACGTTGGGAGCGGAGTATTTATTGCAGTTTGGTAAACGCCACTTCGCTCGTGTCGCTCTGCGCAAGGCCGATTCCTGAGCCATGTGATGACCGTGTAAGCAAAAAATCGCAGGTGCGTGGATACGAGTATCGGAAACGTGAAATTGGCTGTTGACACCCTTCGAGAGCCCCGTATAATGCGCCCTCACGACGCGGCGTTACTGCCGCACCGGACTCCGGTCCGG
>AOMP01000050.1_pt1 | contig 11006 bp, 4 predicted proteins | sample 537838 | NCBI WGS metagenome assembly AOMP01 (sample SAMN02954329, study PRJNA184676) | mine drainage metagenome | biome: terrestrial; feature: Kristineberg Mine; material: mine stream; isolation source: low temperature acidic, metal-polluted mine stream | place: Sweden: Kristineberg Mine
GCGACTGTCTTGTGCCTGATGCAAAAAGGCGTGGTAGGCGGCCTCCTTGGCGGTGATTTCGGGAGGTGTGTCTTGAGGCAGGGCTTCGAGCTGGCGCAAGCCTTCCAGGCCATCGATTCGCTGGAGATCGAACGGTACTAGATTGCTGTGCAGTTCACGCTCCAGTTGCTTCAGTCCGTGGGCATTGGCCTGCGTAAGGGCTTTGCAGGCGGCCTTGTCGTCACCGGAAAGCGGCTTGAACGCCTCTTTGGGGATGCCGTGCTCCAGTGCTTTGAGGTCGGTGAGACCGAGCAAGGCATCGCCTACTTGCAGGTGGTGATCGAGAAAGCTCAGGGGGCGGCCTTCTTCAAAACCTTCCAGCCACAGCGCGGTGCGCGCCAGTTCGATGGCCATGGGATTGCGGTCCACCCCGAAAATGCAGCGGGCGATGACTTCGCGCAGGGCGTGGCGGTAGTCCTGCGGCTGCACGGCGCCATCGGTGGCCCGCAGTTGCGCGAGTTGTTCGGCGAGGCGGCGCGCGGCGGCCAGCAAAAAATGGCCGCTGCCGCAGGCGGGGTCGATGACGCGCATCGCCAGCAGGGCTTCGATAGGGTTGGTGGGCTGGGCGGCGAGGCGCTGAGCGATGACAGGATCAAGGGCGGAACGGATGAGTTCCTGCACCAGCGTGTCGGGCGTGTAGTAGCTGCCGGTGAGTTTGCGTGCGTTGCCGGCGGTGCTGCCCTCGCTGCTGATTCCGATGAAGCCGAACTGCCTGGCGGGCAGGTCAATGTCGGGCACCAGTTCCAGCAGGCTTTCGTAGACGCTGCCCAGTTCTTCGGAACCCATATTGCGGTAGTCCACCGGGGCCAGACTGCCGCTGTGGTTGGACCAGCGTAGCTGCTGCATGGCGGCCATCAGGTGGGTGTTGTCGAGGCTGGCGGTGTCTAGCGCCGGGCACTGGCTTGCGGCAAACAGGCCGCCGAGGGCGGGCAAGGCTAGACGCTGTTCGCCTTGCGCCAGGCCCTTGAACACGATGCGCAGGGCTTGCCAGTGGTCATCGAAGCTGTTGCGGGCGCGGCGCTTGAGGCAAAGATCGCGTAGACGGCCCACCGCGTAGCCTTCGGCGTAGGCGCCGCGGGCGGCTACGGCGGAGGTGCCATCGTCCACCGGATGCAGCAGGCCGCGTTCCTCCACGTTGAATAGAATAATCAGGCGGTAGATGAGGCGCAGCAGTTGCTGGAAGTAGGCATTTTTGCTGAGGGTGCCAGTATCGAGCGCCTGACGCAGCGCCTCGTTGGCGGGGTGCTGGATGAAGCCTTCGCCGAAAATCAGCAGGGCTTCGGTAACGCCCTGGCGCAGACCTTCGCGGACCCGGGTGCCTTCTTCCTGCCCGGCTGCGCGCCACTGTTCCCAGATGCAGGGGCCTTCCTGTTCGCCGCTTTCGGGATGGAGCGCGGGTTGCGGGGCGCGGCTGGCGTGCAGTAGGCGCCAGACGTTGGCGAACTCGGCGTAGCGTGCGCCACCGAGTAGGTCCTGCAGATCGATTTCCAGAAAGCTGGGGCGGGTAAGCGTGGCGGCGTCGCGCAGCAGACGCAGTTGGCGACCGTTGCTGACCATGGCCCAGGTGTGGTCGGGGCTGGCGTTGAGAAACTCCTGCGCCAACTGGAACGCGGTTTTCTTGCGCGCGCCGCTGCCGGTGACGGCGAAACCCGGGTCAGCCGCGTCCAGCCCCAGGCTATGCGGGGCGACGACGACGGGCAAGGCACCGGCCAGAAACGTGACGGGATAGTGCTGATCGCCCACGCTGAGGCCCGTGACGGGGGCGATATGGGTGTAGCCGAAGGCGTCGCGCAAGAGCTCCTGCACAAAGTGGCGGGTGAGCGCGCCGGCATCGACATCGCTGCGCTCGAACTGGCCGGCAAAGTGCTTCCACTGCGCACTGGCGATCTGAAAGGCGCGGCTGGTGTCGTCCTTGAGCTTGAGGCCCTTGGGGGTGCGATAGTCGGCTTCGCTCTGGAACCGGGCCGCGCCAAGGGCCGCTTTTTCCAACTGGTCGGGCAGGAATAGGCCGCCCTCCAGACGCAGGGTGGCGAAGGCGAGGTGGTGACGCGGCTTGTGTTTCACAGCGATACCACTTGCAGACCGAAGGCCTCGGCGGCGCGACATTGGCGGGCGTCGGCCGAGATGAACACTTCGGCGGTGCAGGCGAGGGCGGCGCCCAGATGGATGGCGTCCATGCCGCGCAGCGTGTGGTTTTCCAAAGCTTTGACGGCGTGCTGGATGACCTGGGGCGTGGTATCGCAGAGCAGTGCATCAGCGATATCGCTCATGAGAGCGCGCTTGATTTCCTGGTATTGCGCGTCCGTCAGGCGTCCTTCCCGTTGCAGGCGACAGAAGGCAGAAATGAGCTCGGGAATGGCAATGACCGACAGCGCTAGTTCGCTGGCCCGCTCGCACCACATCAGTACTGCGTCGGTGCCGGTCTCGTCGATGTAACGCTTGGCAAAGGCCGATGAGTCGAAATAGACGCGCATCAGTCTCCGCGCTCGTCGAGGATGAGCCGACTGATCTCCTTGCCGCCGATGGCCAGCGGGCGTGCCGGACGCTGCTTCCAGGAGGGCAGTTGTGCCGGGATGGGGTGGATTTCGGCGATGGGCTTGCCATTTCGCAATACGCGCACAACCTGTCCGGCCTCGACCAGATCGAACCAGGTCTTGGCGTGGTTGCGTAATTCGGTGAAGGTGGTTTCAGGCATGAATAGGCTCCCGTCAGATGATGTACATCAAAGTGTACATTACAGGACGTCCGGCAACAACACATAGATGCCGATCACATCCACCGGCAGACAGGCGCTGACGCTGTACTGGCCGACATCGCGGGCCGCCTCGCGCACGCGGCGGTGGTCGTCGAGGAGGGCAGATGCGCGGACCTGCGCCAAGGCTTCCAGTTGCTGCGGGTGAGCACGCAGAAAGGCCATCGCCGTGCGGATTTCGCGCTGCACCCCTTCCGGCGGCAGGTTGCCTGTAGGGGTGCATTCGAGCAGCGCATTGACGGAATCGCCGCTCAACCATTCGGGCTGGCTGCGGCCCCTGACCGCGAGGGTGACGGTTTCTTCGGCCATCATCTGGAACGGTTCACGGCGGCGCACATAGCTGAGCTGATGGCGCAGACGCAGCAGGTAGAGCGTGGTGACCACGTCCACGGCATCGGTGAGGGTAGCGGCGCAGCGCGCGGCAATGGGGCTGCCGTCTGCAAGGCTGGTTTCGAGGAGATAGTCGGCGAGGACCGTCACCAGCGGGTGGCTGCGGTGCAGTGCGTTGAAATCGATGGTCAGGGTTTTGCTAAACCCTTCATCGGCCAGGCGCAGCCGCAGCGTTTCCGGCAGATGTTGCGGCAACAGGCGGTACTGGCCCTTGCGGGCGGCGTCCAGCGGGGCGCCCAAGCGAACGCATGCGCTCGTCACAAAGTGTTGCACGTCGGCCTGGGTGCCCAGTGCTTGTTGTTCCTTCTGCCATTCGGGCAGCACTTCGTCGGGACGGATGCGGCGCTGGGCAAAGACGGTGCGGTTGGCCTTGGCTTTTTGCAGGGCGTCTTGCCAGCGGGCTTGCAGGGGGGCGAGGATCTGTTCGGATTCGCCAAAGTCGAAATCCAACTGCGCGGTATGGGCGTTGCTGCGCTTCATCAGTGCCGCCTTGACCAGCGCCTGTTTGATACGGGCTTCGTCTTCGGGCATGGGCACCAGCACGCCGAGTTCCTTCTCGATGGCTTCGCCCTTGCGCAGGATGACGTTGAGCACAAAGCCATCGACTGGATTATCCTGCCCGTAGAGCATAGTGCAGCGCACTTCGGGGGCCCGCTGACCGAAGCGATCGACGCGGCCTTCGCGCTGTTCGTGGCGAGTTGGGTTCCAGGCCAGGTCGTAGTGGACGACGGCGGTGAACAGGTGCTGCAGGTTGATGCCTTCGGAGAGGCAGTCGGTGGCGACAAGGACGCGGGATTCGCCTTCTGCCAGCGCCTCTACCCGCTCGCGGCGTTCCTCGGGGGTGTATTCGCCAGTAACTGCGTCGATGACGGCCTTGGGGAAAGTTTGTTTGAGATGGTCGGCCACGTAGTGGGCGGTAGCGATGTAGCGGCAGAAGACTACGGGGTGGAAGCCTTCTTTGAGCAGCGCATGGAGATGTTGGATTAACACCGCCAGCTTGGGATCGCCCGCCTGGCCCGAGAGCCGCTGCGCTTCGCTAATCAATGTTTGCAAATGCCCGGCATGGGCCATTTGTGCCGGTGGTTCAAGATCATTGCTGTCCAGGTCGTCGGCTTCACCGTCGTATAAACGCTCGTCGGTGAGCCATTCGTTGTCGCTGAGGGTATTGTCCAGCCGGGTCGTCAGAGCTTTGACGGCGGCGGCCGGAGAAGAGGCCACGCAACGCAGCAGCGCGAGGGTGGCGTACCAGACCAAACGCGCATGGCCAGCCTCTCGCGCTTCGATGTCTTCGGCGAGTTCCCGGCAGTAATTTTGAACCGAGTCGAAGAAGCGGCCCCAGTCACCGCTCAGCGGGTAGGTGATCTCGGCTTTCATGCGGCGCGGGAAGCCTCGGCCATCGCCGGTTTCCGCCTGCCATTCGGCGATATCCTTGCGCCGACGCTGCACGAAATGGCGGGCCAGCTCCAGCCGCAGCGGATCATTGGCTGTGGTGTGTCCTTGTAGCTCAAGAAAGCGCGGATCGAGGAGCGAAAGCAAGTTGTAAAAGGCGGCCTCGTCCCCCGAGTGCGGGGTCGCGGTGAGCAAAATCAGGTGGCGTTCCGGGTTTTGACTGAGTTGCTGCAAGAGCTGGAAACGCAGTTGCTTACCTTGTCCGCTGCTGGCGCAGGTATGGGCCTCATCCACGATCACGCACTCGGGGGCTGTGCTGAGGAAGTGGGCGCGGTGACGCTCGCTTTTGATGTAGTCGAGGCTGACCACGACCACCGGGTGATAATCAAAGAGACCAATCCCATGGGGCAGGTCGCGCTCGATGCGGGGGGCGGAGGCGGAGGTGAGGGCCACGGTTTGCAGATTGAACCGACTTTCCAGTTCGTTTTGCCATTGCTCGACCAGGTGCGGCGGGCACAGCACAGCTAGGTGGCGGATTTCGCCGCGATCCATCAACTCGCGGGCGATCAGCCCGGCTTCGATGGTTTTGCCGACGCCGACGTCATCGGCGATGAGCAGGCGCACGGTCGAGAGGCGCAGGGCCATGAGCAGCGGCACCAGTTGATAAGCGCGGGGTTCGACGGCGATGTTGCCGAAAGCCCGGAACGGGCCGCCGCCGGCACGTAATTTGAGGCGCAGGGCGTCGCGCAGCAGTAGAGCGGCGGCATGGTTGCCCGCCTGTTCCGGCTCGGGCCAGGGAAAGGTGGCGGGCTCGACGGCTTGCAGTTCCAGTTCGGGGATCAGGGCGATACTGTCGTCGTCGGCGCCACCCAGCGGGCGCAGGCGCAGCCAGTCGCGGCGGGAGTCGCTTTGCACCACCCATTCGCGACCCCGTGCGCGCACCAGGTTGCCGGGCATGAAGTCGTGTTCGATGCCGGTCATTGCGGCTTCTCGGGCAGGCCGAATATCTCGGGATAAGTGGCGAATCGGATCGACCATTGGGCTAGGTCCGCGAAGTCCAACACCTGCCAGCCCTTATCGCTGAGTACCCTATGCAGATCGGGGCTGATGGGCGTCAGAAAGACCAGGGCCCGGGCGGCGGCATACTGAGCGGCGGCGATGGCGGCGCCTTGCTGGACGGGGACATCGGTGGCGTCGGGCAAGCGGAAACCGGCCTGTGTGATGGCCTGCAACCATTGCGCGGATGTGCTCTGACCGGGGACAAAGGGTTGCGATGGGGTAAGCGTCGATGCGGTGACAGCGGCGATCAGATGCACCTCGGCGTTGGCCAGCGCCACCAGCAGTTTGAGGGCATCGGCGTTGCGGCGGTTGATGTTTTCGTGGTCCGGCTGATTGAAGTAGGACAACAAGCACTGGTAGCAGCCCGCCTCGCAGATGTGCTTGTCCGTCGCCTCCAGTGCCTCAAACTGCCAGGGGCCGTCTTCCGCTTTGCCATAGTGCATCATCTGCAAGGCGGCACTGGCGACTTCCCGGAGACTGGCCGGTTCGCTGACCAGTCGGGTCAGAACACCGGCACCGCCCTCGGCGGCTTCGTAAAACATCAGGGCGCGGCGTTCGTCGCTTTTGGGCAGGGGCTCAGCCACCAGTTCGGCTTCTTCGATCTGGAAGGTCATTTCGATGCCCCGCTTCAGGGCGGCTTGCAGGGTGGCCATGGCCTCTAAGGAAAGCGTTTGTGCCGGAGCCAGGATCAGCAGGTTCCGATGATCTTCGACAAAGGGCACGATGCGCTGATTGGGGACCTTGTCGAGTAGGCCTTCTTCCTTTTCCTGGCTTTCACCGGATGCATTGGGATCATCCTGCTTGCTCCAAGTGCCGGTAATGGGGTTGATATAGAAACCCAGTTGCTCCTTGTTCTTGCGCCGCCGCCAGCCGCGATTGATGCGCCACAGGCGGGCGGCAGGGGCGTAGGTGAGTTCAGCCAGCACTTCATCGCCGTTGCGCACGGCGGCCTTGCGTTTCTGGATGACGCCGTCGGGACCGGGCAGGAAGCGGTAGGTACTTTGCAGCTCGAAGCCCTGCCGCTGGCGGTCTTCGTCATTGATGGAAATACGTTCCACCGCCACGGTTTCCACGGTTTCTATGCGATAGAGTTCCCGCACCCAGTCGTGCTCTGTCAGCAGGGCATCACAGTTTTCGCAGCGGTTGACCAAGGGGTCGCTGCCGCCAGGAGCGCCCAGGTGACCATACCCGCACTGGCTGCAGACCAGGGAAGCGATGGTGGCCAACTGGCTGTTGCCGGAAATGTGATCCGCCGATCCGACGTTGAGTTTGGCCCGCACCACGCGATACATGCGGCCCTGATGATAGATGAGACTGCGCGGACCGAACTCCGAGAGTCCCAGAAAACGCGGGCGGCTGACCATGCTGCCTTCGTCCTCCCTCCCGCTCATGGTGTTGCCGCCACTGGCGGGAATCCATGCCATCAGGGGTAGACGCGGGAAGTTGTAGCCGGGCAGGAAGCCCTGGCTGGCGAGGTAACGATAGGTGTAGAAGTCGGCGTTCTGGGTATTGCCCGTCTTGAGCAGGACCGCATATTGCCGGGCAGCATCCCCATAGCGGCGCTGGGCATTCAGTCGCTCGCCATGGGAGGCGGTGTGGCTTTTGACGAGATGATCGGCCATGTCCATCTGGGCGCGGGTGGAGTCAAAGAGCTCCCGCCAGCGCTGCAGTGCTCCAGAGAAGCTCTGGGGGGCCATTGCGATGACTTTTTGTACATAATCCAGGGAGAACCAGTCGCTGTCCTGCAGTTCGTTGTGGAGTTGATCGATGACCCGCGCGGCGCTCTTCTGGGCGTGGTCCTGAACGGTGGTATTGTTCAGGCAGTCCTGATAATGCGGTTTCAACGGCTTGCCCGGCTGGTCGAGATCCAGTAGTTCGTTGATGCCGGAAGGGAGGTCTATTTCCGCGCAGGCCAGCCAGACCGCATGCAGATGGCTTTCCACCAGGTCGCGATTGGCCAGATCAAGGGTGGGCGACTTGACCACGCCATGGACCATCTCGTTGGCATGGTGGAAAAACCATTGATCGTGGGGGCTCTGGGCGGCACAGTAGGTGATGACCAGCGCCTGCTGGCCGGAGCGCCCAGCACGACCGCTGCGCTGGGCATAATTGGCGGGGGTGGGCGGCACATTGCGCAGGTACACTGTATTGAGGGCCGAAATATCGACGCCCAGCTCCATGGTGGGGGAGCAGAACATAACCGGCAAGCGCTCCAGAGGCGCTTCATGAGCGGGATTGCTGGCCCAGTCGTGACGGTCTTTTTCGGTGTAACGGAAGCGCTGTTCCAGTAACTGGCGGCGCGCCGAATCCACTTGCGCAGTATGCTCCTGCGCCTCAAAGGCGAAGAGCGGGTGTTCCGGCTGACGCAGGAGATTGGCGATGTTGAGATAAAGCTGGCGGAAGAAGGCATTGGACTGGCGGTTGTCGGTGTCCGGCTCGTCGGCCGTCAGGCACCAGTCGAGGGTGCCGGCGTTCAGTCGCCATCCCACCAGATGATTTTCCACGGGATGCTTCTGCACATAACCATAGAGGTTGGCGGCCTGGAGCGTCGCTTCGATCAGTTCAGCCCATTCGGCGTCTTTCCACTGGGCTGCCTGACCGGCCCATGCGCTGTCTTTCCAGAAGGTGGCATTCTTGACCTGACGGAGCAGCCGGGAGCGTGGTCCGCCGCTGATCAGGTCGGTACGGGCTCTCCCCTTATACTCTGGCCGCTTGCCGAAAATCAGGGTTCTCGCCGTTTCCAGTGATTCGTCGGCGGCGAAGGCCCAGCGGTCATTGAGGGTGGTGTAGGCGCTGTTTCGGGCCTTGTCCTGCTCGACGGCATCCAAGTAACGGCTTTCCAGGCAGAGGCCACGACGCATGACGTCAAAGACGATCTGGCAGAGCGCCGCGCGATGGGGTCCACTGAGGGCGGACAGCCCGGCGTTCTGGGCAAAGAGGCTGTCTGTGGTGCTGAATGCCTCCAGGCCGCGATAACGGATGTCGATCAGGCCGAGTTGGTCGAGATTGGGATTGTTGAACCGCCAGCCCCGGCGCAGATCGCGGAGCAGACGGTAACCGATGATGAAGCGCAGCGTTCTTTGCGCTTCCTGCCGCGCCAAGCCCATGAGTTTGGGGTTGCGCAGATATTCGACCAGTGTGGCCTCGTTGATCTGATCAAACCCCAGGGCTTTGAATACGGCATCGGCCAGTTGTTCCTCGTTGAGCAGGCCGCTGCCGTTTTGCAGTGCGCCGATGAGACCGGAGCGCAGCGTCAGCAGAAAAATGAAGTCGTTGAAGTGGCCGGCCTGTAAAGCGGCGTCCTGCCGGTTGTCGGTAAACCCCAGCAGCTTGCGGGGATCGGCCCGACCCGCCAGCGGCTCAGGAGCACTGAAGAGCAAACGGAGGGCGCTGAGGGTGAGCATGGTGGTGGCCGAGGAACGGCCCTCACCGGAAAGACTGGCGAGGCGGTTGATGTCCTTGCCGTGGGCCTCATGGACCTGACCACATTTCAGACAAAAGCGGAATTTGCCGGGGATGTGCCAGTAGCGCTCGCCTAGCCCTTCCTGTCCTTGGGCATTGACGAGCACGGGTTGCGGAATCGCCTTTTTGTAGTTTTGCCGGACCTTTACCTCATCACGGGTGAAATCGAGCCAGTTTTCCGGCAGGTCCTCCAGTTGACCTTGGTATTGCTGATCGGGGTGGATCGGGCAAAGAAAGCCGTAAGCAACTTCTTCATTGTCGTCCGTAGTGATGTCGTCTATTTCACGGGACTGGTAGTTCGACGGTTCATTTTTGGAATGCCAGACCGGGTAGTATTCCTGACCGCAATCCCGGCAAAAATGCGCCGGATAGAGTTCCACCCCTTCCGCTTGCCGGCCAGGGGCGAAGCGCTGGGCGTCGAGGGTGATGTGGCGGGTACCGGGTGCTTCTAAGGTCGTGAGCACCTTGCCGGGGCCGCTGATGAACTGATGTAGCTTGAAGGCGAAGGGGGGGCGCCCCTGAGGCGTGTTGATCTCATGGGCAGCCAGCAGGAAGCGCTGCAAGGCGCTGCGGCTTTCCTCCACGGAACAGCCGCTGTCTGCCGCCAGCTTTTCGCTGGCCGTTTTGACATTCATGGGTTGAGCGCGGCGCGGGGGTTCGTTTTCACGCAATTCGATACCCAGATTCAGTTCCACCCAAATGGCCAAGGGGTCTGCCTGAAAAGAGGAAAAATCGGCCCAGCTATGGTGTTCCCGGCGTATGGCGGCAGGCAGCGCAGCTTGAATGGCAGCGGCGTCCTTGAGGGGATCCGTCACCCGTTCCAGCGTTTCGCCAATCACATCATTCCCCGATATTCGGGTGCCAAAAAGTTTGCTGGCCACGTCAGCGACCGTGTTGTTGCGATCTGCTTGCGCGTCCATGCTGGACATGGTGGCGGAAGTGCCGATGCACACGAGATTATGGGCCTGCAGGCGTTCGCGCAGGCGGCGCACCAGCAGAGCCACGTCAGCTCCCTGACGCCCCCGATAGGTGTGCAATTCGTCGAGAATCAAAAACTCCAAACCGTGGCAGTGCTCGACGACGCGGCGGTCGTCCTGATCAAAACGGGTGAGGATGAGTTCCAGCATCATGAAGTTGGTGAGAAGAATGTCGGGCGGGTTGTCCGCTATGTTTTTGCGTTCAGCAGAGGATTCTTGTCCGGTGTAACGGGCGACGGTAAAGGGCTGCTGGTCGGCGGCATAGCCGTACAGGAATTTGTGGAGCTCTTCCAACTGGCTGTTGGCCAGCGCGTTCATGGGATAGATGACGATGGCGCGGGTGCGCTGGGTGCCGTCGCCATCGGCCTCTTTTCCTTTCAGGATGCTGTCGATGACCGGGATAAAGAAGGAGAGGGATTTACCCGAACCGGTGCCTGTGGTGACTACGTAGCTTTGCCGCTGTTGCCCTTTGGCCAGCGCCTGCTCCTGATGGGTATAGAGCTGGAGCGGCTGTGGCCGTTGTTCCGCTTTGTCCACCTGGAAAATATCTGCGCAGTCGGGGTGCAGAAGACCTTCTCTGACCAGTTCCTGGACCGAGTGTCCGCGCTTGTAGTTGGGGTTGATCTGGATGAGGGGTTCCGGCCAGTAGCGACCCTTGTCATATTCACGCTGCACCGTTTCGCGGATGTCTGCGGCGTCAATGCGCGCAAAACTGCGGGAAAAGGTGCTGTATTCTTCGATGAGTTGTTCGCGAAAATTGAAGACGTTTTCCATAGGTTACCGTTGTTTGTTGCGTGCCTTGATAGCGGCATGGAGAAGGATTGTAATACCAGAAGCCATTCGCCGCGCCCTTTTCACGATCATATCCCAGGTGGAGCACCCATACGCGGGACTGTGAGGGGGAGGACTGCTGGATGTCAACCATCACCTTGACCGAC
>AOMP01000052.1_pt1 | contig 10717 bp, 11 predicted proteins | sample 537838 | NCBI WGS metagenome assembly AOMP01 (sample SAMN02954329, study PRJNA184676) | mine drainage metagenome | biome: terrestrial; feature: Kristineberg Mine; material: mine stream; isolation source: low temperature acidic, metal-polluted mine stream | place: Sweden: Kristineberg Mine
TGGCCGTTTCATCACGGTGGGCGCTAAAGCGCCAGATCCGGTCGTCTGCCGTGATCCGGTGGGCGAGTCCGGTCTGTACCAGCCATTCCAGATTACGGTAGAGGCTGACACGGTCAACCGCTCCTGTCTCCGACGCCTCCAGACGCTGCTGCAGCTCGGGATGACTGAGTGGTTGCTCGGCTGCCAGCAGTGTTTTGAAGACCGCTACCCGTAAACGCGTGATGCGCTGCCCGATGGCGCGGAGACGCTGCGCTGCCTCGGCATCGGAAACTTCCGCCGTGAGGGTGGGATGGAGGGATGAATGCGCCATAAAGTCATGCTAGAGCAGAAGGCCGGGAGGGCGCAAGCAATGGCCCTGCATTACTTCCCTGGACAGCGCCCTATCTGCCGCGCTAGATTTTCAGTCAGGCCCATTCAGGAGTTCCTCATGTCCCCAGAAGTCATCACCATCGGTCAACCTGTACCTCAGTTTCATGCCGCAGCCTATGGTAAGGCATCCTCCATCAGCATCGATGACCTGCGCGGAACGGTCGTAGTGATCTATTTTTACCCCAAGGATGACACGCCGGGTTGTACGACAGAGGGGCAGGAGTTCACGGCACTCTACCCGGAATTCCAGGCTGCTGGCGCGGAAATTCTCGGTGTTTCCCGGGATACGCTGGCCAGCCATGAAAAGTTTTCCTGCAAGTTTAACTTCCCTTTTCCGCTCCTGGCCGACACGGATGAAGCACTCTGCAAGGCCTTTGATGTACTCAAGGAGAAGAACAATTACGGCAAGGTGAGCATGGGCGTTGAACGCAGCACTTTCGTGATCGACCGGGAAGGCAAAATCGCCTACGTCGAGCGCAAAGTGAAGGCCGCCGGACATGCAGCCGCCATCTTAGACATCGTCAAGCAATTACCATGAGTCGCCAGGAAGCGGGGGGTTCAAGCCCGGTGCGGGCGCGTCTCTACATTCTGGATACCAACGTGCTGATGCACGATCCCTCAGCGCTATTCCGCTTCCAGGAACACGACATCCTGCTGCCGATGGTCGTTCTGGAGGAGCTGGATCAGCACAAAAAAGGCCTGAGTGAGCAAGCGCGTAATGTGCGTCAGGTCAGCCGTTATCTGGACGAGATGCTGACGGATACCGCTGATCTGGATCGTGGTTTGGTGCTGCCTTATGCGCAGGGACGACTTTATTTTCAGACTGCCGCACATCAGCAGGCGCTGCCTGAAGATCTGGCCGCTGGCAAGGCGGACAATGAAATCCTCGCCGTGACTCTGGCCTTGCAGAATCGTCATCCCGAAAAAGACGTGATTCTCGTCAGTAAAGATATCAATTTGCGCATCAAGGGACGCACCCTCGGGATTCGGGTGGAGGATTACCAGAACGATCGTGCTCTGGACGATGTGGACCTGCTCTACACCGGTACAGAGACGCTGAGTGCCGATTTCTGGGATCTGCATAGTCGCGATCTGGACGCTTGGCAGGAAAGCGGACGGAGTTATTACAAAATCAGCGGCCCAGCCATTCAGCGCTGGCATCCCAATCAGTTTATCGCGATCGATACACAGGCGGGGGTGGCCGAAGACTTTGCGGCGATTGTCCGCGAAGTGCATCCGGAACACGCCATTATCGAGCGCATAACCGACTATCGAAGCGACCGGCATGCAGTCTGGGGTATTTTGGCGCGCAATCCGGAGCAGAATTTTGCCCTGAATCTACTGATGGATCCGGACATCGATTTTGTCACCTTGCTGGGGCACGCGGGTACCGGTAAGACGCTGCTGACGCTGGCGGCAGCGTTGCATCAGATTTTTGAGCAAAAGCGCTACTCGGAAGTGATCATCACCCGTGCGACCGTGCCGGTGGGTGATGAGATTGGCTTCCTGCCCGGCACTGAGGAAGAGAAAATGCTGCCGTGGATGGGGGCGCTGGAGGATAATCTGGAAATTCTGGCGCGCGGCAGTGATGATGGTGGCAGTTGGGGACGCAGTGCGACGCAGGATCTGATCAATAAGCGGATTCGCGTCAAATCCATGAGCTTTATGCGCGGGCGTACCTTTCTGGAGAAGTTCGTCATCATCGACGAGGCACAGAATCTGACTTCCAAGGAAATGAAAACCCTGATCACCCGTGCCGGTCCGGGGACCAAAATTGTCTGCCTGGGTAATATTGCGCAGATCGACACGCCCTACCTGACGGAAACCACCTCAGGATTGACCTATGTGGTGGATCGCTTCAAGGACTGGGCCTACAGCGGACATGTCACCCTGCGTCGCGGTGAGCGTTCGCGTTTGGCGGATTTTGCCAATGATGCCTTGTGATCCCCTTGTCTACTGACCTGCTGAGCCCGTAGACTGCGCGCAGGGCATCAGGGGAGTGAACGCATGACATGGTCGGTCGCGGATAGTCGCCATCTGTATAACTTGCCGCATTGGGGCGAGGGGTATTTCGATGTCGGAGCGGACGGACAGATCATCGTCCGTCCCGATGCCAACCCGCAGGGTGCCGCTATTGGGCTGGCCGATGTCGCGGCGGCACTGGGTGAGCATTCCCTCGCTTTACCCTGCCTTCTGCGTTTTCCGCAGATTCTGGGCGATCGAGTCGCGCGCCTGCACAGCGCGTTTGCTGAGGCCATCCGCGCCCTCGACTATGGCGGCAGCTACACGCCCGTTTATCCGATCAAGGTCAATCAGCAGCGGCGCGTCGTCGAAGAGATTTTGCGTGCCGGTGCGGGTAGCGTCGGTCTGGAGGCGGGTAGCAAACCGGAGCTGCTGGCGGTCATCGGACTGATGCCGGTGGGCGGCACCATCATCTGCAATGGTTACAAAGACAACGAGTATATTCGCCTGGCCCTGACGGGTGAGAAGTTGGGCATGCAGGTCTACCTGGTGGTGGAAAAACCCTCGGAACTGCCTCTGATCCTGAATGAGGCCCGCAAGCTCGGCGTTAAACCCCGGATCGGGGTGCGCGCGCGGCTGGCATCCGCCGGTTCCGGCAAGTGGCAGAATACCGGTGGCGAAAAATCTAAATTCGGCCTGTCTACGGCGGACATCCTGGAACTCGTCCACCGCCTGCGGGCAGAAAATGCGCTCGATAGCCTGCAATTGCTGCACTTCCATCTCGGTTCCCAGATTCCCAATATTCAGTTCATCAAAGGCGGCATGCGCGAGTGTGCCCGTCTGTATGCGGAACTGCGACGCCTGGGCGCGGCCCTGGAGGTGGTGGATGTGGGCGGTGGGTTGGGTGTGGACTATGAAGGAACGCACTCCCGCGCGTACTGCTCCACGAACTATCATGTCTCCGACTATGCCCATGCCATCGTCGCCACACTGGCTGATGTGGCGCGCCAGGAGGGGCTGCCGGAGCCGCGTATCATCTCTGAATCGGGCCGGGCGCTGACGGCGCATCACGCCATTTTGCTGGCTAATGTCACCGATGTGGAGATGGCGGCCGGAGAGCATCCGTCGTCAGCACCTTCGGTCGACCTGATGGAGGGTGAATGGGGCCGTCTGCTCACCCGCCTGGACCAGGGTAACGCCGCCGCGGCGCTGGAAGTTTATCAGGAGGCCCTTTATCTGCTGGCGGAGCTTCACCAGCAATTCAAGCTCGGCATCATTCACATTGAGGCGCGCGCCGAAGCCGAAGGCATTTATGCCCAACTGCTCTGGCGGGTGCGCGGCTTTCTCGACCCGCACAATCGCGCGCACCGCGACATTCTTGATGAACTCGACGAAAAGTTGGTGGACAAATATTTCGTTAACTTCTCTTTGTTTCAGTCGCTGCCCGATGTCTGGGCCATTGATCAGATTTTCCCGATATTGCCCATCCAACGACTGAATGAAGAGCCGACCCGGCGAGCTCGTCTCGAAGACATCACTTGCGACTCCGACGGCAGGATTGATGCGTACGTGACGGCCGAAGGCCTGACACCGGCACTGCCGGTACATCTGCTACAGGCAGATACGCCTTATCTCCTCGGTATTTTTCTGGTAGGTGCTTACCAGGAAATTCTCGGGGATATGCATAATCTGTTCGGCGACACCGACTCGGTTAATGTGCTCTGTGATGCCTCGGGCGCCATGCGTCTGGAGCAGCCGCTGGCAGGGGATACGGTGGAGGCCGTCCTGCAATACGTACAGTTTTCCGCCAGCGACCTACTGGCCCGCTACCAGAAGAAAGTGGAAGCCTGCAGTCATCTCGGCGACGTGGAGCGGCACGAGTTTCTGCAGCAGTTTGCGGATGGCCTGCATGGTTATACCTATTTAACCGCCCATGATCTGATTGAAGACCTGACGTAGCAGCGTCAACTCCATCATCGGCAGGCGGCGCAGCTCACTGATGGGCTTGAAATCGCCATCATGAGAGGCGATTGCCGCGTGGGGGGCTTCAAATGTCGTGAAGCGGGCGAGGTGAATCTGAATTGGACCAGTGTCGGTAGACAGCCAAACCTCGAAACCGTCGTCCAGCTCTATCTGGCTGGGATTTATGTTCAGTTTCTCCAATACTGCATGCAGTACGTCAGTGGGCGTGTCGCCGGTTTCCGTGGGTGCTGCAAGCATACTGGTGTTCTCCGGCAGTGGCGCGGGCAACATCACACTGTCGTTGATGCGTACGAAGCGCAGGGCGGTACTGTAACTATCGAAGTGACAGAAGATCAGGCGATTGCGTTCGAGGAGGTCGGCTGTGGGCATTGGGTTATTCCTGTTTCGATTGGGGGGTGATCAGGTTAGCCGATGGTGATGGTCAGCGGTTCCAGCCCGGCAACAGCGGCCTCGATCACATCGCCCTTTACCACGGGGCCCACGCCGGCGGGGGTGCCGGTGAAGATGAGGTCTCCGGGAAAGAGCTCGACCTGATTCGACAGAAAATGGACGATCTGCGGGATTTTCCAGAGCATGTCACCGACATCGGCGCTCTGGCGGATTTGACCATTCACCTTGAGTTCGATCTTGCCGCGGGCGATATTCCCTGAATAAAACTCGGGCGTGATGGCCGTGCAGGGCGCCGAATGGTCGAATGCTTTGGCCATGTCCCAGGGTTGTCCTTTTTCGCGGGCGGCGCGTTGCAGGTCGCGACGGGTCATGTCCAGACCCACGGCATAGCCGAACACGTAGTCGTAATCGACCTTGTCCATGGGGATGTTTTTGCCGCCCTTGTGCAGCGCCACCACCAGCTCCACCTCGGGTTGCAGGTCGGTAGTGCCGGGCGGGTAGGGCAGCACCGAATTATTCTGCAGAACGGCGCTGGCCGGTTTCATGAAAAATAAGGGTTCGGCATCGGGCGTGGCGCCCATTTCCCGGACGTGATCGGCGTAGTTTTGCCCGACGCAAAAAATGCGGCGCACCGGGAAAGGGTTGCTGGACATGGCGTCCAGAGTCACGATAGGGGCGGGCGGGAAGGCGTAGTTCATGGACAGGCTCCTGTGCCGGGCGAAATGGCGGGATAACAGACATCTGCTTTCATTGCGTCCTCTTTAAACCATTCCGGCTGGTTTTTGCGGTACACCCGCAGCCACATCAGGGTATCTGGTGCCAGCGCGCACACCGCGAGCCAAAGCAGGATGTCCGCTGCTTGATCACTGGTCGCGAGGCGCTGGTCGAGGGTGCGCCAGCCATCCCAGTCAATTTCCACCATCAGGGCGTGGATCTCTGCCGACAGGAGCAGGGCGGCCGCGCTCATGAGGCGAAGCTGGCGTCGAGTTTCCGCACGGGTGAGGCGCGACGCGAGAAACTCTTCCTTCTCCAGCCCCTCAGTCAGCGTGAGTACGGCGGTCCCCGCCGCTTCGATCACGTTAAAGGGCGAGATGCTCGTTGTATGATACATCATCAGACTCAATGCGCCGTCAGGCCATCGGCATAAGCGCGGATGACGGAGGCCCCTACCAGATCGTGGGGGTCCAGTTCGCCGATTTTTTCCAGAATTTCCCGGCATTCGTCCAGTCGCTTGCGGCGCAACAGGATGAAACTCAGGGCCTTCAGGGTGAAGAGATAAAAATGGGCAGGACTGTAAATCATGGACCAGTCTGCCGTGCCTGGGGCGAGTTGCTGCCAGTTGGGGGGAAATCCGCCCAGTCGTGCCCCGCTGGCCAGGGCGCTGCGTGCTATCTCTTCGGCCTCCGCCAGCCGGGACTGGCGGAACAGCAGCTTGTACATGGCAAAATAGGCGGGCAGGTAATTCGGATCGGTCAGCAGATGCTGCCTCAGCAGTTTTTCCACCTCGGTCGGGTGTGTGCTGTTGGCCAGTGCGGCCTCCAGCAGCGAAGCGGTCTGCCCGGTCGGATCGGCAAAGGGCAGGGTGATCTCTCGGAGGGCACCGTCAGGGCTCATTGGACCAAGCCTCCGGCGTCGGGTAGAGGCGGGTGACGGGGGTGCCGCCGATCAGATGTTCATCGATAATGACGTCGATATCATCCTGACGTACTCCGGCATAAAGGATGCCTTCGGGATAAACCAGCACATTGGGACCCTCGCCGCAGGGTCCCAGACAACCGCACTGAGTCAGGGCGAAACGGCCCCAGAGCTTGCGTGCCTCAAAGGTGTCCTGAAAAGCACGGAGCAGATCCGCAGAGCCTTGGGCGCCGCAGGAGCCCTTGGGATGGCTCGGCGGCCTGGACTGGACGCAGACAAAGACGTGGCGTTCTGGTTTGCTCATAAAATGCCCTCACTTAACCGAACTTGAAGAGAATGCCGTGACCGCCCCGTGGATAGGACCAATCCACGTTGCGATATTCCGAACAGATGACCCGGCAGGTGCCACACTCCAGGCAGCCGTCCGTGGTCAGGACCACTCCACCAGCCTCGTCTTTGGCGTAACAGGCGGCCGGACAGGCGAAGGTGCAGGACTGTGTTTTGCAATCATCCGCGCAGACCTGAGGATCGCTGATCTGAATATGCGGCCGACCCTCATCAACCCGGTAGCGGTTTTGAAACAGTTTCTCTTCGATCTTGATCATCGTGTTGCCCTCCACATGCGGTAGGCGTCTCCTACCAAACCCCACAACGAGCGTTGCTGTACAAAGCTGCCACGAATGGTCTTTTCCTTGCTGTGTTTATCCTGACCATCGACCATCAGCATGGTATGCGCGGCGCGGTTGAGGAGTTGCGGATACACTGAAAAGAAATGCGGATTGCTGTGCAGGATCTCTGGTAATTCCTTGTACTTGCGCAAATCTTTCATGACGAAACTGTCGTCCAGCGCGGCTTTGTAACGGGCAAGATGGGGTGCCGTACAGGGAAGCTTCATCTCTTTCAGGGCGATAACCGTTTCTGCGGCCAAGCGGCCACTGGTCATCGCCAGGTTGGAGCCTTCGCGGTGGACCGCATTTACCAGTCCGGCGCTGTCCCCCGCGATCATCCAGCCGTCGCCGTAGAGGGTCGGAACAGCCTTGTAGCCCCCTTCGGGAATCAGGTGGGCGGCATACTCCTTCATTTCGCCCCCCGCAATCAACGGGGCAATGGCCGGATGCGCCTTGAGTTCTTCGAGGAGGGTATAGGGCGCGATGCCCGCTTTTTTGAAGTCGGACAAGAGGCAACCGATGCCCAGGGTAATGGATTCCTTGTTGGTATAGAGGAAGGCGGTGCCGACCATGCCGTGGGTGACGGCACCGGCAATCTCAATGACCACCCCTTCGTTGCCCTTGATGTTGAAACGGCTCTGGACGACCTCTTCGGGCAGAAAGTGAATTTCCTTGACCGCGAGCGCGACATTTTTGGCTTCGAGTTCGCCATGGAACCCGGCTTTTTTGGCCAGCAGCGAATTGACGCCGTCCGCCAGAATCACCACATCGGCATAAATATCGCCGCCCGCACGATCGGTGCGAATACCGATAACTCTTTTGCCTTCCTGGATGAGTTCGGTGACGGTCGTCTCGCAGATGACCAGGCCACCTGCGGCCTTGACCTTCCCGGAGAACCACTTGTCGAAAGGCGCCCGGAGGATGGTATAACGATTGGGCTGGTCGCTGTTGAATGCATCGGAGCGGTAATTGGTACCGATGAAAGATTTTTCATCCAGCACCCACATGCGCTGTTCGATCACGTGGCGCTCCAACGGGGCATCGTCGCGGAAATCGGGAATGATGCGCTCCAGCGCGTCGGCATAGAGAATGGCCCCCTGGACGTTTTTGGTGCCGGGGGTTTCACCCCGTTCCAGTTGCAATACGCTCAGACCCGCCTTGGCCATGGTGTACGCGGCTGCATTACCGGCGGGGCCGGCACCTACCACTATGGCATCAAATTTTTCGGCCATGTCATGACTCCTGTAATTAACCGGCCCGGCGGTTCACAGCCAGACGGCTGCGCAAGGCGTCGGTGAGGACGGGAAGGATCTGCACGGCGTCGCCGACAATGCCATAAGTGGCAAAGTCGAAGATGGGCGCATTGGGATCGTTGTTGATGGCGATGATCACGTCGGAGGCTTCCATGCCGACGCGATGCTGAATCGCCCCGGAGATACCCGCGGCAATATAGAGTTTGGGGCGCACGGTCTTGCCCGATTGTCCGATCTGACGGTCGGCGGGTAGCCAGCCGGCATGGGTCACCGGACGCGATCCGCCCACTTCGGCACCGAGTACGGCAGCCAGATCCCAGATCAGGCGAAAGTTTTCCGCTTTGCCCATGCCCCGGCCGCCCGCCACGATAATGTCGGCATAGGCGAGCTGCGCCTGCTCCTGGGCGTCGTCGGGGATGAACTCCAGGACCTTGGCGATAATGTCGTCCTCCTGCATCTGCAGGTTTTCGGAAACAATACGGCCGCGGCACTCCGGCGTAGCTTCGGGCATGGCCATGACCCGGGGGCGGATGGTGGCCATCTGCGGGCGGTAGTTGAGGGTCTGGATGGTGCAGAGCAGGCTGCCGCCAAAGGTCGGACGGGTGGCGAGCAGTCCGCGATTGTCCGGATCAATGGCGAGCTCCGTGCAGTCTGCGGTCAAACCCGTGAGCAGAGTGGTGGCCACACTACCGGCGAGATCGCGGCCCAGGGTGGTGGCGCCGAGCAAGAGAATCTCCGGTTGGTACTTGTTGACCAGGTCAGTCATGGCCTTGGTGTAGGGCTCGTTGCGATAGTCCGTAAGAATGGGATCGGCCACGATATAGGCCACATCGGCGCCATAGGTGAAAGCGCTGCGGGCAGCAGCACCCAGTTCATCGCTGCTGCCGCCGAGGATGACGGCGCCCAGTTCTACATTGAGAATATCGGCCAGCTTGCGCCCTTCGCCGAGCAATTCCCAGGACACCTGATGTACTTGGCCCCGTTCCATTTCGACAAACACCCAGATCCCTTTGTAGGCCGCCAGGCGGGGATCCAGCTCCAGGCGCTTTTTGCCTTTGGGCTTTGCGGGTGCGGCAGTGTTCTCGCTCATGCGAATGCTCCTTGTGCGTTTATGGGGTGATCAGGCCGAGTTCCTGCGCCAGGCGCGGGTGCTGGCTGCTGAGGATATCCAGGAAGGCGTTGGCGGTACCGCTGGCGTCCAGATCGGCGCCGATCATCTGTGCCTTCACAGCCCTGGGCTTGGGAGTGAATATCTTGCTGACCACCGTGGGCGAGCCCTTGAGGCCGATTTTGCTGACATCTTCAATCCCGGCACGGTCTTTATTCCATTGCGGCACGGTAAGACGAGCCGAGCGGAACATGTCATCCATGCTCGCGAAACGGATCTGGTTGCTACCCTCCAGCATGGTGATCAGGGCAGGCAGGCGGGTCCGGATCACCTGCACACCGCCTTCCGAGCGGCGTTGTACAGTAATGGTACGTTCCTGAAGGTCCAATGCGTCGATAGCCGATACGTAGGTGAGGAGTTGCAGGCCCAGGCGTTTGGCAATGCCCGGTCCGACCTGCGCGGTATCGCCGTCAATGGTCTGCTTGCCAGTGAACACCAGATCTACGGGATGCTCCTCACCAATTTTGCGGATGGTCTGTGCCAGGGCGAAGGAAGTCGCCAGGGTATCGGCGCCGGCGAAGGCGCGGTCGGTCAGGAGTATCACGTCGTCGGCACCATAGGCGATCGCCTTGCGCAATGCGTCTTCTGCCTGGGGCGGCCCCATGGTCAGCACGGTGACTCGCCCACCGAAACGGTCCTTGAGGCGCAAGGCCTCTTCGATAGCGAAAACATCGAAGGGATTGATGATGGCGGGTACGCCCTGCCGCATGATGGTATTGGTGACCGGATGCACCCGGATCTGGGCGCTGTCGGGAACCTGTTTAATACAGACGACAATATGCATGGCGTACTCCTGTTACCGATCTGTCGGTGATCTGAAGATGCTGTTGCACTGATCTAAGCAATCTTCATTCCAGATACGACTATCTTGTTAATTTCAAGATAAACAGTCTTTTGGCTAAAATGCACCAGAAAAACAACGTAGGCAGCCGATGTATGTTTTGCGACAAAATGCATGCTTTATCACGGTAAACTCAATGCGTCCGCTGGCTCTCGCTGACGGTGGCGGCTTTGGCGAGGAGCACGGCATTGCTGCTGAGGGCAAATTCACGCCAGGCGGCAGCGAGGTCGCGGGCGATAGTGGACAGATATTCCTTGCCGGGTGCGTGCTCTTCGGGAAAATTGGAGAGCGCACAGGAACTGCGGTTGAAGGCGAGGGCCTCCCTGATCAGGGTCTGATGAACGGTTGCGAAAGGTGCATGCACTTCCGGCGTTAAATCAGAACGCCCCTTATGGATACCCGTGCTGCTGGTGTCAAAAGGCAATTCGCTCAGTTGGCGCAATGCCTC
>AOMP01000053.1_pt1 | contig 10678 bp, 15 predicted proteins | sample 537838 | NCBI WGS metagenome assembly AOMP01 (sample SAMN02954329, study PRJNA184676) | mine drainage metagenome | biome: terrestrial; feature: Kristineberg Mine; material: mine stream; isolation source: low temperature acidic, metal-polluted mine stream | place: Sweden: Kristineberg Mine
TCCACTCCAAGTAGCGAGGAACCCAGACAATTCACCGTCAAGTGCAGACGATGACCGATTGCGATTCTATCTATGTTCTTCTTCCAGAATACTTGACTTGTAGCGACGCAATCGGCTTTCGCAACAGCAATGGACAGATCTTAAACTCAGGAAAGAGGATCATCTTGGTTGGTAACGAACTATCTGAGCAAGTTGTTAAAGAACTCCAGAAGCTTGGCCACCAAGTGGAGATTATGAATTTTGATGATCAAACGCCTTCTGCTCTGTGAGCAAAGAAAGAAGAAGCCATAATTGATCAGGCTTGCGAAAAGAGAAGTCTTTTCGGAACCATTTACAATATTGTACGCGCAAAGCGTGTGTTGCATGATCGTATTCCCTTTCAGAACACGGGCAACCAGGAATAACGCAATGCCATTTTTTTTGGGTGACATATAAAGAGCGACAGAAGCCTCGGCTAATCGTTTACGGCATGAACAACAACCGCGCTGTAATTATCACTTATGCACTTTTTTATCTAGTAGATGTCGCAACAATATCACGTATTCGTCAGGGGTTGTCGAGATATTTGCAATATTTCGGAATTCTGCCATTGAAACTTGGCTATGTACACCATCCGACGTCAACAGAATCCAGTCGCCGGGTTCTATACCAAAATGGAATAGCTGTATCTTTGGTTCTTTTTTAGCACCAAGCGCGCTATACAAAATGTTTTTTCTTGGATAGTCGAGGTACTCGCTCTTGGTAATCTTTCCCTGCTCCAAAAATCGTGCAACATCGGTATGGTCGCGAGTTAAGCGCTTAATACCATGTCCACGCGCGATCATCACCCTAGTGTCGCCACAATGTACCCCCGTCAACGCTTCCTTGCAGAGATGGACGGCTGACAAAGTAGTTGCCATGGCTTTTAAATCATCACTTTCTGATTGTTTTATTAGTATCTCTCTGTGTATCTGTTCCGCGATCTGCAATAGGTTTTTCGACGGATTGGGGTTGATTACTAGCGTTTTATCAATAACCTCAATAGCTATTGCGGAGGCAATGTTCCCTCCCCCCATACCACCAAGCCCGTCAGCAACTGCAGCCAGCAAGCAATCATCGCTTGGGCGCCACACACCAATAGCATCTTCGTTTGAGTGGCGAGGACCTTTTTCGCTAACACTAGCATAAAGGAAAGTCATACGCAGATTTGAGATAACGCCAGTTGAATAAGTGGGTGAAGGGCTGTTCGACTCACTCCAATTGATATTTCCAAATGACTAATCTGCCGACACACCAACCGATCAACAACACGAAATTCAATTGCCAGTCTTTCTGCAAGAAGTCTATCCATAGTAGCCCCAGTCAAACGAATAAATTTATGCTCAACGTACCAGCGATTATGGGATGTGCCCATCGCCAGAAGCGCCATTAGACAAGATGCTTTTAGCTCATAATCATCCAAGGCCTGAAAAAACATTTCCAGGCGATTGGCTAAACCATCGCAGTAGTCGAAATTGAAGGCAGACTCAGTAACCCAGCCCGTAAAAGATAGGCCAATAATCTTCGCTTCTATAGGCACCACGCGGCATATGAATTCTATACAGTTTTCATTGAGACGCATGAATATCGCTCTGGCCTCATTCGGCGTGGCTACGCCGTAAAGAAAGTCTGCCAGATTCCTCCATCTAAACTGAGGTACAGTTGCTAGGTCACTCTCTAGCATAGCTATGAAATCTGCGGCCTGTGGCGTCGGCGGTACGGAGTTAACTAAGTCAACACTTAAAACAGCATCTAACACGGCGCGCGCAGACTTGAACCGCTGATTTGGATTCTTGCGAGTGCAGCCCAGCAGAATCGCTCCAAAAGGGGAGTTTTCACGTATCTCATTACACGGCACGCGGATTTCCTGCCCAATAAAGTCGTGCAATATACAGCCAAGCGAATAGATGTCAGACTGAATAGAAGCGTACCGAAGATCTTGAGTTATTTCTGGCGCCGTATAATTGTCCGCACCACGGGTCATTCCAGTAGAGGTCAGCACTGAAAGTTGAGACTCTTGCATCGAAATCAGCCCGAAATCGCTGATTGCATAATAATCAGGACCCTGCGTCTGATCATTAAATCGTAAAACGTTCTGTGGCTTTAGGTCCCGATGATAGATGTGTAAGGAATGAAGGCTCTCGAGGCCCGCTACAATGTCGCTGAGCGCAACAATAAAATTACCACAGAACATCATTTTGTTTGCAATGTCATTATCCAATCCTGATACCGCCACAGGCATCAAATAGAAAGGTGGCCTGGTCTCCAAATCGTGATAAAGAATAGGAACAATGTTTCTGTTATTAATCCCTCCCTGGGTCCGAACCTCCTTCTTGAATCGCTTCAGCACGTTTTCACGCAAGTGGGGCGACAGGGGCTGATTAACCGAGAACGTCTTTCGGGCAAATTGCTGGCCAGCATCATTCTGAACTAGGTCAACGGTGCCAAAGCCTCCACTTCCAATTACACCAAGACTGGTTAATTTGAACATTTATTACCCGGTTCTTATTAAGCTAATGAACGATTTAAATAGCGAAGCGTAACAGCGTTAATGGCAACCAATTTCGTTTCATTCTGTCGCATTCTCGCCATACTGTCGCTGCCACTTCAACGCCTTGATCTTACCGCGCACCACACCTAGCAAGGCTAGCGCAATCGAACGTCCGCTTCCAGTCTGAACCCGCCCTTCGGCAGAAAAACTCTTCAGGAGGTATCTAACCAGAGAGAGTTCAGATAAAAGTTTCACAAACTGTACACCATTTCACTCCAACCAGAAAGCTTCTGCACACACTCCTCACTGACATTCATCTTCCAACCCATGGCGCAGCAAGTATCGTCAGGGGTTTGGACACTGAGGGCATAAGTTTCCAACCAGATTTTGCATATAGCACTAAAAAAACATTGCCGGTGATGAAGATCAGGCCTTCGAGCATGGCAAATCGTCCTCCAAGGCAGTCAAGGTCTATCTGGCCGAGCAAACCATGGCCATCCAACACCTTCTTAGGGATACCAATCACGCATTGGGCGCCAACGGATATTCCGCAGCTTGCTCCTTTAACTCCTGCGTTCCGGTTCATTTATCCGCCGAGCATTGCCGGTCCAGTGTGTTGTACACGCTGGCATGGCACAGAAATATCATCCCAGTCTTACTGCCGTTCCATAGGCCGTTACCTCGATAAACTCTTCCTCGTTCCCGGCCCCCATGCTACTGCTATCGAACCGAAAGCAGATGACGGCATCGGCCCCGTTATTCTTCGCCTGTTCCTGCATGTCGGCCACGGCATTTTCCCTCGCCGCTTTCACCAGCTTTTCGTAACCGGCCATCTTGCCGCCGGTCAAAGATCTGATTTTGCCCATGACGGTCCCCAGCTCCGAACGGGACCGAACGGACACCCCGTAGATGGTGCCCAGTGTCTGGGTGATTTGCTTACCGGATATTTCCGCACTGGTTGTGATGAGCATCGGTGATCCCTTCCTATGTTGATGTGCTTGCTGGATCGGCATCGGCCCCGGCCCCTTGCAGTTCATAGAGCATTTGCAAACGCTCCATGGTGTAAGGTGTGCGCGATGAGTATTGCTTGGCGAGTTCAACCAGGTGCGGCGGCGTATCCGGTGGCAGATTGGCGACGGTGAATGCCACGAGCTCCTCTCTGGTCATGTTCTCCGGGGCAGCGGCTGACATTGTTGGCGAACCTGCAGAAGGGACAGTCTTTTGATCTGCTGTACCCACCAGCTCTTCACGTCCAGACCCGCCACGCTTCTTCATTAGCGGCAACAATGTGCTATCTCCGGCTATGCCATGCTCTGCCGCGTTACGCAGGGCGAGCTTAACCATCACGCTCCTATATGATGGCTGTATGCTGTTATACCAGGCTAGTATTTCCTCATCGTCATCGCCAATATAAATCGTTATCCGTTTCGACATATCATCCCCCGGTCTAATCGTTTCATATCAGGATTTACGCCGATTCGCCATGCCGGGCATTCCAGACGCCTTCACCAAACCGCCGGAATCCTTCCGCTACGGCGAATCGTGGATCCTCAATGAGTTCTGCTTGTGGCCAGTAAGGGGCCAGGCCATCGAAGAGCAGTTCGGCACCACCGCCAGCCACCAGAATCTTGTCGAGCTTGCGCCCGTTATCCCCGAACTTTGTGGATACGGCATCAAATATCTCTGAGGAGAGGATTCGCATGGCGATCTTCACCGTGGCTGAAACGTCTATCTCTTTGCCGTAGTATTGGATGGCGCCCTTCCAAAGCGCATCATCGGCATCCAGGTAGTCCACCTCATAGCCTTGGTCCTTCAGCTTCTTTTGCACCATGATGGCCGCACGGCTCATGCCATTAGCGGATCCCGCAGCTTCTTCGACCCATCGACCGTTCAGCAGAGCCATTGAGTCGGTGGTGAATCGACCAATGGCGATCACGCCCATATTCTTTTTTGCATCGGGAATCATACGGCCCTTTTCGTCAATGCTGTATCGCATGGAGACGCCATTGGGTTCCGGATAGACCTTGACCTCCGCTTCGGTACAGGCGGATACGATGTTGCGCATCTGGAGCTGCTTCTCACGAAAGATCGCGGGTGGAAGACCTGTAATCACGCTGTCTATCTTGCCCACATCCGCCATCACCAGGTTGATGGCCCCTTGGACTAACGCCCGGAACTCCCGCATCTCCAGCCAGCGATGATGCAGGCCAGCGACCTTGAGCGAACCCGCCTCATGAATAGCCGTGTCACCGATGAAGTAAACATCGCCATCCACAGTGACGGTTTCCTTCGCTGCCTGGTCTGATGCGGCCTTGTCGCTAATGGTCATAGCAGGCACCGCGACCGATGGAATGGTCACATGCTTGAGTTCGCCATCCTTACCTCTCCAAGCCACTTTTACTGCTGAGTGTCCGATGTCCAAACCTACGCACGCCATAGAAGCCTCCAGAAAATGAGAACAGCATACATAACGCGAAACAGCGCGAAGCAACACCATAACGATGTTCACGTTGCACGCATGACACAATACAACACCACACAACACATAACAACACCAGATAGCGTCACAACCACGATGGTGTGGATTGTAGCGGCGTCATAAAAAGGCATTTAACATGCCATAACGACTCTATTTCACGCTAATCCAACATGAAAGGTGCTGTAGTAACACTAAAAAGCTCTATAAATGGGTGGTCATCGCTGCTTGTGCGCACCATGTCAACCACCACTGACATAAGTTAAACCTCAAAATATCATTTTACCGCCACTCCACCCGTTTCATGATAATATGGCCCATCAAGAACCCGCTCTGGCGGCACTCAGGTGCTATCGCACCACCACAACAACACAGCACGGCACGATTGATGACATCAGACAATTTCACCCTTGATGATGACCTGATCCGCGAATCCAACCGCTACGCACCGCTTCCTGCGGGATCCGATGCACAGATGGTGCGCTACCTCACCCTGCACAGGGACCGCACGGTGGCCCTGCTGGGCGAAATCGACGAGACGTTAGATGTTTACCGCCGCGCCCTCGATGCGTACCAACCGAAGAGCAACCAGAAGGTAGGTCTTATCTGGATGCGGGAAAGCGACCGCCTCAACGGTGCCACGAAGCCCGCAATGGTTCGCTGGCTGATCCGTAATTACTCCGGGGGTATGCGCTGGTTTTATACGGAGCTTCCGCAAAGGGATCTGCCGCGTCGGGCGAAGAGCTGCGGAGGATGGGCATTAGGTGCCGGGGAGACGAAGGAGGCGCTGCGTCGTATTCAGACCCTCATGGAGCAGAGGAAAAATCTGGTGGCCCACTGGGCGAATCTGTCGCGGGCCTTGTCCGCAATGGAAGCGTCGGTACCGGATATGCGTGAGGAGCGTCGGAAGGTTCTGGAAGCTCTGCCGGCTGCGCCTTTTTACGCCCAGTCCCAGAAGTATAATCGGGGCGGTTGAACATCCGCTACGGAAAGCCCGCCTTACCTGCCGGGCGCACCACAAAAAAACCCTCAAGCCGAAGCGAGAGGGTTGGGTGAAAAATCAGAAGCAGCCGGATGCCTCAAGTGCAAACATCTTCTCAGCGTGCGGCGATTCCGTAATGGGCGTTTCCGTCCACAACAGCACTTCATCACCGTCGGGATCCAAAGCGGTTTCGCATTGGGTGCCTTCCACGTCGTAGTCGGCGATCACCACCTGGACTTTCGCCGCTGCCGCCTCTTCGTCGAGATAGACGGCATTGACCAGGCCACCAGACAAGCTCACGAGAATTTTCATAACACCCTCCTGAAATGTGCTCGTGGCGGAATGCCAGAGCTTCATACCGGGAGGATGTACCGGACGGTTTTTATGTACCGGCGGGCGCCAGACGTAAAAAAACCCCAAGCACAAGCCGAGGGGTTGGTGGTTGTCGTGAGCAGAAGACGGGATACGTCCAAAGCCCTTCTGTTCCCAGGGATCGACTGTAGCCCCGGTCATCCTTAACGATGACAGGGGTGCTCAGGAATCAAATGATTCCGAAGCTGGCGAGCTTACCGCGAATACCAGCATAAAAACTGGAACCTGCGATAATGCAAGCCACAATGACGATAGCCATTGCAGTCTCTCCATATTGATTCATACCGACCCCTAGTACCGGACAGTTTCTATGTACCAGCGGCATGTTTTTGTGGATACCGGGCAGATACATAGAAACTGTCCGGTAGTCCTCTCCGGAATGACCGGCCCGCTTTGGGCTTTTTCTTTGGAGAGACATCATGAAAGCGTTACGCATCTTGGCCGCAGCATTGGGCCGCAGCATTGGCGGGGTCAGCGTCACCGTGGACCCCAGCGCGGAGACCGCCTACACGGACGGAAGGCGGGTCGTATTGCCCCTTCTCCCTGACGTGGGTGGAGAAGACCTGGAGGATCTGCTTCTCGGCCTCACGGCCCATGAGGCATTTCACATCCGCTTCACCTTCGGCGGCAAGACTGCCGAACCACCTGCCGGCGTCCGCGTCACCCCGTTCATCAAGCGGCTTCAGAATGGTTTGGAGGATCCTCGGATCGAGGCCCTGGGCATGAAGCAGTACCGGGGAATCCCCAGGTACCTGCACAAGCTCATCGACTATGGGATCCGCTCGGAATGGTTTTCGGACGCCCCGAAATGCCGGGAGCACCCTGGCAACCTCGTTCTCTTCGGCCTGCTTTACCAGTTTCGTGCGCATTTTCTAGGGCAACACGCCCTGGATACTGCTGCGAAAAACTGGGGAGAAGCTGCCATCAAGCAGTTTGGTGGCGAACTCTGGGCGCAGATCGTATCCATCGGCGAAGCGGCGGTTCACGCTTCCTCAGTGGACGCCCCGGATGGCCCGTGGATCGCCGCACAGAAGATCAGCGATCTTTTGGGCGACGCCGCCAAGAATTACCCCAATAAAAAACAGGGGAAGGCGGCGAAAAAGGCCATGGAAGCCCAGGAGGGTGAGCTGCGCCACACCGACGTTTCAGATATGGCGGGGGGAAGTCTTGCGGCGGAAGGAAAAAATGGCTCCTGGCAGATGGAATCAACAACTACTCGTCAGCAGGTTGCGGGTATTCCGGATGACGTAAAACTCGAAGCCGGCAGGTTCTACCGCAAAATTGCCGGTCCCTTGGAAAGCAAGCTCTGGGCGACGTCGCAGGAAGAGACGTATGCGGCTCGCACGGGCACTTGCGGGGTTGTAACGACAGCCCTGCACCGGGTAGGTACCAGCGGGTCGGTATTCGCCCGGCGGATAGAAGGGGATTCACGCAGTATAGCCGTTAAACTCCTGATTGATAAATCCGGGAGTATGGATTATAGCGATTCCGGCCCTGAGAGCAGGAACTTTCTGGCCACTGCCGGTGCGTTGGCGCTGACCAGAACCTTCGCGGGCCTCGGCATCGAATATTCGGTGTCGTGGTTTAATGGGAAGTTCACCCAGGGGCGTCCGTTTTCTTCGGCGCCACTCAAGGGGAGCGAGGGCTGGTCGTACTCCTGCTCTGGGGGAACCTGCATGGAAGGCGGTATGACCCATGCCGGCCTTGAGCTGCAAAGTCACCAGGCGGATCGGAAGCTGCTGATCGTCCTCACCGACGGTTCGGTACAAGAAGAATCTGTAGCGGCCATCGACGATGCGCTCATGCGGCAAGGCATCGAGGTCCGGTACGTCCTGATTGGGAAACTGGATGGATTTGGTTTTGCCAAAGGACGTGTTGGGTCTTCGGATGATGTCGGAAAATCTATGATTGAAGCTTTTTCTGGTTTTGCTATTTGATCCCCCTAACCCTCACGCTTCGGCTTGAGGGTTTTCTTTGTGCGGCGCTGTGAATACTTGTGTTGCCCACTTTCCTGAATCAGAATCCATCCATGACCTGAATCCATTTTTTCTCCTGATAGTCTGGCGCGAACACAGGGTTCGTGCCAGACTATCAGGAGAAAACCATGCAGGACATGCTTTTCGGCGCCGCTCTGGCGCTACTTGCTGACGGTGCGGTTATCGAACAGACGGCATCGGCACCTCTCACCTACCGAATCATCCACCAGGGCGCGTCCGTGCCCCTCTCTGGCGGCATCGTACAGAGATTGAGAATCGGCCAGCACATCCGGGAAGTCTGCACCGTGAATGGAAGAAAGCGGTTTTATCTTCGCTGACGGGCATCACATCCAGCCCTCACACTTCGGTTGGGGGCTTTCGCATGTCGGGGCACGCCACAAGAACCGCGAGCAATGGGTCATATTTGCCCTGTAGCGCATTTTCCAACCACAGTTGGGTTGGATGGCCTTGGGGCGTGCCAAACCTCCCGCAACGCATGGCCTCGGCGAACCCGATATTTTGGAAAACCAAAAACCGTGCCTCTGTGCATCTTTGTTTTCTGTTATAGATATACAAAGATGCTATAAATAGGTTGTTGTTCCGGGGTGTAAGCGCAACGTATTGAAATAACAACTTAAAAGATGCTTTTATTGTAATGTGTGTCTATCATTATGGAGCACGGTTCCGGTAGAAAAAAAGGCCACCCAAGATTGACCTGGGCGGCCCCTGTCCTGCGGAAACGCCCGGAAGCGTCAGGTGAACCTATCCGTTAGGGCGGTATGAATTCCTCTGGCCTCCGCGCCTGAACGGAAGATCAAAGGCCCCTGATTGCCACCTCCGGGTGCGGAGTTTTTGGAGATTGATCCCGGTGGGGGATCATAAGGCGGCAACCTGCCCTATGTCGCCAAAATACACTTGCGGCCCCGCCACGTCCATGCCTGGTACATAGAAACTGTCCGGTATTTCCTCCCGGTATGAACCCGGCATTTCGCCGAATCCTTCAGGAGATTGACATGAAAGCACACGTACACACGGCCACGGGCCGCGCGAACATCTTCCAGGACGATACGGGCGTGCATCTGCGCGTTCTTGAGACAAACGGAAACGTCTGGGAGGCAGGGTTTTTCCCAGCCGAGAAGTGGGATGAGCTGCCGCAGGCGTGGCAAGCGGCATTATCTTTGGCGCGGGAGATCATCTCTCCAGACTTTGGCACACGGCACTAAGGGAGGAAAAGGTTATGAAAACAGTAGTTTTTCTCCCGGAAATGAAGGCGATAAGTGGTACTAGGAGCATTGACCGCAATTTGGTTGAAGCGCGTGACGGGCGGGATCTGGACAAGGTATTGGCCTCCGCCGGCACCATCCAGATCATGCCCAAGGATGCGCTCAAGCCCTTTGGCCAAGCCCGCAAGGCGGTTGACCGGGTGTTGTTGCGAAAAGGTACCCGTTTCTTCGGTGGCTTCATGGTCGCCGATGCAGTGGTCACGGAAGTCCAAGCTGAGTTGAAAAAAATCAGCCTAGACTTTGAAGCAGCGAAAGCCAGACTCATTGCGGACCTTCCGGGTTTGATCGCCCTTCGGGTGTCCGAAGCGCCGGAATGGGGGGACGTAATTCGTGCCAACGCCCCGTCCACTTTGGATCTCGCAGAAAACATCAGCTTCGGTTGGGTGAAAGCCCCCATCGACCTGGCAGATCCGGAGATTGTGGAGACCCTCAAAGGCGATCCGCTGGCAATAAAAATTGCCCGAGAGATGGCTCAGATGGCTTCTACTCATCTCAGCAAGCCTCAGACGGGCAAGAAGGGCATCGCCGGCCTCTCAGTGCTTCAGGCTATACGGGTGAAAGCTCAGGCCCTGAGCTTCATTGATAGCCGCCTGGGGGGCCTTGTAGCTGCCCTTGATGCAGTTATCTGCGACGCAAACGCGGCCAAGGGCACGCCAATGCAGTCGGCGAGCGCCCTCGTGGTTGGCGGCGTACTTCAGGGTATGACCAAGGCGTCCGCGATACTCGCCGTTGGTGAGGCGGGTGCATTCGATGTGCCCTCACCGGTCGATCCGATTCTGGGTACTCCTGATGCTGACGATGATGTCACTGCAGACGCATCAGTGGCCATTCCTGTCGCCACTCCGGCTGTCCCGGTATCCTCTTGGGCCTTCTGATCCCCCCACACCCCTCGCTTCGGCTTGGGGTTTTTTTGTGGTTGTTCACGAGGGTTGCGCAGGGTGTCTTTCTGAATGCACTTTCGATCAAGAACGGGTATTCTAGGCCCAGAATGCACAGCATGGTAATAAGCGGGTATAAAAGCGGGTATGATTTCACACCACTAGATTACCAGTTCCTTTGTAAACATTATGATAGGAGCGT
>AOMP01000054.1_pt1 | contig 10603 bp, 10 predicted proteins | sample 537838 | NCBI WGS metagenome assembly AOMP01 (sample SAMN02954329, study PRJNA184676) | mine drainage metagenome | biome: terrestrial; feature: Kristineberg Mine; material: mine stream; isolation source: low temperature acidic, metal-polluted mine stream | place: Sweden: Kristineberg Mine
CCCCTGCTGCGGGCTAACATCGGGATTGCCGGGTTGCGACTGAAGCCCTTGACTGACGCCTTCCACTTTGGCTACATCAGCGGAGTGCTCAATGGTGACGTAAAAAATCTCACCCTGCTGAACTGGTCGCCGGAGGCTTTTCAGGCGCAGTTTCATACCGTTCCCGTTCATGGCGTGTCTCAGAAAATCAGCTATGCGGCGGTCCAGAGTCTTACCAGGCTGGGTGGCGGTAACGGCATCAGCGGATTTTTTCAGGGCATGTTTCTGCGGATGTTCAAGACCTTTGCGTATGCGCATCTGGGGATGGGGGTGCATCTCAAGGGTGGTGTCGCTGAATTGTCCGGAGTGGGGACAGAGGATTCGGGTTTTGTGATCCTTCAGGGGCAAGGGCTGCCCAGGGTGGATATAGTGGGGTACAATCGCCGGGTGGACTGGGACGAATTGCTGGCGCGTCTGAAAACCGCCATGCATAGTGGTGCCCAAGTCGGTACAGGAGAGTGAGCAAATGACAAAGCAGGGTTGGCTGAAAACGCAGGGCTGGCGCAGTGTGCTGGCATTGGGATTGCTTATGGCGCTGTCCGCTTGTGTGACCGTCAACATTTACTTTCCGGCTGCGGCGGCCCAGAAACTGGCGGATCAAGTAGTCGGTGAGGTCTATAAGGCCGCTGCCAAGGGTGCCTTGCAGGCCCCGGTTGCTCCGGCAGGATCGGCGCCGACGGCGCCGGCCCGATCCGCCGCCCCGGCTACGGATTCCCTGAGCATGGCATCCCCCTACCATGCGGCCAGCTACCTGTTGGCCATGGGCTTCTCGGCTATCAGCGGCACGGCGGAGGCCGCCGCGAACCTCGATGCTTCCAGTCCCGGGGTGCAATCGGCGCGGGCGCAGGTGGAGGCACTGGCGACGCAAATGCATCCTTACTTTGTCAGCGGCGCGGTGGGTTACACGGCCAATGGTCAGGTGACGATCCATGATGCGGCAGCCGTGTCGCTGCCGCAGCGGGCTCCGCTCAATGGGCTGGTGGGCAGCTATAACCAGGCGCTCAGCAATCTCTATCAGCAAATCGCTGATGCCAATGGCCATCCCGAGTGGGCGGGGCAAATTCAGCAGACTTTTGCCCATGCCTGGATCAGTAAAGCACCCGCGGGATACTGGTATCAGTCGCCCAGTGGTCAGTGGCAGAAGAAATAGTCACCATTTTGCAGAATATTCTGGTTTTTGACATCGAGACAGTGCCCGACGTTGTTGGCGGGCGGCGGGTGCATGGCATTGAGTTGGGGGATGACGCGGGCGTAGCGGAATTGCTGCAGCACCAGCGTCGCATCGAAACCCAGGGCGCCACGGAATTTTTGCGCCCTTATTTGCATCGGGTCGTTGCTATCTCTGCCCTCTGGTGGCAGGGCGAGCAGGTCAAGCTCAACAGTTTCGGCAAGGCGGACGATGACGAAGCCACTCTCGTCGCTGCCTTCTTTCAGTTCATCCAGCGCCATGCCCCGCAACTGGTTTCCTGGAATGGCGCGGCCTTTGACCTCCCGGTACTGCATTACCGCGCCCTGCTTCACGGTATCCCTGCGACCCGCTACTGGGAGCAGGGACAGACCGATCAGAGTTATCGCTGGAATAATTACACCAGCCGTTACCACGAGCGCCATCTCGACCTCATGGATATCCTCTCTGCTTATCAGATGCGCAATGTCGCCCGCCTTCAGGACATGGCGTTGTTGTTGGGACTGCCTGGCAAGCTGGGGATGAGCGGCGCGGAGGTCTGGACCCATTATCAGGCCGGGGAACTGGCGGGCATCCGCCACTACTGCGAAGTCGATGTGCTGAACACAGCCCTGGTCCATCTGCGTTTTGAACTGACCCGCGGGCATCTCGACAAATCGGCTTATGATGTCTGCCAGACGCAATTGCGGTTTTACTTACAAAGCCGGGACGAGGCCCACGTCCAGGAATTTCTCACCCTGTGGCCAGAGAATCTGCATGTCGCGTCCCAAGCCCATTCATAACGCTCAGCCTGAGCAGGTGTTTATCGAAAGTCTGGATGCCGAAGGACGCGGGATTGCCCGTGTGGAGGGCAAGGTGCTTTTTGTCGATGGAGCGCTGCCCGGCGAGCGGGTCTGGGCACGGCGTACCCAGAACCACAAGAGCTTTGATCGTGCCGAGTTGCTGCAGGTGGTCAAGGCATCCTCCCTGCGGGTGTCGCCGCCTTGTCCGCACTTTGGCATCTGCGGGGGCTGCAGCCTGCAGCATCTGGAGCCAGCGGCGCAGGTGGCTATCAAGCAAAGACAACTGGAAGATAATCTCTGGCGCATCGGCAAGGTCCGCCCCGGACGCGTCCTGCCCCCCATTCATGGCCCGAGCCTGGGCTATCGCAGCAAGGCACGACTCTCGGTGCGGACGCCAAAAACCCGGGGCGCACTGGTCGGTTTCCGCGAACGCAACAGCAGTTATGTCGTGGATATGGGGCAATGTCTGACCCTTGACCCGCGCATCGGGCAACGCATTCTGCCCCTGCGGGCGCTGATCGGGCAGATGCAATCGCCCCAGGATTTTCCGCAGATTGAAGTGGCCGCTACGCCGGATGCGGTTGCTCTGGTGTTTCGCCACATGCGGCCGCTGGCGGAAAGCGATCTGCAGCACTTGCGTGCTTTTGGTGTGCAACACGACCTGCAGATATGGTTGCAGCCGCGCGGGCCGGAGACCCTGCATCCTTTATGGCCGGAGCAGCCGGAACCCCTGCATTACGACCTGCCGGATTATCAGTTGCGCCTGCGTTTTGATCCGCTGGTCTTCACTCAGGTCAACCAGGCGGCAAATCAGGTGATGGTGCGCCGCGCCATGGCGCTGCTGCAGCCGCAACCGGGGGAGCAGATCCTGGATCTGTTCTGCGGACTCGGAAATTTTACCCTGCCTATTGCCCGATTGGGAGCGCAGGTGCTTGGCATTGAAGGGGACGCCCGGTTGGTCGCGCTGGCCACCGAGAATGCCGTCGCCAATGGCCTGGCGGATAAAGCCCGATATGCCGTAGCCGATCTCACTCAGGCGCAGATGGAAGATTTTGCTCCGGCGGGCGCCATCGACAAAATACTCATCGACCCGCCCCGCAGTGGCGCTATTGAAGTGCTGCGCAGTCTGACCCCCGGCGTCCGCCGCTTGGTGTATGTCTCCTGCAATCCAGCGACCCTGGCCCGTGATGCGGCGTATCTGGTACACGAACGCGGTTATCATCTGCAAGCGGCTGGCGTCGTCAACATGTTTCCCCATACCGCCCATGTCGAATCCATCGCCCTCTTCGCGCGCTGAGATGCCCGCGCACTGGCTCTGGGTGGATGTCTTCTCCCAACGATTGCACGAGATGAACGGCGCTGAACCGCGCTCGGAGTATGTCGTATCTACGGCTCGTAACGGGCTCGGTGAACAGTGCGACAGCGGTTGTACGCCGCGCGGATGGCATGTGGTGCGCGCACGCATCGGTGAAGGCCTGCCCACGACTGCAATCCTGCGCGGCAGGCGCTGGACCGGTGCCTGTTACAGCGCGGAGTGGGCGGCGGGCCAGCCGCGGCAAGACTGGATTCTCGGCCGTATTCTTTGGCTCTCCGGCAGCGAAAACGGTTTTAACCGTGGTGGCCGCCAGGATACCTTCCGCCGTTATATCTATATCCACGGTACTGCCGATGTGGATCATCTCGGTCAGCCGGTGTCGGCAGGCTGCGTGCGGATGGCGCCGGATGCGGTGTGCATGCTCTTTGCGGCATGTCCGGTAAATACCCCTGTTTTTATCGGCCAGCAGCTACCGCTGCGTTCCCCCGCTAGGAGGTACTGAATGGCCTGGATCCGCTTACCCCGTTTTCGTCGCGCCGTAAACGTGTTCAATCCCAAGCTCTTCGAGAATCTTTCGCTCGCGGCCTTTCTGGCCTGGGTCGGTCTGGGTTCCGATGCCCTGTCTTCCTCTGCCTATGGTCCTCCGGAAATCTACAATGCCCTGAAGGGGCATGAGTATCTGGCCGTTTTTCTGGCCATCGGCATCCCGCTCTCGGTGTTTATCATCTCGGCAGGTTACAAACAGGTCATTGCTCTTTTCCCCGATGGTGGGGGCGGTTATCACACTGCATCTACCCTGTTAGGGCCGATAGCGGGCCTGGTGAGTGGCGCCGCTTTGGTTGTCGATTACATTTTAACGGCAGCGATCTCCGTGGCATCGGGTACCGAGGCGTTGCTGAGTACCATGCCTTCCTCCTGGTACAGCGAGCGCATTCTCTTGGATGCCGCCGTGTTGCTGTTCCTGATCTTCATCAATTTGCGCGGTATGAAAGAATCCATCAAGATTTTGTTGCCGATTTTTATGGCTTTCGTCTTCACCCACGTCATACTGCTCGGCTGGGGACTGCTGGCTCACGTGGGAGATGTGCCAGCCATCGCCCGCAATACGGTCGTCGGTGTTCAGCATGACAGTATGCAGTACGGCTGGATCTTTATTGTGGCGCTGATATTGCGGGCCTTCAGCCTGGGTGGTGGTACCTATACGGGTTTGGAAGCAGTAGCCAATGGCGTGCATATCATGCGTGAGCCGCGTGTGCAGACAGGACAGCGGACGATGACCCTGCTGGCGACGTCCCTGTCTCTGATCGCGGGCAGTCTGATTTTTCTGTATCTGATGTATCATGTGCATGGCCAGCAGGGGCAAACGCTGAATGCCGTGCTCTACGGCGCGATTACCCAGGGATGGACCGTGAACGGTGTATACTTCGGTCCGGCGGCGGCACTGCTTACCCTGATTAGCGAGGGCCTGCTCCTCTTCATCGCCGCCAACACGGGTATTATCACGGCACCTATCGTCATGGCGAATATGGCCGTCGATCGTTGGTTGCCAGAGCGGTTTTCTTACCTGTCAGATCGTTTCGTGTCACGTAATGGCGTGTTGCTCATTGGTTTTTCGGCTATTGCCATCCTCCTCGCGACGGGCGGACATGTCAGCATTCTGGTGGTTCTGTATAGCATCAATGTATTCATCACCTTTACCCTGACCATGGCAGGATTGAGTCGGCACTGGTTTGCCCTGCGGCATCAGGAGTCACGCTGGCGGGGCCGCTTTGCCGTCAGTGTCCTGGGCTTTATAGTCACGGCTTCTATTCTCGCCATCACCATTTTCGAGAAATTCGATGCGGGCGGCTGGTTCACCCTGCTGGTCACCGCGATTGTGGTGGGTCTCGGATATCTGATCTATCGCCATTACAAAAGTATCAGTAAAATCACCGCCGAACTGGACGAAACCATGCTGGATGTGGTGCCTGACCATCTGGAGTCCGGCCCTAACCTGCCTCTGGATCCGCGTGGCGCCACGGCCGTATTTTTTGTCAGCCGTTTTGACGGGTTGGGGCTGCATACCTTGCTGACTGCACACCGTATGGTCAGTGGCTTTGTCAAGAACTATGTTTTCCTGCTGGCGGGTATCGTAGGTCAGGGTGAATTTAAGGGTATCAAGGCACTGGAAGACCTGAAGGTGTATGTAGAGACTGAGGCTAACCAGTATATGGCCTTTTGCCGCAACGAGGGGATGGCGGCAACCTGGTTCGCCACCTACTCCACCGACCGTATCCTCGCGATGGAGGAATTAGCCAATGTCGCTATCCGCTATTTTCCGCAGAGCATCTTCTTTGCCGGGCGGGTGATTGATACCTCTGTGCAGGGACCCTTCCACGGCTTGCTGCATGATGAAGTCAGCTTTATCGTGCAGGATCGCCTGCAGCATGACGGTTTCAGTATGATGATCGTACCCGTACATGTGCATGGTATTCCCAGCCAGCCACCGCGGATCGCGCTGCCTATTTCCATGCCGCCGGATATGCAGCTGGTGCAGAATGAAGAGGTGGACAAGGAAGAAGCCAAGGCCCGTGCCGCAGCCAAGGCGCAGGCCAGTACGCAGGAGTCCGTCCCCCATGCCGCTACAGACTGATTTGCAGCGCCCCGCACGGGGTCCGCTGATGGTGGATATTGTCGGGCTGCGGCCCACTGCCGCCGAATGCGCGATGCTGCGTCAGTCGGCAGTGGGTGGCGTCATCCTTTTTGCCCGCAACTGCGTCGATGCCGAACAGGTGCGCGCCTTGTGCGGCGAATTGCATGCGCTGCGTTCTCCGCCGCTGCTCATCGGTATTGATCAGGAAGGGGGACGGGTGCAGCGTTTGCGCGCCGGAGTGACGCGCTTCCCGCCCATGGCGACTTTGGGTCGTCTGGCGGATCGTGACGGCTTGGAAAAGGCGCAGACGGCAGCGCGGGACTGGGGACTTCTGCTCGGTACGGAGCTCCGGGCGCTTGGCCTGGACATGGACTTTACCCCTTGCGTAGATCTGAATCGCGGCGTTTCTGCGGTGATTGGCGACCGCGCCATCCATCGCGATCCCGAGTGGGTGGGGGTTATCGCGGTAGCGTTCTGGGCGGGCATGGTACGGACCGGCTTGCAGGGGGTCGCCAAGCATTTTCCCGGTCATGGCGCGGTAGCCGCAGACTCTCATCTCGACTTACCTCTGGATAAGCGTCCGCTCAGCGCCATTCAGGAAGACCTTCAGCCCTTCGCTGCCCTGATTGCTGCGGGGATTCCGGCGGTTATGCCCGCGCATTGTCTTTATCCCCAGGTGGATGCTGAACGCCCTGCCGGTTTCTCGCCGCGCTGGTTACAGGATATCCTCCGCAAAGATATGGGCTTCACTGGTGTGGTGGTCAGTGACGACCTCAGTATGGCGGGTGCGCATGGTGTCGGCGATATGGCCGCGCGGGTGGATGCGGCACTGGCGGCAGGCGCGGACTTGCTGCTAATCTGTAACGATCCGGAGGGCGCGCAAATGGCAGCCGCCCATTTACAGTCCAAGGGTAAGTTCCCGACGGGCAATCGTCTGGAGAGACTCGTCGGCAACGCTGCAACAGCACCTTTTTCTGCTGTAGACCGGGCGCGCTGTCTGCAGCAGATCGAGCAATTGTGGGCTCTGACCCCAGGATTTGCTGGCTGATGTACAGACTAAAAGGTTAACCCCTTGTTTTTCCCACGGCGCGTATTAGAATACGCCCTCACCTTTTACTCCTTGTTCGGGCGATAGGCGCCCGAACTCCGCAGTGAACCATAAGGAGCAACTTTTGCGTCATTACGAAATTGTGTTTCTGGTCCATCCTGACCAAAGTGAGCAGGTCCCCCAGATGATTGAGCGCTATCGCGGCATGATAGAGGGCGATGGCGGGCATTTTCATCGTCTGGAAGACTGGGGTCGCCGGCAACTGGCCTACCCCATCAAGAAGGCCCACAAGGCTCATTATGTTCTGATGAATGTAGAATGCAGTGCTGCGGCACTGGCTGAGCTGGAAGATGCGTTCCGCTTCAACGATGCGGTTTTGCGTCACCTGATTCTGGCCCGCGCTGAAGCTGTCACCACCCCTTCCTTTCTGGCCCGCGATGAGAGTGATCGGCGTGACCGCAGTGAAGATACTGCGGAAGACGAAAGCGTGCCGGACCACAGCGATAACGAAACCGTAGCGACGGCTTAAGGAAGGAGAATTCAAATGGCATTTAATCGGGACAGAGATCGGGATAGTGATGGCGACAAGCGTGGCGGCGGCAGCAGTAATTTTACCCGTCGCCGTAAGTTCTGCCGTTTCAAGGCGGAAGGCGTCAAGGAAATTGACTACAAGGATCTGAAAACCTTGCAGGCCTATGTGGGTGAGACGGGTAAAATCGTCCCCAGCCGGATTACCGGAACCAGCAACCTGTATCAGCGACAGTTGACTACAGCGATCAAGCGTGCCCGTTTTCTGGCGTTATTGCCCTACGTCGTGCGTTAAGGCACTGGCGTTCCGGTGGCGGCGCAGACAGAAGGTGGGGTCTTGCGCTGGTTTCTCAGCGGACGCTGGCAAGCCGGCATTAGTATTGCTGTACTTTTTAGTGCTGCGGGACTGGTTCCCTTTCTTGCTGCGCCGTTACTGCTCAACTGCGTCGCTTTGGTGGCGCTGGTTACCCTGCAGGCCGGGCGCAAAGAGAGCTTTGAAGTTCTCCTGATTGCCGGGTTTGCCTCCGCACTGTTTACGCTGAACCCGTGGTATGGTGTCGCCTTTGCTCTGGTGGCCTGGCTGCCGGGGCGGCTGTTGGGGGAAGGTTTGCAGTGGGACGTGCAGTGGGGCGGGGTGGTTTGGGTAGTTATCGGTCTGTCTCTCTTGGCGCTGGCGCTCTCGCTTTGGGTCATCCCGCGAGGCGTGGGTCCGGCCTTCTGGCAAACACAGATGGAACATTTGCTGGCGCCAGCACGTAAAGAGTTAAGTACGACGCAGCGTCAGGTCTTGGCTGATATGACCCGCTTGATGCCAGGGATTCTCGCCGCCGGCATGGCACTGCTCTGGACACTGGCGGCGTTGCTGGCCAGTCGCTGGCGCGAACGTTTCCAGGGCGTTCTGGTGCCGCAGCGAGTGTTTCGGGACTGGGTGCTGCCGGACCGGCTGATCTGGTTGCTCATCGCGACATTGTTGGGCATCAGCCTGTTGCATGGCAATGCGCTATGGCCGGTACAGAACCTTGCCATTGTGGTCGGTGGGCTGTATCTGCTGCAAGGCTTGAGTTTTATGCACCTGTGGTTTGCGTCAAGGGGTTGGCCCCTGTTCGTGCTGACAGCTTTTTATATCGGACTGATCCTGCTTTCACAGCTCTTGCTGGTAATTGCTGTGCTGGGCATCGTGGATCGTGTTTTTCATCTGCGCCAACGACTTGCCGGCTCGCGGTCCTGATGGCGCTTTTGCAGGGAATTTTTTGGAGGAATTGGAAATGAAAGTGATTTTGCTGGAACGTATCAACAAGTTGGGGCGTCTTGGTGATGTGGTCGAAGTGCGGCCGGGCTATGGGCGCAATTTTCTGATGCCGCAGGGGAAAGCCATAATGGCCAACCAGCGCAATCTGGAAGACTTTGCCGAGCGTAAAGCGGCTTTGGAGCATGTCGAGTCAGAGCGTTTGCAGGCAGCTCAGCAGCGCGCAGCCATACTGGCGGAAGCCGTGGTCAAAATCGCCCTGCAAGCGGGTGAAGATGGTCGTTTGTTTGGCTCGGTGGGCTTGCATGATATCAGCGCGGCTCTGGCGGTTCTGGGTCATGAAGTGGCCCATTCGGAAATCCGCCTGGCGGATGGCCCGATCAAGCGGATAGGTGAATTTCCAGTGCGGTTGCATCTGCATCCGGAAGTGGAGCTGGACGTGATGGTGTTCGTCGAGCGCGCCTGACCCTGGCACTGGCGGGGACGGCGGAGTGTTCGAGTCGGCGGACTATGGCGGCGGGGTCAAGGCCCCGCCGCACTCTATTGAGGCAGAGCAATCGGTCATCGGTGCCCTGCTGATTGATCCCGATACAGCGGATCAAGTGACCGAGGCGGTGACGGCCGAAGCTTTTTATGAGCGCCGTCATCGCCAGATTTTTCAAGCGATCACTGCCATGCTGGGTGCCGGGCGGGCAGTAGACGCCGTCACGGTCTCCGAGTGGTTGCAAGATCACGAGCAGCTTGCCGATGTGGGCGGGGTGCAATATCTTCTCATGCTCGCCAACGAGACACCCTCGGCGGCCAATGTGCTCGCCTATGCGAGCATCGTGCGGGAGCGGGCCACTCTGCGTGATCTTATCCGGGTTGGCCGGGAAATTGCCGAGCTGGCCTATCGTCCGGAAGGGCGAGAAGCGCAGGCCCTGTTGGACGAGGCGGAAAGCCGGGTTTTTCAGCTCGCCGAAGGACAGCAGCGGGCCGGAGAGGGCTTCCGGCAACTCAAGGATGCACTTCCGGCGGTAATCGACCGGATCGAGACCATCGCCCGCGAGAAAAAAGGCGTCACCGGCCTGTCCACAGGCTTTGCCGATCTGGACGAGAAAACCTCCGGCCTGCATCCGGGTCAGCTCATCATCGTTGCTGGTCGTCCTAGTATGGGCAAAACCTCTTTCGCCATGAATATAGCTGAGCATGTCGCCTGTAACGAAGGCAAGCCGGTGGCGGTTTTCAGCATGGAAATGCCGATAGACGAAATCGTCTTGCGCGCACTCTCGTCGCGAGGACGGGTGGACCAGCACCGGCTGCGCAATGGCAGCCTGGGTAATGATGACTGGCCGCGCATCGCGCATGCCATTGGCGAACTCGGCAATGCGCCGTTGTTTGCCGATGATTCGGCAGCGCTGACGCCGACGGATTTGCGTTCGCGGGCGCGTCGGCTGAAGCGAGAGCATGGCTTGGCGCTGGTTGTGGTCGACTATCTGCAACTCATGCAGGTGCCGGGGCGGGGTGACAATCGGGTCGCTGAGATTTCCGAGATCAGCCGTTCGCTCAAGGCCTTGGCCAAAGAGCTGTCCATCCCGGTGATTGCCCTCTCGCAGCTCAATCGTAGCCTGGAAAACCGGACCGAAAAGCGTCCGCAGATGTCGGATCTGCGTGAATCCGGTGCTATTGAACAGGACGCCGATCTGATTCTGTTCCTGTACCGCGATGAGGTGTATTACAAGGACAAGGAAGAGGTGAAAGGCATTGCCGAGGTGATTATCGGCAAGCAGCGTAACGGACCCATCGGGACCGTGCGGATGAGCTTCTTCGGTGAATATACCCGCTTTG
>AOMP01000055.1_pt1 | contig 10496 bp, 5 predicted proteins | sample 537838 | NCBI WGS metagenome assembly AOMP01 (sample SAMN02954329, study PRJNA184676) | mine drainage metagenome | biome: terrestrial; feature: Kristineberg Mine; material: mine stream; isolation source: low temperature acidic, metal-polluted mine stream | place: Sweden: Kristineberg Mine
TCTGGCCGGTGATCAGCCTTTTTCTGGCCTTACCCATCTCCTTTGCGGGCTGGGGACTGCGTGAGGGGTTGATGGTGTTTTATCTGTCATACCTGCATATGGGGCATGATCAGGCCTTGGCGCTCTCACTATTGCTGGGCTTCACCGTCGTACTGACCAGCCTGCCGGGGGCGTTGCTCTGGATCGGGCTGCACCGCCACCATCAGGCCCCGTCGGATTTGAAAACACCGCCCGCCTCGCGTTAAACTGCGCGTCTTGCTGGCGTAGCTCAGTCGGTAGAGCTACTGATTTGTAATCAGTTGGTCATCGGTTCGATTCCGGTCGCCAGCACCAAATAAAACAGGCACTTAGCAGAATATGCTCAGTGCCTGTTTATTTTTCGCTGCAAATATGCTGCACTATGGATTCGAGAGTGCAGCGGAGGTGCAGCATGGCAAGTATCAATGCTAGAAAGGATTGCGACGGTATTGTGATTGGCTGGCAGGCCCAAGTGCGAAGAAAGGGCTTCCCTGCACAGTCAAAAACTTTTGAAAAAAAAGGGCAGGCTCAAGCATGGGCCAGACAGGTCGAATCCGAAATGGAACGCGGTGTATTTTCTCCTCGGGGTGAGGCAGAACGCACGACCGTCGGAGAGTGCTTGGGGCGATACCTTCGGGAAGTGACCCCACTGAAGAAAGAGGGGCGTGGTCAATCGGGAGAACGAGGATTTATCTCCCAGTGGCTCAAGCGCCCCTTATCGAAGCGTACGATGGCCAGCGTGCGCAGCGTCGATATTGGGAACGTGATCCTGGATATGCAGGCGGAAGGAAAGGGGGCAAATACTGTTCGTCTGCATCTCGCTGTTTTGTCCAATTTATTTACCGTGGCTAAATCCAACTGGGGAATGGAATCACTCGAAAACCCGGTTGCGATCGTGCGCAAGCCAAAACTGCCCCCTGGTCGGGAGCGCCGTCTCCGGTCAGGTGAAGCGGGTACTCTGTTGGGTGCTACGAGTTTGGAATTTGCGTGTTTAATAGTTTTTGCATTAGAAACAGCAATGCGGCTGAATGAAATCGCTGCGCTCACTTGGGAAAATGTCAATTTAGACGTTCGGACGGCATTTCTGCCTAAAACAAAAATATCGGAAGCGCGAACGGTGCCATTGTCACCCGCAGCCATTGAAGCATTGACGATGAGGCGGGCTGGAAAGACTGAGGGATCCATTTTTGATCTCAGTTGTGACGGCATCGACAGCGCATGGGATCGAGCCAGAGATGCTGCGGGTATGGAGGCAGGGTGGGATGAAGAGTCTTTGCACTTTCATGACCTGCGACATGAGGCGACGAGCCGATTTTTTGAGCGCACAGATCTCGACATCATGGAAATAAAAGGGATCACCGGGCATAGAACGCTGCAGATGCTTGCTCGTTATACCCATTTGCGCGTCGGTAATCTCGCTGCCAGGCTTGCTGGAGAGCGAAGAGGGGCTGGTTACCTGTTAGGGAGCAAGAGCCAAGGCGTCTCCGTCTATGATCAGTGAAGAAATAGACTAAGAAATTGGCACAACTGGCTGACATCCGTCAGTTAGTCACGTGACGGCGATATCATCGGTAAAACGGCTCAAATGTCTTTCAGCCAGTGGGGCTGCTGGTGGATCTTCCAGATACCGGCAATCCGTCATGCCGACCACGCTCAATGGCTGGCAGTCGCTACGCACCGGCGTAAGTCGACCCCGCCCTGATTTTGATCCGATCTCCACTGCTCGTTTATTGCGTCGGCCATTCATAAAACGGGCCGCGTTAGCCCCATGAGCGAGGTTAGTAAGGTGTTCCATCTTTGTGATTGAACTGCCAATTGCCGTTGACCAGAATGGCCTGAAGATCATCGTCAGGGTACGAGGCTGAGTCACCCGCTGTACGGTCACCGATCTCCAAGTAAACGACGTCTTCACTTGAGCGATTGACCAGTTGGTGCCCGTCTCCCATGCCCGCTTTGAAGCCTGCGCACATACCCGGATGCAGTTGCGTTTCACCGATGTCGGTGACCAGACGATGGGGTGCCAGTATCTTGTGGAGCGAACGGCGGTTCAAGACTGGAAGCGGACGTATGAATAGGCTAGAGTTGTCTCATGCTTACCGGGGTCTGAGGGGGATAATTTCATTGTTTTGTCTTATGTGGGCTTATCATCAGAAAGGTTATAAATACAAGCGTATAGGCTTTTAATCCAAGGCGCCACATGCGACAGAATGATACCAATTGTCCGATCTAACTTGTCCGAGCACACAGAGGCTTATTAGCTCCGCCCATCTTAATGCCTTGTGAGGTAATTTAGTGAACGCCTGGTGGTTAAACGATTTCTACTGGACTGCCGATATGGATATGGTTATAGGCAATCATGAGAAGTTTATCGAGCGGCAGACTACAGAATCTGTGATTCAGTTTTATGGAATGAACATCTCTGTGGTTAGTGGTGTTTATCATCCGCTTGAGTGCTCTTCCACTCATCTTCTGGCACAGGCACTAATGCCGAACATTGGGTCAGGAAGTAAAGCTCTTGATGTAGGGTGTGGCTCCGGCGCTATTTCGTGCTTGTTAGCTGATAATTTTAGTGCTGTATTTGCAATAGATATTGATGATACCGCATTGCTTTGCACAAAGGAAAACACGATAATCAATCGCAAAGATAATGTTACGGTTTTGAAGTCAGACCTGTTTGAAGGCATTCAACAGGGGGAACAGTTCGAATTAATGGTATTCAACGCGCCATTGCTGCACATGAAAGTAACTTCAAAATCACCAAAACCACGAAATTATCATGATCATATGTCAATAGATGTTGGCGGAGCCGCACTAATAAGGTTTGCTAATGAAATAAAAAATCATTTCACTAACAACAGCAAGGTGTTTATCATGGTTAGCAATATAGGCGAGAAAGATGTTATCACGAAGGTGTTTGGTATTCTCTCTGAGTATGGCGAAGTAAAAGTTGTAAATGCTTATTACAATGAGATTAGGAAGCCAATGGCGGTTTGCGTTGTTGACTACAGTGGGCGTTTTTAAGTAGGAACTGTAAGGAGGTCCATATACGCAAGGAGGGCGCGCCGTCAGATTGAGTGGGTAGGGGTAGATTGCTGTGGAGCAGCCGCGCCCTCTCAGCAGTACTTGACCAAAGTCGCCGAGGAGATGAATAATCGACCAAGAAATTCCTTGGGTTTTCGTACACCAGCCGAAGTAAGGATCTGAAGATCAAAGAGTTAAACAGCCGTGTTGCACTTCAACATTGAAACCGCCCTTCAGTCGAGGATTTATTATGTTTATTAAAGACGACAGTTATATATACTTCGACAATGATGAAGCTAACGCAATAGCAAACGGAAACAAAAACAGGCATTGGTATTCCGCTTGTACCGCTTTCTCAGAGGGGGAACATAACACAGGCAGCAATAAATTATCTGTAACAAAAATTTTTGAATTCAATAATAAATGCGAAATAGTAGAATCTACTGGATCTAATTTCGACTTCCTATACATGTATCCAGACAAAAATGAAGAAGGTGTTGGTTATATTCTATTTGACAAAAATATCCGTGAAAAATGTTTTCGTTTCCATCCTCATGATTGCCATGAAGTTAAAAAGTATGCGAAGTCAGAAATCGCCCTTCCCGGTAAATATATTAAGATTAAATCCAAGGATATTATTAAAGAAATAATAAAAATATTACAATCATTTTTTATACCCATTCAAAAAATCATTTTTGGCGCCCCGGGCACTGGAAAAAGCAGGAAAGTAAGGGAACTAACAAATGAAGGAAACCACCCGAAAAATGTATTCCGCACTGTATTTCATCCGGAATACAGTTACCCTGACTTCATCGGCAAGCTGATCCCTCTTACTGTAAATGATACGATTAAATACAAAATTCAAACCGGGCCTTTTGTTAAGGCGCTGGCCCACGCTTACAAGAATCCATGCGAATGCGTATATCTTGTGATAGAAGAAATCAATCGCGGAAATTCCGCAGCTATATTTGGCGAAGTTTTTCAACTGCTTGATAGGGATGATCATGGACAATCAGAATACCCTATTACAGCACCAGAGATGCTAAAGGCATCCCTGGATGAAGAATGCCAAGGGGGATTAGATGAAGTCCTAAGAAGTCTGCGTGGAAATGGTGGCACACAAGAATGTAGCAGTACATCCAATGATGATTATGAAGGGCCCGCCAATGAAGAACGTTGTAATAAAAAAGAAAATAATTCAGCAGGTGATAATTATAAAATCTTTATCCCAAAAAATCTATCCATCATTGCAACCATGAATACGAGCGATGAAAGCATTTATTTTATGGATAGCGCATTTAAACGGCGATGGCACTTTGAATTTGTAGGAATAAATGAAAATGCAGATGATACAAAAAATTGGGATTTGCTGCATAAAAATAAAAAATGGGGTAGTTTCAGAGAAGAACTCAATAACATTATAAAGGAGATAGGGAAGAAATATAATATCTATAAGCTGGACGATAAACTAGTTGGGCCATGGTTCTTGAAGGCATCAAACGGTGTAGTTAGCGAAGAGGATATAAAATTCAAGCTGATGTTTTACCTTTGGGACAATGTTATCCCTCCCGGTATGCAAAAAGAGGATTGGAAAAAATTTTTTGACTACGAAGAAAAACCGCAGACATTTGAGAATTTTGCAGAAGAATACGAAACCTTTGTAACAAAAATCAGCAAATGTGAATCATAATCAGGAGAGCGCACAGATGGGTCAGCCGTCTTACAAAAATCTCCTGATATATGGTATGGAAGATTCATCAATAAACGTAGGGTTGATGCTACAGCTTTATCTATTTCACTCCTTAAACACCAGAAATGGACAGCAAAATGCCGCTGGAGGTGGCATGGGCGTTTCCGGGGGGCATGGTGAGCAAAACAGCGGTGAAGAAATCCAAACGAAGAAGGCTGTAGGCACCGCTGTAAGCGGCTCTCCGTATTTCAGCCTGAGTCAGACTTTTTCAATCCTGATAAGAATGCTGGAGAAAGCCAGAAATACAAAATTGCCCATTTCGGCTACCCGTAACACCACTGGCAGCTCTCCTGATTTATCAAAAATTCATCAGTATCTACATCGGGGGACATTTCTGCCTGGTGGCGCCGTCATGTTCGACTCGGCTCCAATGGTTACAAGGGTAGTAAAGCATACCGAAACAGATTATATAGCCATGATTTTTTGGATTTCAGATAATATTGTCAAGAAATTTACCCTTCCGGAATCCATGCATCCACCGGCAATGATGGAGTACTTGTGGAAAGATTTTGCGGAGCGTAATAATCTTCTGAGCACGGATGATATTTTTTATCCTGATGGGCAAGAAATACCTCAATTTATAAACAATGGATCACGTGCCTCAGAAATTCAAGCGTTACCTATTAAAACCGATGTTCTAAGAAAGCTCCAGGCTATTCTGGAAAGAACCAGAAAAGCCCAGCCACCAGTAATGTCAGAAACGCGAGCGGTCTACCAGATTCTTTATGACTTTCTATATCGTTCCTCACAAAGCATGGTTGCCCCTTCTAAGCAAGGTAAATCGTCTCAAGATTTCTCAAGTTCCGACTCTGGAGGCGTTGAACTATTTGATCTATGGGAAACGATTTGCTTTATTTACATTAAGGCTAAATATTTTACTAACAATCCCAATTGGAAGATTTACGCAGTGGATGATAACAATCTTCCAGAACAGCTTTTTTCAGATGAAAATTTTGTGGGGGATAACAAAGAAAATTGCTTGCTGTCTCATGGAGTAACACACCCTGATCGCTTAAGCTTTTTGGGACAGAAAAGACCTGATTTGATTTTGGTAAGAACTGGAGAAAATGGTTATTTTGAAGAAATAAAGATAATCGATTTTAAGCATTACGATAAAAAAGGCGCATTAATAAATATTATCTGTAAATTGTGGGATTATAAGCATCCAAGACCGTGTTGCGATGAAAAAGAAGACGTTTCTAATATAAACGATTATTACTCTTCTATGATATGTCATCTCGACAAATGTCATTGTGTTTGTGAATGTATAAGTCTAATATTCATGGTACCATCCATGGACACCTTCCCAAAGTCTATGTGTTTACGTATGGTTTCAAAACCTATAACGTGTGTTGAGGAGATAGCCTGGGAGGAAAATGTCCGGGGCTTCGTGGAAGACTTCCACAACGCATTGATTTTATGAAGCCCATATTTCTTGCTGTCAGCAGATAACGTTAGGGGTGTTTCATGATATCAGAAGCGCGTAAAACTAATCATCATATTTTGTATAAGGTAAAAATAACTCTAGATGATATAAAAACTCCAGTTCTTATCATAAGTTTTCTCAAGAACCGGAGATTAGAGTCAGATCTATTTTACGAACGAATGTGCGTTGTTTTCAAGTTTTGGTAGGAATTGAATATGTCTCTCCCACACGACAAGGCTTTTCCCCATCAACTACAAGCGTCGGACAATGCGCCTTGCATCAAAGAGGATTCACCGGCGCTTCTACCCTTGGTTCTGGGGGTAACGGGGCACCGTGACATTCAGGATGCCGATCGCATAACTGATCTGCTGAAAACGCAGATTGCCGAACTTCAGCAGCGATATCCGTCTACACCGGTGGTCGCCATGTCCTCTCTGGCGGAAGGTGCCGACCGTATTTTTGCTCGAACTGCCTTGAACGCTGGCATACCGTTGTATGTGCCTTTACCTTTCAGCCCGGATGAGTATGAAAAAGACTTTCCGGATAGTGTCGATGAGTTTCGTTCGCTGTGCGCGGTGGCGGAAGCCGTTTTCCAGGTGCCGCTTGCTCCGGGTGTCACGTCGGAAAACCTTTGCCATGCGCCTGGTGAAGCCGGCAATTCCTGGCGGGACTGGCAGTATGCCATGGCCGGGATTTACCTGGCGCAACGTGCCCACATCCTTTTTGCTCTTTGGGATGGACAATCGGCGCGGGGGATAGGAGGAACGGCACAGATCGTCCATTATCGCCTGAAAGGACGTCTGGATGATCAGGCCATCTCGGAAGAAGAGCGTTTTCGGCTTCACGCCATGGTGCCGTTCAGTTTGCTGGATGATCCCGAAAATGGCCTTATCTGCCACATCAAGGTGCGTCGTGGCCACCTGATAGCACAAGCGGACGCGCTGCTTTCCCCCCCGGATTGGATTGCTGGAAAACCCGCAGACTATGCGCCGTTGCGACAGATGAATGCCTATAATACACAGGCCAGGAAAGTCCCCGTGCCGCCTTCTACGGAAGAGTCCGGTAGTATGCTCCGCTTCGCGGATCGGGAGTCAGCGCGGCTGCTTACGAAAGAGACTGCAGCAGATACCCTGGCCGGGCAGTATATTCAGGGTGCGCGGAAAAACTTTTTGTACATTTTCTGTATGGCTGGCGGAATGGTGGTGAGTCATGAACTGTATGCAGAGATTGAGCCGAGCTGGATATTCCTGCTGATATATCTCCTGCTGCTGGGCGGCATCGGCTGGCTGGTATGGCATATGCGCCACCAGCATAAAAACAGCATTGCAGTGGACTATCGGACCCTGGTAGAGGGGCTGAGGGTGCAACGGGCCTGGTACGGTAGCGGGTTGCCGGATCTGGTGTCACAACATTATTTGCGTCGCCACGGCGTAAGCCTGGGGTGGGTCCGAGTGGCGCTACAAGGCGCCTGTATCCACTATCACGCAGAGGCAAACACGGAGGATGTTCAGAAAATCCGTATTTCTTGGATCAATGGTCCAAGTGGTCAAGCAGAATACTATAAAAAAAGTGTGGAGAGGCGGGAGAGCGTTGTTAACCGCCTATCCTTTGCCAGTATTTTGTGTTTTTCGGCAGGTCTTGTGGCGGCGCTGGTGACTTTACCGATACGTATGGGCATCTGGGTGCCAGGCAATCTGCTTCTGCCGGCCATTCTGGGTTTTCTGATCGGCCTTTTGCCCGCTGCGGCGGGTTTGCTTTCGGGCTACCTGGAATTTGCGGCATACGAAGAAGATGTGCGGGAACATACCCGGGGCCAAGACCTTTTTGTCAGGGCGGATCGGGAACTGGATCAGGAGCCTCCGTTACGGGAAAAACAGGCGCTGATTCGTCAGTTGGGTATAGAGGCATTAATTGAGCATGCCAATTGGGCACTGCTCCATAAAAACCACGATGCCAGGATCTATAAGGGATAACACGGATCATCACCCACAGCCGGGCTGGTCGTTAATGAGGGCGCGCTGTTACACAAAATTATACTGTGGAGATTGCATGGAAAACGCATCGCTTACTGCGCCGCCCGACTGTCCAAGAATCATGATGCCAAGACCCCATTTGATTAAGCGGAAGTATCACCCCATATCCCTTGAGTGAATGGGGTATGATCATGCAAGCGCTCTATGTGCCGGACAATCGCCACAAAAGGAAGGATTCGTATGGAAGAAAAATCATCGGAAGCATCGCTGGTCAGCGCTCCCCAGTGCCCTTATTGCGGATCCAAAAATACCCTTTTCAAGACCAAGGCGAGTCAGTATGAATGCCTGGATTGCGAAAGACGCTTTGAGCCGCCCAGGGTGGCCGGCAGTCATTCCATCGACCTAACCCAGAAGACCACCGATCCCAAGAAGATTTTTTTCAGTTATGGCCATGACAAAAACAAGGCGCTGGTAGACCTCTTTAAAGCCGACCTCGAAAAACGCGGGCACTCGGTCTGGATCGACTACAAGGAGATCGGTACCTGGGCGGATTGGCGCGACAATATTACAAAGGGCATCCATGACTCTCAGATGGCCATCGCCTTCCTGAGCAAACATGCCACCCGGGACCCCGGCGTCTGCCGTCAGGAAGTGGCCATGGCCCTCAACCAGTTCCATACGGTGTATCCCGCCCTGCTCGAGCCAGAAAGCGAGGTCACGGCCCCGGTCACGATCAGCCATATTCAATGGCAGGATCTCAGCCTGTGGCAGGACATTCATGAGGGCACGGTCCCCGGCGAGGTCTGGCCGCGCTGGTATGAGAAACGCCTGATCGAACTCATTGATCTGGTAGAGAGCAAAGCCGGGCACTTTGCCGGTGAGGTCTACGTTCTTGACCGGATCTTGCAGCCCCTGTCTTTCACCAGTGAGATCGTGCGGCATATTCCAGGATTCACCGGGCGGCAGTGGGTGTTTGAGGCGTATCAAGACTGGCTGGAACGACAGCCGCAGTCGCGATTCTTCTGGCTGCAGGCGGGCCCCGGTGTCGGCAAGACCGCCCTGGCGGCGGTACTGGCCAACAACCATCCCTCCGCCATTGTATCGGCTTGGTTCTGCCGCTCGGACAGCATTGAACGACGGGATGCCCGCCGCGCCATTCAAACCATCGCGTTGCAACTCGCCGCCCGTTTGCCGGATTATCGCACCCGTCTCCTGCAGGCGCTGGGTCTTACGGATAAAGCGACGGACGCCGATCAGAAACAGGCGATCGAGGCACTGAACAAACTCAATGCCACAGATCTTTTTCATCAACTCATCAAGCAACCACTGCAGGGGCTGATCCCGAGGGCGCACAAACTCGTTATTCTCATTGACGCGCTGGATGAAGCCACCGATGAACAAGGGAATAACGCGCTGACGGATCTGCTGGTTCAGGATCTGGCAGCACTACCGGACTGGCTGGGTTTTGTGGTCACCAGCCGTCCAGATCCCGCGATCGTCAATCGGCTTGCGGGATTCGAGCCCTTTATTCTGGATGCCGAAAATGTCCACAATCAGGCGGATCTGACGGCGTATATCCAATACGCCCTGCAGCAGCGCCCGGAATTACGCGCTCTGCCTGTAGCGCGCCAGGACGCCATCACGGCCGCACTGCTCGGAAAAAGCGAAGGGATGATGCTGTATCTGCGCCTGACCTTCGAGGGCTATGATGCGAAAGAACTGCGGGCGGAAGATCTGCTGGATACCCCCAAAGGCCTGGGAGGTCTCTACAACATCCAGTTCCGTCAGCGCTTTGCTGCATCCTCGCTGGCGGTGTATACCGAGACCGTCAGACCCTTGCTGCGCCTGCTGCTGGCGGCGCTGGGGCCATTACCGGAAGGCCTGGCGCGCCAAGTGCTTGGGGACGACAGGGAAACCGGCCTGAAACGGCGCAATCTTCTGGGCAGTTATCTGGTCCGTCAGGGAGAGGGGCTGCAACTCTTTCATAAAACACTCGGCGAATGGTTGCAAAGCGATCTGGCCGGAGATTTCATTGTCGATCCCGATAAAGCTCGAAAGGATCTCGCCGAGGCGCTCTGGAAGGATTATCAGGACCATCAGGAAACCCCGCTGCAGCTGACCTGGAAAGAGCCGGTAATCCAGTGGTTGCCACAGTGGTTGGGGATTCTTTTTCCGGAGCCTACGGATGAGGCTAAGCAGGCCAATGCCCTGGGCCGGTTTCTCCAGGAGAAACTGGCAGAATATCGGGCGGCCGAACCCCTCTTGCGCCGCTCCCTGGAAATCTGGGAAAAGGTCCTCGGCCCGGAAC
>AOMP01000056.1_pt1 | contig 10416 bp, 9 predicted proteins | sample 537838 | NCBI WGS metagenome assembly AOMP01 (sample SAMN02954329, study PRJNA184676) | mine drainage metagenome | biome: terrestrial; feature: Kristineberg Mine; material: mine stream; isolation source: low temperature acidic, metal-polluted mine stream | place: Sweden: Kristineberg Mine
CAATCCAAATGCGTTGCCAGCACCTGGCTCAAAGCCATCATCGCCAAAGTCCGGGTAAAGTCGTTTATGCCACCATTACCCTCGGTTTTGCCAATAATCGCGACGATGCTCTGGGGATTTATCATCCCCTCGGCAATCGCCCGGACCAGTCCGGAAACGTCGGCAGGGTCTGTCGTAAAAAACCGGTAGACGGAGGTACGCATGGTCTTCGCCCTCTGCGATTAAAAGGGAACCCGGAGCACCCGCCCGGTACGACGTTGGATGTCGATCTTGTACACGTCCCCGTCGTCCATCTCATCTGCTGCATGAGCGTTCGCCAAAGCAGTGACCACCTCGTCAGAATTCATGGTCATGACCGTCACCGGATCGCCCATAGACATTGGGAAATCGTGCCAGGTACCCGCATGAATCATCACCCCCTGCCCCGCTGGAATGCGAAAAGCACGGACATCTTCCAGCTGGGGGATATTTCCCCCGCTACCCTGATTGGGCTTCCCGAGCACCATGGCGAAGGGCGTGCTGCCCAGACCGACAAAAATCTGTGTCATATTCAAATGCCGTTCCAGCCAGGTGATTTCCGGGCTGCGGTGGGATATCCGCGCCGTCCGAATCACCGCGCGACCGGTATATTCAAAATCGAGATTTTGCCCCTCTTCCACACTCCCCTGATAAAAGGGAATTGAAAGTCCGGGCCGGTGCACCGCCTCACCGATCATCACCCCATATTCTTCGAGATTTTCCGGCGTAGCATCCAGCACGGGTACATCCACATAAACGGTCGCTGCCTGCTTTGCATAGACACTCATATTTCAATCCTCCTGTTTCGATTTTCTGCACATGGAGATAGCCTCCAGTACCAGCCGGGAGGCTATCTCCAAACGGTATTCTGCCGTCGAGCGGATATCCTGAATCGGTGCAATATCCTGTCTTACCACATGGCGCACATCAGCTTCGGAAATATCACGCAACGCACGTCCCAGCAGATATTGGCTCACGGATGGTAAGGTACAAGGAGTCGCCGCCACACTCGCCATACCGAAACGCGCGCTCTGGATAATTCCATCACTATCTTTTTCGATGAGCGCCGCGATACTCACCTTGGCAATAGCCTGTGCAGCCCGAGTTCCGACTTTCCGAAAATAACCGCAACTGTGTTTTGGAGGATAGGAAATCCAGATGGCGCTCAGTAATTCTCCCGCCTGCAAGGCCGTCTTACGATACCCCTGATGAAAATCTACATAAGGCAACCAGCGCGAGCCGTGCTGATGGGCGATCTCCAGACGCGCGCCATAGGCCAGCAATACCGGCGCGTTATCAGCCGCCGGGGAGGCGTTGCAGATGTTGCCACCCAGCGTGGCGCGATTTTGAATGGGTGGCGCCCCGGTCACCGCCGCCGAAGCGGCCAGCATCGGCCAGTGGGCGACCACCTCCGCATGTCGGCGGATCTCGTCCAGCGAAGTGCCAGCGGCAATCCGGATGCCGTCTTCTGTCATCTCCAGTCCCTGCAACTCAGGCAAGCCGCTGATATCCAGCCAAGCATCCGGGCGCTGGTCCGGAACCAGATGGCTCTCCACCATGAGATCGGTCCCGCCCGCAATCACCCGATATGGGCCGGGGGTTGTCGCCAATATCTCCAGGGCTTCCGGCAAATGCCGGGGCCTTATCCATTCAGACATCGGCAGCCCCTCCGGCGGCCTGGGCGACAGCCGCATAAATGCGCCCATACCCGGTACAGCGACAGAGATTACCGCTCAGGCCCCAGCGTATCTCCTCCAGAGTCGGGCTCGCATGCTCCGCCAACAGGGCGGTCGCGGCAAGCATCATCCCCGGCGTACAAATCCCGCACTGGGTAGCACCGCACTGCACAAAAGCCCGTGCCAGGGCACTGTCTGCGGGCAGGCCCTCTACCGTGGTAATCACCGCCTGCGCCAGCTGCCCGAGAGGAACCAGACAGCTATTCACCAGCCGGCCATTCACCAGCACCGCGCAGGCGCCACACTCTCCTTCGCCGCAGCCTTCTTTGGTCCCCTTGAGGTCGCATTCATTACGCAATACATCCAGTAAACGGGCATTCGGTGCTGAACCACTCTGAAATATTTTACCGTTGATATGCATAGTCGTCGGCATCATGAATTTCCTTCGCGCATGGTCAGCCTCAGCAGCATTTCAGGCATCACCGGAATCTGCTGAATATCGATATCGAGTGCCTGCTGAATGGCATTGACAATAGCCGGAGCCGGACCATCCATCGGCAACTCACCAACGCCCTTCGCTCCTTTAGGCCCAGCCCCTAATCCACCTTCCAGCAATACCACCTGAATAAATCCCAAATCAGCGCTGGTCGGAATGATGTAATTGGTCAGCCGATCATTGGCCATCACCCCTCGTTCATTCCAGAGCACGTCCTCATAGAGGGCATAACCAATCCCCTGCGCGACTCCACCCTCAATCTGGCCTTGCACAATCACCGGATGCACCGCCTTGCCGACTTCCTGAACGGCAGTAAAATCGACCACGTGCGTCTCCAGCGTCAGCATATCCACCTCTACTTCGGCAACATAAGCGGCCCAGGCATAACTGGCGTAGGCCCGCCCCAAAAAAGTCTGCTCATCCCAGAGCATGTCTGCTGGCGGGTGGTAGTGTGCAGTCACCAACGCATCCCCGGCGGCGGCGTAAAGGCCTGCACACGCTGCAGCGAAGCCTTGCACGTCATAGGATTGCGCCAAACCCGTCGTTTCCCGCAAACGTTGCAATAGCTGTCCCGCTGCCTTCTGAATGAGCTCCCCGACCACCATACAGGTGCGGGAGGCGACCGTTGGTCCGGAATTTGGCACCCTGGAGGTGTCCGTCTGCGCCAGATGCACGCTGTTCATGGGCAGACCCAGCGCAGCGGCCGCGATCTGGACCAGCGTAGTCGCCGCGCCCTGCCCCATTTCGGTGTTGGAACAGAGAATTTCGACGTGCCCATTGGCCAAGGCTTGCAGAGAAACACGGGAAGCCAGATGCAATTCACCATTACCGGTAAATCCGGCGCCATGCGCAAAAGTCGCCAAACCGATACCTCTGCGGGTCGGGTGGCCAGCGGCATTCCAGGCATTACATTCCTCCCGTCGCTGCTGATAGTGCGTGTGTTCCAATGCGGCATCGAGCACCGCATGAGCAAAACAGTCTTTACCAACCACATCGCCCGTGGGGCTCAAATCGCCGGTACACAGCAAATTCTTTTTGCGTAACTCCACAGGGTCCATACCCAGCTTTTTCGCCAACCGATCCATGGCTACTTCCATGGCAAAAATGCTCTGCGGCGCACCAAATCCCCGAAAGGCGCCGAAGGGGGGATGATTGGTAGCGACGGCGCGCCCCCTGATCCTGATGTGGGGGCACTTATAGGGTCCCGGCGCGTGAATGACGCCCCGGGAGAGCACGACCGGACTCAGGGTACGATAAGCACCGCCATCAATAGCGAAATCCATATCGATAAACTGCAACTCTCCAGCTTTGTTGGCTCCCAAACGAATCAGGGTACGGGAAGGATGACGCTTCGGCGTTACCCGCAAATCCTCGCCACGCTCATAAATGAGCTTTACCGGTCGACCACCCGCTTTGCGCGCCAGCAAAGCGGCATGACAGGCAATCACCGAAGGATAATCCTCCTTGCCGCCAAAGGCCCCCCCGGTGGTGCTTTGCACTACCCGTAGATGATCCTTATCCATCCCCAGACACTGAACCAATGCATCCAGCACGTAGTAGGGACACTGCATGGAACCTTCCATCAAAATACCGCCGTCTGCCTGCAAATGTGCCAACATACCTTGCGGTTCAATGTAGAGTTGCTCTTGCGACGGGGTGAGAAAACGCTCATCGATCACGACATCGGCAAGAGACGCCCCCGCTGCCACATCACCACGATCCAGAAGATAATCCGCATAAATATTGCCGGGTATAATCTCCTGCCGCGCTTGCAACGCGTCATCGATATCAAAAACCGGATCCGGGTTAGGTAACTCCACGAGGGAAACACCTTTCAGCGCTATCCTGAGTTTTTCCGGGTCTGCATGAGCCAATAATACCACGGCCTCCCCAGCGTGCCGGAACGCGCGCTCTACCAACACCGGCTGATCATTTTCAAGGAGCTTTATCGCGTTAATACCCGGTATGTCTTGGGCAGTCACCACCACAAACTCAGACCAGTTTATAGCAGGATCAAAAACGATTTTCTGTAGAGTCCCACCGGCTCCCGCAGTGCGTACGGTAGCCCCATGAAGCGCATCGACAGCGGGTACGTCATCCACGTAAAGCGCCGCCCCCCGTATTTTGGCAAAGCCATCGACACGGGCCGGACCAACCACTTGCTGGTCACGTCGCTGGTTAATGATCGTCAAAGACACGGTGGTACTCCTTGTTCCCGAGCCAGAACGCTCACAACGGACGCTTTAACGACGTCCACGCTCACGCAGAATCCTTTAGCAGGTGGGCGATAATGGCCTTGGTGACAATGACCGCATTACGCTCGGCGAGAGCGCCAGCATACAAATCGCCGGTTTTCCAGATTTCCTCTTCCGTCTTACCAGGGGGCGGGACATCCACATCAGAGATCCCGCGTATGGACAAATAATGATCTGCCAGACCAAAACGAGAGAGCGCGGTGATGTCTCCGAGATCTTCCATGGCGGTATTGGTATATTGTGCCTCTCCATGGCTATATAGATGCACAATTTTCTCGGCAATAGCCTGATTCTCTTTACCAATCCAGAAGTCATTTCCAGTAATAGTAGCACCCACCATCACTTTCGGCGCCACGTAAATAGCGAATATTTTATCCAACTTTTTGGCTTCGGATGAGTTCTCCAATTGTACGTTGGCTGCAGCCTTCACCGCCACGCTCAAGAGTGCCGGATTGACCTTATAAGCCAAGTTCTCATATAGATTATGGGTGTATTCACCACAATGGCCGGGAGCGGCGTAGTCTGCACACCCCGGAGGTGACCACGCCAACTGCTTCTGATCACTCAAATAGTGATGCCCGAAAGCCCAGGAGATCACCCAGTTATTGATATACACACTGCCCAGTGCAGACTCTTTTACGTCCACACCACCGGCGATGCCACTGCGAATAAAAATAGTCTTCTTCACATCCAGAGCCGCGTCTTTTACCAGACTGGTAACGGTGACTGCGGCATTGATTTCCCCTTCACCGGTTTCCGTAACACAGACACCGTTACGGTCGCAGAGCAGAGGCTTGATGAGACCTGCCACATGCAAGATCTTATGATGAAAAGATTTTTGCACCGTCCATGCTTGCCACTCGGGCGGGAATGCCGTCAACACGATCACTTTCGGGCTCATTTTTGCTACTGCCGGTATAGTCTGTGCGGCGGCCAGTGGCGCCATCAATGAACAACCGACGGCACCACATAACATCATATTCTTCCAAAGCGTATTTTTTTTCACGAAGATTCTCCCTGCCGAGTTCTTTATCATAGGTTCTGCTGTGACACGCCATACTGATCCAGATCCCTGAGCAGGGACTGCTTTCGTTGGTCCGTACAAAAGGCAGCGGCAACGGCGTTACGTTCAAGAAGTAAGGCGTCTTGCGCTGTCAAATCCAGACTGGAAAGTGTCCCGATGAGGTTTTCGCTCAGGTATCCACCGAAGTACGCCGGGTCATCCGAATTAATCGTCACCGACAACCCTGCTTTCAACAAGCGACCCAGATTATGTTCAGATAACTGGCTAAACACTTTGAGCGCGACATTGGAGAATGGGCAGACCGTGAGAGGGATTCGGTCATCCACCAGACGCCGCACCAGTGCCGGATCCTCCAGGCAGCGCACCCCATGATCTATGCGCTCGACATCCAGCACATCCAGCGCTTGCCAGATATAGGCGGGCGGCCCCTCCTCCCCGGCATGGGCAACACGATGCAAGCCCATGGACTTGGCCACCTTAAACACCTCCTGAAACTTTTCCGGCGGATTGCCCAACTCAGCGGAGTCGAGACCAATGCCGGCAATGCCCCCCAAAGCACAAGCACGCTCCAAGAGCGCCACCGCGGGTTCTGGATCGCGATCCCGCTCAAAGCAAAGAATCAGCGCGCTGGATATATGCCAGTCGCGCTCGGCGTCGCGCAAGGCGGCGTTGATGCCACCCATCACCGCCGCCAATGGCACGCCATTGGCAAGATGCGTCTGTGGATCAAAAAACAGTTCCGTATGCCGAATCTGCTGGGCTTTACAGCGGGCCATATAGGCTAGAGTCAGCTCATAAAAGTCTTGCTCTTCCCGCAATACGGACGCCCCCAGATAATAGACCTTCAGAAAACTTTGCAGATCCTCAAATTGATATGCCGTCCGTGCCGCCGCTATCGTCTTATAGGGAATATCCACGCCGTTACGCCGGGCCAGCGCGATAAGTAATTCGGGCTCCAAAGTGCCCTCAATATGCAAATGCAGCTCTACCTTGGGCAGATCCTCCACAAAGTCAGCCAGCCCCCTTTTAATGTTTGTCATACTTTCCATAAAAGGTGTTGCTCCGTATGTTTTTATAAGACTATGCATGTACATCGCTTAGGCCGCCCGCTCACCCCTGAGCCAGGTTCCCAGCGGACGCTGTTCCAGATCGGCCGACTTACCACTTAAGCATTCCTCAAACCAGGCCTCTACAGAATCCGCTGCGGGCTTCTGCGGCAAAAGCACGAAATCGGCCCGTTTTCCCACCGTCAAATCACCGCCGATGGCGCCTCTGCCCATACATTCGGCCCCCGCCTTGGTAGAACGATACAAGGCCTCCTGAGGCGCAACAGAAACGTCCGCTTCCCGATGTGTTCCCAGAAATCGCTGCATGACATGCAGCATGCTATGGCTGGGACCACCGCCTATATCACTCGCCAACGCAAAAGGAATGTCGTAAGCACGTACTTGCTCTAAGGGCATGCGTCGGTTGCCCAGCGCCTCATTACTCGTAGGGCAATGCGCGACCCAGGAGCCGCGTGCCCGAAGGCAGCGCCATTCCTCGTCACGCATTTCAATACAGTGGCCCAATATCGTCCGGGGCGTCAGCAGACCCGCGCGGTCATACACCTCAGTATAGTGCGCAGCGTCGGGGAACAGCTCTTTAACCCATTGCAGCTCCGCGACCGATTCCGCGAGATGCGTCTGGATTAAGCATGGACTCTCGGCGGCAATCTGCCCCAATGCCTTCAGCGATGCTGCCGTCAGATTGGGCGCAAAACGAGGTGTCAGTGCATAGTGTGTAATATCCGTTTGGCGCATAAACGCACGCAACGCGTCGGGATCATGCAGGCTGTAGTCGGTCAAGGTGTGGGGCGCATGAATCGCCATCAGGACATTACCAATGACCCAATCGCCACGCATCGACGTCAGTGCAATCTGCGTGGCCTCGGCATGCGGGCTGGAATAGCTCATGCCCATCACGGTCCCCGCGCGCAATACATCGGCGTAGAATTGAGTCGCCGCAGCCTGGGCCAAATCAGTATCCACGTAGCGTGCCTCTTCCGGCCAGATATGTTCTTGCAGCCAGGTCAGGAGTTCGCCAGAAAAACGGCCCCTGACCCGGTGTTGCACCCAATGCAAATGGCTATCGACAAAGCCTGGAACAATTACACCATCCAGATTCTCAACTTCCGTATCAGCGCCGATCTGATCCAGCATCGCAGTAAAATCACCCATATACACAATGAGGCCCTGATCGACACCTAAAGCACCCTCCTGGTAAAATCTCCAGGTATTTGCATCTATCGGGTTGAGTATCGGCGCCCTAAATATCTTTTCCATCATCTGCATTTGTTAGCACCTTAATCTGTAATCTTACGGACAACCGGTTTAGATAACGTGCCCACCCGCTCCTGCCCATCGGGGATCGTCTGGTGACAAAACAAAACCCGGTAGAGTATGGATGTCACAATCGTCGTCACGACACCCACCAGTGGTGATATGTCTGTACCATGCAATAGATGCGCTCCATAGCCCTCCCAAATCGGATTATTTGAGAACACCACGGTAACCGTGACCCCTATAGCGAGCACCCAGACATTAGCACGCCTATGTGGCAGCCTGTTCAACCCTCCGCGCGCTTCCGGAAGCACATCCCACAAAACATACGTGATCATCACACCGGTCCACGGCGCCGCTATGATAATCAGCAAATCCAAAAAAGTCTGAAAAGAATCCCAGAATGATGGCGCCACAAAAAGCATGTAGATACCGACCAGTGTTGCCAGCAGCGCATCCAGAAGCGTGAACTTCTTGCGATCCAGATCCTTGCCCACCACCACCGCCAGGCTGAAAGCAGAACTATAGGAGTTCAAAAAATTAGACGCCAACAAACCTAATATCGCAAACGTGCAAAAACCTAAATACAGTACCGAAGTACCCAGTCCAGTCGCCATGATGGTAAGCCCGGCAGGTCCTACCTGGATACCACCATGCACATACAGCGTGATGGCTAATGCGAGGATGAGGCTGCCGCCCGCAAATCCGCCGATGCTGGGCCATAGCGCCATTTTGCTCAGGCTCGTGTCATGCCGCACATATCGCGAATAATCCGAAGCAAACATCGTCCATGAGAACGCACCGCCCATGAGCGCCAATGAAATTCCACCCAGGGTTTGAATTCCGTCAAAGTAGTCGACGGCAGGCATCATCGGAAGCGCCTCTCCACCATGCAGATATATCAGTATGGCTATCGCAAACAAAGCGAGAAATAGTGCCCCCGCCGTCTGCGCCATCACGATGGCCTTATATCCGATAACGGGCACCACAAAATTGCCCAAAACAGCCAGTACCAAGGCATAATAAATACTGCTATTCACCGGTACCAATCCATAGCTGTCAAAAACACTGCGGAGGATATATACCACAAGCACCAACACCACGGCCTGCCAACCCAACTGAGACAACCAGTTACTCAGGGAAATCAGCTTATTGACCGACTTTCCAAAAACGCGGGCGGAAACCGCCATGGTCGGAATCCCATACACGAATCCCGGGATACTGAGGATGCCCACAGCGGCAAATAGCGTGGACGCCAGCAGCACAACCCACAGAAACGGCGCCAAGGGAAACAACTGGGCGATAAGAACCCCGACCGGCAGACTGGAGGCGGTCATGGTCGCGGCGAGCCAGATTAAAGCGACCTGCGGCGCTGAGTTCGTGCGCTCCGCCTCTGTCGTGGCACTAATCGAATGCCTGTCACCCATCACTTTTCTTCCCCGGTGTTACCAAATTGGTGAAACTAAAATGCCCATGCATAGAACGCTAACTTGATCCGGCACCCACTTCTACGTCGATTTGAAAAACCGTATTCTGCTTAGGCATCTTTTTCAGGAATGGTGGGAAGCCGCCATCCTTTACCGCTGCAAGGGCCGCACGATTTACCGCACCTAAAGGACTCCGCTTGATGATTTTCGCCCAAAGCAATTGACCCGATGGAGAAATTTCAAACTCCACAGTCGCTTTGCCACTCAGTCCCATCGCCCGCAACTCAGCGGGAACACGCAGGCTCTGTTGAATTATCGGCCGTACCATCCCGACATAACGCCCCATCAATGACGCCGTCTGCTGAGCCGACATGGGCGGCGGGGCAGGCGGTGGAGTCACCACCGGCTTAGGGGCTGGCGTCGGTTTGGTTACCGGCATCGGTGGAGTAACCGTCCTGACCGGCGGCGCGGGTGGTGTTGGCGCCGGTTTCGGCGGAACCACCACCTTCGGGTGCGGACGCGGTGGTGGCGGCGTCACCTGATGCACCACCGGCTTGGGAGGAACCGGTTTGGGTAGAGGCTTGGGTACCACTTGTGGCGGTGGCTGCTGCGGCAAAGTCACCATTTGTACCGCAAAGACGTGCTCCTTGGGTTTGGCCTTTACCGGAGGCGTACTGTCTCCGTACCAGATCAAGCCAAGCACGAGCAGGACCTCAACCATCACGGCGCCGCCCACGGCATACTTGAAATGACGTTCCTTCGGCTTCGGCATGAGTGAATAATTGGTGGCCCTAGGCATCACGGTAGTCATATAAATTTATTCCCATTTTCGAACACTGTCTCGCTCGCCTGCTGGACGTTTGGCATTCGTTCACCTTACCCCGAGTAAAGACGCAAATACTCACGCGGGTTTCGCTGCAATACCAATACTGGTTACACCCGCTTTTTGACAAGCATCCATCACCTGCACAAAATCCTTAAAAGGAACCATTTTATCGGCCGCGATGGTTACCTGCGTGTGTTTGGCATCGCCGTCGCCCGCGAGAAAACTCTGCAGTTGATCCAGGCTCATTTTTTTACCCTTCACCACCACACCGCCATCCTTCACGATATTGAGCACGAAATGTGGATGCGGCAGCACTTTTGTTTCGCTGGAAGTGGGCAAGTCCAGTTTTAATCCCTTATCCGTAATCATCTGC
>AOMP01000057.1_pt1 | contig 10278 bp, 11 predicted proteins | sample 537838 | NCBI WGS metagenome assembly AOMP01 (sample SAMN02954329, study PRJNA184676) | mine drainage metagenome | biome: terrestrial; feature: Kristineberg Mine; material: mine stream; isolation source: low temperature acidic, metal-polluted mine stream | place: Sweden: Kristineberg Mine
TAATAGGAAGGAGTAAAAATGTTTGCCACTTTCGGCTTCATTGCGCTGTTTGCCGTACTCGGTGCCTGGGCGCGTTATGGACAGACCTTGCTGGTGCAGACGGTGTTCGGCCGCGGTTTTCCCTGGGCAACCCTGAGCATCAATGTGCTGGGCTGTTTTATCATGGGCTTCCTGTTTTTTGAGACCTTGGAACGTATTTCGGTAAGCCCGGAATTACGCACCGGAATACTCACCGGCGGACTGGGTGCTTACACCACCTTTTCGACATTCTCCCTCGAAACGCTGGTGCTTTTTGAGAATGGTGAAGCCATCAAGGGCCTGCTCTATATGTTTACATCGCTGTTTCTGTGCGTCGGTGCCGCTTTTGTCGGGGCCTGGGTTTCCCGCAGCATCTGAGAGGTGAAGCATGACTACGGTATCTGTAGTGCGTATTTATATTAAAGAAGGCGATAAACATGACGGACATAATCTCATGGAGGAAATCTTCCGCATGCTCCACGATCAGTACAAGGTGCATGGCGTTACCGCCTTTCGCGGTATCGCGGGCTTTGGCAGCAAAGGGGTCGTGCATGCCGACGATATACTGCGCCTGAATGTGCACCTGCCGCTGGTGCTGGAGTTTTTTGATGAGCCAGAAACAGTGGATGCCGTGCTGCCGCACCTACGGGAATTGGTGCCACCAGGCCATATTCTGCGCTGGGAAGCGGATTGCGATTGCTGACCTTGACGGGAATTTGAATGACCAAGGGTGTCCTATACTCAACCCAAGGCGGATATTTGCGCATATAACTTGAGTGTTTCTGCCATTCATTTTGCAAGAACGGGAGTCTCAACGTGAAAGATCTACGCACTAACTTCTTGGACCACATTAAAAAAGGCCTCAAGGGAAAGCCGTTGCCGCTGCGCGTCCTTTTCTGGGATGGCCATGAATACACCTTCGACGAGCAGCCCCTCGTCACTATGCATCTGCGTTCCGCCAAGGTCCTCTCGCGCCTGCTCATGGGCAGCGCGCTGGATGTGATCGGCGAGGGGTATGTGGAAGGCACCATCGGCCTTGATGGTCGCTATCAGGATATTCTTGCGGTAGCAGAAGGATTGGGCGATGTCTTCCCCGCCAAAAAGCCCAGAGGTGGCATTTTTCGTAAACATCACGCCGCCCACAGCAAATCTCAGGATGCCGAGGCGGTTCAGTACCACTACGATGTCTCCAATGATTTTTACAAGCTCTGGCTTGACCACAACATGGTCTACTCCTGTGGCTATTTCAAAACCGGCACCGAAGATATCGACACCGCGCAGGAGCAGAAGCTGGATCATGTTTGCCGCAAACTCCATTTGCAGCCCGGCGAAAAGCTCCTCGATATCGGCTGCGGTTGGGGTGGCCTGCTGACTTGGGCCGCAACGCATTACGGGATTCAGGGCGTGGGTGTCACCCTCAGCGAGCAGCAGTTTGCCTACGCCAAAGAACACATAAAACGCGAGGGCTTGGCCGATCGCGTAGAAATTCGCCTGCAGGATTACCGCGACATTCCCGAACGGGATTATTTCGATAAAGTCTCTTCGATAGGGATGTTTGAGCACGTCGGCCGCGCCAAGCTAGGCGAGTATTTCCAGGTGATCAACCGGGTGCTCAGGGAAGGCGGCTGGGTGATGAATCATGGCATCACCGCCGGCCAGCAGGATGACGAAGACGGGCATCATTCCGGCAGCGATTTCATGGATAAATACGTCTTCCCCGACGGCGAGATCCCTCATTTGTGGCGCCTGGTATGGGAAATGGCGGGACAGGATCTGGAGGTTCTGGATGTAGAAAACCTGCGCCCCCACTACGCCCAGACCCTTATCCATTGGGTGCAACGCCTGGAAGCACGCAAAGCAGAAGCCGTCGCCATGATCGGGGACAAGCGCTATCGCATCTGGGCCATCTACATGGCGGGCTGCGCCTATGCCTTCTGGCGCAATTGGTCGGCTCTGCATCAGGTACTGGCGATCAAACAGACCAAAGAAGCATTAACTCTGCGCCCCTGGGAACGGCGCTATCAGTACCAGGAGGACAGCTTCCACCGGGCCGATCCGGATTGGGGGGATTTGTAAACGGCGCCCCAGGACAAACGAGCCCTCGTTAGCGGACGGGGGGATTAAGCCCGACATCCGTGGCGTGGAAGGGACGCGATGCACTTACGCCGTCAGCGTCAGCAGGATATCGGCATACCAGGTGCAATTGAGGCCCAACGATTCATCGACTTCGGTATCCCGCCCCCCCATATCGATACGCGCGGAATGCACACCCAGCAGCTTCCACGGTAGGACCTGATCACCCTCTGTACAGCGCAGCACCACAGGTGCGCCGCTGCTGCCACGGTGTGTCCGTGCGTCCGTGAGGAAATACCCTTGCCCCTGAAAGCGCAGACCGAAGGAAGAAGCAATGACTGCCTGCCGGACCACCGGCAGATGATGTAGCGTGTCATGAAAGCCCAGCGGAAAGCCAACCACCAGCAATAAGCTACCCACTTCGATTTCCTGGAATGAGCTTTGCAAATGCGTCGGCGTAAAGCACTGGATCACCACCGATTCCGGTAAGTCACTGCGATCGATTTCAATGACCGCCACATCAATCTCTCCCCCACTGTCTTTGCCCTGGCGCCAGAGGCTTTTGCCATCGCGGTAGAGATAAACCGACAAAACGGTTGCGCAGGTTAAATTCTCGGCATTCGTATGGAGTTCAATCTCAATACGGTTCGGGAAGTGTTTGCTGGGTTTGTCCGCGACCACATGTCGGCTGGTGACGAAAAATAGTCGTGTATCTCGGGCGAAAAAGAAACCACTGGCGCGGGTGAGCAGTCGATCAATATCAAATGTCGACACGCGGGCCGTGGTTAAGAGCAACGATTCAATCATGGGGATCCTTGGTGTTAGCCATCCGTCGAGAGGGCTGAACGCACCAGCTGCGGCATCACGAGAAGGCCATCAGCACCGGCTATGGCCTCAATATTTATCACCGGCGGGGAAGAGCCCACCTCTCCAAAAATCGTCGCGAAGGCGACGTCGGCGGCGTCGCGTCCCGTGCCAAAACGTACCAGCCCCATGGGAATCGCGGTTCCCGAAGGGTCGAACAAATACCATCCACCGACTAAATACACTTCGACATAAGCATGAAAATCCAGGGGGCCATAGACGGGATCCACCCCATAATTGATGCCCGTCGTAAAGCGGGCAGGTATATTGCTGGCACGGCAAAGCGCAATCATCAAATGGGCAAAATCACGACAAACACCCGCTGTCTCGATCAGGGTGTCGATGGCGGAACTGTTGGAATCCGAGATGTTTTTGGCGTAAGTAATCCGCTGCGCCACCCAGTCACGAATCGCCTGAACCCGGCCATAGCCCTGCTGCCGCTGACCAAACTCCCGCATCGCCAGCCGATAGAGGCGGTCAGACTGACAGTAGCGACTGGGGTAAATGTAACCTAATACCTGTGCCGGCAGTCGCGCTACCGGGACCTCGGCGATCTGTTCCGGTGCAGCCATATAATGGGTCAGATCAACAGATGCCGTATAAAAGATTTGCAGGGGCCCCGTAGCAGCACTCAGCCGCAGGTAACGGTTGCCGGTCGTTGGATCGGTCTCTACGGTCAGCGGCACCTGCTGATTGACCACCAGCGACTCATCGACCACTACTTGTCGGTTGGTATGCGCGGCATGGATGTTAAAAATGAAGTTGCTGCCCGGTTCATTCACTTCATAACTTAAGGCCAGGGAGAGTCGCAGACGAATCATGGCCAGGGCACCTCTCTGCAGACTATAAATGTGTGTTGATCACTGGCTCAGGTTTTCGCCGGATAGCCGGATGATGCACTTGCTTGTAAGTATGCCGTATTGCTGGCTGACGATCCAACCTGGGGGCGCGCCGTCGCGACCTTTTGTTTTGCGCTACGTTCGCCTATGCTTCTTGTCGACTTTTGCCACTTTCACCCGGTGGCGTCGCAGCTACCGCTCTCCATAAACGGGTTGCCAGGATGAACCAATTAGTGACTACGACGCGGCACTGGAAACGCGCCCCATGACGAAGATGCAGGATGATACAGGAACGCGAGGGCAGCGACTGGGCACGTTCACCGTAAAGTGGTTATTGCAGTGGACCGCCCGGTGGCCGGATACATGGCGTTCACGTTGCGGCGGCGGGTTGGGGCTGATCGCCATGGTAGCACTCCCCAAGATACGCAGGGTGGTGGACATCAATCTGGCGATTGCTTTTCCTGACTGGTCGCTCGCCAGACGTCAGCAATTACGCCGACAAAATTTTTGTGAACTCGGGCGCACAACTCTGGAATTGGGACCGATCTGGGCGCGGCCCTTACCTGGGGCACTAGACATGGTGCGCGCAGTGGAAGGCGCGGAGGCCGTCGATCACGCCCTCACGCTGGGGCATGGAGTCATTCTGTTCACCGCGCACCTCGGCCCCTGGGAGGCAGCCGTCCTCTACACCGGACAGCGCTGGCCGATTACCGGTATGTACCGGGCGTTACGGAATCCCTGCATGGATGCCCTGATGCGGCACTGCCGCGAACGCAGCGGGGCACGGCAGCTCAACAAGGAACGTGGCATCCGCCCCTTATTCCGGATCCTCAAAAAAAAGGAAATCATCGGCATCCTCACCGATCAGAATGTTGATCCGCGAGAGGGAGTGTTTGCGCCATTTTTTGGGTATCCCGCGTGCACAACCCCGGTGCTGGGGCGGCTGGCGGCGCGTGACCACGTGCCCGTTTTCGGCATGTTTGCCTATCGTTTGCCGCAAGGGTCGGGGTTCAGAATTGAATTTGTGCCGCTGCCCGACACTTTTCCCAGCGGCGACGCCGTGGCCGACGCCTCCGTCATGAATGCCTGCATGGAAACCGCCATTCGCAAAGCCCCAGAACAATACTGGTGGGTGCATCGCCGCTTTAAAGATCAGCCCGCAGCGCGCGAACGCCCTTACTGAGCCTGCGTCAGAGAGCCACTACCGAGTCATTCATTGCACATCTCCGGGATCAATTCTTCAGCGCGAAGGGGAATCCTTGCAAGAGCTGAACGACCTCTACATACTACGCTCAGGTAACAGATCGTGGCGGCGCCGCCCTGGCGGACCGCGTCTTGGGTTATCATCCATCACCGCCAACTCCGACTTAGAGGAAATAGCCATGAAACAAGCTAATTTTGCCCGTTCGTTCGCTCTTAGCTCTGCTTTTGCCGTGACCCTCGGCACGCTCCCTTTGCTGGCCACTTCGGCAGACGCTGCGACCATGCGCATGGCGACTGCACAGCCCGTCGCCATGAGCACCGCCACCAAAAGCGAAGGCAACTGCTCCCAGAAGATGGGCAAGGGCTCCCAGGAAGGAAATTGTTCCAAAGGCAACATGAAGACCAAAGAAGGCAAACACGTCAAGAGTCACATGAAACAGCAATAATAGACTGTATCTATGCCATCAAGGATTCAACGGGATGAAGCTGCCCTGGCAGGATACGGGCAGCCGGCGCCTTAACATCCCATAAGCGGGAGGGGCAGTCATCCATGCTATCTGCTTTGAGCAGCAATCCCCACACACCCGCCAATAAGGCGGTTGGTTTGGGCCTGCGCCGCGAATTCCTGCCGCAACTCCTTGCGACACCAGGGCACGGGGTGGATTTTTTTGAACTGGCCCCGGAGAACTGGATTAACTTCGGTGGCCGCCCGGCAACCCAACTCCGTACCCTGACCGAAAAGCATCCCTTCATCTGCCACGGTCTGTCTCTCTCCATTGGCGGACCAGCGCCGCTGGACATGGCGCTGCTGGAGGCCGTTCAGGGCTTTATGACGGAGCATGGCATCCACCATTACAGCGAGCATCTCGCCTACTGCGCGGACCACGGCCAACTGTACGATCTGCTGCCGCTGCCCCTCACCGAAGAGATGGTACACCATGTGGCGGGGCGCATCCGTCAGGCGCAAGACTTCCTGAAAATGCCGCTGATCGTCGAAAACACTGCCTACTACGGCGGATTCCGCCATAGCGCGCTCACCGAGCTGGAGTTTCTGCTGGCCGTGCTGGAAGAGGCGGATTGTCGCCTGCTCCTTGATCTCAACAATCTCTACGTCAACAGCGTCAACCACCACTACGACGCGGCGGATTTTTTGCGTGCGTTACCCGCCGGACGTATCGTCTATCAGCACCTTGCCGGCCATGTCCGGCACCCGCAGGGCTGGCTCATCGACACCCACGATGCGGCGGTCGAGGCGCCGGTCTGGGATTTGCTGCGCCGCAGTGAACAGCTCTTCGGCCCCCTGCCCACCCTGCTGGAATGGGATAACCAGATTCCTCCCCTGCCCCGGCTTCTGGAGGAGCTCCAGAATGTGCGCCCAGTGCAGGAAGCCCGTGGCACAGCCTGAATCCGGCAGTGATCGGGCGCTGACCACGGCCCTCGCCGCGCATCTGCGCGCGCCTGCAGATCAGAACTGCCCCGCAGACTTCGATTTCCAGGCGGCGGAATTATACCGTGAACTGCTCGTCGGCAATTTTGCGGCGGCCCTGCAAGCCTGCTTCCCCCTCTGGATACGAGCGATGGGTGAGGCGCAGTGGCTGGCGTGGCGAGACGCCTTCATCGCCGAACACGCCTGTCGCAGCCCCTTTTTCCGGCAAATACCCGACGAATTTCTCGCCTACCTGTCTGACCGGCAGGCAGACCTTACGGCAACGCTCCCCTATGCCCTCGAACTCGCTCATCTGGAATGGCTGGAGCTTACTCTGGGTGTCGCCGAGACTGACCTGCCCCCCCAATGCGACCCCGACGGCGACCCCTGGACCAGCACCGCCGTTCTGAACCCGGTGCATGCCCTGCTACAATACCGTTACCCGGTACAACGGCTGATCCTCGATCCGTCCTTCACCACGGCGCCGGGACTCGCACCGGAGCCCAGCCCCCTTTTTCTCTATCGTGATGCGGAGGATGTCGTGCAGATGATCGTGCTGGATGCCCTTGGTCTCCGCCTTTTCGCTACACTGCGCGAAACTCCCATGCCCGGTGCCACCCTTTTCGCCCAGTGGCGGGAGTGCGGTCTGTTGGAGCAAGCGACGGACCTGCACAGCCTGGAGGCAAGCATTCGCGCTTTTCTGCAACGGATGCAGTCCGCAGGGGCCATTCTCGGCACTATACTTACGCCTCCATGAGCCACCCGGAAATCGAACCGGGCTTTATCGTCCTCCACGGCGACCGCCTGGAATGGCTCAGCGATGCGGTCCTGGAGTGGCTGCGCGAGCATCCATTGCAGCCGCTGGAAGAGGAAATCTTTCTCGTCCAGAGCAACGGCATCGCCGAGTGGCTGCAATGGACCCTGGCGGCCCATGAAGGCATCTGTGCCGCAGTGCGCGTCGCGCTGCCGGGACGCTTTCTCTGGGACAGTTATGGACGAGTGCTCGGCACCGGCATCGTCGCGACCCGCTCGCCCCTGGACAAGGCCCCCCTCACCTGGCGCCTGATGCGGCTCTTGCCGGAACTGCTGCCCCAACCCGATTTCGCCCCTCTCCGGCATTTTCTGGGGCAATCGCAACGGCCTGGCGGTGCATTGGAACGGCGCTGGCAAATGGCCGCCCAGATCGCCGATCTCTTCGACCAGTACCAGGTCTATCGTGGCGACTGGCTGGCGGACTGGGCCGCCGACCAGTCGTCCCTGCGCCGTGGCGATGGCGAACGTATGGCCCTGCCCGCCGACCAGCGCTGGCAACCCCGGCTCTGGTCGGCGTTACGGCACGACCTGCAATGCCGCGAACAGGATCAGGCACTGGGTCGGGCGCAGGTGCATGACCAGTTTCTCGCGGCCCTGAACGCCGGGCAGCCCCCCAGCTACACCGTTGCCCCGCCGCGTTATTCTCTTCGGGGCCGCCACGCTGCCGGAGCAGAGTCTGACGGCGCTGGCCGCGCTCGGGCAGCAGATGCAGGTGATTCTCGCGGTACCCAACCCCTGCCGCTATCACTGGGCCGATATCGTCTCGGGACGCGAATTGCTGCGGCGCAAGCGCCGTCGCCAGGCGTTGCGCAACGACCGTGATCTGTCGGCCGTTGCGCCCGCAGACCTGCATGTGGAAAGCAATCCCCTGCTCGCGGCCTGGGGCCGTCAGGGCCGGGATTTTCTCAATCTGCTGGACCAGTTCGATGAAACGGCAGCACTGCAGCAGCAGATGGACATCCCACGCATCGACCTCTTCAGCGAAGATCAGGGCGGCACCCTCCTGCGCCAGTTGCAGGTGCAAATCCGTGATCTGGAGGGTATCAGGCTGGAAACCTGCACCACGCTGGACGACAATGATCACTCCGTGGTCTTTCACATCGCCCACAGCGCCCTGCGCGAGGTGCAAATTCTCCACGATCAACTGCTGGACCGCTTCGCCACCGGCAAGCTACAGCCCCGCGACGTGATCGTCATGGTGCCGGAGATCGCCAGTTTTGCACCCCTCATCCGCGCCACCTTCGATCAGTATGATCGGGAGGATAAGCGTTACATTCCCTACCACATTGTCGACTTGCAAGCCCGCGACGAACAGCCCCTGCTCCAGGCCCTGGACTGGCTGCTGCATTTGCCGGAACAGCGCTGCCGGCAGAGCGAAATCCGCGATCTCTTCAACTGCCCCGCCCTGCGCCAGCGCTTTGCTCTGGAACTGGAGGACCTGCCCATCGTGCAGCAATGGTTGACTGGTGCCGGCTGGCGCTGGGGCCTCTCGGCGCAACAACGCGCCGCCCTGGGCCTGCCCCATTGCGGCCCCCAGAACAGCGGCGCCTTTGCCCTGCAACGCCTCTGCCTCGGTTATGCCAACGGCGATGACAGCCATTTCGCCGACATCGAGGCCTACGGCGAGGTGGCGGGCTGGACGCCGCACTCCTCGGCCCCCTCAGCCAATTGCTGGAGAAACTGGAGCACTGGCAGCACGTTTTGACGGAGTCCCTGACGCCGGAGCACTGGGGTGAAGCGGCTCGCGCCCTGCTCATGGACTTTTTCAGCGCTAGCGATGACGACGACGCAGCCCTCCTGCAAAATCTGGAAGAGACCCTGCGCCAATGGCAGGCGGACTGCGCGGCGGCAGATTTTAACGAAGCGCTCCCCCTCGCCGTGTTTCGCGGCGCCTGGCTGGAGATGCTGGATGCGCCGGATTTAGGGCGCAGCTTTCTCGGCGGCGGCGTCACCTTTTGTACCCTCCTGCCTATGCGCGCGGTGCCCTACCCGCTGGTCTGCCTGCTCGGCATGAACGAGGGCGACTACCCCCGGCGTAGTCCCCGCCTGGACTTTGATCTCATGGCACTGCCCGGCATGGCCCGCCCCGGCGACCGCTCCCGTCGCGATGACGACCGCTACCTGATGCTGGAAGCCCTCCTTGCCGCCCGACAGGGACTTTATATCAGTTGGGCCGGAAAGGATCAGCGCAACAACCGCGAAAGAGCGCCCTCTCTGCTGGTGACGCAGTTGCAGGATGCCATGCGCAGCGGCTGGCCGCTGTCCCTGGAAAAGCGCACTTTCGCGCATCCCTTACAACCCTTCAGCCTGGAATATCTGCTCGGCAAACCTGGACTATGCACCTGGGCCCGCGAATGGTATCCATCTCCGCACAGCGCCCCGGAAGACACCGCGCTCCCCAACCCTGCCGAGCTCACCCCCCGCCGCATCCGCGAATTGCTGGAGTTTTTCCGCCTGCCCGCACGCGCATTTTACCGGCAACGCTTGCGCACGGACTTCAACGAAGAAGACTTGGCAGAAGAAGACGACGAACCCTTCACCCTCAACGGTCTTGAAACTTATCACCTGCTCGAAGACCTGCTCCGCGGCGCCGAAAAAAATAGCCCGGAGACCACCGCCGCAAGGGTGCAGGCGCAGCAGCGCAGCGGTCAGTATCCCCTCGCGGGCATGGCGGCGAGAACCGCGACCGTACTGCTCGACGACGCCACCGCTATCCTCGCCGCTTGGCGGGAGATCAGCGCGGAATGGGCCGCAGCGCCACAACGACCGGCTATTATCCATGCTCACGGCCAAATGTTGCTGGAAGACTGGTTACCCGCTTTGTACCAAAATAACGCAGGAGACCTCGCCTGCATCCAGCTCTGCGCCAGTCGCCTGCTGAATAAAGACAGTAAAAAACCGGAAGGGGATAAACTCGCCGCCCTCTGGCTCCAACAATTGCTGGCCAGCGCCACCGGCCTGCGCTGCGCTGGCATTGTTGTGGGCCGGGATGTGCTTATCCGCGCCGCGCCGCTGCAACTGGATGCCATGGTCGCACTGGAC
>AOMP01000058.1_pt1 | contig 10108 bp, 11 predicted proteins | sample 537838 | NCBI WGS metagenome assembly AOMP01 (sample SAMN02954329, study PRJNA184676) | mine drainage metagenome | biome: terrestrial; feature: Kristineberg Mine; material: mine stream; isolation source: low temperature acidic, metal-polluted mine stream | place: Sweden: Kristineberg Mine
GGGCGTCAGAGGAATAGCTAAAGACGCACTCTACGAAGGCACTCGTGAGGTCCGCACATTTGTAGATCTTGCACACGGTGCTGATGTATTGATCATGAAGACCGAGCAAGATGAAAAAGGAAGCTACTACACAACAATGAGCGCCCTCCTTTTAACCGCGTTCACTTTCGAGGCCTATCTCAACCACCTCGGCGACAAGACAATTAAATTTTGGGAAGAGATAGAGCCCATTAAGGTTATGGATAAATACAGCGTTCTTTGCAAAAACCTGAACATTTGTCCCGACTTCTCTAAACGCCCCTATCAAACGCTCAAGGCTCTTTTAAAAATTCCGGAATGCGATTGCCCACGGCAAATCTCAGATATTGCAGGAAACCAAAGCTGTGAGCTCCCTTGACGAGCCATACCAACACTCTCCCAAGGCGCACTGGGAAGAGTTCTCGGAGTTAGAAAACGCCAAACGGGCAAAAGAAGATGTAGCGCAAATCATTACCGAGCTGCACAAGACGGCGGGCTTGGGCGAATACCCTTTCATTCACGGTGTAGCTGTTGGTTCGCTCTCCATAAACACGCCCAACCCGGCGGTCAACCCGGGCGCGCCGAAAAGCGGCGCGCCGGTTACCTAGCACGTTGGGCGTCAGCGGTTGCTTATCGCGGAGCATAGAATGATAATTACATTTTCCGTGCAATTTTGGAGCCCGCCATGAAAGTCTATTCAGCGGTAATTGAGCGGTGCCCACAAACTGGCCTGTTCGTTGGTTTTGTTCCTGGTTTTCCCGGCGCTCATTCCCAGGGGGAAACGCTGGATGAAGTCAACCACAACCTGCACGATGTTATTGCAATGCTTCTGGAAGATGGCGAACCCATGCTGGAGTCCGAGTTTGTCGGGGTTCAAAACGTCGCCATCGCTTGAGTCATGGGCAATATTCCCGTTCTCAAGCCCAATGAAGTAATCGCTATTCTCATTAAACTCGGCTTCATCGAAGTCCGCCAACGCGGATCACACAAACAATTCCGCGATACCGCAGGCCGCTGCACAACGGTTCCGTTTCATCAAGGTCGAGACATCTCCCCAATCTTGCTCCGTCAAATCGCCAAAGACATCGGCCTCGCGCTTGATGAGTTGCTCAAGCACAGATAGCCCAACCCGGCGGTCAACGCGGACGCTGCGCGATAAAGCCGCGCAGCGCCGGTGATTTCAAACGTGTGTGCCGGGCATGGCACGTCACTATGTCAGTGGAAGTCCTGGGGCCAGGTTTTCGCAGAGCCGGAGGCTAGGAGAACGGCAAGGGCGTTGTCGCGAGGCGGGGTCTGAAGGAAGCTGAATCCAAAGCTGCGGGGCGATGAACAAAACCCGGATATGAGGCGTGGTGCATCTGGGACGACGCGGTAGATCGCCCAGCCAAAACAAGTTTCTGGGATTTACGGCCAGCCGGAACGGCGTCAGGCTGTGAAGGTGGCGGATAAAGCCATCGACAAACTCAAAGACCGCATCCGGGAACTGAGGTCGCCTCAGAACGAAAAATCGGACGCTAAGGAAAGTTGTGATGTACGGCAATTTGCCGCATAATTGTGGCCAGGAGGATAAGCCCATGCCACAACCGATTTCCACCGCTCGCCTCGAAGCCCGGATCAGCACCGATCTGCATTCGATGCTTAAGCGCGCCGCCGAGCTTCAGGGGCGCACCATGACCGATTTCGTGGTGACCGCCGTTCAAGACGCCGCGCAACGCGCTATCGAACAAGCCGAAATCATTCGTCTGACGTTGGTCGATCAGGAGTGCTTTGCGCAGGCTTTGCTGTCGCCGCCGCAACAGACACCGGCCTTGAAACGCGCTTTCGCTCGTCGCAGCAAGCTGCTGCGCGCTGAATGAGCAGTGCACCGTTTCTTGTTGCACCGCTCGATGCCGCGCATGACCGCACCGTATTCAACAGCGGTTCGGAGCCGCTTGACCGCTACTTGCGAGAGGTGGTCACTCAAGACATTCGCCGTCGCGTGACAGCCTGTTTCATAGCGCTGGCTGACGGGCAGCGCATTGCAGGCTACTACACCTTAGCGTCGGCAAGCCTATTCTTGGCCGACCTGCCAGCCACGACGGCCAAAAAGTTGCCGCGATATCCGACCGTGCCGGTAGTACGAATGGGCCGCTTGGCTGTCGATCAGGCATTCAAGGGACAGGGGCTCGGCGGAGCGCTGCTGGCCGATGCTCTTGATCGAGCCACCCATTCCGAGATTGCCGCCTACGCTTTAATGGTCGATGCCAAGGATGAAGCGGCGGCAGCCTTCTATCGGCATCATGGGTTCATTGCGCTACCTGGCTTGTCGCTGACGCTGTTCCTTCCGCTGGCAACGGCGATCGCGTCCCGGAAAACGGACAACAAGCGTTTTAGCCCGATTTAGGAGTTTTTTGTACATGAATGGACGGAACCCACAGTGGCGCCTGTCGAAAACCCCGGCGCTGTCGCTGGCACTGCCTGCGAGGGTCTTCATCGAAGTCCGCCAACGCGGATCACATAAACCGTTCGTGTCCTGCGTATGTGGACGCACTATGGATGACAGGAATGTGTTCATTGAACCGCCGTATGCGGTCCCGTATGCGCAGTGGTGTGGGAGGGGTAAGATTCCGAGAGCTTCCCCTATCCCGGTTAGATTTTAGATGCCCGATCCCACAACGTATGGTGATCCTCTCACCGCACTGCTCACCCGTGTTCGCCATTGCGAACTTTGCGCCGGGCACCTGCCGCTTGGCGTGCGTCCGGTGCTGCAGATGGATTCGCGCGCCCGCATTCTGATCGCTGCGCAAGCACCGGGCAGGAAGGTGCATGAAACCGGCATTCCCTTCAACGATGCCAGCGGCGATAGGCTTCGTGCGTGGCTGGGTATCTCCCGAGAGGTATTCTACGACGCCCGACAAGTGGCGATCGTGCCCATGGGATTCTGCTACCCAGGCACCGGAACATCCGGAGACTTGCCGCCGCGGCCAGAGTGCGCGCGTGCCTGGCATGGGGAATTACTGCCGCATTTGCAGCATCTGCAACTCACCCTGGTCATCGGCCAGTATGCCCGGGCTTATCACCTTCCCGCCGAGGCCGGAACGCTGACAGAGGTGGTTCATGCATGGCGTAAAAACTGGCCCAACCGGATACCGCTGCCGCATCCCAGCCCGCGTAATAATCTGTGGCTGAAGCGCAATCCATGGTTCGAGGAAGAGCTCATTCCGGTGCTTCAGGCGCGCGTGGCCGAGGTGCTTGCGCATGGCCGTTAACATGGCATTTAGGAGCACGTTGTCCTTGAATGTGCATGGGGTAACCTGCGGCCGTGCCCCAGTGAGCGCTACGTTCCGCAAAATGTTTTGAATGGCCCGAAATCCTCGGGGGCGGGCTGGGTATAGCTCTCCAGTCCCGGACGCTCCGCGAAGGGCTGTTCCAGCACGGCGAGTAGCGCTTTAAACAGGGTGAGGTCCTGGTCCTGCGTAGCGGCGGCCAGTGCTTCCTCGACTTTGTGGTTGCGTGGAATATAAAGCGGATTGACCTGATCCATAGCCTCGGCGCGCGCCTCCGCTGTGGTGCTTTCGTGCGCCAGTCGGGCCTGCCATTGTGCCAACCAAAGATCAAACGGCGCCGGGTTGGCAAAGTGGGCGCGGACCTGCGCCGGATCACCGCGCACTGCCGCTGATAAACCGCGGAAGACCTGTGTATAGTCGGCATCCTGGCCTTCCATCGCGGACAGGAGGCCCTGCGCCAGCGCAAGATCGTCATCCTCTGCCGTAGTCAGGCCTATCTTGGCGCGCATGCCATCGAGCCAGTGGCGGGTGTAGAGCGTAGGAAAATCGTTGATCTGCTCGGTCAGCAGGCGCACGGCCTCATCGGCGTCGGGGTGAACCAGATCAATCAGGGTTTCGGCGAAGCGGGTGATATTCCATTGTGCAATCAACGGTTGGTGGGCGTAGGCATAGCGACCTTGTGCATCGATAGAGCTGAAAACGGTCTCTGGGTCATAGCTGTCCATGAAGGCGCAGGGGCCGTAATCGATGGTCTCGCCGGAGATGCTTATGTTGTCCGTGTTCATCACACCGTGAATGAAACCGACCAGCATCCAGCGTGCGATGAGCGCCGCCTGTGCGGCGGACACCGCGGCAAAGAGGCCAAGATAGGGATTACTGGTCCCTTTCAAGGCGGGGTAGTGGCGGGCAATAGTGTAGTCGGCCAACTGTTTGACCCTGGCACTTTCATTGCGTGCGGCAAAGAACTGAAAGGTGCCGACGCGAATATGGCTGGCGGCGATACGGGTGAGAATGGCGCCGGGGAGCCCCATTCCCCGATGGATGGTTTCCCCTGTCGTGACGGCGGCCAGCGCGCGAGTTGTGGGTATGCCCAGTGCATGCATGGCCTCGCCGATGACATATTCGCGCAGCACTGGCCCGAGTGCCGCCTTGCCATCGCCGCCCCGCGAAAAAGGCGTGCGACCGGAGCCTTTCAGTTGCATATCCCGGCGCCGACCATGGCGATCGATCAACTCGCCGAGCAAGAGGGCGCGGCCATCGCCCAATTGCGGGGAGAAATGACCAAATTGATGCCCCGCATAAGCCTGGGCGAGCGGATGCGACCCTTCTGGCACTTGATTTCCCGAAAAAATGGCGGCACCGAGATCGCTATCCAGTGCCGCACTATCGATCCCCAGTTCTTCGGCCAGCGCGTAGTTCAGTAGCAGCAATCGGGGCGCTGGAGCAGTGGCGGCCTGCCAGGGGGCGAAAAAACCCTCCAGCTCGCGCGCATAGGTATTGTCAAAATGTAATAGCGCCCTACCCATCCGTCACTCCTGATGCACCGGCTCCGGTATTTCCAGCTTCACCGCACCATCCTCCAGGCGCGCAGTGATGCGCGTGCCCTTGGGCAGGTCGCCAAAGAGGATATGCTCCGCCAGTGGTTTCTTCAGATGTTCCTGAATAATCCGCGTCATCGGCCGTGCGCCCATCTGCGGGTCATAGCCTTTGTCTGCCAGCCACTGCCGCAGCTCGGCGCTGATCTCCAGGCTGTAGCCCTTTTGCAGTAACTGCTCGTCCAGTTCCATGACGAACTTGTCTACCACATACAGCACCGTCTCCTTAGAGAGCGGCGTGAAGGGTACGACGGCATCCAGACGGTTACGGAACTCTGGTGCGAAGACCCGACGGATGGTTTCCATCTCCTGTCCACCGTCACCCTGGGGCGTAGTCATGAAACCGATGGTGGCCTTGCCGCGCGCCTCGGCCCCCGCATTGGTGGTCATGATCAGCACTACATTGCGGAAGTCCACTGCGCGGCCGCCAGCATCGGTCAGCTTGCCGTGATCCATCACTTGCAAAAGCACATTGAAGATATCCGGGTGCGCCTTCTCAATTTCATCCAACAATAGCACCGCATGTGGATTACGGCTCACTGCCTCCGTCAGTTGCCCAGCCTGATCATGCCCGACATATCCCGGTGGTGCACCGATAAGCCGCGACACCGTATGCCGCTCCATGTATTCGCTCATGTCGAAGCGCAGTAGCGGAATGCCGAGCAGGCTGGCCAACTGCCGGCTGAGTTCGGTCTTGCCTACCCCGGTCGGACCGGAGAAGAGGAAACTTCCCACCGGCTTTTCATGGTGGCGCAGGCCTGCCCGTGCCATTTTGATAGCTGCGGAGAGTTCGTGGATGGCCTTTTCCTGACCGTAGATGACGAATCCCAGATCCCGCTCCAGATTCTTCAGCGCCTGACGATCGTCAATAGAGACATTCTTACCCGGAATACGGGCCACCCGGGCGACCATCTCTTCAATATCGTGAACGCCGATGCTCTTCTTCCGCCGGGACGCAGGCAAAAGCGCTTGTGCGGCGCCCACCTCGTCGATGAGATCAATGGCCTTGTCGGGCAGGTGACGATCATGGATATGCTTGACAGACAGCTCTACCGCCGCGCGCAGGGCTGTGTCGGTATAACGCAGGCCATGATGCTGCTCGAATTGCCCCTTCAGTCCGCGCAAAATCTGCACGGACTCTTCCTGAGAGGGCTCCGGCACGTCAATTTTCTGGAAGCGGCGGGTGAGCGCTCTGTCTTTCTCAAAATACTGGCGGAACTCCTGATAGGTGGTCGCCCCGATACACTTCAGTTCACCAGAGGCGAGGGCGGGCTTCAGCAAATTGGAGGCGTCCATGGCGCCGCCTGAAGCGGCCCCGGCACCGATCAGGGTATGGATCTCGTCAATGAAGAGGATGCTGTTGGGTTTCTTGCGTAGTGCCTTCAGTACCCCTTTCAGGCGTTCTTCAAAGTCACCCCGATAGCGGGATCCGGCGATTAATGCCCCCAAATCCAAGGCATAAATGGTCGCATCTTCCAGCATCTCCGGCACCTTGCCAGCGACGATGGCGCGCGCCAGGCCTTCGACGATGGCAGTTTTTCCGACCCCCGGTTCACCAACAAAGAGAGGATTGTTTTTTCGGCGCCGCGCCAGCACCTGCAGGGCCCGGATCAATTCCTCCTGGCGTCCGATCAGCGGATCCAGTCGTCCGGCTCGCGCCATGGCGTTGAGGTTGCGCGCATAGACGGCAAGCGGGTCCTTACTATTTCCCTTCTTTTCCGTGGTGCCTTCGACTTCCTCTTCTTCCTCATCCATGACTTCATCCTTGCGCATGCCGTGCGCTAGAAAATTGACCACATCCAGTCGTGTAACATGCTCTTTCTGCAGGAAATAAACGGCATGTGACTCTCTTTCGGCGAAGATGGCGACAATGACATTCGCCCCCGAAACCGCTTCCTTACCTGCCGACTGCACATGGTAGAGGGCGCGCTGAATGACCCGCTGAAAACCTACGGATGGTTGGGTATTGACCGTTCCTGCCGGACCCATGGCGGGTACTTTGCGTTCCAGAAACTGCTGTAATTCCGCCGACAGATGCGCGCGATCGGCACCGCAAGCGCTGAGCACATCCATGCCGTCAGGATTGTCCAGAAGGGCAAGCAGGAGATGTTCAACGGATGCATATTCATGTCCGTACTGACGGGCAATCTGGAAGGCCTGATTGATGGACTGTTCTAGAGATTTATCGATCATGGTTCACTCCTTTTCCATGATACAGCGCAGTGGATGCTGACGTTGCCGGGCATCAGCGGTGACCAAGGCAACCTTGGTTTCCGCCAGATCATAGGGAAAAATCCCGCAGAGCCCCTTGCCCTGCTGATGTACTGCCATCATCACCGCAACTGCCTCGTCATGGGGCTTGTGAAAATATGTCTTAAGAATATGAACCACATAGTCCATGGGGGTAAAATCATCATTGACCAGCAGCACCCGGTACATTCGGGGCTCCTGTACCTGTGGCTCGCGCTCCAGGATGGTGCTGCGACGATGCTGCGTTTTACCCATGACCTACACCCCATAGTATTTAACATCTGCTGTCATTGTGGCGCGTGCCCTCCACTCTGGCAAGATAGTCCATCAGCAAGATCGGCATACCCTATACCCCTTGAAGATGGGGTCGCCGACGGCCAAAAAAAAGCGCCGGGGGAAAGCCCCGGCGCTTCTGCTCAAGCGATAGCGAAATTACTTGGTGATATTGATTTTCGCCTGGCTGCGCAGATCGGAGACGAACTTGGCGGCCTCCTGCTGTTGCAACTGTGCCTTGATACGGGCTTTCATGGTACTCAGTGGCGGAGGGGTCAGGGCACGAGTCGCCTGGACCTCAATCACGTGATAGCCGAACTGGGTCTGCACCGGGCCAACGGGTTTGTCGATAGGAGCCGTCTCGATGGCCTGAGCGAAGGGTGGAACGACCATGCCGGGAACAATCCAGCCCAGTTCGCCACCGTGGGCGGCGCTGGCCTTATCAATGGAGTCTTTCTCCGCTAGGGCAGAGAATTTTTGGCCGGCCTTGAGTGCAGCCATAATATTGTCGGCTTCGACCTTGGTCTTCACCAGAATGTGACGTACTTCAAATTCTTTCTTGCCCATGGCCTGGACGAACTTGTTGTAGGCATTCTGAATGTCGGCCTCAGGAACCGGATGATCTTTCACATACTGGTCCACCGCCGCATCGGCCAGGATCTGGCGCTTGGCTATGGACAGACGTTGCTTGACATCAGAGGACTGGTTCAGCTTGTGATGGATGGCGTACTGCGAAAGTACTTCCATGTTTACCAGATTTTGCACCACTTGCTCGCGGGCATTGGGCTCTTTGGCAAGCGCCGGGCTCATGGACATGATGGCCTGCACCTGACTGTTGTCGATGGCGGTACCATTGACGGTGGCGACAGGGGCAGCAAAAGCAGGTACTGCAAAAGCGCTGACTGTGGCAGCAAGAATGACCGCGCGAAGTTTCATAAATTTTCCTTCAGGTTAAGTGACGCTGGCCCTATTATCCATAGTGGCGGACAAAGGGGAAGTCTCAGGAGATACTACGTTGCAGTGGCGCCTCTGTTTCCCGACGTTTTTCAGGACCGAGGAGGAGCTCCACCAAGGTAAGAGCAAAATCCATAGCTGTACCAGGTCCCCGTGAAGTAATCAGGGGACCGTCAATCACTACAGCACTTTCTTGATAGGTATAGTCCGCGCTTTGCGGGTCGAGGATGCCTGGATAGGCAGTGACCTGGCGCCCGTCGAGTAGATGGTGGGTAGCCAGCATGCCAGGTGCCGCACAAATGGCGGCAATCATCTGCCCCCGCCGATGCCTTTCCTGCAGGAGCTGAATAAGCGGTTGATACTTTGCCAGTCGCTGCACACCCCTATTGCCGCCAGGGAGCAGGATTATATCGATATCAACACTGACCACGTCGGCTAACAGCACGTCGGGTTGCAGACGCAACCCGCACCCACCGGTGACCAATCCTGCGTCGAGTCCAGCGAGGACAACCTTTAAGCCCGCCCGTCGTAGGATGTCGCAGGAGATCACCACCTCCATATCCTCGAAGCCATCCGCTACAGGGATAAGCACCTGTATTGCCGAGGTCACCATAGCCCTGTTCCTCTATATTTAAGAATAAACGCACAATCTCTAGCATTGGGCAGCCCAAACAACCTTCCTTGCTTCGACCGTGCGTGTGCGAAATTTATCCATGATCAGCACATGACAAAGCAAAGTATTTGTATCCGGATTATTGTCCCACTGCCTTTGGAGGGGGGATCACGGTATCGACAGTCTGCCCTTTCGCTTCCTGTACCGGGACGGCCTTGCCTTCCAGGATGGCGAGCGCTTCGTGCAGAGGGTAATCCTTGGCCAGATCTGGTTTCAGGACAGCGCTGGCGGCCATGGCCTCATCTTCCTGAGTGGACTGGGTGGTGGCAGTGGCGGAGACCGGTAGGGCGATGGTGTACTGGGGAGTGGCCTTGCTGCACTCGTCCGGCGCTTTCAGCACGCCGTGCAGTTCCGATTCATTCAGGAGGTCGGCATTCAGGGCGCGCTGCCGTGCATTGGCTGGCTGCACCTCAATGTTGGGAACGATACCCTGGCTCTGGATGGAACAGCCCGCCGGGGTGTAATAGAGTGCCGTCGTCAGTTTGAGGGCACCGCCATTGCTCAACGGCATCACCGTCTGCACCGACCCCTTGCCAAAGCTGCGTTGGCCCATGACCAGAGCGCGGTGGTCATCCTTGAGGGCACCGGTGACAATTTCGGCTGCCGAGGCCGAGCCGCCATTGATGAGCACAATCATGGGCGCGCCGTGGAGGTAGTCTGGCCCATGGGCGGAGAAGCGCATGTCGCTGTCGGCGGTACGGCCTTTGGTATAGACGATCAGTCCCTTGTTCAGGAAGGTATCCGCCGTCTCGACCCCGGCCCCGAGCACTCCACCCGGATTGTTGCGCAGGTCGAGGATCAAACCGTTGAGATGCCCGTTGGCCTCCTGCTCCAGATGCTCTACGGCCTTGCGGGTCGCGCTGCCGGTGTTTTCCTGAAACTGACTGATACGGATGTAGCCATAACCGGGTGCAAGCATGGTCGCGCGCACACTCTGTACCTTGATGATGGCGCGGGTCAGGGTGAAGTGCAGGGGCAGGGCCTGAGGGGGCCGCAAAATGGTCAGGGTTACCTGCGTCCCGGGTTTGCCGCGCATCATGTCCACGGTTTTTTGCAGACCAATACCCTGCAGGGCCTTG
>AOMP01000059.1_pt1 | contig 10074 bp, 10 predicted proteins | sample 537838 | NCBI WGS metagenome assembly AOMP01 (sample SAMN02954329, study PRJNA184676) | mine drainage metagenome | biome: terrestrial; feature: Kristineberg Mine; material: mine stream; isolation source: low temperature acidic, metal-polluted mine stream | place: Sweden: Kristineberg Mine
GGCATCATGGATGTGTTCCATGTGACCGCGCAGGGCGTGGTGGCCGGTGCCAACATGATTCTGGTGGACTTCCACCCCGACCCCGCCACCGCGCTGGTGGATGGCCCACAGGCGCTACTGCTGAAAGAACTTCCGTGGTTTCTGGAGGATGTACGCCTGGCCCGGGAAGTCTATGAAGAGCGCCGGGTGCTGGCGGCGGCGCAGTCCCTTATTTAACCCGCATGCCCGGTTGCGCCCCGCTGTCGGGAGATAACAGGAAGGGGCCGCCTTCAGGGCCGCTGGCGGCCAGTACCATGCCCTCGGACAGGCCGAAACGCATCTTTCTGGGGGCCAGATTGGCGACCATGACCGTCAGGCGCCCGACCAGGCTGATCGGGTCGTAAGCACTTTTGATGCCGGCAAACACGGAACGGGTGCCTTCGCCAATATCCAGAGTCAGGTGCAGCAACTTGTCGGCGCCCTCTACGGCCTCTGCCGAAACAATGCGGGCAATGCGCAAATCTACCTTGCTGAAGTCATCCATGCTGATGAAGGGGTTTTCCTCTTTCAGCTCGGCTGGAGCCGTTGGTGGCGTTTGGATCGATGCGGGGCCTTCTGCAGAATTTTGGATCAAAGCATCTACCTGGGTTTTTTCCATGCGTTGTAAGAGATGTGTATAAGGCCGGATCGAATGATCGAGAAGCGGTTGTGCCAGTGCCGCCCAATCCAGTTCACAATGCAGGAATTCCAGCGCTTTGCGGGACAGATCCGGCAGAACAGGGCTCAGCAGGGTGATTAGCACCCGGAAGCCGTTCAGGGTGACCGTGACGACCCGATGCAGGGCTTCCCGCTGGGCGGAATCCTTGGCCAGGGCCCAGGGCGCATTCTGATCCACGTAGGCGTTGACCTGATCCGCCAGCGCCATGATGTCACGCATGGCCTTACCGTACTCCCGGCCGGCGTAGGCCTCACCGATAGCCTCCTGGGTCTGCAGCAGGCCGTCATAAAAGGCCTGATCCTTGCCCAGAGAAGCGGCCAGTCGGCCCGCAAAACTGCGCTGGATGAAGCCCGCCGCACGGGAGGCCAGATTGACCACCTTGCCGACCAGGTCGCCATTGCCCTTGAGCAGGAAGTCTTCGAGATTGAGATCGATATCTTCCACATGGCTGTTGAGCTTGGTGGCGATATAGTAGCGCAGGAACTCGGGATTCAGGTGCTGGAGATACTGCCCGGCGGTAATGGAGGTGCCCCGCGACTTGCTCATTTTGGCACCATTTACGGTCAGGTGCCCGTGGGCGAATATGCCCGTCGGCAGGCGGTGTCCAGAACCCTTGAGCATGGCCGGCCAAAACAGACCGTGAAAATATATGATGTCTTTGCCGATGAAATGGTAGATCTCGGCGGTAGATTCGGGACCCCAGTAATCGGCGAAATTGCGGTCATGGGTGGCGCACCAGTGTTTGGTAGCGGCCATGTAGCCGGGCAGGGCGTCCAGCCAGACATAAAAGAACTTGTCGGGGGCGTCGGGGATTGGGATGCCGAAATAGGGCGCGTCGCGGCTGATGTCCCAGTCGGCCAGGCCAATACTGAACCATTCGTCCAGCTTGTGGGCGATTTCTTCCTGCAAGGTACCACTGTGAATCCACTGCTGGAGGAAGTTGCTGAAATCCCCGAGCTGAAAAAAGTAGTGCTCCGAGTTGCGGCGCTCGGGTACGGCACCAGAGACGGCGGAAACGGGATTGATGAGGTCGGTGGGGCTATAGGTGGCACCGCAGGCCTCACAACTGTCGCCATACTGATCGGCAGCGCCACAACGCGGACAAGTGCCGCGAATGAAGCGGTCGGGCAGAAAAATACCGGCGACCGCATCGTAGGCCTGTTCGATTTCGCGGACGTTGATGTAATCTGCGGCCCGCAGAGCACGATAGATGCCCTGAGAAATCTCAAAGTTTTCCGGCGAGTGGGTGCTGTGATACAGATCGAACTGAATACCGAAGCCGGTGAAGTCGCGCAGATGATCGCCGTGCATGCGGGTGATGAGTTCTTCTGGCGTGATACCCTCGCTTTTGGCACGGAGCATGATCGGCGTGCCATGGGCATCATCGGCGCAGACATAGACGCAGTCGTGGCCGCGCAGGCGCTGGTAGCGGGCCCAGATGTCCGTTTGGGTGTACTCTACGAGATGCCCGAGGTGGATGGGTCCGTTGGCATAGGGGAGTGCGCTGGTAATTAATAGGCGTCTTTTCATAGTACGGATAAATTACAGGGGATAAGCTTTGCAGGCAATGCCGCCCACCTACTGGCAGGCTGCTTTCATGTATGGTATAAAGAGCCCCTTTTTTCAGGGAGATTACCAGATGTCCAGAGTATGCAAGGTGACAGGCAAGAAGCCCATGGCGGGGAATAATGTCTCCCACGCCCACAATAAGACCCGCCGTCGTTTTCTGCCTAATTTGCAGTACCACCGTTTCTGGGTGGAGAGCGAAACCCGCTGGGTGCGTATGCGGGTAAGCACGAAGGGTATCCGTACCATTGACAAGAAAGGGATTGACGTCGTTCTGGCTGAGTTGCGCGCCGCCGGCGAAAAGATCTGAGGATTGAATCATGCGTGAAAAAATCAAGCTCGTTTCCACGGCCGGTACCGGTCATTTCTACACCACCACCAAGAACAAGAAGACCAAGCCTGATAAGCTGGAGATGAAGAAATTCGATCCCAAAGTCCGGAAGCACGTGATGTACCGGGAAGACAAGATCAAGTAGCACCCGTATTCGGCTTGCCTCCCGGTGGTCTGCCCTGAATCTTCGGGAGGGGTTGGGCCGTTCCTTTGCTCCGCCATCATTTTTTGCTAAATTACTAGCACTCATGATGGTTGAGTGCCAAGGATGATTTCTCCCGCCATGTTTTCCCCCCTTATCTGCGCTACGCAGCCGCTGTCCTTGCCCGTTGGACAGGGTGAGCCGCTTTGTGTGTTTTGCGCATTTTGGCCGGAGTTGTAGACGGCCATGGATGAACGCGCACGACACCTGCTCAAATCCCTCATCGAACAGCATATCGCCAATGGCGTGCCGGTCGGGAGTCGCCAGTTGGCCCGTGATGCCGGCCTCAACATCAGTCCTGCTACCGTGCGTAATGTCATGGCGGATCTGGAGGATGAGGGCTACCTGATCTCCCCCCACACTTCTGCCGGGCGCATTCCCACCCGTGTCGGTTATCGTTTTTTTGTCGATGCACTGCTGCGGGTGGTACCGCTGTCGGCAGAGTCCCACCGCTTGCTGGTGCATCGTATCGGTTTTCGTGCTCCGGATACGGAGCAGGTCCTGCACGCCGCCACAGGTATTCTCTCTGAATTGACGCGCATGGCGGGCTTTGTGCGGGTGCCACGGCGGGCAACCCGGATTTTGCGGCATGTGGACTTTATCGCACTGCATGAGCGCGAGGTGCTGGCCATCTTCGTCACCGACAAAGGGGATGTGGAGAATCGTCTGATCCGCACGGAGCATCCCTTTGGTGCGGCAGAACTGGCACAGGCAGCCAATTTCTTCAATGCCACCTACGGCGGTCGACCACTGCAGGATGTCATCCACAATTTGCAGCGGGACCTGCAGCAATCCCGTCATGAAATGGACCGCATTCTGCGCAGCGCCATGGCGCTGGGCTTAGAAATGCTGGAGGAAGATCAACAGCGTATGCTCATCGAGGGCGAGTTTCAGTGGCTGGATATGCCGGAGCTGGCGGGAAGTGAACGCTTGCGCGAGCTCCTGGCCGCGGTGCGACAGAAGCGCGATCTAGTGCATTTACTGGATGAAAGTATGCGCGGTAGTGAAGTGCGTCTTTTTATCGGCGAAGAGTCGGGCTATGCGCCGCTCAGTGACTGCAGCGTGGTATCGGCGCCCTACAGTGTCGATGGGGAGGTGGTTGGGGTGCTGGGGGTGATCGGACCGATGCGGATGCCCTACCAGCAGATTATTCCGCTGGTCGACGGAACAGCGCAGTTGCTCGGTCGCGCTCTGTCGCAATCCTGATGCTGCCGGGTCTTGAAATACTCTGACCCCTTCCCCATATCGTCTTGGACTCAAACTTTCTTTCAGGGGTTGATTGCGCATGAATGAAGAAGAGAAGCAGGAATTGCCGTCTACTGGAGCAGAATCTGCCAGCGAAGCAGTGGTGAACTGGGAAGAGAAAGCGGAAGGCTACCGCAACGATTATCTGCGCGCCTTGGCGGATACCGACAATCTGCGCAAGCGCCATGAAAAGCAGGTGGAAGACGCCCGCAATTATGCCGTGGATCGTTTTGCCCGCGAATTGCTGCCGGTGATTGACAGCCTGGAGCTGGCGCTGGCCAGCCCGGTGGAGGGCGCCGAGAGCATCGCGCAATTGCGGCAGGGCTTGGAAAATACGTTGACGCTGTTTGCGCAGGCCTTGGGAAAAGCGGGCATCGCCCCCATAGAAATGGGCGAAGGGCGTTTTGATCCCCACCTGCATCAGGCGATTGCCATGGTGGAAACGGAGGGGGACGCAAACCGGGTTCTGGCGGTGCATCAGAAAGGTTATTTGATGCATGACCGCTTGTTGCGACCATCCATGGTTTCCGTTTCCAAAACACCTAAAGCGGCAGAATAACACAACCCACACCAGACAGGTTTTGCATATTCAGGAGATGATAAAATGGCAAAAGTAATAGGAATCGATTTGGGAACCACCAACTCCTGCGTCGCCGTGATGGAAGGCGATAAGGTCAAGGTGATTGAGAACAGCGAAGGCAAGCGCACCACGCCGTCCATCGTCGCTATCACGGAAGAAGGCGAGGTGCTGGTCGGTGAAGCGGCTAAGCGTCAGGCCGTCACCAATCCGGAAAATACCGTTTATGAGGTCAAGCGTTTGATCGGTCGCAAATTTGACGATGCCGAGGTGCAGAAGGACCTCAAGCATGTGCCCTACAAAGTCATCAAGGCCGACAACGGCGATGCCTGGGTGGAAGTGCGCGATAAGAAGTACTCCGCGCAGCAGATTTCTGCCTTCATCCTGCAGAAGATGAAGAAGACGGCTGAAGATTATCTTGGCGAAAAGGTCAGCGAAGCGGTCATCACCGTGCCCGCCTACTTCAACGATGCGCAGCGGCAGGCGACCAAAGATGCTGGCCGTATCGCCGGTCTGGAGGTCAAACGCATTATTAATGAGCCGACCGCAGCGGCGCTGGCTTTTGGCGAGGACAAAAAGCCCGGTGACAGCAAAATTTCGGTGTATGACTTGGGTGGTGGCACCTTCGATATCTCCATTATCGAGATTGCCGAAATGGAGGGTGAGCATCAGTTTGAAGTGCTTTCCACCAACGGTGACACCTTCCTCGGCGGCGGCGACTTTGATAACCGGATCATTAATTACCTGGCCGATTCCTTTAAGGCGGAATCGGGTATTGATCTGCGCGGTGATCGTCTGGCCATGCAGCGTCTGAAGGAAGCGGCCGAGAAGGCGAAAATCGAACTGTCTTCCGCACAGCAGACCGACGTCAACCTGCCCTTTATCACCGCAGACCAGAGCGGGCCGAAGCATCTGAACATGAAGCTGACCCGCGCCAAGCTGGAGTCGCTGGTAGAAGATATCATCGACCGTAGCATGGCGCCGTGCCGAGTGGCTATGAAGGACGCCAACCTGGCGACGAATCAGATCACCGACGTGATTCTGGTGGGTGGTCAGAGCCGGATGCCCAAAGTGCAGGAGAAGGTCAAAGCCTTTTTCGGCCAGGATCCGCGTAAGGATGTGAATCCGGATGAGGCGGTGGCTATCGGTGCAGCCATTCAGGGCGCCGTGTTGTCCGGTGACAAGAAAGACGTGTTGCTGATGGACGTAACACCGTTGTCTCTTGGTATTGAGACCTTGGGTGGCGTGATGACCAAACTGATCGAGAAGAACACGACCATCCCGACCCGCAAGTCGCAGATTTTTTCGACGGCGGAAGACAACCAGTCGGCGGTGACGGTGCATGTGTTGCAGGGTGAGCGTGAATTGGCGCGGGATAATAAGTCGCTGGCGCGTTTTGATCTGGCCGACATTGCCAACGCACCACGCGGCATGCCCCAGATCGAGGTGACCTTCGACATTGATGCCAATGGTATTCTCCATGTGTCGGCCAAGGACAACCAGACCGGCAAAGAGCAGTCCATTAAAATCACCGCAGGCTCCGGTCTGTCCGAGGAAGAAATCAAGCGGATGATTCAGGAGGCTGAGGCCCATGCGGCGGATGACAAGAAGGCGCGTGCGTTGATTGAAGCACGCAACGAGGCCGACGCCAGCATGCACGGTGCGCGTAAGGCGGTGGAGGAACATGCCACGGCCCCTGAGCACGACAAGGCCAAGGTGACCGAAGCCACCGCGGCGGTGGAAGAAGCGGCTAAGGGGGAGGATGTGGAAGTCATTAAGGGCGCGGTAGCCACCCTGATGGCTGCCATGTCGGCTTTGTTGCAGAGTGCCGCCGCCAGTCAGGCGCAGGCGGAACCCGGTGCTGATGCACCGGGCCACGGCAAGCCGGACGACGTGGTGGATGCCGAGTTCGAAGAAGTCGACAAGAAGTAAAATCACCATCGGTCGCGAGGGGGCAGGGTCTGTTATCCTGTCCCTTTGCCCGTTTCAGGAAAGAAGATGGCTACACGGGATTACTACGAAGTACTGGAAATTACCCGCAGCGCAGATGACGGCGAGATCAAGAAATCTTACCGGCGCCTGGCGATGCGTTATCACCCGGACCGTAATCCGGATGATGCAAGTGCTGAGGACCGCTTCAAGGAAATCAGCGCGGCCTATGAAGTGCTCTCCGATCCGGAGAAACGGCAGGCTTACGACCGTTTTGGTCATGCCGGAGTAAATGGCGGCGGCGGTCGACCGGGTGCTGGCTTTGGCGGTTTCAGCGGTGGTGCTGGTTTCGGCGATGTCTTCAGCGATATCTTCGAGCAGGCCTTTGGCGGTGGAGCGCGCGGCCAGGATTCGGGACGGGGTGCTGATCTACGCTATGAACTCGAATTGACACTGGAAGAAGCCGCACTGGGTAAAGAAGTTACCATTCAGATTCCCAGTTCGGCGACTTGCGAAGTGTGTCATGGTAGCGGTGCCAAGCCGGGCAGTGGCGTTGAAGATTGTAAGACCTGTGGGGGGCGTGGGCAGGTGCGGATGGTGCAGGGTTTCTTCTCCGTCACGCGCCCCTGTCCGCAGTGTAATGGCAGCGGCAAGACCATCAAAGATCCATGCACGAACTGTCATGGTCATGGCCGGGTGCGCAAAAATCGGGATTTGCAGGTGAAGGTGCCTGCCGGAGTGGATACGGGAGATCGTATTCGTCTGAGTGGCGAAGGCGAAGCGGGTGAACGGGGGGCAGCGCCGGGAGATCTGTATATTCAGGTGCGGGTCCTGCCGCATACGCTTTTTGTACGGGATGGCGATGATTTGCACTGCGCGGTACCCGTCAAATTTACGACTATGGCTATGGGTGGTGAGCTGGAAGTGCCGACGCTGACCGGTCGCGCCAAGGTGCAAATTGCTCCGGGTACGCAGTCGGGTGCGGTGTTCCGCCTGCGTGGTAAAGGCATCAAGGGGGTGCGCAGCAAGCTCAATGGCGATCTGCACTGCCAGATCCAGGTGGAGGTGCCAGTGCACCTCTCCCCCCGGCAAAAAGAATTGCTGGAGGAGTTCGCCCAGGAAGGCGGCGATAACGCCCAGCATCCCCAGCAGGAAAGCTGGTGGAATAAGGCCAAAGACTTCTTTGACCGGATGGGTCTTTAATGGCGGAAGCGTGGCGCGTTGGCGTTACGGCGGTGGCCGGCCGTATGGGGCGGGCTTTGGTACAGGCCATTGTCGCTCATCCTGAGTTGCAATTGGCGGCAGCCGTAGGGCGCAGCGGGGCTGCCTATCTGGGTGAAGACGCTGGCCGTCTGGCGGGGGTTCAGGCCTTGGGTCTGCCGGTCAGTGCTGATCTCGCAACTGCCCTGCCTGCTCTGGATGTGGTGATTGAATTCGGTCCGGCAGAGGCCGCTCTGGCGCATGTGGCGGCCTGCGTGGCGGCAGCGAAACCGGTCGTGGTGGGTACGACGGGATTTTCCGTGACCCAGCGCGCGCAACTGGCAAGCGCCAGCCAATATATTCCATTGGTGCTCGCCCCTAATATGAGCGTCGGCGTCAACGTGTTACTGGCCTTTTTGCCCGCCATCACCGCAGCCCTCGGTGCGGAATATGATGTGGAGATTGTGGAAGCCCATCATCGTCACAAGATGGATGCACCTTCAGGTACTGCCCTGGCCCTGGGACGGGCGGTGGCGGCGGGCCGCGGCCAGCGCCTGGATGATATCCAGTGTCTGGATCGCAATGGCATTGCCGGCCCCCGGGTGGCCGGTAGTATCGGCTTTGCGACGCTGCGCGGTGCGGACGTGGTCGGTGACCATACGGTATGGATGGCGGGGGCCGGAGAGCGTCTGGAACTGACCCACCGCGCGGGCAGTCGGCTGAATTTTGCCGAGGGCGCCTTGCGTGCCGCCAGTTGGCTGCGGGGCAGGGCACCGGGCCTGTATGATATGCAGGATGTTCTTGGTCTGAAGGATTTGGCTGCCCTACAATGAATACCATCTGATATACGAGGAGCATCATCATGCAATATGTCGTAGCTAACCGGGTTCCCGTCAAGGCGGAGTATCGTGCAGAGTTTGAGGAGCGTTTTCGGCGCCGGGCGGGCGAGGTGGATAAGCAGCCGGGCTTCGTGCGTATGGAAATCCTGCGTCCGGTAAACGATGACGGTTTGTATGTGGTGCTAACGCACTGGACCGATCAGGCGGCCTTTGAGGCGTGGATGAAAAGTGCCGACTTTAAGACCGCGCATACCAATCCATTGCCCAAAGAAGCTTTTGGTGAGGGCGGTGGTATAGAGCGTCACGAGGTGATTATCAGTTCTGAAGTGTCGCGCTGAGAACGGGGGGAGGTCATGACAGGATTGACGCGGGAACAGGTCGAACAGTCGTTGCGCGCAGTACAGGACCCCTATCTGGGGAAAGATCTGGCGGCTGCGGGTGTCCTCAAGAGCGTTGATGGCGTTGCCGTCAAACTGGAATTGCCTTACCCCAGTCTGGGGGTGGCCATCAGTTTGAGCGAGGAGGTGGCCCGGCAAATCCAGAATGATCATGGCATCAGCGCGCAGGTCACCGTCGGGCACCGTATCCTCTCACATCAGGTGCAGCGCGGCGTCAAGCTGATGGAGGGCATCAAAAACATCATTGCCGTTGCCTCCGGCAAGGGTGGGGTCGGTAAATCCACCACGGCCGTCAATCTGGCGCTGGCGCTGGCCAAAGAAGGCGCCGCGGTAGGTATACTTGACGCCGACATCTACGGACCCAGCCAGCCGCGCATGCTGGGCATTTCCGGCAAGCCGACGAGTAAAGATGGCAAGAAAATGGAGCCCATGGAAGGGCATGGCATCAAGGCGATGTCCATCGGTTTCCTCATTGACGAGGAAACGCCCATGGTCTGGCGCGGACCTATGGTCATGCAGGCGCTGGAGCAGTTGCTCTCGGATACCCGCTGGGGCGAGTTGGATTATCTGGTGGTGGATCTGCCGCCGGGTACTGGCGATACCCAGCTCACCTTGGCGCAGAAGGTACCGGTCTCCGGCGCGGTGATTGTCACGACGCCGCAGGATATTGCTTTGCTGGACGCCCGTAAGGGTTTGAAGATGTTTGAGAAAGTGGGTGTTCCTATTCTCGGCGTGATTGAAAACATGAGTTTTTATATCTGCCCGAAATGCGGCAATGAGGACGATATTTTCGGACACGGCGGCGGTGCGGCCATGGCCGAGCAGGATGGGGTGGAATTTTTGGGCGCGATACCACTGGATCGCAGCATTCGCAACGAAGCCGATAACGGCGCACCGACGGTGGTGGCGCAGCCGGATTCCCGTCTCGCCAAAATTTACCTGGAACTGGCGCGGCATGTGGCCGGACGGGTGGCGATTCAGGCGGTCGATCACAGCCACAAGTTCCCCAACATCGTCGTCCAGAACCGCTGATTCGCAGCCGCTTACAGGAAGTCTCCGCCATGAGCATCAAATCCGATCGCTGGATCCG
>AOMP01000060.1_pt1 | contig 9944 bp, 9 predicted proteins | sample 537838 | NCBI WGS metagenome assembly AOMP01 (sample SAMN02954329, study PRJNA184676) | mine drainage metagenome | biome: terrestrial; feature: Kristineberg Mine; material: mine stream; isolation source: low temperature acidic, metal-polluted mine stream | place: Sweden: Kristineberg Mine
CAGTGATATCAATGAGTTGCGAGATTAACTGTCGAACTCGGGAGAACTCGTGTTCTGACGTCTTTGGTCACGCCAGGGGCGGTGCAAGCTCTGTTTCCAGCGGTCAATGAGGCCGGATAAGGTTGACACTGCACGGCGTTGACAAGCATCGCGCTACGGCTTGCAAAATGAGTTATGATTAAAACATTCCGCCACAAGGGCCTCGAAGCGTTTTACCGCACAGGCAGCAAAGCGGGAAACCAGCCGTCACACGCTGCCAAGTTATGGGTGCTTCTCACTGCATTGGATGCAGCAGAGGTCCCGGAGCAAATGAAATGCGCCGGGGTGGCGCCTACATAATGAGAACTAACGTCTTAATTCACTGGCCTGGGCGGTTTTATGCGCAAGCTTGGTGAAATGATGGGTTAAGCAGTTGCATAGCCAGATGCCTTGAGGTCTTTGATGATGCTATACGCAACCTCCTCGATGCTATTTGCAAATTTTTTATAAATCATTCCGCTTACGTCGCTAGGCAATGAAACATTGCCTGTGTAAAGACAGCAAACTCTTGATCTGCCCAGTTTACCAATAAAATATCCGAACTCAAAAATTACATTCGGCCTTGCTCTGTACTCTTTCTGTCTCGCATCGTCGTCCTTGCTCTCATCGGCCTTGATGTAAGAAATTTCATCTGGTGTTAGCAATATAAATGCATAACCAACGTCACTGTATTTTTCGAATTTTTCAATGATTGTTAAACCTTCATCGGCCTGCCTGTGCAAAACCACTGGCTCCAAGCCAATCTCATGCAAAAACACTTCGAGATTAGTTTTTGCAATTTCATCGTGCCCATGAACCACAAATACTTTATTTGTCTTTGCGGGAGGTCGATGTGGTATATTTTCCTGAGTAGCCATCGGAGCGGCAGCATTGGTTAATGGTATTAATTCAAGTCGCTCAATAATTGAGTCGATCCGATGGATTTTCTGGTCTATATCTTTGTATAGGTCTGCAATTTTTTCGCCAAGCGATGACTCGAACATGGCATATACACCAATCGCTCGCGAATACTCATCTGCAAGCTCTTCGGTCGAAAAAACTATTTTTAGAAGTTCCGCATTAAACGAATTCCATTTACTGTATTCATTTTTTGCAACATCAAGTGCTTCTCGTGAATTTATCTGAGCTTGTTTTAGTTCGAGCTCTTTCTGAATTCTTTCCTGAAGTCTTGATTTTGCATCGTCCCGAGATATCAGTAGCTCAGCAGGGAGCTGGGCTCCGAGGTTGTTGTTTTTTTCCTTGTTGCCTAACAGCTAATGTAGAGATCGGTGGGTCAGGATATTGTTTGATATAAAGACGTCACCATTAACACCATATCATCATTATTTAACAATATTATTTCTTCACTCGGTTTCTATATGCTTATATGAAAACGCGGGTCCAGCACTGTACCCTTTTGTGCCTTGGCATTATGCACCAACTTTTTGTCGCCAACCATAAGAGCGAACATCATGGAGTCACACCGCACACTGCCCCTCGGATGGATGACCGCTTACGCTGCATCACTGACCATTCCACAGCGCCCAGATCACGCCACCCGGTGCTCCGGAACTCCAAGGTCGGCGTCGGGACCGACCCGGGAAACTTCGGATGAAGGGCAATACTTGCTACTCCTTACGCAGCCCCGCGAGGCCACGTGTCTACGGGGCTGACTGGCATAGATATGGTCCATCTGCAGGAAATGCACTATGATCCTGCCTTGTATTCTTTTGTAATCTAAGGCCTGCCTCTGACGGATATGATGCTACCCAATGCAGACAAGGCGATCCTGGATATTCGCAAGCTACGAGAATACACCCCCCTGAACCCCGGTCATCTTGCCGGGGGCAACAAGGCCAGGGTGTTCGCCTCGTGCTTGGGCATAGGCCAGCAAGATGCCGAGTTGCTGCGCTCAGCATGCCTCCGTGCCATACTGAGCAATGAGGCACTCGAGAAGGTGGCCGACAGCCATGGCAAACGTTACCAGGTGGATTTTGTCATGCAGCATCAGGGAAAGTCCGCGATCGTTCGCACGGGTTGGATCATCAGGACCGGAGAAGACAATCCCAGGCTGACAAGTTGCTATGTGAGGACATCATGAAACTACTCGACGTTGTAGCGCTTTTGGAACCCATACCAGAGCAACACCTTCTGCGTGGCCAGATCGGAACTGTCGTGGAAGCGTTGGACCCGGGTTACGTGGAAGTTGAGTTTCTTGTGGGCGACGACTATGTCACCCTAGCGGCTGCGGAGGATCGCCTCATGCCGCTGCACTACGCTCCAAACAAAAGTATTCGCGCGGCATGATCTAAAAGGAATGCCACAGAAGATTTTTCGCACTAAGATGACTTATATGGATGCCTCCATGTGTGCAAGATGACAACTGATGTCTGCGCCAACTGGAAGGCGGTTTTCTTGCGTGCGCCGTTGCCGTTGCCGGTAAAACCCGGGTCGGCCGCGTCCAGTCCCAGGGTATGCGGGGCGACGACGACGGGCAAGACACCAGCCAGAAACGTGATGGGATAGTGCTGATCGCCCACGCTGAGGCCCGTGATGGGGGCGATATGGATGTAGCCGAAGGCGTCGCGCAAGAGCTCCTGCACAAAATGGCGGGTGAGCGCTCCGACATCGACATCGCTGCGCTCGAACTGGCCGGCAAAGTGCTTCCACTGCGCACTGGCGATCTGAAAGGCGCGGCTGGTGTCGTCCTTGAGTTTGAGGCCCTTGGGCGTGCGATAGTCGGCTTCGCTCTGGAACCGGGCCGCGCCAAGGGCCGCTTTTTCCAACTGGTCGGGCAGGAATAGGCCGCCCTCCAGACGCAGGGTAGCGAAGGCGAGGTGGTGACGCGGCTTGTGTTTCACAGCGATACCACTTGCAGACCGAAGGCCTCGGCGGCGCGACATTGGCGGGCGTCGGCCGAGATGAACACTTCGGCGGTGCAGGAGAGGGCGGCGCCCAGGTGGATGGCGTCCATGCCGCGCAGCGTGTGCTTTTCCAAAGCCTTGACGGCGTGCTGGATGACCTGGGGCGTCGTATCGCAGATCAGCGCATCGGCGATGTCGAGCATCAGGGCGCGCTTGATGATCTGGTATTGCGCGTCCGTCAAGCGTCCTTCCCGTTGCAGGCGACAGAAGGCGGAGATCAGTTCAGGCACTGCGATGACCGACAGCGCCAGTTCGCTGGCCCGTTCGCACCACGCCAGAACGTCAGCGGTGCCGGTTTCGTCGATGTAGCGCATGGCAAAGGCCGATGAGTCGAAATAGACGCGCATCAGTCTCCGCGCTCGTCGAGGATGAGTCGGCTGATCTCCTTGCCGCCGATGGCCAGCGGGCGCGCCGGACGCTGCTTCCAGGAGGGCAGTTGCGCCGGGATGGGGTGAATTTCGGCAATAGGCTTGCCATTGCGCAACACGCGCACTGTCTGCCCGGCCTCGACCAGATCGAACCAGGTCTTGGCGTGGTTGCGTAATTCGGTGAAGGTGGTTTCCGGCATGAATGTGCTCCCGTCAGATTATGTACATCAAAGTGTACATTACAGAGCGTCCGGCAATAACACATAGACGCCGATCACGTCCACCGGCAGGCAGGCGCTGACGCTGTACTGGCCGACATCGCGCGCCGCCTCGCGCACGCGGCGGTGGTCTTCGAGCAGAGTGACGGCGCGGTTCTGCGCCAGGGCTTCCAGTTGCTGCGGGTGGGCGCGCAAAAAGTCCAGTGCGGTGCGGATTTCGCGCTGCACCCCTTCCGGCGGCAGGTTGCCCGTGGGAGTGCACTCGAACAGTGCGTTGCAGGAATCGCCGCTCAACCATTCAGGATCACTGCGGCCCCTGACCGCGAGGGTGACGGTTTCTTCGGCCATCATCTGGAACGGTTCACGGCGGCGCACATAGCTGAGCTGATGGCGCAGACGCAGCAGGTAGAGCGTGGTGACCACGTCCACGGCATCGGTGAGGGTAGCGGCGCAGCGCGCGGCAATGGGGCTGCCGTCTGCAAGGCTGGTTTCGAGGAGATAGTCGGCGAGGACCGTCACCAGCGGGTGGCTGCGGTGCAGTGCGACGAAATCCTGAAAAAGATCGCTGTCGAGATCACGGAAAAGCTCAGGGCCAGCACGACGGTGGACTGGCAAGTGCGCGAGAGCGTACGGGCACGGTTGCGAATCTTGGTGCGGCGCTGCTTGCAGAAGTGGAAGTACCCACCCGATCAGCAGGCCGATGCCGTTGAGCTGGTACTGAAACAGGCGGAATCACTGTCGAACGAGTGGTCGAAGTGAGAACGCACATCCGTACCAGACATGGAAAAGCGCCGGGCGTTACCCCAACGCCTTCCGTGCGTTCACAAAAATCCGCATCCATGGCGTAGCCTCACCCCACTCCCGTGGCCGCCAGCTCATCTGCAGGCTACGCACCACCCGTTCGGGATGAGGCATGAGGATAGACACCCTGCCGTCCTCATTACAGAGGCCAGTAACGCCTTGCGGGGAGCCGTTGGGATTGGCCGGATACTGCACTGCAAGCTGTCCCTGGGCATCCACAAAGCGCAGGGTAACGGGCGCCACGACCGGCTGATCCCCGGCGAAGTGCGCCCGGCCTTCGCCGTGGGCGATAACGATAGGCGCGTAAGTGCCCGCCATACCCGCAAATAACAGCGACGGCGAATCCACGACCTCGACCATGGCCAGCCGCGCTTCGAACTGCTCCGAGCGATTGCGTGCAAAATGCGGCCAGTGCGCCGCGCCGGGGATAATGTCGCGCAGCTCCGCCAACATCTGACAGCCATTGCAAACGCCCAGGGCCAGGCGCGAGGTATCGGCAAAGAAGGCGGCAAAATCGTCCCGCAGACGATCATGGAAAAGGACCGATTTGGCCCAGCCCGCACCGGCACCCAACACATCTCCGTAGGAAAAGCCGCCGCAAGCGGCCATTGCCTGGAAATCCGGTAAGCGATGACGACCGGCCGCAAGGTCGCTCATATGCACGTCCACGGCGGTAAAACCGGCACGATGGAAAGCCGCCGCCATCTCGATCTGGCCATTGACACCCTGCTCCCGGAGAATGGCCACGCGGGGCCTGGCCCCGGTCTGAATCATCGGCATCTGCGGGCAAAAGGACAGGCGGGAAAACAACGGCGCATCCTCGCTGGCCACCACAGCAAAAGCTTCCTGGGCGCAAAGCGGATCATCGCGCAGGGCCTGCATCCGGTTACTGGTCTCCGCCCAGACACGCAGCAGATCAGCGACAGCCTCATTCAGGACGGATTGGCTGTCCTGCTGTATTTGTAAACGCCAGTGGTCGGCCTTTACCTGACCAATGACCTGAGCCCGTCCAGCGAGGCCGGCATCGGCAAAAATCTGCATAATTTGCGCGTGCTGGGCGGCCGGGGTCTGAATAAGCACTCCCGGCTCCTCGGCGAAAAGGAAGGACCAGCTATCCGCCCCCGAAGGCAGTTGAATGTCCGCCCCGCAACGGCTGGCGAAAGACATTTCGCAGAGCGTCGCCCAGAGACCACCGTCGGAGCGGTCGTGGTAGGCCAGCACCTGATCCTGCGACCGCAAAGTCTGCAATGCGGTGAACAGGCCGCGCAGCAACTCGGGAGCATCCAGATCGGGCGTACTATCGCCCATCTGCCCCAAAGTCTGGGCCAGAATGGAAGCGCCGAGCCGGCCGCACCCCAAGTCCACCAGCCAGAGATCCGTATCGGGTTGAGCAGACCACTGGGGGGTCCAGCTCTTCCGCAAATCCGCCACGGGCGCGAAGGCCGAGATGATCACCGACAGGGGCGACACGACGGCCATTTCCACGCCCTCCTCTCGCCAGATAGTGCGCATGGACAGGGAGTCTTTGCCCACCGGGATGGCAAGGTCCAGCGCCGGACAGAGTTCCAGTGCCGCAGCCCGTACCGCGTCATAGAGCGCCGCATCCTCTCCGGGATGATCCGCCGCCGCCATCCAGTTGGCCGAGAGCTTGATATCCCCCAGCGCGGCCACATCGGCGGCAAAAAGATTGGTGAGGGCTTCGGCAATGGCCAGCCGGGCGCTGGCTGCAGGATTCAACACCGCCACCGGGGCACGTTCGCCGATGGCCATGGCCTCGCCGTGATTATTCCAGAAGTCCGCGGCAGTAACACCGCAGTCGGCCACCGGCACCTGCCACGGCCCCACCATCTGGTCGCGGTGAATCAGGCCGCCGACACTGCGGTCACCGATGGTGATCAGGAATTCCTTACTGGCTACCGAGGGATGGCGCAAAACGGCATAAGCCGCAGCGCGCAAATCGGCGCCGGACAGGTCCAGCGGCCGCAAATCAGGCTGCACATGCCGACTGTCCCGCTCCATGCGCGGCGGGCAGCCCAGCAGGGCGCTGAGGGCCATATCCACCGGCCGGTCATGGAGCAGGGAATCCTCCAGAATCAGGGCATCCGCCGCCGTGGCTTCTCCCAAGACCGCCCAGGGGCAGCGCTCGCGGGCGCAGATCTCTGTGAAACGCGGCAAGTCTGCTGCCGCCACGGCCAGCACATAACGCTCCTGCGCCTCATTACTCCAGATCTGCATGGGCGACATGGCCTGTTCTTCATTGGGTACCGCCCGCAGTTGCAGATGGCCGCCACGACCACCATCGTGCAACAACTCGGGAATGGCGTTGGAAAGCCCGCCCGCCCCTACATCATGGATGGACAAAATAGGTGAATCCTCTCCCAGAGCAATACAACGCTCGATCACTTCCTGGGCCCGGCGCTGCATTTCCGGATTGCCGCGCTGCACCGAGGCAAAATCCAGTTGCTCATCCCCGGCCCCGCTGGCCACACTGGAAGCAGCGCCGCCACCCAGACCGATAAGCATGGCCGGCCCGCCGATAACCAATACCTTGGCACCTTCCGGCAGAGGCTTCTTCTCCACCAGCAGAGGGCGAATCTGACCGAGACCGCCGGCCAGCATGATGGGTTTGTGGTAGCCGCGGTGCAGTCCATCCTGATCACATTCGAAAACCCGGAAATAACCGGCAATGGCCGGGCGGCCGAATTCATTGTTGAAGGCTGCAGCACCCAGGGGGCCGTCGCGCATGATGTCCAGCGCCGAGCGGATACGCGCCGGCTTTCCGTAAGGGCTCGACTCCCATGGCTGGATATAGCCGGGAATCCGCAGATGCGATACCGAAAAGCCAGTCAAACCCGCCTTGGGCTTGCCGCCCCGCCCGGTGGCACCCTCGTCGCGAATCTCGCCGCCACTCCCCGTGGCCGCTCCGGGAAAAGGCGAAATGGCCGTCGGATGGTTGTGGGTTTCCACTTTCATCAGAATGGCGGTGCGCTCTTCCGCTACGGCATACGCCCCCGACGCGCCCACCGCGAAAGGCCGGCTCAGCGCGCCGCCCGCCATGACCGCGGCATTGTCCTTATAGGCAGACAGGGTGCCCTGCGGATGCAGGCGGTGCGTCTCGCGAATCATGGCGAAGAGGCTGAGGGCCTGATCCTGGCCATCCAGCCGGTATGCTGCATTGAACACCTTATGCCGGCAGTGCTCGGAATTGGCCTGCGCAAACATCATCAGCTCGGCATCACTGGGATCGCGGCCCAAGCCGGAAAAATAATCAAAAAGATAATCCAGTTCCGTCGGAGCGAGAGCGAGACCCAAGCTGGCATTGGCCGCACGCAAAGCGGTATGCCCCTCTTGGTGCAGGGGAATGCGGGTCAGTGATGCGGGTTCCGGGTGGGCAAAAATGGCCTCTGCCGCCGCCCAGTCCGGCAACACCGACTCGGTCATGGGATCGTGCAGAAGCCGACTCATGACCTGCAACTCCGCCGCGCTGAAGGCCGCATCGCCGACTTTGCGCAAGCGGTACGAAACCCCCCGTTCAATATGCCGCACCGCACCCAATCCACAGTGTCCGGCAATATCCGTCGCCTTGCTGGACCATGGCGAGATGGTCCCGAGACGGGGCACCACGCAGACTTCCGCTGCGTCCTCTGCATCTCCTTCAGCAGGTTCCCCGTAATGCAGCAAAGCCGTCAGCACCCCCATTTCTGCCGACGTCAGGGGCGCGCCGAGATCAATCAGATGGACGTATTGAGCGACTGCGCTCTGGACGGGAAAACCCTCGGCAACGAGGATGCGTAGCAAGTGTTGCACACGAAAGGCGGACAGCGCCGCAGAGCCGCGAAGCAGCAGCATGGGATGGTCCCTCATTCAAGAAACGCGGCAGGACGAGCCCGAAGACTATCCCGCTGGAAAGATTACGACTTTATGATGCTGCTGGAAGCGGCACGCCCAGGCGGCGCGCGACTTCTACATAGGCTTCCACCACCCCGCCCAGATTGCGACGAAAGCGGTCTTTATCCATTTTTTCCAGACTCCGGGCGTCCCAGAGTCGGCAGCCGTCGGGGCTGAATTCATCGCCGAGATACAGCTCACCGTCAAAACGCCCGAACTCCAGCTTAAAGTCCACCAGAATCAGATTCGCTTTTGCAAATAGTGCGGACAGCAACATATTGACCCGCATCGTCCAACGGCGCATGGCCTCTACTTCTTCTGCCGTCGCCCAGCCAAAAGTGCGGATATGGGAGGTGTTGATCATGGGATCGTGCAGCGCATCGTTCTTCAGGAAGAATTCCAGCGTCGGCGGCTCCAGAATCCGGCCCTCCTCGATACCCAAGCGCTTGGACAAGGACCCCGCCGCCCGATTCCGCACTACACATTCCACCGGGATCATCTCCAGACGGCGTACCAAGCTTTCTCGCGCATTGAGGCGGCGGATAAAATGGGTCGGCACCCCCTCACTCTGCAAATACTCCATGATGAACGCATTGAACGCATTGTTTATCTCGCCTTTATGGGCGAGCTGCTCGACCTTTTCGCCGTCAAAAGCCGAAGTGTCATCCTTGAAATACAGGACCAACTCATCGGGTGATTCGCTGGCATAGACAATCTTGGCCTTGCCCTCGTAGAGGGCAGTACGTTCACTCATCGGGGTTGTCCTTCCGGAAAAACACGGGCGAAAATGGCGTCGATATTGCGGGTGTGGTAGGCGAGATCAAACAACGCTGCCAGCTCCTGCGCGCTCAGGTAAGGCTGAATCTGCGGGTCCGCTGCCAAGAGCGACTTAAAGTCCGCATTCGCCTCCCAGACCTGCATTGCGTTGCGCTGCACCACCCGGTATGCGTCTTCGCGCAGCATGCCCTTCCCGGTCAGCGCCAGCAGCACCCGCTGTGAGAAAATCAGGCCATGCATTTTATGCAGGTTATCCAGCATCCGCTGCGGATAAACCACGAGCCGTTCCAGCAGAGCGCTCGCCCGATGGAACATGAAGTCCATGACGATGCAGGCATCGGGGCCGATCACCCGCTCCACACTGGAGTGAGAAATATCGCGCTCATGCCAGAGGGCGATGTCCTCCAGCGCCATGCCCGCATAACCGCGCAGCAGGCGGGCGAGACCAGTCAGATTCTCGGAGAGGATGGGATTGCGCTTGTGGGGCATGGCTGAACTGCCCTTCTGCCCGGCGGTAAATGGCTCCTCCGCCTCCAACACCTCGGAGCGCTGCAAATGGCGAATTTCCACGGCGATCTTTTCAATGGACCCGGCAATCACCGCCAGGGTGCCGAAAAACTCAGCGTGACGATCCCGGGAAATGACTTGCGTACTGGCCAGTTCCGGGGCCAGCCCCAGCTCCGCACAGACCGCGTCTTCGACACTGGGGTCGATGTTGGCGAAAGTGCCCACGGCCCCGGACAACATGCCCGCCGACACGGCGGCGATGGCACTGACCAGACGTTGCCGGTTGCGCTGTGCCTCGGCACACCAGACCGCCACTTTCAGGCCAAAAGTGATGGGCTCCGCGTGAATGCCATGGGAGCGGCCGATCATCACTGTATCCTTGTGCTTCCAGGCCAACTTCACCAAGGCCCGGTACAAGCGATCCATCCCTTCAAGCAACAGCG
>AOMP01000061.1_pt1 | contig 9892 bp, 7 predicted proteins | sample 537838 | NCBI WGS metagenome assembly AOMP01 (sample SAMN02954329, study PRJNA184676) | mine drainage metagenome | biome: terrestrial; feature: Kristineberg Mine; material: mine stream; isolation source: low temperature acidic, metal-polluted mine stream | place: Sweden: Kristineberg Mine
AGCATGGCGGCAATTTCCGTGTCGCTGGCGTTCGCCGGGAAATGAAAGGCGCATTCGCTCTGGGGACAGGCGAGCTGTTCACCGAGACGCTTGCCGCTTTTTTCGATCATTATCGGCCAGGCGCAACGGGGACAGGCGCGTGCTACCGGGGGTCCCCAAAGCGCATAATTGCATTTGGGGTAGGTGTTACAGGAGTAGAAGATTTTGCCGTAGCGGCTGCGTTTTTCTACCAGTTCGCCTTCACCGCACTCAGGGCAAGTGACTCCTGAGGATTTAGGCTGGGTTAGGGGCTCGATGTGCTTACATTCGGGATAGCCGCTGCACGAGATAAAGCGGCCATAACGCCCGGTTTTATAGACCAGCGGCTTGCCGCAGTCCGGGCAGTCGCGGCCTACGGGTTCGGCGGGTTCGCGAGGGCCGTCCACCGGGCGGGTATAATTACATTCGGGATACCCCGAACAGGCCACAAAACGGCCATGGCGGCCAAGGCGCAGGAATAAGGGTTTGCCACATTGTGGACAGGCTTCATCCAGCGCTTCACTGGTGGCTTCGGTGCGGCTGACGTTGGCCTTTTCGTCAAGGAGTGCGCGAAAGGGTCCCCAGAACGCGCTGAGCACCGGCTGCCACTGCTTCTCACCCCGGGAAATGGCGTCCAGCTCATCTTCCATGCTGGCGGTGAAGCCATAATCCACATAGCGCTCGAAATGGTTGGTCAGGAAACGGCCGACCACCCGTCCGAGATCGGTGGGGCGGAAGCGGCGCTGCTCGACGGCAACGTATTCACGATTTTGCAGGGTCTGAATGATGCTGGCATAGGTGGATGGACGGCCGATGCCGTGGGCTTCCAGGGTTTTAACCAGGGTGGCATCGCTGTAACGGGGGGGGGGCTCGGTAAAGTGCTGCTCGGGGTTAATGTCGAGCACCTGCGGTTCATCGCCGGTGTTGAGGGGCGGCAGAATGCGGTTGCCCTCGTCCTCGTCACCGTCATCCTTGCCTTCCTGATAAACGGCCATGAAGCCGGGAAAGGTGACGGTGGAACCGTTGGCGCGCAGGGTCCAGTGGGTGCCAGCGTCCATATCGACAGCGACCAGGTCCATACGCGCAGGCGCCATTTGGCAGGCGATGCTGCGCTTCCAGATCAGATCATAAAGGCGCCAGAGGTCGCGTTCGAGCACGCCCTGCAGGGCCTCCGGGGTGCGGGCGATGTCCGTGGGACGGATGGCTTCGTGGGCTTCCTGGGCGTTTTTGGTTTTGGTCTTGTAGCGGCGCGGAGTTTCGGGGACGAATTCGCCGCCGTAGTGGCCGCCGATAAAGTCGCGGATAGAAGCGATGGCCTCTTCGGCAAGATTGACGGCATCGGTACGCATGTAACTGATAAGGCCTACCGTTTCGTTACCGATATTGATGCCTTCGTAGAGCTGCTGGGCGACGCGCATAGTACGGCTGGCGTTAAAGCCGAGCTTGCGCGAGGCCTCCTGCTGCAGGGTGGAGGTGGTGAAGGGTGCTGCCGGCTGGCGCTGCCGGCTCTTGCGTTCCACTTCCCGGACCCGTAGCGGTTGGCGGCTGAGATCGTCTTCCATACCGCTGCGGATCGCTGCGGCTTGATCACTTTCCGTAACGTCGAACTGTTCGAGTTTTTTGTCCTGCCAGTGCGTCAGGCGTGCACTGAAATCACTACCGGCCTGCTGCAGGTGACTGGCGATGGTCCAGTATTCGCGGCTGACAAAGGCTTCTATTTCATTTTCGCGCTCACAGATCAGGCGCAGGGCAGCACTTTGTACCCGGCCCGCCGAGAGGCCCGGACGCACCTTGCGCCAGAGCAGCGGCGACAGATTGAAGCCCACCAGATAATCGAGGGCGCGGCGCGCTTGCTGGGCGTTGACCAGATCCATGGCGATTTCGCGGGGGTTGGCAATGGCTTCCTGCACGGCTTTTTTGGTGATTTCGTGGAAGACGACGCGTTGCGTGGGCATGTTGCCGAGCAGGTGACGCTCGCGCAGCAGCTCCACCAGATGCCAGGAGATAGCTTCGCCTTCGCGATCCGGATCGGTGGCGAGCCAAAGTTTTTCGGCGCCGCGCAGGGCCTTAGTGATGGCGTCCACATGGCGCTCGTTGCGCTCGATGGCAGCGTAGCGCATGGCGAAATCATGTTCGGTATCTACAGCACCCTCTTTGGGCTGCAAATCGCGTACATGGCCGTAGGAGGCGAGCACTTGAAAGTCATCCCCCAGATACTTCTGGATGGTTTTGGCTTTAGCCGGTGATTCAACGATAACGAGCTGATATGCCATGGGTCAGTGAAGAATCCGTGCGCCGTCGGCGCCCAGTAAGGCATCGACCCAGAAGGCCTCCGGGCCGGGATCATTGGCCATCACCATAAAGGTCACCCAGTCGAGTGTTTCCAGATCGGTATCGTCCAGACCAAGGGCGAGCAGGCGATCGATGATGCGTTCACGCATGGCGCCGTTGATGACGCCAAGCCGCTCCCAGTCATGGAGCTGCCCGCGGGCAGCCACAGAAAGATTTTGCTGTTCGTAGGGATGGTAGGCGCGCAGTGAACGGGGGTTGGTGTCCTCTTGCGCTTCTACCGCGAAGCCTTCCATCCAGTCGAGGGCGCGCTGAATATCGTCGTCCGGAAAACCGACGGCGCGCAAACGCTCTTCGACCATCTCGTCGTCTTCGTCGTCGAGATGGTCGAGCAAATAACTAATGATGTCTATGACGTCTTCCATACCGTGGCCTTAGGAAGCCGGTGGGAGGCGACAGAAACGACCGCCGGGACAGGCCGTGAGGTAACCTTGTAATTCCATGTCCAAGAGGATGGCCGAAAGCTCGGTCAGCGTCAATCCGCAGCGGCTGGCGATCTGTTCCGGGGCGAGAGGGTCGAAATCCATGGCGGCCCAAACTTTAGCTTGTACTGAATCTTCCGGCCGCCAGTCTGCTGCGGGTACGGCGGCCTGACTGCTGCGCAGCACGGCGTACAGCGGGCCGAGTTCGCTGAGGACGTCTTCGGCACTTTCGACCAGTTTGGCACCGTCGCGGATGAGACGGTGCGGGCCGCGCGACAACGGTGAATGGATGGAGCCGGGGATAGCAAAGACTTCACGGCCCTGCTCCAGCGCCAGCCGTGCGGTAATCAGCGAACCGCTGCCGTCAGCCGCTTCGACCACCAGCACGCCAAGACTGAGGCCGCTGATGATGCGGTTGCGGCGGGGGAATAGACCACTGCGCGGACCGGTATCGGGGGGCTGTTCGCTGATGATGAGGCCCTGTTCGGTAATCTGACGGGCGAGTTGCAGGTGACTGCGCGGGTAGATAAGGTCGGCACCGGTACCAAGTACGGCGACGGTGCCGCTGTGAAGGGCACCGCGATGGGCGGCGGCATCAATGCCGAGGGCCAAGCCGCTACAGATGATAAGTCCCGCTTCACCCAGGTTTTTGGCAAAGGCCTCGGCGCTGGCGATGCCGGTAGTCGTGGCACTGCGGCTGCCGACGATAGCCAGCATGGCCTGGTTCAGACCGGCGCGCTGTCCGCGTAAATAGAGCAGCAGGGGCGGATCAGGGATATGGCGCAACAGGGGCGGGTAATCGGTGTCGGTCCAGCGGCAGAGGTCGGTGTCGGGACTTTCCAGCCAGCGCTGGTCTGCAGGCGTGAGAATGTCCTCGGGCGCCTTCTGCAAGGCAGCGATTTGTCCCGTTTGCAGACCGAGGTCCTGCAAGGCTCCGGCCCCGCTTTGAAAGCAGCGCTCTACCGCACCAAAGCGTTCGAGCAGGGCACGCTGGCGAAGCGGACCGAGGCCGGGGATACGGCTGAGGGCGAGCCAGGCCCGGTCTGTCACCCGTTTCCTGCGGGGCTGTCGCTGGCGGTTACAAGGCCCGGGCTAGCCAGCTTGTCCCCCACCAGGATGCCACGCATTGCCGTGGTAATCACCGCGTAGGAGACTGTGGGAAATACCCGAAACACCATCACTTCGCCCACTTTCTGAGGCGGCAGAGCGAAGGGTTTGCCGGTCACGGCATTTTTCGTATCTCCCCTGGCCCTTTCAATCCGCAGCAGATTCCCATCGCGCAATCCGGCTTCCCGGCCTTGATCCACGATAACAACCTGACCCACCAGGAGTTCCGGGTAGTCACTCATTTTGGCGATGATCTGAGCGCTTACCGGGTGGGCGGGCGCGCTGGGGAAATAACGAGGTATTTTTGCGCTCGCTTCGGGGATCAGGCGATCGCCCAGCGAGATTTCCCTGCGGGCATTGGCGATCTCGACAGCAGCGTGGGAACTGTTACTGCGTACGATGATGCTGCCCAGGTCGTAGAGCGCATAACCAAGTGGCTTATCGACACCGGGACGGTGCAGTTCCGGCCCAAGAGCGACGATACCATAGCGGGTGCCCACCGGAACCCGTTTCAGACCGGAAGCATACAGCTTGTCGCCCACGGTGTAGGCGATCCGGCCGCTGTTGGCACCGGCCGCCAGATAAGGTAATGCATCATAAGCTTTTTTGCTGGCGATAACCCCCGGCGTACCGAGGAAGGGCATCACCTCGCCGGTAGCCACGGTGGGTAAGGGCTCTACCATCATCGGTGGATGGAGTTCGACGACCGAAGAACCTCCTGCATGAGAACCATAAGATCTTTCTACCCGAAGTTCCGGCTGACCGTTGGCCCCGTGGCTGAGCACGATGCGATCACCGGGATAAATGAGATTAGGATTATGGATGTAGGGATTCTTATGCCAGATCTGTGGCCATTGCCAGGGATGCCGCAAGAAATGTGCGGCGATTCCCCAGAGGGTATCTCCGGATTTGACGGTGTAACTTTGTTCAGTGCGCAGCCCTATGCCGGACGGCGCAGCCTGCGCCATTACCGGGGCCATGGCGCTGAGGCCGAGACAAAATAGGGTGTTGCGCCAGATGTACTTCTGCATGAATGATCTCCTCCGGACTTCCGCAGGGAATAGTATTAGTTCAAGATACGATTTTTGCCGGATGGTAATAATTGGTGACGAAATGCCCCTCTTGAAAATACTTGAGTTTCCCGATGCCCGCCTCAAGAGCATGGCCCAGCCCATAGCCCGGGTGGACAAACAAATTCAGCAACTGGCCGATGACATGGCGGAAACCATGTATGATGCCCCGGGTATCGGTTTAGCTGCACCGCAAGTGGCCGCCGGACATCGTCTGATTGTCGTGGATGTTTCAGAAAATCGCAATGATCTGCTGACCTTGGTGAATCCGGAAATTATTGCGAGCACGGGTGAAGAAGAGATGAAGGAAGGCTGTTTGTCGGTACCCGGTGTACTGGAGATGGTGCGGCGTGCCGAAAAAGTGACGGTGCGCGCGACCACGGTGCAGGGCAGGACCATTGAATTGGAGGCCGACGGGTTGCTGGCGGTTTGCCTGCAACATGAGATCGACCATCTCAACGGTACCCTTTTGGTGGATCATCTGTCCCGCCTCAAGCAAAACCTGATTCGTCGTAAGGCGGACAAAAGGGTGCGGCTCGGTGACTAGAAAACAGCGCATGGTTTTTGCCGGGACGCCGGAGTTCGCGCGTATCATTCTGGCCGAATTGCTGCGCGGTCCGGAAGAAGTCGTCGGGATATTGACTCAGCCGGATCGCCCGGCGGGCCGGGGGCGGGCATTGCAGACCAGCCCGGTAAAGCAGGAGGCCTTGGCTGCCGGCATTCCCGTTTTTCAGCCGGAATCTTGCAAGACGGGTGAGGCTCTGGACCTGCTCCGCAGCCTGGCGCCGGATTTGCTGATTGTTGTGGCCTATGGACAGATTTTGCCGCAGGCGGTTCTTGACCTGCCGACGCGCGGCGCCATCAATGTCCACGCCAGTCTCCTGCCTGCCTGGCGCGGCGCGGCGCCCATTGCCCGAGCCATTGCGGCGGGTGACAAAGAAAGCGGTGTCGCCATCATGCAGATGGAAGCCGGGCTCGACTCCGGTCCGGTGCTGTGGGCGGAGCGCGTGCCCATTGCACCCGATGACACGGCAGCCAGCCTCCATGACCGTTTGGCGCGATTGGGCAGCGTTGCCTTGCGCCGGGCTCTGGACGGGCTCTGGGCGAATCGGCTCAAACCCGGACCCCAGGACCCCGCCCTGGCGACCTATGCCCGCAAGCTGAAGAAAGAAGAGGCACGCCTCGACTGGCAACTCCCCGCGGCGACGCTGGAGCGTCTGGTGCGAGCTTTTAACCCCAGCCCTGTCGCGCATACCCTTTTCCGCGACAAAGGCTTGCGGGTCTGGCAGACGCAGGTACTGGCTGTCCGGGGTGATCAGGCGCCCGGCACCATCAGTGCCGTGGAAAAAGACGGGGTAGTGGTGACCTGTGGCGAGGATCAATTGCAGTTGCTGGCGGTGCAACCCGCAGGCAAGGGTGTGCTCAGCGGCAGTGATTTCGCCCGCGGTTATCGTCCGCAAATCGGTGAAGTATTGGGATGAAGGAAACGCGGCCAGAAACTGAACGAGGGAGAAGCACAGCGGGTGTGGCGATGCGCAAGGCGGCCATCGGCGTGTTGCAGGGCGTGGATAGTGGACAGACGGTGGATGCTGCCCTGCTGCCGGTATCGTTGACAGGTGCTGATCGTGCGACTGTGCAATGGCTGGTTCTGGGCACTCTGCGCGAGTACCTGCCGGTGCAGGCCCTGGCCGCAAAACTGCTGCGCAAAGACTGGCGCGAAGAAGATACCGACTTGCGCTTCCTGCTCAGTTTGGCTCTTTTTGAGTTGCGCCATGGGCAACGGCCTGCCTTCGCCGTAGTCAATGATTGGGTTGCGATGACGGAGGCACTGAAAAAGCCCTGGGCGCGCGGCCTGATGAATGCCGTTCTGCGTCGTTATCTGCGTGAGCGGGAGGCTTTGGATGTGGCACTGGTCGATCGCGATCTCGGGCATCCGGCCTGGCTGGCGGCGCGCTTACGCGCTGCCTATCCCCAAGACTGGCCCGCCATTGCCGCGGCCAACAACACGACGCCGCCCCTCTGGCTGCGCGTGAATACGCAACGGGTGGATCCTGGCAACTATCGTCAATTGCTGGCAGAACAAGGTCTTGAAGCGAAAGGCGTGGCGTGGAGTGCGGCGGCCTTGTGTCTGCCCGCCAGTGTGCCGGTCGCAACCTTGCCGGGCTGGGATGCTGGCTGGGTGGCGGTGCAGGACGGAGCGGCACAAATGGCCGCCCACATTCTCGCGCCCCAGGAGGGGGAACGGATTCTCGACGCCTGTGCGGCCCCTGGCGGCAAGACGGCCCACCTGTGGGCACTGGGGGCGACGCGCCTGGATGCCCTGGACCGCTCCGCAGAACGCTTGAAACGGGTGCGCGAGGCACTGGAAAGACAAGGCGGTACAGTGCATTTGCAGGCGGCCGATGCGGCAGAAACCGCCACATGGTGGAATGGCGAGTTCTATGACGCCATCCTCCTGGATGCGCCCTGTACCGGCACCGGGGTAATCCGTCGCCACCCTGATATCCGTCTGCGCCGCCAAATGGATGATGTGACTGCGGCTGTGGCACAGCAGGTGCGCTTGCTGGAGGGTCTGTGGCCCTGTCTGCGCCCCGGCGGTCGGCTGCTCTATGCCACTTGCTCGGTGCTGCCTGAGGAGAACGAGGAACAGATCATCGCCTTTCTCCTGCGTCATGCTGATGCGCACCGTTCTGCGCACCCGCTGACCGGACAACGTCTGCCCGGGCAGGACGCGATGGATGGCTTTTACTATGCCTTGCTGGAGAAGGCCACATGAGCCAGAACGACGCGTTGCATTGGCCCATCCGCAGGAGCTGGCAGCAGCAATTTGTCGTTGTTCTGATCGGATGTTGCGGTTTTTTGGGCATGCATGGGATAGCGATGGCGGGTTCGGCGTTTCACGTGGAACATTTGCAGGTGACCCCGCAGGGCGATATCGAGAATCAGCACGGGATGCCCACGTTATACGCGCGCTGGAGTGAGGTTGTTGCGGCACTGGCCCGGGTGCATGATTTCATCCTCCCGTTGGTCCACGGCGCGGCGCGCGGCCAAGTGGCAGTGCGGGTATATATTGATATTCTGGCCTTACCCCTGCCGTTGCGTTTGCGTGCTCTGCTGGGTCACTGGAAACTGGAGTCCCCATGGATCGTCAGCGCGCCCCTTTCGCACTAAGAAACTGGCTGCGCGCCTTGAGTGCCGGCGCCACCCCGGAGCGGCAGCGGGTGGGACCGCGCTGGGGTGCTGTTCTGCTCCTGCTGGCTATCGTCGCATTTCTGGGGGTCAACTTTTTCACCAGTGCCGGGGGGCCGCTGAGCCACTATTTTGTGCCGATGCTGGTGATTTCCGCAGGAATCGTCCTCTTTCTGGTCATTCTGGTGCTGGTCTCGGTGGTGGCGCTGCTCTTGCGCCTGCGGCGCGGCGAAGTAGGCAGTCAGTTGGCCACCCGTCTGGTGGTGATTATTACCCTGCTCAGTTTTCTGCCGGCGGCCATCGTCTTCGGTTTTTCCTGGCAATATCTGAATCGGGGCGTGGACTCGTGGTTCAGCAGCGCGGTGCAGAGTGCGCTGGATCAGGCCCTGAACGTGGCAAAGGCGGGTGTGGACCGTTACCGTAATTCCACGCTGCTGGCGGCGGAGAGCATCGCTCAGGCCCTGGTGGGGGAGTCTGACAGCAACGCCGTAATCACCGTGATTGCCTTACGCGATCAGTATCATCTGGGCAGTGTCACGCTCTTTTCCGGCGATAACCGGATTATCGCCACCAGCAGCGATAACCTGAGTCTGGCACCGCGCCTGCCGCGCCGGGAAATCCTCGCCATGGAAGAGAACCATCCGACCGCCTCTATTGAGCCGGAGTCGAACGGCGCTTTGCTGGTGAAGGTGCTGATCCCGGTACTGAGTCCGCATCTGGGACAGGGCAGTCATATTCTATATGTGGAGCAGCCTATCCCCGAGCAGCTGACGCAGGCAGCAGATGCGGTGCAGGTGGCTTATACCCGCTACCACCAGTTGATGCTGATGCGCGAACCGATGAAGACGGCCTTTCAGCTCAGCCTGGCGGTGGCCTTGCTGCTGGCCGTGTTGTCGGCGGTATGGATAGGTTTGCACCTGGCGCGACGACTGACGGCACCTATCGCACGACTGGCGGCGGGTACCCAGGCGGTGGCGCGCGGTGAGTTTATTCCCTTGCAGACGGTGGCGAGTCACGACGAGCTGGGTGTCCTGATACATTCGTTCAACAATATGACCCGACAACTGGCGAGGGCCAAGCAGCAGGCGGCGGCGGCGCAGGAGCAGGCGGAGCAGCGGCGGCTGTATCTGGAGACCGTGCTCGGACAGATTTCCAGCGGCATTCTGACCTTTGATGGCGAAAACCATTTGGCCGAGGTCAACGCCGCCGCGACCCATATTCTCCAGGAAGATTTGCCCAGGGGCAGCGCTCTGGATATATTACACGATGGCACCGCGCTGGAGCCCCTGTGGACGCTGGTGGCGGACTGGGTGGAACACCCTCGTAACGGGATGCAAAAAGAGTTGCAGATCGAGCGCTCCGATGGGCCACAGACCATTATCGTGCATGGCGCACACTTTGCGGATGATGCCGGTAGTCGGGGTTTCGTATTGGTTTTTGATGATATCAGTACGCTGGTCGCCGCCCAGCGCAGCGCCGCCTGGAGTGAGGTGGCGCGGCGCCTAGCCCACGAGATCAAAAACCCGCTCACCCCCATTCAACTCTCCGCCGAGCGGCTGCGGCGCAAATATCTGGAACGTCTTGGCGATGAAGGCGAGACCCTGGATCGTGCCACCCGCACTATTATCCATCAGGTGGATGCCCTCAAGGTGATGGTGGACGCCTTCTCGGAGTACGCCCGGCAGCCGCAACTGGAGTTGCGCCCGCTCGACCTGAACACGCTGATTCTGGATGTGC